>Ga0209988_10002744_pt1 | contig 11636 bp, 13 predicted proteins | sample N075metaG_FD_183115 | JGI IMG/M metagenome (GOLD analysis project Ga0209988, IMG submission 183115) | Deep subsurface microbial communities from Kermadec Trench to uncover new lineages of life (NeLLi) - N075 metaG (SPAdes) (version 2) | ecosystem: Environmental > Aquatic > Marine > Ocean trench... | reverse complement strand
GTTTGCGGACCGAACTTCTTTTCTATAGCCTCATGCACCGTCTTACTCACATTTGTTAGTTTATCATGCATAGTAGGCAGTCCGTATGGTACTATAGGATATTCAGTCCTTGATGAATATATCTCATAAAGGGTTTCATCTATCATTTGTACTGCGTCTAGAGCCATGGGATGAGTTTGTATTGTAATTATTACATCATCTGCAGCAAAAAATGCGTTGATAGTTAAAGTTGCTAGTGATGGTGGACAGTCTATTATAACAAAATCAGTTTTGTGTTTGACTTTATTTAATGATTTACGTAACTTATGGTCTTTTTCTATTAACGATGACATGCTTAAATCTGCTCTGCTCATAGAAAGATTTGCGGGTATGAAACTTATTCCATCTTCTCTTTTGATTATCACATCGTTAATATCAATACTGCCTTTTGTGTCCAGTAATACGTCGTTAATTGTTAATTGAAAGTCGTTTGGGTTGTAACCTAAATGTGATGTTGCATTTCCCTGTGGATCTAAGTCTACAAGTAGTACTCTTAGCTCTTTTTCAGCAAGACATGCCGCTAAATTTACCGCTGTTGTAGTTTTTCCTACTCCACCTTTATGATTTGCGATTGCTAGTATTTTCATAGTTTTAGTATTTTAATATTTGTCTTTGTTAATTATATCTTGGTGTTTAAGATATATTATCTACCACCATATCACAGAGTACAGAAACGAAAAAATTTCTAGCTTTTAATGGTTCTTTTGGAATATCTTTATATGGAAAATTGGTTTTTACTGTTTTTACTATAAATTCCGTATCTAAAACCTGTTTTTTTTCAGACATTTCCACAGTTCTGTTAACCATTATCTCTTTAATTGTTTTATAAGCCCCTTCTTCTATGATATCTTCCAAGGGTTTAACCCCGCTCATATTATCATATATTTCATATAATCGAGTCTTATAAATCCCATTTTTTAAATCTACATGCACCTTTTTGTTGGTTTTTTTCTGTTTTATACTATAGGTTCTTTTATTTATATTAGTCTTATTTATATATGTGTATTCTTTGGGTGACATTTTTGTCACCCCCCCCCGTGATGTTTCTGTCACCCCCCCCGTGACATTTTTGTCACCCCCCCCCGTGACATTTCTGTCATACCCTCTATCGTTTGAATTTATAGCATTTTCTTCATCTGTATCTTGATACAAATCTTCTTTTAACATTTCTTCGGTGAGTTTTTTCACAAGCGGTCTAAAATCGAAAATAGTTGTTATTTGAGCCCCTGTTTCTTCATCAAAACGCGGTTCTTTTATAAGCAGATATAATTCTTCTAAGTCTTGAGTTATTCTTTTTATGCTTCTTTCTTCAATTCCCGCCCTTTTTGCCAGAGTAGAATAACTTGGAAACGGGCTATACCTATCCCATTTAAAAGACATAATATCTATTATGAGGGTTAGGTGTTTGGGTTTTATTCCTAAGCTTGATCTGTAACGCAAAAGCAGGTTAGGAACACTGGTAAACCCTTCATCTAATATATCTCCCCATATTTGAACTATTCTAGTCTTGTCTTGTTTGTTTGTAGGCAATATTGTTATCCTAAACTTATTTAAAATAAATTAAGGTCTTGACATAACTTTTTAAAGGAAGGTATTATTTAGATGTTCCACCTTCCGGTTGCCGCCGTTGTTTTTGTTTTCTCCACAAACATCGGCGGCCTTCTTATTATTATATTGTAATTACTGGTTTAAATCAAAAATTGATCTCCAACCATACGGGGATTTATATTAATGTAAGTTGTAATTAGAAAGTAATATGAAAAATACCAACAAACATGCAATGGAATTTGTAGACTTGGTAGTTAATTCACAACACGCAGTAGCTTTAACCGGTGCTGGTATCAGTACAGAATCAGGAATCCCCGATTATAGGTCGCCAGGTACGGGCCTTTGGGCAAATGTGGATATGTCTGTAGTATCGTTGGAAGGGTTTTTGAGAGACCCTTCAAAATACTATTCATATGCTATAGAGCTATATCCAATAAGAAGTGCTGCAAAACCAAACCCAGCACATTATCTTCTTGGTTTGTTGGAACGTAGGGGGTTTTTGAGTGGGGTTGTTACTCAAAATGTAGATGGTCTTCATCAAGACGCTGGCTCTGAAAATGTATATGAGCTTCATGGATCACTTAGACAGGCAGTGTGTCTGGATTGCAATTTACTTTTTCCCATGGAAAAGGTTATGCAAAGGGCTATTTCTGGAGAAAATCCTCCGCTTTGTGAACAATGTAAAGGGGTTTTAAAGCCAAACGCCATATTCTTTGGAGAGGCTTTACCTCAAATACCATGGAAAGAGTCTGTTAAGCTTTGCGAGCAAGCTGATCTGCTTATTGTAATAGGTTCTTCCCTTCAAGTCTCTCCGGCAAACTTGCTGCCCGATATAGCTCTTAGAAATGGTGCAAGCTTAGTTATTTGTAATATACAACCCACACCATTTGATGCAGATGCCAAGCTCATAGTAGACGAAAAAGTTGGAGAGTTTGCTTCTGTAGCAACAAAGATGTTCGATAAAGAGATTGAAGATAAAGATAGCTAGATAATCCAATATAGCACTTAATTTTCGCAATTTAAGGCTTTTACTTAAATTTTTTCTTATTAAATGAAAAAAGTACTTGACAAAGGGTTTGTATTTTTGATATAACTTTGTCGTTGGGGTATTAGGAACGCGCGGTTTACGCGCATTCGTTTCTCAGCGGGGATTTTTTTAATCCTGTTTTAAAAAATATTTAGTAAGGAGGGTTTTAATATGCCTAGTCATTTAAATGTCCCCACGAAATATTGGGAACTAACAAAGGAGGTTCCAGCACCTCCATGCGTAAGAGGAGACATAGCATCCTGGATTATTGCTAATCCAGCAGATCCACTCTGGGATATAGATGTTCTACCTCTCACATATACCGACAGCCGCTGGTCAGCTTTTGTAGTTAGATGTGATGAACCTACCAGAAGGCGTCTCGTTCCAAATCCACCACTCGACTTATGGGATGGGGATAATGCGGACTTAGTAGAGTACTGGTATGTAGAACATATAAATACAATGTTAGGTCCATATCTAGAGTTTGGTGTAACGGTTTCAGCTACCTATAAAGATCCTAAAGGTAATGTTTGGAAAGGTGGTTATTATCCATATATGTATCTTACCAGTGATGCTGCAGTGGATGCGGGCCGTGTACTTGGCTTTCCAAAGAAGATGTCATACATCAGAATTACCACACATGGCGGAGAGAAAGGAACCGATTTCTTTGGTTTTGCGATGACCCGTAATGGGTATCTTTTACATAGTGCAACAGGGAAATTCGATGATAAACAGGTAACCCCCCCACATTTCTATGGTAAGACTGACTGGGGTAAATTTAATATGAAGGTTGTTACAAGACCAGATCTATCAAGCTCTGAATGGCAGTTAACTTATATTGCATCAGAGCTTCCAGAAGCAATGCAGGGAATGATAAAGGGCCATCGCTTTAAAATTAAGCCAGAACATACACGTACAGCCTCTGGAGATGCTATTAATTGGTTTGCTCAGGGCACCCCGTTTGATAACATGGGTGTAGAGGTCAAGATTCAAGAAATTACGGGTTGTATTTCGTTTGTATTTGATCTTGTTATTCCTCCACCATCGGTACTTTGGACAGAAACATATGAGCGTCCAGCAAGCTACAGAGGATATGCAACACCATACAAGTATGGACTACGTCAACAGTTCCCAATCAGTCAGGGTTCATAATATGCTTGTATACATTGTTAATATATAAAAAAAATGATTTAGGAGGTTATTATAATGGGCTTACAAGCTAATGAATATAGCTATCCATGGTTAGCAGAAGGTGAAGTTCCACCTCTCCCAGCGGATAGAGACAGAATACACATCTTAACACAGGCTGTTATAGATCCTGTATTTGACTATGACATTGTTCCATTGACTTATACAGAAAGCCGCTGGATGGCATATATTATCCGTGCTGATATAAATGCTATGAAAGCTATCTGTCCAGAACCTATAGAAGTACAAGATGACGTTATAGAGTTCTGGTATGTTATCCACAGAAATACCATGCTTGGACCATATATGGAATTTGGTGTAACATTTTCTGCTACTGTAGATGATGGTACTGGAAAAATATACAAAGCTGGTTACTATCCATATATGTATCTTTCAAACGACTCAGCAATTTTTGCTGGCAAGGAACCATTTGGCTTTCCAAAGAAGGCAGCTTATATAGCTGCTTTCGAACATGGAAATAACAATAACTGGTTTAACCATTTAATGGAACGCCGTGGTTATATTATTCATACAGCAAATGGTCGTTATTCGGATAAACCACTCTCAGTCAAACCTACATTTTATGGTAAAACTGACTGGGGTCGTATGAATTATCGTATGACAACAAGACCAGATGTATCAAACACTATCCATGAGGTTACATATCTACCGTCTGAACTACCACCAGGATTTGGCGAGGGACATAGGTTCCAGCTAGACCCATCAAGTGTACGTACAGCCAACGGTGATGATATTCGTTCCTGGTATCTGTCTGGCACACCATTCGATTTTATGGGTGGTCAGATACCTCCTACGGAAATTGTTGGTATTATAAGTTTTACATTTAACTTAATAATACCAGGAGCAGAGACCATTTGGACAAAAAAAGTAGAAAGAGGTGCAGACTTCGACTGGGGTACAATTATGTACTCTAAACCATTTGAATACACAATGAGACACCGCTTCTTGCTACCACAGTACAGCCAAGGTTAATTAATAGAAAAACATAGGCAGGAGTACTTTAAATAGTACTTCTGCTTTATTATTTAGCTGGCAAGTAAGTTAAAAATAATAAAGTTTAAAGATTGACCCCATTAGGGATAGTTAATATATCCCTAATGGGGTTTTTTATTGTTATAATATTGAGATATAGAATCAAAAAATCGCTTGCCGCTGACCATTTGTATAATCAATAAAACTAACATATTCTTAAGATTATAGATGTCATTTTAAATAACAATCTGACTAAATGGATATACCTAATAATTTGTAAATAATGCCGTCAAAGTGGCTTAAAATGCGTTTTAAGTGTAGTTTTCTATGGACTGTATATAAAGGAGCAATTATATGAAAGTTGTAAGTCCGGCAGGTGATTTCGAAATTACAATTCAGGATTCCTCAGTAGAAGAGGATTGTATTGTTTTAAAAGGGCAAATGGGGGTTTGGGATTCTAAAATTTATCTTAAGCCTAAAGATCTTTTTATTTTTACATCTATGTTAATCAGACCATCTATTATAATTTTCTTATTAAAACAGCTTTTAAAGATTTTGTTTGGGACAAAGTAGTTAAGTTAATAAAATAAATATTAGAAATAAAAAAGGGGCATTTTCATGCCCCTTTAATTAAAACTGTTTTTTATAGTTTATTATTTTAAACTATGTTTTATCCACCAGGTACTCCGCCAAACGGATGCCACTTTTCTGTAAGAAGCAACATTCCTGGAATGAGAAGTGTTAGCACAGACTCAACAATAAACAGGTAAGCCGTGAGTGTTGCCGTCGCTTTTCCTAGAGCAAGAGCCGTCCATGCAAAGAACACAAGCACAGCCCATGAAAAACAGAAAAGACTAAGATAGGGAAGGCCCGCACCAAAATAATGGTATCCATACCATGCAAAAACAACGGTGCCAAAAAGGCAAAACCACCCTAGACCTTTTCCATCATAGCCATGAGTGAATATTCCGGCTACCATGAAATAAATCAGTGCAAACACACTAATTAGCGCGGTAGCACCTGTTAAACCAAGACCGTGCAGCTGCCAAGCAGCTATTGAAATAATTATACCTACGGCAAGGTTTAAAACACCGACTTCCTTAGCACCTGTTTTTCCAAGAAGGGTCATACCGTTACAAAAGAAAACAAACCCTACCATTAGTAACACTAAACCAAGCAAAAGTTCTGCAGAAATCATATCTCTCCATACCTCCTTTATTTATTTTCTTATGGTTTATAAGAGTTGGTTATAAAAAGATACATATTAACCATTACTTGTAGCTTTTAGCACATTTTATATGATAATGTCAAGATGTTTTTTACTATGAAATGTATTTTAGGCTTGAAGTTTCTAACCTTAATTTGTAAAAGTGTATGGAGTTTAGGCCACGGGGCAATGGTTACCCCGTGGTTATATAGTTATTTTTATTAAGCGGGTTCTTTTTTAGTTACCAACATTACCCACTTACCTTTCTGCACTACCTCATCTTTTTGGTTCTTTACGTTTACCTCAAAGATGAAAAATCCCATATTTGGGCGTTTATGCTCTTTTTTTTCTACTAGTTTACGTGTTATATGAATTGTGTCGCCAGGAAATACAGCTCCTGAAAAACGCCAGTCCTCAAGTCCCATGAAAGCGACGGTTGCAAGGCGAGGCATAGTAAACCAAAGCCCTGTTGCCATTGAAGTTACCAACATTCCGTGCGCAACACGTGTTTTAAATACGGTTTTTTTGGCGAATTCTTCATCTATATGCATATTATTGTAATCTGCGGAAATCCCTGCAAAATTAACAATATCAGCTTCTGTTACAGTTCTTCCTGAGCTTTTATGCTCAGCATCTACTTCCAAATCTTCATATTGAATACGATCTTGCGACATGACCATTATCTCCTTAGTATTTGCTATGCAGTGGGTTTGAACTTGGGCAATGTAACTTCTTCGGTTACATCATCAAATACAACTTCTACATCCATCCCTATATGGACATCATTTGGATCACAGTCGACTATATTGGTCATCATTTTTACACCCTCTTCAGTTTCCACTAATGCAACAACATAGGGGTCGTCACCCTTATATGCTTTTGTTGGTCCCATATGATGTATGGAATATGTCCATACCTTTGCTTTTCCGCTGGCTTTACCCCACTCTACCTCAGCCATGTCATCCCCAGGAGAAAATGCTCTGGGGTAAAAAAAGAATTCATTTGTTTCCTTTGATTTTGGAAGTATTAGTTCATGATTTTTACATGCATCCCAAAAAGGCTTGGTTTCGGGTCTAAACTCTGGAAGTGGTTTATTATATTTGTTTTCTTCTGACATAAATTCCTCCTAAATAGATTTAAGAAAGTGCTTGGTTACCTAAAAGTATTGTGCTGTGGGCTGAAACAATACCGCCATTGCCATGAACCAGTGCAACCTCGGCATTATCAACCTGTCTCGGGCCAGCCTCACCCCTAAGTTGCCGTGTAGCTTCTATAACATGATGCATTGCCCCGAGATGTGCTTGAGAAAGTAATCCACCATGAGTATTTACAGGGAGATCCTTTCCTATTTCCATACGTCCTTCAAGTGCATATGGGCCAGCCTCTCCTTTCTCCACAAACCCCAAACCTTCGAGTTCAAGTAAAACGGTTATTGTAAAACAATCATATAGATACGCTAAATTAACATCTTTAGGTCCTATACCAGCTGTATCGAATGCTCTTTGACCAGATCTTTCTATAGCGCTATATATCTGGTTTAAATCTTGTAATGTAGTGAGATATTGATGTGAATAACCCTGCCCCATACCCCATAGATATGCTAGGGGTTTTTCGATTCCCAACTCTTTTGCCTTTCCTTCTGTTGTAACAATAAATGCCGCTCCACCATCTGAAATAATTGAACAATCATATTTATGGAGAGGTTCTGCAATGATTCGAGAATTTAGTACATCGTCTATTGATAGTGGATCTTTATTCATTGCATTATCTTTCATTGCTGCATGTTTGCGCATAGTTACGGCCACTGAAGCTAGCTGTTCCGAAGTAGCACCATATTCATGCATGTACCTCTGTGCTGCAAGTGCATAACCTCCTGGTGTAGTAAGACCATATGGATATTCAAACTCTGCGTGGCACATCTCTCTAATTAAAGCCATCATACCGGAAGAAGATATACCTGATAGTGTGTTATCACCTCTTACACATAAGACTGTTTCAGCCTGGCCAGAGGCTATCGCCATGGCCGCCTCTGCTACCATCCATACTGCGGTAGATCCACCTATAGCTATGGATGAAAAGAACTTCGGATTAAGCCCAAAATAGTCTGCAAAAGTAGTACAGTGCATAAAAGTGTGCTCTACTAGTGAAAATGCCGTGATTAAACCATCTACATCGGTTTTTTTAAGCCCCGCATCCTCTATTGCAAGCTTTGAAGCTTCTGAAAGGAATTGGAAAGAACTTTTATTTGGAATCTTGCCCTGTTCTGTTTCACCAATTCCTGCAACTACTATTTTATGTTTTTTAAGTATTTCTCTGGCATCTTTTATGCCTGGGATTGTACTGGCCATTACTACTACCCCCTCATTATATAGGATTGAATTTTCAAAGGCTGGTATATTAAATCGACCTTTACAAAAGTCAACCTTAACATCGAGTTAAGGAGCTATAGTTTGATTAAGAGCTATTACGGTTAATTTTTAGACAGTAATTAATCAAAGACCAAGTTCACGAGATATAACAATCTTTTGAACCTCGGAAGTACCTTCGGTTAAAGAAGCAAGTTTGGCGTCTCTATAATATCTTTCAACGGGATATTCAACCCCGTAGCCATATCCACCCAAAACCTGGACTGCTTCAGTAGTAACCGACTGAACAACTTCTGCTGCATACAGCTTTGCCATAGAAGCTTCTTTTATACATTTCTTGTCATTGCTGTAAAGCCATGCGGCTTTGTAGACCATTAGTCTTGCAGCCTCTACCTTGACTGCCATGTCTGCAAGTTTAAAACTTATGCCTTGGAACTTCGATATAGGTCTTCCAAATGCTTCTCTTTCTTTAGAATACTGGAGTGCATAATCAAGTGCTGCCTGAGCTATACCAACAGATTTAGCAGCATGTGTTATTCTTGCTCCAAGTAGTGTCCCCATAGCACTACTAAAGCCACCTTGTCCTACTAAAAGATTTTCTTCTGGAACTTCACAATTTTCGAAAATAAGTTCTCCTGTATCTGCTGCTTTATGTCCTAATTTATGTATTTTTGCACCAACCTTAAATCCAGGACAGTCTTTGTCTACAATAAATAAACTTATGCCCTCTCCTTTCTTCGTTTTGTCTGTATACGCTGCTATTATTGAATAATCACACATAATGCCGTTTGTGATCCATGTCTTAGTACCATTTAATATATATTTATCTCCTTCCTTAACAGCCTGCGAACGAATACTGCGGGCATCTGATCCTGCATTTGGCTCTGTAAGCCCTAATGATCCTATTAATTTCCCCTCTATACCTGGTATAAGGTATTTTTCTTTCTGCTCATCGGTACCAAACTTATATATTGGGAACATAGCAAGACCAACATGTGCATTTATACACATAGTCATACCGGCATTCACCTTTCCCATTTCTTCTGAAAATATACAATCTGTGATCTTATCCATACCTACGCCGCCGTATTCTTCAGGGAAAACTATTCCCAGAAATCCCATTTCCCCTAGCTTAGGGAATAATTCTTTGGGAAAATCCTCTTTAGCTTCGTATTCTTCAATCAGTGGCTCTACCTCGTTTGCTGCAAAATCTCTGATTGTATCTCTAAACATTTCCTGTTCTTCTGTAAATTCAAAATTGAGTGACACTTTTGTCCTCCTATGCTAATAATAATTTAATTTGGCGGGTTGATTATATCACGATTGTGTTCATTGTGTAAATAGGTCAGTAAATGCAATATAGTACCGTATTTAGATAGTTTAGAGCAATTGGGGTAATTACGTAATATATAATACCGGTAATTACAATATATGGTATATATTGCTTTTTAACAGTTATATATAAATAGTGAGGAATATGGGAAATATACAAAGTATAGAAGATCAAAAATATTTATTGGGAGATATGCTATTAGCTGAAAATCGGGGACGTACTTCTATATTTGATCAGTTAGAACACCTAAAACATATGCTTATAGATATGCCAACTACATGGTCAATTATTGATATACCTCTGAAAACAGAGTTTTCTACACTATGGGAATTAAAATATGGCAAATGGTTACACGGAACCAGAAAAGTTGGAACTCACAATAATCTAGGAATGGCATTTGCATGGTATATGTTAGAGAATAAAGCCTTTAGAGAAATAGAGCTTTCCGATAGCCCAGATTTCCATGCAATATTTACACATATACTCAATGGGAAATCAAAGCAAAATATTAATATATCAGGAGATATTGGAAGATGTACATTTATAGCTATAATGCAAGGATTACAAAGGTTAGAAAATATACATGACTTGTGGGTAAGTGTGCTTGACTGGTCCACCATTATAGTTATAGAATTTCATTACAGTCCATCCATCTATTATCATTATAAACTTAAAACGAGGCCCCTATCGTCCATATTACCTTTTCACCTCAATAATCTTACTAATAAGGAATTGACGGAAATCTTCTATTGTAATTATTGCAAACAATGGACTATCCAAGATAAATCCCTAGAAGAATTAAAAACATGTACATGGGAAGATTAATTATATGAGGTATGTATATGGGCAGAAGACTTCCTGATACTCTAACTAATGACGAGAGAGAGGCGCTACTCTCACAACCAAACAAAAGGGCAAGAACTGGTTTTAGAGATCTTGCTATAATAAGGCTAATGCTCAATGTGGGACTACGTTCCTCTGAAGTACTAAACATATCGGTCGAAGATGTAGACTGGATTAGTGGAAAACTTATTGTTAGACATGGAAAAGGCGACAAAGACAGAATTGTATGGATTAATGAAGATGATTTAGAAATAATTAAAGAATGGAAAGAAATTAAACCATCTAGCCCCATTTTATTTACTACACTCAAAGGAAATAAGATAAACGGCAGATATCTGAGAGCAATGGTAAAAAGGAGGGCAAAAAAATCAGGAATTACCAAAGATGTACATCCACACCTCTTGCGCCATACATTTGCCACCGATCTTTTAAGATCTACTAAAAATATTAGGCTCGTTCAAAAGTCCCTTGGCCACGCTAGCCTATCCTCTACTATGATATACACTCATATTTATGATGAAGAGCTTGAAGTTGCATTAAAATCATTTCGAAAAGACTAAACAATAATAATAGAAATCATTGTTTAAATGGGATTCTTGTATGCAGTTAAGGGTGATAAGATAAAATTTTATAGGTTGTAATAATTAAATGTTACTTTGTAGTGACAACTGTTGAATGATTGAAATATAGAAGGTCTTAAATGAGTGCGGGGCTTATTATGGCAAACAAAATATTTGTTTTGATAATAGTGGGATTAATCCTTATAGCCTTTTATTTAATATCCCCTTATAGATATAAAGCTATATTAAACAAACAAATTGAACACACTGGAAGTTATATATTTTATACAATAATTTTAGATACTTGGACGGGGGAATCTTGGCTTTGCGAAACTGATAGTTTGGGAATGACCTCCACTGGAATAAAGCGGTAGCTATGTCCAAACTACATAACAAGCCATAAATTTAAAGCATAAACTATTCAGTAAAAAAGGTACAACACTAGTAGTAGATAAGTATAGGTTAAAGAGATTGTTAGGTTAGAAAAAACTTGAACAAAACTTATACAAAACTATAACTAGGAGAGGCTAGA
>Ga0209988_10002743_pt1 | contig 11647 bp, 4 predicted proteins | sample N075metaG_FD_183115 | JGI IMG/M metagenome (GOLD analysis project Ga0209988, IMG submission 183115) | Deep subsurface microbial communities from Kermadec Trench to uncover new lineages of life (NeLLi) - N075 metaG (SPAdes) (version 2) | ecosystem: Environmental > Aquatic > Marine > Ocean trench... | reverse complement strand
TGGCGGCGCGCCGGTCTGGACCAAGCGAGCGAGGAAGATACGGTGCGGTACGTCAAGGAGCTCTTCGCCGACCACCTGGACGGGCATCGGGTGTTCACGAACCGGTCGCTCTGGCGCACTTTCCCCACGATCAAGTGCGAGCGCTGGCACCACGGGAACATCGTCCTCGCCGGTGACGCGGTCCATACCGCGCACTTCTCCATCGGCTCCGGCACGAAGCTCGCGATGGAGGACTCGATCGCCCTCGTGCGCGCATTCGAGGAGCACGGGACGGACGACGTCGCGCGCGTGATCGCCACGTACGAGGACGCGCGCAGGATCGACTGCATCAAGACGCAAAAAGCGGCCCAGACGAGCCTGGAGTGGTTCGAGAACTCGGCGCGCTATACGAAGCAGCATCCGCTCCAGTTCACGTTCAACCTCATGACGCGCTCCAAGCGCATCACCTACGACAACCTGAAGCTGCGCGACCCGGACTTGATCCGCCGGACGACCGAGTGGTGGGCGACCGCGCACGGGCTGCCCAAGGCATCGGACGGCACGACCCCCCCGCCGATGTTCGCGCCGTTCGAGCTGCGCGGCATGCGCCTCGCGAACCGCGTCGTCGTCTCGCCGATGTGCCAGTACTCGGCGACGGACGGCACGGTCGACGACTGGCACCTCGTCCATCTCGGCAGCCGCGCGATCGGCGGCGCGGGCCTCGTGATCGCCGAGATGACCAACGTCTCGGCCGAGGGTCGGATCACGTACGGTTGCGCGGGTATGTACGCCGAGGAGCACGTCGCGGCGTGGAAGAAGATCACGGACTGGATCCACGCCCACTCGCAGGCGAAGGTCGGGCTGCAACTCGGGCACGCCGGCCGCAAGGGCTCCTGTCACCTGCCCTGGGAGGGCGACGATCCGCTGCGGGACGAGACGGCGTGGGAGACGCTCGCGCCGTCCGCGACGCCGTTCGACGAAGGCTGGCACACCCCGCGCGCGATGGACCGCACCGACATGGACCGCGTCCTCCGTGAGTACGAGCGCGCGACGGAGTACGCACTCGCGGCCGGCTTCGACCTCGTCGAGTTGCACATGGCCCACGGCTACCTGCTCTCGAGCTTCATCTCGCCCGCGTCGAATCAGCGCACGGACGAGTACGGGGGCAGCCTCGAGCATCGGCTGCGGTTCCCGCTCGAGGTGCTCGACGCCGTGCGCGGGTCGTGGCCCGAGGACCGCCCGGTCGCCGTCCGGATCTCGGCCACGGACTGGCTCGACGATGGCACCGGGCTGACCGGCGACGATGCCGTGGAGGTCGCGCGCACCTTGCAGGCGCACGCCTGCGACCTCGTCGACGTCTCCTCGGGCGGCAACACCCCACGCTCGCAACCGATCCATGGACGGATGTACCAGGTGCCCTTCGCGGACCGGATCCGCCACGAGGTCGGCGTGCCCGTCATGGCCGTCGGCGCCATCCTCGGCGCCGACCACGTCAACACGATCCTCACCGCGGGGCGCGCCGACCTGTGCGCGCTCGCGCGGCCGCACCTCTCCGATCCCTACCTGACCTTGCGGGCCGCGGCGGAGTACGAGTACTTCGATCAGCCCTGGCCCGCCCAGTACCTCGCGGTGAAGCCGGGGCCGAAGAGCTGAAGGGCGCGGCCGTGGGACCCTGGATCCACGGTCTCCAACTAGACAATTCGTTAGGTATCCGTTAGGGTGCGGAAGGAGCCACGGGCTCTCTCCCATGTGCGCGCCCCCCCTGTACGTGCCCCTCCGGGTCCACGGCTACCACTCCCTCCTGACGGGGGTCGACTCGCCCGCGCAGCTCCTCGAGCGCGCGCACCGGATCGGGCTCCCGGCGATGGCGCTCACCGACGTGGACAGCCTGGCGGGGATCGTCGACTTCCTCCAGGCGCCCCTGCCTCCGGACCGACCGGACCAACCGGCCGTGCGCCCCATCGTCGGGGCCGAGCTCTCCGACCCCTCGGGAGCACCGGGACGACTCGTGGCGCTCGTCCGGAACGAAGCGGGCTACCGCAACCTGTGTCGGCTCGTCAGCGCGCGGCACCTGGGATACGACCCCGGGGCGGAGGGCCCCGGCGAAGGGGGGCTGGCGGCCGGCCCCGCGAGCTTCGACCTCGTCGAGCGCGCGGTGCAGTATCAAGAGGGACTCTTCTACCTCGCCGACCATCCGCGGCTCCTGCTCGAGCTGTTCGGTCGCGTACCCGCCGATCGGCTGCTCGCCGCCGTCGCCCCTGCCGCGCTCCAGCGGGGCGGGCTGCGCGACCCGCGGACACGGGTGGGCGGGAGCCGGAACACGCACCTCGCGCCCGAGCCGCGTCGGGTCGCACGCGTGGAGCTCGAGACGCCGGTCGACGACGACCTGCTCGACTCCCCCAAGACTCCGGCGCCCGCGCGCGCCGTGCCCGCGCTCGAGCTCGTCGAAGCCGCGCGCGCGGTCGGCGTCGCCACCCTCGCCGTCCCGGACGTGTACTGGGCCCTGCCCGCGGGCGCCGAGGACCACCGCGTGCGCACGGCCATCAAGCACAACGCGCTGCTGGCGGACCTCCCGTCCGAGTGGCTGGCCGAAGAGCCGGGCCACCTCCCGACCTTCGCGGAGATGTGCGCGCTCTACGCCGAGCTGCCCGACGTGCCCGGTCCCTGGGTCGTGGAAGACGACGCGCGCGAGGACGCGCAGCAACCCGTACCCGGCGCCGTCTCGCGCACTCTCCTCGTCGCGGCCGAGTGTCGTTTCGTCCCGGCGCTCGGCGGGGTCTACCTGCCCGACATCGAGCTCCAGGAGGGGGAGACCGCGTACTCGAGGCTCTGCGAGCACGCGTTCGAAGGGGCGCGCCGGCGCTACCGGCCGTTGCGGCCCGAGGTGCTGCGCCGGCTCGACTACGAGCTCACGACGATCCACGAGCTCGGCTTCGCGCCCTACTTCCTGCTCGTCGAGCAGATCGCCCGGTTCGCCGAGCGCAAGGGCATCCCCTGCGTCGGTCGCGGCTCCGCGGCGGACAGCCTCGTCGCCTACTGCCTGAAGCTCACGGATGCGGATCCACTCCGGTACAACCTCCCCTTCGAACGGTTCCTGAACCCCGCGCGGCGCGACCGGCCCGACATCGACCTCGACTTCTGCTGGCGCCGGCGCGACGAGGTGCTCGAGCACGTGTTCGAGCTCTTCGGTGCCGAGTGTACGGCGATGATCTCGACCCTGAACCGCTTCGGGCTGCGGTCGGCGTTCCGTGAATCGGCGTTGGCCCACGGCATCCCCCCCGCCGACGTCAACCGCTGGTCGACGCGGCTGCCGCACTTCCTGACGCAGCCCGAGGAGTTCGCGGACGAGCTGCCGGCGAGCGGCGACGAGTCGAAAAAACCACGCGCGGAGCGCAACCACGCGCGCGGGGAAAAGTCCCTTCCCTCCCTGGGCGGGGGTGGCGGTGGAGCCGATCGCGCGCCCGAGCTCCCCCCCGCGCTCGCGACGAACCCGATCGCCCGGACCTTCCGGGACATCCCCGAGGCCCGCGACTTTCCGTTCACGGACGAGCGATTCATCCGCGCCTTGCGGGCCGCCGCGCGTCTGCTCGACGCCCCGCGCCACTTCGGGCTGCACCCCGGTGGCGTCGTCGTCGCGCCGGGTCGGATCACCGATTTCACCGCCTGCCAGCGGGCGGCGAAGGGGCCCGTCGTCACGCAGCTCGACAAGGACGGCGTCGAGGCGATCGGGCTCGTGAAGATGGACCTGCTCGGCAACCGGGCGCTCACCGTCCTCAGCGACTGCCTCGCCATGCTCGCGGCACGGGGCGAGGTCATCGACCTCGAGACGATCGCGGAGGACGACGCGGAGACCGCCGCGACGCTGCGCGAGGGTCGCACGCTCGGTTGCTTCCAGATCGAGTCGCCCGCGATGCGCAACCTGCTCAAGCAGACGGGGGCGAGCACGATGGACGACGTCATCCAGGCCATCGCGCTCATCCGCCCCGGACCGTCCAGGTCGGGCATGAAGGACGCCTACGTGCGCCGCTTCCGCGGACTCGAAGAACCGCGACCACCGCACCCGCGACTCACGGATCTCCTCTGGGACACCCACGGCGTGATGCTGTACCAGGAGGACGTGATGCAGGTCGCCGCGCGCGTCGCCGGAATGGACCTCGCCGAAGCCGACCAGTTGCGGCGCGCGCTCCAGAAACGACGCGGGCACGACATCGATCGGCTCCGGGTGCATTTCTTCGAGGGTTGTGCGCGCGAGGGCATCGAGCAGGGCGACGCGGCGCACGTCTGGGACCTCATCGCGAACTTCGCGTCCTTCGCCTTCTGCAAGGCGCACGCCGTCACGTACGGGCGCATCGCCTACCGCACCGCGTGGCTCAAGACCCACCACCCGGGCATCTTCCTCGCCGCCTTCCTCGGCAGCGATACGGGCTACTACCCCCAGCGTGTCTACATCGAGGAAGCGCGCCGGCTCGGCGTGCCCATCCTGCCGCCCGACGTGAACGCGAGCGGCGCGAGCTTCTCCGTCGAATGGCGCTCGGGCGCGCCCGCCATCCGCGTCGGGCTGGGCCAGGCAAAGGGCCTCTCGGCCAAAACGCTCGAGCGCATCCTCGCGACGCGCGCGGCGGATGGGCCGTTGCTCTCGCTGCCCGCCTTCCTCGAGCGCACGCAGGCACACACCGACGAGGTCGAGACGCTCATCCAGTGCGGGGCCTTCGACACCTTCGACCGCACCCGACCCGAGCTCCTATGGCGACTGCACCTCTTGCGGACACCGCAGAAGCGACCGCCGAAGCACAGCGCCGTGGACGGGCGCCCGCTCGATCCCGCCCAGCTCGAAGCGTGCCGTCGCAATCCACTGCAGGCGGCGCGCGAGCAGGGCACCGGCTGGTCCGGACGCGGGCTCGGGATCGCGCAGGCCCGGCTTCGGGCAGGGGAGTGCGCGGCGCTCTTTCCCGAGCCCGAAGTGCAGGCCCTCGTCCTGCCCGGCCTACCCGACATCGACCCGCAGACGCGCGGGCAGATCGAGTTCGAGCTCCTCGGGCTCACGACCTCCGCGCATCCGATCCGCCTCTTTCCCTGCGAGGCCGACGAGCGCATCGAGCGCCTGTTCGGGCGCAAGAGCGCGCCCGTCCACGGCGGTTTCCATTCGAGTGGCGGCGAGCAGGCCGCCGGCATCCGCCCCGTGAACCCGATCCCCTGCGACAGGCTCGACCACTTCCGGGGCGGCCGCGTCACCCTGCGCGGCTGGCCGGCGGCCACGCGTCGGGTGCGCACGTCCCAGGGGCATCTGATGCGCTTCCTCTCGCTCGAAGACGAGAGCGGGATGGCGGAGGCCGTCTTGTTTCCGGACGTCTACCGGCGCGACGGGCGCCGCCTGAACGACTTCGGCCCCCTCTGCGTGACGGGCATCGTCCTGGATCAGATGGGGGCGTGCACGCTGCACGTCGAGCGTATCTGGTGAGGTAGGGCTAAGACTCGGCTGAAGGATCAGAGCGCCCGGCCCTCAGGGCTTCTTGTACCGCAAGCTGACGTTCTCCCGCCCCATCTCGCGCAGCCGCGCGGGGTCTTTCTTGAGTCCAAGGTTGTGGGCCTTGGAGACGACGCTCTTCACGGACCGGTTCAAGTCCTGGGCGATCGACAGGTTCGAGTGCGCCGGATACCTCTCCCGCAGGAGCTGCAGCTCATCCTTCTTCCACCGCGGCATGCGCGTCGACTTCCCGGCGCGGTCGTGGCGCCGCAGGAAGGCCTTGTCCTTGGAGATGCACAGACGCCGGGAAGTGCTCTTGATGGACTGGACGTCACGGCCGAGGATGAGGGCGAGGGACTCGTCCGTCCTGGTGCCGTAGAGGCGCTTGAGCTCGGCGATCTCGTCCTGGGACCAGCGTCCGGACCGCGTGGATTTCCGCAGCTCCTTGAGCTGGCGCTCCACGTCTTCGGGCCGCCGACCGAGGATCAACGCCATCTTCTTGACGCTCGTCGCCCCGAGGTAGCGCTTGAGCTGGTCGATCTCCTCGCCGTCCCAGCTCCCGGTCTTCCGATTGCCCCCGAAGATCGTCTCGGCCATCTTGCGGACGCTCGAGACTGAACGGTTCAGCTCGCGGGCGATGGTCTGATCGTCACGGAGCCCATAGCACTCCTTGAATCGTGCGATCTCCACCTGCGACCATCGCCCTCTGCGGGGAACCGACGATCGCTCTTCACGCCACGTAGGTCTCTGCAACGGAATCTCCTCCCGGATGCGAACTCCAGTATATCAGGGATAGCCGACTTCTTGGCCCCGAATCGAGGGGCCAGGGGTGTCATTCCCTGTTGCAGAGTCCTAACTCGCTGTCTCATTTCTGACACGAGCGGCGCTACTTCCCGTCAGCATCACTCGAAATACCGGCCTTGTCTTCGAGCAGCCGCCGATGGAGCCGATCCCGGACTTCCTTGGCGAGAGTCTGGACTTCCGCCGCCGTTCCGGCGTCGAGCGCCCGTTCCACGATGGCTCGTGCCTCGGTGATCGTCGTGTTGCGGATGGCATACCGGACGCCCGCGAGGAAGTTCGGCGCGACGCTGAGGTGGTCGTAACCCATGCCGAGCAGCAACACGGCGACGGCCTCATCCCCGGCTATTTCTCCACAGACCCCGCAGGGCTTTCCCGCCGCGTTCGCGACGGTCGCGATCTCCGCGAGGGCGCGAATCACCGCGGGGTGATAGGGCTCGTAGATCTTCGCAACGAGTGCGTTGTCCCGATCGACCGCCAGGAGGTACTGCGTCAGATCGTTCGTACCGACGCTCACGAAATCGACTTCCTGGATGATCCGATCCAGGACCCAGATCGTGGAAGGGACCTCGATCATGATCCCCAGGGGAACGTCGCGCTCGACCTCGTAGCCCTGGTCGATGAGATGCGTCTGAACGCCTTCGAAGATCTCGCGTACGTCCCGGACTTCCTCGAGGGACGTCACCATGGGGAGCAGCAGGCGGAGGTCGCCGTGCGGGCTCGCGCGCAGAGCGGCTCGCAACTGGACTCGGAGCAAATCCTGCCATTCGAGCGAGATCCTGATCCCCCGCCAACCGAGCTGCGGGTTGGCCTCCTTCGGAGTGTTGAAGTACGGGAGCTGCTTGTCGCCGCCGATGTCGAGCGTTCGCAGCGTGACGGGGCGCCCCTCGAGTGCCTCGACCAGCCGCCGATACAGGCGGAACTGCTCCTCTTCGGAAGGAAACTGGGCCCGTTCCATGTACAGGAATTCCGTGCGGAGGAGGCCGACCCCATCGCAGTGCTCGACATCGAACGTGCGCAGGTCGTAGAGGCTCTCCATGTTCACCTGCACTGCCATGGCACGACCGTCGGGGGTCACCGCCGGGAGTCCCGCCTGGGCTTCGAGCACCTCCCTCCGCTCGACGCGGCGTCGCGTCTGCTCGAGGAAACTGTCGATCGCCTCCTGATCCGGCCGCAGCTGCACCGTGCCCGCGTCGCCATCGACGAGCACCTGGAGGCCCTGCTCCAGGCGCGCCATCAAGTTGTTGAGGCCGACCACGCAGGGGAAGCCGAACGAACGCGCGAGCACGGCCCCATGCGAGAACCGCCCGCCCGACTCGGTGATGACCGCGAGCACACGGTCGCGTGGGAGGAAGGTCACGACCTGCGGCGTGAGCTCGGCGGCGGCCAGGATCACGCGATCGACCGTGGAGGTGATGCTCTCCTGTTCGCGCTGAAGCAGGATGTCGAGCACAGCTCGCCACGGATCGCTCATGTCGGCCGAGTAGCTGCGCACGCGATCTTCGTCGAGCCCGCCCATGGCGCTCTTCAGGCGTTCGATGAGGTTCTGGACCGCGGCCTCCGCGTTGATCCGCTCCTCCGAGATCTTGGCCTCGACCGAGCTCAAGGCGCTCGGGTCCTCGAGGATCAGGCGGTGGACGGCGAAGATCCCGGCGTCTTGCTCGCCCGAAGTATCCCTCACGATCTCCTGCTGGTGCTGGAGCTGGGCCGAGGCCTCCTCCACCGCCCCGTGCAGCCTGGCGATCTCGGACGGAACCTCTTGCGCCCGGATCGTCCAGACGGGAACGGCATCGGGCCGCGCCCGCACCACGTGGGCACTCCCGACGGCGAGTCCGGGGGCGACGGGAGTTCCTTTGATCGTCGGCATCGGCGTGGGTACGGGGCCCCACTGCTTGGCCGCCCGGAGACGAGGGTAGCTTAATCGGGGCCCGAGAGGCCCTCCCAGCGTCTGGAGCGGGGGGTACGGGGCCAGGATTCCGCAATCGGGATCAAGACGGGATCCCCCCGCGCTCGACGTGTTCCGTGGACCCATCCACCGCACCCCTGGATCCCCCTGGCTCCCGCGGGCACACCTTCACTCGATCGCCCGCAGCCGGGGATCACGACACTGATCCGAGACACAGCATGACCGAAGCGAACGGCAAGCAGATCCGCCCGCACCGAGTGCCCAAGGAGTGGCGTACGCCCCCGGCGAATCCGGGCTCCTTGATACTGATACTCGGGGGTATCCTGTTCGCGTGCGTCGGGGTCGTCATGGCCGCGGGGACAGAGTTCGTAGGCGCGCTCCAACCGTACGTCACCATGGCTGCGCGCTACGGCGTGGAGGCGGGCACGTTCTTCGTTGGAGGCGCGGTCATCATCGGCCTCGGAATCGTCTCCAGGTATCAGCGCATCAGCTCGAAACGCCTCCTCCAAGACGGGCCGACGTCGGACGCGCTCGAGGAAGTCTTCACGGAGCTCGCCGAGATCCTGGAGCACGTGGACCGACTCCAGAGCGAGCAGACCCACGTGCGCCATGAGATCGGCAACGTCAAGCATCAGGTGACCAAGCAGCGCGAGGAGTCGAAGACGAGCGATTCGAAGGATGCGCTCTTCCGCCTCGCAGCGAGCCTCGACCAGCTCGGCGCGCGCCTCGACCAGCGTATCGGCAAGGCGTCGTCCGAGGTCCACGAGGGCCTCTACGAGCTGACGTCGATCGTCGAGTCGAGCCGCGACTTCATCCAGGAGAGCCTCGAGGCGACCACGAGGGAGGTCCGGGATGTCGCTGATCGGGCGAGCCGGCTCGCCTCGGCCCCGGTGCAACCGGTCTACCTGCCCCATCCCGGCATGTACCCCCCTCAGCCCATGCCCGGGCCGTCCGAGCCACGCGAGGGCGAGGAGTACGAGGTCCCCGCGGAGGATCCCGACAGCGACAGCAACAACTACGAGATGTTCGATCAGGAGGAGGAGGAGGAGAAGGATGAGCGCGAGGTCACCAATGCCGAGGACGAGCTCCGTGTCCTCGTCGAGCTCGAAGAGGAAGAGGAAGCGGAGCCGGTTCGAACCGGTCTAGGCCTCCTCGATGAACTGGACGACTTCGGAGAACGCACGGAGCCGGAACCGGCACCGGAACCGGAGCCAGCGGACACGCCGCCCGTTTCCGAGCATGGGGTGGCCCCGACCGCGGAGCCTGTGGCCCCGGCCGCGGAGCCTGTGGCTCCGACCGCGGAGCCTGTGGCTCCGACCGCCGGGCAAGTGGCCCCGCCCCCACCGGCCGAACACCCCGGTCTGAAGTTGCCGAATCCCGTCCCGCCGCTGCCCAGCCCGACTCCGCAAGTGACGCCCCCGCGGCCGCTCGGCACGCTCGACGAGGGCATGCGCGGAAAGCTGGATCAGATCAAGACCCTGCTCGAGGGCCAGGCCCTCCAGAACCCCGCGGGACCGCCGACGGGCGGACCGCCGACGGGCGGACCGCCGACGGGCGGACCGCCGGCCTGACCTGAGGGAGCACGCGGCGCGAGGCGTCCCGCTGACCGCGATCGTCCCACCCGCGAGCGGTCACTCCTCTTGCGACTCCTCGGGAGGCGCGGACTCCACGCCCTCGCGATCCTTGAAGAAGTTCGCGAAGGGGCTGAATGCCGTCCCCTCGCTCGCTTGGGAGTTGATGGTCTCCAGGTTGACGCGCTCGCCCCGGTCGTAGCGATCCCCGCCCTTGCCGGCGCCGCCCCTGCCGCCCTGCCAGCCGCCGCGCCCACCGCCCTGGCCGCGCCCGCCCTGGCCGCGCCCGCCCTGACCGCGCCCGCCCTGACCGCGCTCGCCCTGGCCACGCTCGGGGCCGCCAACACCGTCGCGCCGCGTAGAGCGTGCGAGCTCTTGGGGCTTCGCGCCACGCCGACCCTCGCGCTGGTCCGGCCGCGAGACGTTCTTCAGCGAGAGCGCGAGACGGTTGCCGGACGACCCGACGATCCGCGCAGTCACGGTTTCGCCGATCGAGAGCAGCTCGCGGGCGTCGCGGACATAGTGCGCGGTGATCTCGCTGACGTGGATCATCGCATCCTTGACGAGGCCGATGTCGACGAAGGCTCCGAAGCTCGCGACGTTCGTCACGAACCCCTCCACGGTGCGTCCCGCTTGCAGCCGTGTCGAATCCGTCTTCGGGTCGAGCAGGCTCGGACGGCCCAGCATCGGGCGTGGATCCCGTCCGGGGTAGGCGAGCTCGCGCATGAGGTCGCGCCACGTGGCCTCGTCCACGTCAAAATTGCTGCGCTGCAGGCCCTTCGTCACGCCGGGCCGACCGAGGCCCTCCTCGGCGCTCCCGCCCGTGCTCTCGAGCACTCTCGTGGCGAGGTCGTACGACTCGGGGTGCAGGCTCGTCCTGTCGAACATCTGGGGCGACTTCGGGATCCGGAGGAACGCGACGGCGCTGGTCCATTGCGCCTCGGTGAGGAGACCCTCGGATCGGAGCTGCTCGCGGGTCTCGATCGGTCCCTCCTTGCGCCGCGCGATGATGCGCTCGGCGGTCTCCTTGTCGAGACCGGGCACGTGCCGGAGCACGGAGAGCGGCGCGCACGAGAGATCGGTGCCCAGATGGGCCACGCACGATTCGATGGTCTCCTTGAACATCCGGCGGGCGTTCGCCTTGCTCACGAGCCCTTGCTCCGAACCCAGCCCGAGGTTTCGCGGATCGACCTTGAGGATCTCCGCCATGGGGTCCTGCAGCCGCCGGGCGAGACTGATCGCCATCCGCTCGGGGATCGAGCGGTCTGCGAACTCCTTGCGCGCCAGCTCCGAACTGGCGTAGCTCGCGAGACCGACTTCGTTCACGATGGCGACGCCATGGTCGAGTCCAGCGGCTGCGAGCGCGGAGCGGACCTTCGGTATTGCCGCGCGCGCCCCCTTGCCGTGCCCGACCCCGATGGCGCGGGCGCCGGTGCCCGCGAGGATCGTCCGGAGCTCCGCGCCGAGCGCATCGGCATCCTTGTCGGTGACCTCGATCTTGGAGACCGAGACGGGCGTGCCGTCCTCGGCGAGCACGGCGACCGACCAGTCGCCTTTCGCGTTCACATCGATCCCGACGGCCTCGCGGTATCCGAACGGAGGCGTGAGCAGGATTTGGCGCAGGTGCTGCGATAGGAAGCGCAAGGCCTCCTGATCACCGAACTCCTTCAGCTCGAGGCGGACGTCCGCCTCGACCATCGGGAAGAGGCGCTGCCTGAACGCCTGGCGCGCGATCTCGTCCAGGAGGCCTGCGTACGCCGGCTGCGTGTGCTTGCCGAGGACCGCGCGCACCTTGGGGACGGCCACGTCGTCGGAGAGCGTGATGATCGTGTTGAGGATGCGCTCCTTCTGCGCCTGACGGATCGCGAGCAAGCGATGGCCCTGGATCTGGCGCAGGGGCTGCTCGAGCTTCAGGAGGTTCTTGTGGCG
>Ga0209988_10002742_pt1 | contig 11648 bp, 7 predicted proteins | sample N075metaG_FD_183115 | JGI IMG/M metagenome (GOLD analysis project Ga0209988, IMG submission 183115) | Deep subsurface microbial communities from Kermadec Trench to uncover new lineages of life (NeLLi) - N075 metaG (SPAdes) (version 2) | ecosystem: Environmental > Aquatic > Marine > Ocean trench... | reverse complement strand
TCGCCTCTGCATCTACTTCAGTTTTATATCGAACACTTTGCGGACAATAGGCACAATCCTCGGGACAACCGCCTTGCTTTATATTTAACAGAGTGCTGAGCTGTACGGTATTGGCATCAAAATATTTTCGGTGGATAGTTTGTGCCTGAAAAAGCAGATCATTTAGTGGCTGACTCATTAATGATAAAACTTCCTGGATCTGCCAATCATGGCGGATTTCATGCATTTTCTTTAATGCTTGAACACTATTGGACATAAACGTAGCCTTATAATCTGTTAATTTAACTTTTTACAGCACAGGGAAGAGGAATCATATGCGCAAAGGACTTGCTGTCAACCTGAATGGCCAGCTTAAGGTTAACAACGGACGCCCTGCCTTCTTCTCAGGCAGCCGTTGTTTTTTATGTTCCGGCCCCAGTAACGGCCATGAGACGATCTGTCGTGCTTGCTTAAACGATCTGGCATATAACACAGATGCTTGCCCCGCTTGTGCCAAACCAAACACCGTATCTAGATTGTGCGCAGGCTGTCTAAACCAGCCGCAGGTCTTCATAGACAACATCAGGACGCTGTTTCAGTATCATTATCCCGTTAACCGCTTGATTCAACACATGAAATTCAATCAAGGGATTGATATCGCCAACCACTTGGGCGGAATGTTGGGAGAGTTATTTCTCAAACATAACACTGTTATGCCTGATTGCATCATTCCCGTACCTTTGCACTCCAGAAGATTAATTGCCAGAGGCTATAACCAGTCGGTGGAGCTTGCTCGTCCTTTATCCAGACAGCTCGGGGTCAATCTTGACACGTATTCTTGCAAGCGCGTTCGCGCAACCATGCCCCAGGCTGATTTACCTGCAAAAAAACGCAAGGGAAATGTACGTAACGCTTTTTCTGTGTCCACAAAGATAAACTACAATCATGTCTTACTTGTCGATGACGTTGTTACCACTGGCAACACCGTCAATGAACTTGCGCGCATAATTGGCCTTGCAGGGGTTCGCCGAATAGATGTCCTGGCCGTCGCCAGGGCTGGCTAGCCCTGTGTAAATCAGCCAGAGGAAATCAAGCAGGAATCAGGTATCAAGGTTTTCTACAGAAAGCGCATTTTTCTCAATAAACTCTCTTCTCGGTTCGACCTGATCGCCCATTAAGGTAGTAAATATATCGTCCGCAGCAATGACATCCTCAACCCTGACCTGTAGCATCATCCTTGTGTTTACATCCATGGTTGTTTCCCATAGCTGATCCGGGTTCATTTCTCCCAGTCCTTTATAGCGCTGTAGATGCAAGCCCTTGTTCACCTCTTTTAACAACCACTCAAACCCGTCCCATAAACTTCGTATTGAGAGTGATTGCTCACCCCTATGCATGCTCGCATCTGCCCCTAGCTCTTGCGCGCCCTTCAGGCCGACCAAATCTTGATAATCCTGAGACATAAAAAAATCCGGGGATAATACAATGATCGACTCCATCCCATGTATGCTTAAGGTAATTCTTCCACCGTATTCTCTGCCGTCTCCCGCCAAAAACACTTCTGCCTCTGATTTTTGTCCGTCAAATTCAGGCATCCTTTTAACCAGATCGTCAAACCAATGTTCAACCACGTCTTTTTGCTGGCAATCCTCTGAGCTCAAGATCGACAGTTGTAACACTGCTTTTATAATTTCGGGATGATAACGCCGAGACAATCTCTGTTCCGCTCTGTTGGTTGCAACATATTTTTCAGCAATGGCCTTAAGCGAGCCATCGGCCAATGGCTCGGCATTGCCACCCGGGGCGAGGCGTGCGCCATCTAAAGCCAGCTCCATCATATATTCATCTCGCTGATTTTCATCCAGGAGATAACGTTCTTTTTTGCCTTTCTTGATCTTATATAGAGGCGGCTGAGCGATATAGACATAACCATTTTCTATCAGCTCAGGCATTTGCCGGTAAAAAAAAGTCAGCAGTAAGGTCCGGATATGAGAGCCATCCACATCGGCATCTGTCATAATTATAATTCTATGGTATCTGAGTTTCTCGATATCAAATTCACCACGGCCAATCCCGCAACCAAGCGCAGTAATCAGTGTGCCGATCTCCACTGAAGACAACATTTTGTCGAAGCGTGCTTTTTCTACATTTAAAATCTTGCCCTTGAGTGGCAATATTGCCTGGTTCTTACGATCGCGACCCTGTTTCGCCGACCCACCCGCAGAATCGCCTTCCACTAGAAACAGTTCTGATTTTGCCGGATCCTTTTCCTGACAATCTGCCAGCTTTCCGGGGAGACCTGCGATGTCCAGCGCTGTTTTTCTTCGGGTCAATTCTCGCGCTTTTTTTGCTGCTTCTCTGGCCCGTGCCGCTTCAATGATCTTGTCACATATTGCCCGTGCCTCGGCAGGCTGTTCTAACAAAAACTCCTGTAGCTTTTCATTTACCACTGACTCAACCACTGGCTTTATTTCGCTGGAGACCAGTTTTTCTTTGGTTTGGGATGAAAATTTTGGATCAGGAACCTTAATGGACAAGACTGCAGTCAACCCTTCTCGTACATCGTCACCCGCGGTTGCTACCCTGGCTTTTGTTGCGGCGCCTTGTTTATCAATGTAATTATTAAGTGTTCTGGTCAGCGCTGAACGCAGGCCCGATAAGTGTGCGCCACCATCTTGTTGCGGGATGTTGTTTGTAAAGCAGAAAATATTCTCTTGATAAGAGTCGTTCCACTGTAATGCGATCTCTACCCTGATCCCCCCTTTCATCGTGTCGATGTCAATGACTGTCTCGTGTAGTGGGGTCTTTTTCCGGTTAAGGTGTTTAACAAAGGCATGGATCCCGCCTTTGTATTCGAAAATGTCCTGTTTCCCGGTTCTTTCATCGCTTAACTCAATGCGAACGCCAGAATTTAAAAATGACAGCTCTCTGAGCCTCTTGGCAAGGATGTCATAATGATATTCAATATGGCTGAACACCTCTTTACTTGCCAGAAAATGAACTTCTGTTCCAGTTGCGGAGGATTCTGAGATTTTTTCCAGCTCAGTGCTTGGCTTGCCCAGGGTATACTCCTGTCTAAAACAGTTGCCCTCTCTGTAGATAGTAAGTACTAACTTATCTGATAGGGCATTGACCACAGAAATACCTACCCCGTGCAAACCCCCAGATACCTTATATGAGTTGTCATCAAACTTTCCCCCGGCATGAAGCACGGTCATAATGACCTCTGCTGCTGACTTTCCTTCCTCTTCGTGCATCCCAACAGGGATGCCCCTGCCGTTGTCGGCAACAGTAATAGACTCATCTGTGTGTATTGTGACCCTGATGCTTGAACAATGCCCTGCCAGGGCCTCATCAATACTATTGTCCACGACCTCGAAAACCATATGGTGTAAACCCGTGCCATCATCGGTGTCTCCAATAAACATTCCGGGGCGGCGGCGGACGGCATCAAGTCCTTTAAGTACTTTTATGTCACTGGAGTCGTAAGTATCTTTGTTTTCACTCATAAAGCTTTTTTGTTCCTGTTCGTTTATATGTGCTGTTTCTGATGCTTATTCTAACATCTTTTTACCCGGCCTTGTTCCACGTGAAACAGCGCTGTTTCTATGTTTTCTTTGATGATCTCCTCTGGATCTGTTGCGGTGATAAACAATTGCATTTTCTCTTTGTAGAGAAGCTCTAGTAGCATATCGACTGTTTTTTTATCCAGTTCGGCCGTCAGGTCGTCTACCAGGAAAATTGGGCTTATTTCCTTCTCGTTTTTTAGTAGTTTGGCCTGGGCTATTGAGAGCAGAACAACAAACAACTTAACTTGTCCTCTGGAAAATATTGTGCTGATGTGTTTCCCGTCTAGTCTAAACTCAAAGTCTGCTTTGTGAGGACCCTGTTGCGTGAACCCGGCTTTTATGTCGGAGCGTCTTGCCAGCTGCAGGTGCTTGAGAAAATCTTCGTTTTTATACTTGTCATTTTTAGCAGTAAACGTAACGCCTACGCAGACATGCTGATCGGCCGTCTCTTGATAATATTGTTGTAAACAACCGAGGTATTTTTGCCACCTTCTTTTTAGATCTTTTGCTGTGTTTGCCATTATGTTTTCCCAAACATAATATTCTTCTTCTTTTGCAGGCCTCCTAAGCAGGGCGTTCCTGTTCCTGAGGGCATGGTGATATCTGTGCCAGATCTCCAGATAATCATGTTCCACGTGGAACAGTGCCCAATCTATCCATTTTCTCCTGTCTTTTGGAGATCCTGTCAAGAGCTTTGTGTTGTCTGGATTTGCTGTTTGAACAACGACGTTTTTTGCCTGTTCGGAAACGGCCTTTACGCGTTCCCCATTGTATCTAATCTCTGTTTCCTTACTTGATTTTCTAAGTCCTGTGCTCACGGTTTTATTTTCCCGAGTGTTAATCAGGCCTGAAACCGTGAGTTCTTCGTGCTTGTGTTGAATGACTTCTTTTATGTGTGCTGTTCTAAAGGATCTTGCCTTTGAGAGTAAATAGATCGACTCCAGGAGCGCTGTTTTTCCCGATGCGTTTTCACCATAGATAATGTTGACTTCTGGGTTTGGGATAATTTTAACATCGGAAAGATTACGAACCTGTCTGATGGTTAAAGAATCTAGCCTCATCTCAGTGTATATTTTTCTCGTCCTTTTTGCCTTTTTCCGCCTATAGTCTCATTGGCATAACGACATATTTACAATCTGTGTCATCATCGGGCAGAATCAAACAACTGCTGTTTGGATCTGAGATATTTAAAATAACTTCTTCTGTTTTTATAGCTGAGAGTGCATCCAGTAAGTAAGTAACATTAAAACCTATTTCAATATCATCTCCTTTGTAACTAACTTCTATTTCTTCCTCGGCTTCTTCCTGCTCCGGATTATGCGCAAAGGCCTTTAGTCGGTCATTTTGTAATATCAGCCGAATGCCCTTGTATTTCTCATTCGAAAGGATTGATGCTCTTATTAAACCTTGTTTTAAAGTGTTCCTGTTAGTTTTAACAGGATGCTCTCCTTCTTTTGGTATGACTCGCTGATAATCTGGAAATTTCCCATCAATAAGCTTGCTAGTGAATTGAACCTTGTCTTTGCTGACCCTAATGTGGTTTTGGCTGATTTCAACGTTGATGTTTTTGTCATCGTTATCTAGCAATCTAATTAGTTCAATAACCCCTTTTCTGGGAATAATAATCTGCTGTGATTCCTCTATGCCTGTCTGTACCTTTATTTCCTTTAGGGCGAGCCTGTGGCCGTCCGTTGCAACCGCCCGCAGACTGTTTTTTTCCAGTTCAAGCAGTAGACCATTTAAATAATATCGAACGTCTTGTTGTGCCATAGAAAACATTGTGTCTTCTAAAAGGGCTTTAAACTCTTTCTGGGGTAGCGAAATTTCACTGCTATTTCCAAGGGCCTCTGTTGATGGGTACTCACTTGCAGGCAATGTTGATAAAGTAAATTTACTCTTACCTGATTTAACCACTATCTGATCTTTGTTAAAGCTTATTTCTATTTTTGAATCATCGGGTAATGCCTTACAAATATCCAGTAATTTTCTTGCAGGAACGGTTATCTCACCAGGAGTTTCAGGATGATGACTTATTGTCGTTACCATCTCAACTTCCATATCGGTTCCTGTGAAAGTGATTTTGTCTTTCTCAGCAACTATTAATAAATTACTCAGAATAGGAAGCGCCTGTCTTCTATCGATAACTCCACAAACCCCTTGTAACAAGGGTAAAATTTCATTTCTAGTTATATTAAAATTCATTCTATTTAAACCTTATTATTACTATTATTAGTAAACAGGTTTGCTGTGGATAACTTTGTTTTATCTATTATAAACAATGAGTTATGCTTTGTTTTGTTATGTAGATCCCTGGTGAAAAGTTCTCTTGATCCTGTTCGTGCCCTGTGAGGCTTCTGTGGGTAATTATTAGTTTTCTTGTTAATTGTTCTTGGCCACAGTTTATTCACATTATGTTGTGAGGATTTTACTCAGATTATTATAATCTTCATCTATTTTCGCCTCTGTTATTCTTAATTCAGTGATTTTTCGACAGGCGTGTAAAACAGTTGTGTGATCTCTTCCCCCAAAGGCATTACCTATCTCAGGCAAGCTATGGTTGGTCAGGTCTTTAGACAGTTTCATTGCAACCTGTCTTGGTCTTGTAATCGATCTGTTTCTTCGCTTCGATAGAAGATCTGTGATCCTGATCTTGTAATATTCGGCTGTTGTTTTTTGAATATTTTCAATAGTGACCAGTTTATCCTGAAGCAGAAGCAGATCTCGTAACACTTCCTTTGTAAGTTCCAGATTGATGGGTTTTCTCGTCAGGTTAGAGCTGGCAACAACTCGATTAAGTGCACCCTCTAATTCTCTAACATTAGAGTGGAAACGCTTGGCAATAAAAAAAGCGACCTCGTCTGGTATATCTTTATTCACAGAGGCTGCCTTGCTTTTTATAATAGCGACTCTTGTCTCTAGCTCTGGCGGCTCTATTGCAACGGTAAGTCCCCAGCCAAAACGAGACTTCAATCGTTCTTCCAGGCCTGATACTTCTTTTGGGTAACGATCACAGGTGAGGATGATTTGATGCTGACCTTCCAGTAAAGCATTAAAGGTGTGAAAAAATTCTTCCTGAGAGCGTTCTTTCTTTGCGAAAAACTGGATGTCATCAATTAACAAGGCATCAACTGAGCGATAGTAGCGCTTAAACTCGTTAATAGCGTTATGTTGCAGGGCCCTTACCATATCAGCGACAAAACGCTCAGAATGCAAATAAACAACATTGCTTGTATTATTTTTCTGCATGATGGCGTGACCAACAGCGTGCATCAGATGGGTCTTGCCCAGACCAACCCCTCCGTAAATAAAAAGAGGATTGTAGGATTCTCCTGGGTTTTCAGCAACCTGGATCGATGCTGCCTTGGCGAGCTGATTTGATTTACCCTCAACGAAAGAATCAAAGGTAAACTCAGAATTAAGGTTACTAAAACGTTGGTTTTTTTTCGTGTGTGCTGCAGGTGTTTTTGTTTGTTGTTGTTTCCTGGCTTCGACAGGTTTGTTTTGGCAGCCAACCTCCAGCGAGAGTGAGCAGTGACTGTAAATTTCTTTTTCAGACAGGATCTGGCTAATTTTTTCAAAATATTGATCCTGAACCCAGTCTTTCACAAACCTGTTGGGGGCAAGAAGTATTATAGTAGAATCTTCTTCTTCTACCTGTAAAGGACGTATCCAGGTATTAAATTGTTGCGGTGATAGCTCTCCTTCCAGGCGCTCAAGACAGTAATTCCATGGTGAGCTTTGCAACTTTAGTGTCCCCTTGTAGTGGTGTTTAGGTGAATATTGAGCAACGGTCTATAGCTAGAAGTTTAACCCCGATTTGAAAACTTATCCACAGGCCATGGCCACGCATTTGAAAAAGAATTTTTTTAAAGTCCAATTGACAGGGAAGGCATGAAAAACGTACCATACCGCGCTTTTTACTATTACCTTACAGACACGACGGAAACAAACCGATGAAGAGAACATTTCAACCCAGCAAACTAAAGAGAAAACGGCAACATGGTTTCCGTGTAAGAATGCGTACCAAAGCAGGACGCAACGTTATTAAGACTCGCCGGGCAAAGGGCCGAAAGAAGCTTTCAGCCTAGAACCTAAGGTTAAGCTAATGTTGTGTCCATAAAAACGGGCAATTTTACAAAATTAAACAGGATCAACGACCCAGGAAACTATCAGCAGGTTTTTAAGTCTTCCTGTCGCTCAGCAGACGAAAAATTTCTTGTGCTCGCAAGAAATAACAGCTTAAAGCGGGCCAGATTAGGGCTTGCAATTTCAAAGAAAAACGTCAGTAGGGCTGTCAGCAGAAACCAGATAAAAAGAGCTATACGGGAAAGCTTTCGCCACCACAAAAACATTTTAAAGGGTTTGGATATTGTTGTGGTTGCCCACAAAAAGCAAACAATTATTAACAATAAAATTATTATTAAGTCAATAGACGCTCACTGGAAAATCATTTCACAATGCAGAAAATTTTAATTTCCGGGATCAAGGCTTATCAATATATTTTGAGCCCCTGTTTTGGGCCAAGTTGTCGCTATATTCCTAGTTGTTCTGAATACACACTGGAAGCAATTACCAAACATGGTGCCCTGAAAGGTACTGCCCTGGGTGTTTCACGCATTTGTCGTTGCCACCCGCTGCATAAAGGCGGCTATGATCCGGTTCCGGATCCAAAACACTAACATGGATAATCTACGTTTTATTTTGGTCGTTTCTTTAAGCCTGGTGATGTTGATGCTATGGCAAGAGTGGGAAAAAGATTATGGGTCGCCTGTCTCACAGGAGGAAACAACCGTGATGGAAAATGGGGAGACGCGGCCTGTTGACGTGCCTGTTGCTCCCGTGTCAACAAAAACTAAACAATCTGTTTTAAATCTAGATATTGACTCTTCTGCACCCATCTCGGACGAAGAGTACATTGCGGTTAAAACAGATTTATACCAGATAAATATAGGCAAAAAAGGTGGGGGCGTTGATAAGCTGGAATTACTTAAATTCCCTGTTGCGCTAGAGACACCAGATATCCCAACACTTCTTCTTAACAATACATCGCCTTTGTTTTATGTAGTTCAAGGGGGGTTGTTAAGCGAAAATGGTGGGCCGACACATGAAGCAACGTTTACAACCTCAAGCAACAATTATGCTCTGGGTGAAGGAGAAAGCAGTCTTATTGTGCCACTTGTCTGGGAATCCGAAGAGGGTCTGAAGGTTACCAAGACTTACGAATTTAACCGTAACAGTTATTTGGTAAACGTCAAATATGAAATAGAAAATAAAAGTACCGAACCCTGGGTAGGTCACGCATATAGTCAACTGCAAAGAACCGATCCTGGAAGAGAATCTCGCATTCTTTATACCTACACAGGTGCAGTAGTTTCGAGCCCGGAGCAACGCTATGAAAAGCTTAGCTTTGATGACATGGAAGATGAAAAGCTCAGCGTAGATATTACTAACGGCTGGGTTGCGATGTTACAACATTATTTTGTCAGTGCACTTGTCCCGTCGAGCCGAGAGGAATCGAATCATTACTATACGTTGGCAACAGACAGCAATCGCTATGTGATCGGCGCGATCACTCCTGCCATCACGGTCGCAGCAAATACAGCAGGCGTTATTGAACAAAAAATTTATATGGGCCCAAAGATCCAGAGTAAGCTCGAGAAAATTGCCCCGGGCCTGGAATTAACAGTTGACTATGGTGTGCTGTGGTTTTTAGCAAAACCTTTATTTTGGTGTCTGGATAAGTTTCACGGCATTACTGGCAACTGGGGCTGGGCGATTGTACTGGTTACCCTGATGTTAAAGTTAATATTTTTCAAGTTGTCCGCCGCAGGCTATAAATCAATGGCCAATATGCGTCGTGTTCAACCAAGGCTGATGGCGATCAAGGATCGTTACAAGGATGATCGTACTCGCCTCAATCAGGCGATGATGGATATCTATAAAAAAGAAAAGATAAATCCCCTGGGTGGCTGTTTTCCGATACTCATACAGATACCTGTTTTCATCGCACTGTACTGGACGTTGCTTGAAAGTGTTGAGCTAAGACAAACGGGATTTATATTTTGGCTGACAGATTTATCTGCACCCGATCGATTTTATGTGTTGCCTTTGCTTATGGGCGCAACAATGTTGATACAGCAAAAATTAAATCCTGCGCCTATGGATCCCGTGCAACAAAAGGTTATGTCGATATTGCCTATTGTCTTTACCGTCTTCTTTGCCTTTTTTCCATCAGGCTTGGTATTATATTGGGTAGTAAATAACACACTGTCGATTGCACAACAATGGGTAATCACCAGAAACATCGAACGCGAAGCGACGTCGCGGAGCTGACGACCGTAAGTTAAAGATGGTTGCGAGCAACGATACCATCGCCGCAATCGCAACACCGCCCGGACGAGGAGGTGTTGGCATCATTCGCCTGTCCGGGGCGGACGCACCCAAAATCGCAAAATATCTTTTAGCAAAGGGATCAGATTCTCACGATCTGGGGATCAGAGAAGCAAGGTTTTCTTCTTTTTTAGCTGAAGATGGCACACTCATCGATAGTGGGATCCTCATTTATTACCCGCAACCCGCATCCTATACAGGAGAGCATGTTGTTGAGCTTCAGGGTCATGGCGGTAGAGTCGTGATGTCTATGTTACTTGATCGCGTGATTGCGCTCGGTGCCAGACAAGCGCGGCCCGGAGAATTTACCGAGCGCGCATTTATTAACAATAAAATTGATCTTGTGCAGGCAGAGGCCGTGGCCGGGTTAATTGACAGTGTTTCATCGCAAGCGGCCAGAAGTGCGGTACGTTCCCTGCAAGGAGAGTTTTCACACAACATAAATGATCTGTTACAAAGACTGGTTAATTTGCGTATGTTTGTAGAGAGCGTGCTGGATTTCCCGGAAGAAGAAATAGATTTTATCCAGGGCGCCGAAGTAAAAGAAAAGTTATCCGGCTGTGTCGATGAAGTTAGCAAGATCCTTAAGGGCGCGCAGCAGGGAGCAATGTTAGGCGAAGGCTTGCGGTTAGCAATAGTCGGGCGCCCGAACGTGGGCAAATCAAGTTTGTTAAATCGTCTTGCAGAAAGAGATGCAGCTATTGTTAGTAAAACTCCGGGAACAACGAGAGACATTGTTGAAGAAAATATTCTTATAGAGGGCGCGCCACTTAATATATTAGATACGGCAGGGATCCGAGAGAGCCAAGATGAGATTGAAGAAGAAGGCATCAAGCGCGCACTGAATGCAGTGAGCCAGGCCGATATTGTTTTGTTGATGGTAGAACATGACGAAGTTATTGGGAGAGAAGAACAAACAGTTTTAGGTGTATGCCCTGACAATGTAAAGGTGGTAGTGGTAAGAAACAAAATTGATTTGGCCGACAACAAGCAGGCCTTGCTTGATAAAAACAGTGGCGAGACAGAGGTGTTTCTCTCGGCTAAGACAGGGGAAGGCTTTGGCGATCTGATTCAGCTTCTGAAAACAATCATGGGCTTAAACAGTACAGGCGAAGATGTATGTATGGCCCGAACACGTCACCTCAATGCGCTTTGTGAGACGAAGGAATTTCTAAACAGGGGGTTGCAGCACCTGGAAAACAAAAACACCCTGGAGCTATTGGCTGAAGATCTGCGCCTGGCTCAGGAATCTCTAGGTGTTATTACTGGCAGTTTTGTTGCCGATGATCTTCTCGGTGAAATTTTCTCACGCTTTTGTATCGGCAAATAAAAACAAACTTGCGAAATAGTCGAAAAGAGATGAAAGACGTGGTTAATAAAATATTATTTATATCCTTAAGTAATATTGGTGATGCAATAATGACAACGCCTGTGCTTCAAGCGTTACACGAACTTTATCCAGAGGCAATCATTGATATTGTTGGTGATCAGCGTTCCAGTGAGATCTTTAAGCTTTGTCCTTATCGAGGGGAGATATTCCACAAACAGAAAAATAGTTTTTTAAGAGGTGTTCCCGCGCTACTTATTTCCTTATGGGCCCACTCGTATGATCTGGTTGTGGATATTCGCACTGATGGTTTGGCGTATTTGTTACCCACCGGGAAAAGGTTTACAAAATTAAACAAAATAAAGGCAGGCCCACATGCAGTA
>Ga0209988_10002741_pt1 | contig 11648 bp, 9 predicted proteins | sample N075metaG_FD_183115 | JGI IMG/M metagenome (GOLD analysis project Ga0209988, IMG submission 183115) | Deep subsurface microbial communities from Kermadec Trench to uncover new lineages of life (NeLLi) - N075 metaG (SPAdes) (version 2) | ecosystem: Environmental > Aquatic > Marine > Ocean trench... | reverse complement strand
AAATTCGTGGGTGTCCCTGAATCTGTCCCTGAATCTGTCCCTGAATCTGACCTCCCTGAATCTGCATCTCAAAAATCTGTACAGGCTCTGACTAATCTTGGCGTAACGCCTTCTCGAGATCTTCATGTTCGAAGGCGCTCGCCATTCTTTCGATAGTCGCCGGTGTCTCACCCTCGTGCACAGCAAATTCTCGCCACTGACCTATTTGCCGTCCTTTCCTGTCCAGAGGAAACCGTGATTGCGAAGATGATCATCGACATTCGATACGAGAATGCTAAAGATCATCCGACGGTACAGCTCTTCGGAGTCACGTTTCGTTCGCGCACCGTGTTGGCTGAGTTCGTCCACAATTTCCGGGTAGCTTGCACGTTCGCCATCACTGAGTTGCCGCATGGAGATTGCCGAAAGGAATGGCAGCCTGAAATCAATCACCTTTGCGGTCGAAACGCCAGGAAATCAGAATCGCTTTTTCATCGACATAGACGAGATCGTGTCGCGAATACGCTGCGGCAGCGTGGTGCTGGCGGATGACAGCCCGACCTCATCGGCGGCCGCGTCCGCAGCATTGGCGACACGGCCCAGCAGCCCCAATGTCTGTAATACCGATGCGTAGATGCCAATGCTTGTCCGGTAATCACCGGCTTCAATCCGTTGCAATGTCTTGCGCGACGTGAACGCCCGTTCGGCAACCACTGTCATCGTCAACCTGCGGCGGCGTCTCGCGTCCCGGATATCGCTGCCGAGCTTGCGCAGCGCACGGCGACCGCGACAGGAGGGCGATGTGGTGTAGGCATAATTTGTTACCTTCATGACTCATTAATGCACGATAATGCGTCACAAAGGTAACAATTACCGGAACTTTTGGCATAAATCGCTGGTACTGGCCGAGGCTCGAACGCTGTCGGCGATATCTGCCGGCGCTGGAGTGTTCCCATCCGCGTAATTCGCCGCGTGACCTGGATTCCGCTCGAGTTCTCCAATCCTCAAGGCGGAATTACTCGGCAAAGGTTATTCAATGATTTTGCTTGTCAGAATTTCGTCAAATCCGGTGGCTGCCTGGAATTCCCTCATCCGCTGGAACCGACTATAGTTTCGCAATAACTCAAACAAAGCAGCGCAATACCCGTGAACTCCACAACATCTGAGAACTGGTCCGGCCGCCTGGCCTTCATACTGGCGTCCATCGGCGCTGCCGTCGGCCTTGGCAACATCTGGAAGTTTCCGTACACGCTGGGCAACAGCGGGGGCAGCGCATTCGTGCTGGTCTATGTCATTGCCATCCTGGTGGTCGCGACGCCAATCATGATCGCCGAAATGGTCATCGGCCGGCATGCACGGGCCAGTGCACCGACAGCGATGCGCAAGGTCGCGGAAAGCTCCGGCACGACCAGACACTGGGGTCTTCTCGGATGGATGGGGTTGTTTGCGCTGTTTCTTGTCTTGAGTTTCTACAGCGTTATCGCCGGCTGGACAGCCGCCTACCTGGTCAAGTCCGCATCCGGATCGATGATGGGATTGTCGCCGGCCGAAGTCGGCAGGGGCTTCGATGATTTTCTCCATAACCCCCGGGAAATGATCTTTTGGCATTTCCTGTTCACGGGGATAACGATCTTCATTGTGTCCCGCGGGGTGAAAATCGGCCTGGAGAGACTGGTCCGGGTGTTGATGCCGGCACTTTTCATTACCCTGATCGCGCTGGTTATCAATTCGGCTTTTATCGGTGACTTTTCAGCCGCCGTTGATTTTCTGTTTACCGCGGACCTGAGCAAAATTACGCCTCCAGTGGTCCTTGCCGCAGTTGGCCAGGCATTTTTCTCGGTTAATGTCGGCATAGGCGCTGTATTGACCTATTCGTCGTACCTGCCGCAAGACGTCAATCTCTTCCGATCAGCAATTATCGTCTCCCTCGGCGATACGCTGGTTGCGCTGCTGGCCGGTCTGGCGATTTTTCCGATCGTCTTCGCCAACGGACTCGATCCCGCGGGGGGTCCGGGATTGATTTTCGTCACCTTGTCTACTGCGTTCGCACAAATGCCGGCCGGCGCCCTGATCGGTACCGGGTTCTTCCTGATGATCATATTCGCGGCACTGACTTCGTCGATTTCGATGCTGGAGACGATGACGGCGCGGGCCATCGAGATCAGGGGCATGACGCGTACCAGGGCTGCAGTGCTGATCGGGAGTGGCACGTTCCTGATGGGACTGGTCACGGTATTTTCGTTCAGCAGTTGGGAAAACGTATATTTGCTGGATGCGATACCGACTTTCGCGGGCAAGACGCCGTTCGACCTGATCGACTACATGGTGTCGAATGTGATGATGCCGCTGGGTGGTATGTTCTATGCTCTGTTTGCCGGTTGGTGGCTGTCGAAAGAGACTTCGATTTACGAGATGGACATAGGGGACGGGGCGTTGTTCAAGCTGTGGCTGCTGCTCGTACGCATCGTGGCACCGCTCGCTGTCGCAGCGGTATTCGTCTTCAATCTCGTGTAGACCTTGTCTGGCATCGCAGTAGCGGAGGAATCGATGACGAGAAAAGCATTCGCAATAAACAGTATGCCCATCCTAGGCGCAGTTGTTCTCGTGATCGGATTAGCAGTCAATGCGCAGGAACGGCCGCGGATTATGCCATCGCCACGTCCGACGTTAGCCCCCACATACGGGGCTATCGTTTATCGCGACAACGGGAGCCTACAGCTCCGCGCAAATTTGTATCTCCCCGAGAGCGACCAACCCACGGTAGCGATCGCCTGGTTCGCTGGCGGTGGCTTCAGATTACGTGACTACCGCATGATTCGCGGCTCCATATTCGACCAGTTTGCCCGGGGTGTCGCAGTCATATCATTCGAATACACGCTCGCCGACGAAGCGAAATGGCCGGCGCAGGCGCATGACGGGAAGGCCGCTATTCGGTGGCTGCGCGCTAATGCGAAGCAATACAACATCGATCCCGAGCGGATTTTCATCGCCGGAGCATCAGCGGGAGCCATTCTCGCCAATGTTGTTGCAAATAGTGCCGGAGACCAATCGCTTGAGGAGCCTGCTGCGGAAAACGCGAATTTGTCCGCTGGCGTTAACGGTGTCATTTCCTTTTATACGGCGGCAGACATGACGACACACAGCGGCTGGCCGAGTGAGAATTCGTCCGGAAACTTTTTGACGGGTTGTGCTTCCATCGCCTGCCAATCGGTGGTCGAGAGTGCGAGCCCTGCGCACCATGTATCTGCAAACTCGCCACCGGCACTTCTGTTTCATGGCATGGGTGACGTGGTTATCGACTACTCGCAAAGCATCCTGCTGCAACAAAGACTGAATGAGGCAGGTGTCGATGCGCAACTGGTTCTGCGCACAGGCCTCGTACATGGCGATAGCCGATTTGACGAACCTGCAATCAGCGATTTGATAACACGATTCGTGTCAGAATCGGGCCAGACGCATGGTGTACACTGACAGTGTAAATCGCGGGAGTTGAGCAAAATGTATTTATCATCCAAAGACCTTCTGGACAGCGCTATCAGCCGCCGCACATTTATACAACGCATGACTGCAGCCGGCGTGTCATTGGTGGGTGCGCAGGCTATGGCGCAGTCGCTTGCCGGCTCAGGGGATGCGGCGCATTCGCTCGAGCCCACCAGGATTTTAACGGATCTAACCGGCGGCGAACTGATGGCGGAGTTCCTGATTGACTGGAATATTCCTTATGTGTTCGGTCTCGCCGGCTCGGAAGAGATAGGTTTTCTCGATGCGCTGGTTGATCGTACGGCGATAAATTACGCGACCTGTATTCACGAGCAGGTTGCGATGGCGATGGCCGACGGCTATTCCCGCTCAACCGGCGATACCTCTATCGTTTGCCTGCATTCCATTGCCGGTGCGGCCTATGCGCTCGGTCAGCTGGTCAGCACTTACCGTGATCGAATCCCCGTTGTCGTGACTGCAGGCCGCCAGGCGACCGGCTACCGCGGCCAGGATGGGTTTCTTGAAGATGCCAATCTGAAGGACATGCCGAAGGGCTATGCCCAATGGACCTGGGATGTAATGTCCGCGGAAACCATACCCGAAGTGTTGCGCCGCGCGTTCCTGCTGGCCGAGGCGCCACCAGGCGGCCCGACATTCGTCACATTCTCAAAAGACCTGTGGGAAGCTTCGGTCGCAAGGGCAGAGATCATTCCACGCTCCCGGTCGCGCGTTAGTTACGATGTGCGGCCGCCGGAATCGCATGTATCGAAGGTCGCTGACCTGTTGACGGACGCTCAGTTGCCTGTTCTTTTTGTTGGAAACGAAGCGATTCGCTATGACGTCAGCGAGGAAGTTGCCGGGATTGCCGATGTCCTCGGCGCGCTTGTTATGACAGCGAGCAAGATTCCGGTTGTATTCCCCAACACCCACCCAAATTTTGCCGGGCAATTTCTCGACGATACCGATGTTGTCAAGGATGTGGATGTGTTCTGGAGCATCGGTGCGCACATGTTCAAGCGCGGCGCCAAACCGCAAGTCCCTTATCTCAATTCGTCGACCCGAATCATGCACACGGGTCTCAATGATGGCGAAGTCGCGCGCAACTATCCGGTGGATACTGCGGCAATCGCTGACATCAAAACGACGACCGCCGCAGTGCTGGACGAGTTGACACGGCGCAATCTCAAAACCTCCGCGATTCAGGCGCGCAGACGTTGGATACACGAGTATCGAACCAGGCGGCTCAAGCAGATCGATGACTTTGAAAAGTTACATTGGGACGATGCGCCGATCTCGTTACCAAGACTGTTCCGTGAACTGGATCGACAGATGGAGTCGGATGCCTATGTTGTTTCCGAGGTTGTAACATCTGATGATCATATCCGCCGCTACGTTACCTTCGATCATAAGGCCGCGCCTGACAAGCGACGCAGGAATTTCGATACGACCGGCGGCATTCTTGGATGGGGATGTGCTGCTGCCCTCGGCGTGAAGATTGGCAATCCCGAGAAGGAAGTGTGGTGTCTTACAGGAGACGGCGCATTCAACTTCGGTTCGCAGGCACTGTGGTCAGCGACACGATACGAAGTACCCGTTGGATTTATCGTGTTCAATAACGGCGAGTATCAGGCGAACCGAAGGAACTCGTGGCTGTACCAGGGACGCATGGCCGAAACTGGCAAATTCCTGGGTGTAAATCTCGGCCATCCTGACATCAATTACGTGTCGATGGCGCACGCCTACGGTATTGAAGGCGAGCGGATAGAAGGTCCGGCTGGCCTTGCGGCCGCCATTGGGCGTTGCAAGCGTGCCATGGCCGACGGACGTCCTTATCTCGTAGATGTCATCATCGAGCGTCGCTTCGACGGCAAAGATTCAGATTGGTACGATTTCTTTTCGGTCGCAAGGAATATACCGCGACAGACCTGACCCGCGTATCCGAAGTCTGGAACTAACGCCCGAAGTCTTCCACAGAAAAGGAAGTCAGCGAATCGGAGCCACGGGTGACAATCTCGTGTAATGCGCCGGTCTCCGGCAATACCTGGTCCATGTAAAAGCGGGCCGTCTTGCGTTTGGTCGCGTAGAATTCGCCATCTTTGCCACGTATCGACGCAATGATCTGCGCCCACAGGCAGGCAATCGTGGTCAGCGCGAAAAGCCGTTGATAATTGAACGCTGCTCCACTGGCCGCGGCACCATCCGCTTCCCTGATCCACGCGGTGGCATCTTTGAGTTTTGCGAGCGCTGCTGACGCTGGTTGGGCAAACGGGCTCATATCATCGATGTCTCGTTGTTCATCGAGAAAATTCTGCCATCTGTCGAACAGGCTGTCGGCGAATTGCCCGGTCTTGCCCGTTAACTTCCGCAGGACCAGGTCCGCAGCCTGAATCTCATTGGTTCCCTCATAGATTTGGGTGATGCGGCTGTCCCTGACCAGTTGTTCCATGCCGTGTTCGCGGACATAGCCGTGCCCGCCCAGAACCTGCTGTGCAGACAATGAACTCGAGACTCCGAGGTCAGAAAGGAAAGATTTGACCACGGGCGTCAGCAAGGCGACGGTATTCACCGCTTCTTCTCTTTGCTTCTCGTCCGTAGCCCTGTCCATGACATCGGCATGGTAGGCAGCATAAACCGCCAGCGCCCTGCCACCTTCGACCTGTGCGCGCATGGCCAGCAGTTTTCGCTTGATCTCGGGTTGAAAAATAATGGGATCGGCAGGCTTGCCTTCATTCGGTCGCGGTGCAGGCGCCTTGCCTTGCAGTCTCTCTGCTGCGTAGATGAGCGCGTTCTGGCAGGCAATTTCCGCAAAGCCCAGGCCCTGAAAGCCGATAGTCAAGCGCTCCTGGTTCATCATCCGAAAAATGGTTGCCAGCCCACGATTTTCCTCGCCGATCAGATATCCCCTCGCGTTGTCAAAATTCAGGACGCAGGTTGCGGAGCCCTTGATGCCCATCTTGTGTTCGATGGATGCCGTCACAACGTGGTTGCGCTCGCCGAGCGATCCATCATCGTTGACCAGGAATTTCGGTACCAGGAAAAGACTGATTCCGCGAGACCCGTCCGCTGCGCCATCTATCCTCGCGATGACGAGGTGCAGAATATTTTCTGTCAGATCATGATCGCCCGACGTGATAAAAATCTTGGTCCCACTGATGTCGTAAGAACCGTCATTGTTTGGAGACGCCTTCGTCGTGAGCATTCCAAGGTCGGAGCCGCAATGAGGTTCCGTCAAACACATGGTGCCGGACCATACCCCCTCCACCATTTTCGGCAGGTACTGCGCGCGAATTTCCTCGGAGGCGCACACGGCGAGCAGATGATAAGCACCGTGACTCAGCTCTGCATACAACTTGAACGCAAGATTCGTGGCTCCCAGCATTTCATCGATCAGGAAGCTGACCAGCTTGGGCAATCCCTGGCCGCCATGACCTGGCTCGGCATCGATGCTGGTCCAGCCGTTCTCGATAAATCTCTGGTACACGTCTTTGAATCCTGGCGGAGTTGTCACGGTTCCATCGGCGAATACGGCGCCATGTTCGTCACCGTCCCGGTTGATCGGCAGGACCTCGGTGCTGCAAAATTTTCCTGCCGCTTCGAGAACGGCCTCCAGGATATCTTTGTCGAATTCCTCATAGCCCGGCAATGAGTTCAATGTGTCGATGCCGATCCACTCATCGATGAGGAACATCATGTCTTTTACTGGCGCGTTATAGATCACAGGGTTTTCTCGGTTAAGTTGCAGGGTTGTTGGTGTAGATGAAGACTTTCAGCAGATCCCGGCATTTGTCAGGCACTTCCTGGGGCACCATGTGGCCACTCTCGGGAATGATGTGCACCTCGGGACTGTCCAGGTGTTTGACCAGTTCGGTAGTTGCCTGGCGTGGCGCCATGCGGTCCTGGCCACCCAGCATGACCTGGACGGGGACACCGATTTTTGCTGCCGCTTGTTTGCCGTTCCTGTAGGCGTTGCAGGCCTGCAGATCTGCTGCCAGTGCTTGCGGTGCATTGCCGCGCATGACCTTGAGGCCGGCAGCGACCATCGAGCTTCCGGGAATCGGCCCCTGGTGCAGGTGACCGGCCGGGCCGAAGCCCCAGCCCACCATCATCGCGATAGCGTCTTCCGGACTATTCGCGGCGGCCTCAAGCAAAGCGGGATTGACGGGCGTGGCAAGGCCACTCGCGATCAATGACACACTGCGGACCCGCTGCGGATGGCGGGATACAAACTCCAGGGCATTCAGTACGCCCTGCGAGTGTGCAACGACAGAAATGTTGTTGATATCCAGCGTCTCCACCACTTCATTAAGCCAGTCACCGATCTCCTCAATCGACTTCAGTGGAGGACCCTCGGAATGCGAGTGTCCGGGCAGGTCGGGTGCCAGGACTGAATATTTCCTGAACGCGAAGAACCGCGTGTACAGGCCCCAGAACGTATGGTCAAGTCCGCTGCCGTGTAAAAAGATCACGCACGATAAGCTGCTATCAAACGGCTTGCCGCCGGTGGTCGCGAATACCCGTTTTCCATTGACCTCGAAATACATACTCAGGAACTTGCAAATTTTTCCGCCGCACGGAATCCATATTCGAAATCGGCCTTGATGTCTGCCACATCCTCGAGTCCGACGGAAAGCCGGATCATGTCTTCGGTAATACCTGCCGCAACCAGCCCTTCTGCATCGATGCGCCCGTGAGTGGTAGTGGCCGGGTGGATGATCAGGGTCTTGGCGTCGCCGACATTGGCCAGGTGCGAAGCCAGCTGAAGATTTTCGATAAATGCCTTGCCAGCGTCCCGCCCGCCTTTGACGCCGAAGCTGACGATAGAGCCCGCGCCCTTCGGCAGGTATTTCTTCGCCAGTTCGTAGCTGGAATGCGATGTCAGGCCGGGGTGACTGACCCACGAAACCTGTTTGTGATTTGACAGGTGATCGAGCAGTTGCCTGGTATTGGATGCGTACTTGTCCATGCGCAGCGACAGCGTTTCAATTCCTTGCAGCAGCAGGAACGCGTTCATCGGGCTCATCGACGCACCGAAGTCACGCATGGCCTCGGCACGGATGCGTGTCGCGAATGCGCTGGGGCCGAACTCCTCCCAGAAGTTGATGCCCTGGAACGGTGCGTACGGCTCGGTAATGGTCGGATACTTGTCCGTCGCACCCCAATCGAAGTTGCCGCCGTCGACGATCGCACCGCCGATGGCCAAACCGTGTCCCCCCATCCATTTGGTAACGGAATGAATGGTGATGTTAACGCCGAAATCGAAACACCTGCATAGATAGGGAGTGTTGAAGGTCGCGTCCACCATGAACGGAACGTGGTTATCAGCGGATATTTTCACAATGGCTTCGAGGTCAAGGATGTCGAGGCCAGGGTTGCCGATCAATTCACCGTAGATAAGCCGTGTGTTGTCCTGCAGCGCCGACCTGAAGCCATCGATGTCCAGTGGATCCACGAACGTCGCAGTGATACCGAAACGGGGCAGCGTGTTCTTCATCAGGCTGATGTTGCCGCCATACATTTGCGACGAGGCGACGATGTGATCGCCCTGCCCGAGGATTGCCGTGATCGCACAATACGTCGCCGCCATGCCGGAAGCCGTGCACACCGTCGCGGAGCCGCCCTCGAGTGCGGCAATGCGCTGTTCGAGGACGCCTACCGTCGGATTGGTGATGCGCGAGTATGCGTGACCACCGCGTTCGAGGTTGAAAATGGATGACGCGGTGTCGGTATCCGGAAAAACATATGACGTTGTCTGGTAAATCGGGGTTGCGCGCGCGCCGAACTCGGGATCCACTGTTTGCCCGGCATGCAGGCTCAGGGTGTCAAAGTGATAGAAGTGCGACATTTTCCTGCCTATTATTTCCTCAGACGCCTTCGAGGGCCTTATCCAGTGCTCCGATCAGGTCTTCGACATCTTCGAGGCCGACCGACAGGCGTACCAAGCCGTCAATAATTCCGACACGCTGCCGTTCTGCTTCGTCGACGTCGGCGTGTGTCATCGTCACCGGGTGCGTGATCAGCGACTCCACCGATCCAAGGTTCTCGGCCAGTGTCCAGACCTCGACGGTATCCATCAGCTTCTTGCCTGCTGCAAGACCGCCTTTGACTTCAAACCATGCCATCGCGCCGTAACCGCTAGCCTGTCGGGTAGCGAGCTCGTGCTGGGAGAATGATTCGAGACCCGGGTAGCGGACCTGCTCCACTTTCGGATGCGCCTCGAGAAATTTTGCAATTGCCATCGCATTCGCAGACTGCTGATCCATGCGCAACGACATCGTCTTACAACCCTGCGACGTTAGCCATGCGACCTGTGGCGACATGATGCTGCCGGTGCTGTTCTGGATGAAGCGAATCGCCGCGCCATGTTCCTCGGTTTTGCTGATCGTTGCACCGCCGACGGTCGCGTTGTGTCCGTCCATGTACTTGGTGGTGCTGTGCACGGAAACATCGGCGCCAAGATCAAGCGGTAACTGGTAGTAAGGCGTAAGGAGTGTATTGTCCACAACGTGTATGGCGCCGGCGTCCTTCGCAATCTCGGAAATTGCGGCGATGTCCGAACACTTCATCGTCGGATTGGCAGGGGTCTCCGTAAAAATCATTGCCGTGTTATCGCGTACTGCGCCGGCAACCTCGTCGACATTCGACGTATCCGCGAACGTAAACTCAATGCCGAACCGCGATAACACCTTGGTTGCGAGCCGATAAGTACCACCGTAGGCGACATCGGATATGACCGCATGTTTTCCGGCATCCAGGAATGCCAGCATCGTTGCCGTAGTTGCACCCATGCCGGTGCCAAAGCAGGAACAGTCGGTGCCGCCTTCCAGATCCGCCAGCTTCAGTTCGAGCGCCTTGACGGTCGGGTTGCCGGAGCGCGAATAGGAATATCCCTTGTCCAGGTATTCATCGATTGACGCCTGAACGAAAGTCGTGGTCTGGTAAATCGGCGTCAAGATCGAACCGGTTGTCGGGTCCGGCGTTACGCCTGCGTGTATCTGCCTGGTGGTGAAACCCATGTTTATTTTTCCTTGAGATCCAAAATGACGATGAGTCGGTAATGATGGGGATGCAAATCATACACGGACGGGGGTTCATCGGGGAATGGCGTGTGGGGCGGCTAAGGAATCGCGGCGGGACGCCGCTCCTACGGTGCCATTAAAATATCCGTAGGAGCGGCGTCCCGCCGCGATTCATTACCTAACGCCGAGCTCAAGCGGATCATCCGGATCGACTCCCGGCATGAATTGCCGTTTACGGTCATGGCTTGTTAACTGGTAAACGAGGCCCAGCCAGTTGTTGACCATCGCTTTACCGGTATCGCCCCACGTGTTGTGTACCTGTTGCTCGAGCTCCCTTTCGGGAAACTCAGGCATTTCGTCGTTGTTTTCAATCGCCGTACGATATGCAGATATAAATGACTCGGCAATCCCGATCGCCTCGTCCGTAAAATAGTGTTCCGGATAAGGCGGCGGTGGCTTCAGTTCGTTGTCGATGAAGCGAAACACCTCGCGCTTGTATTCCATCAGCAGGCTCACAGCCTGGTATTCTGGGTGGCCCTGGAAGTAGATGGTGCGGAACCGGTCCGGGCTGACCGCAAGATGCACCCCGGCTTCCGGACTTTCTGCCAATACGGTTAACCCCGCGTCTTCGAGTTGCTCCCGGGTTACCTCGTTGTACCGGGAATGCGGTGCATCAAAACGTGTGTTGATGTCACGCATCAGCGGGTGTTTCGGTTCGCTTATCCGGTGACTGTAAACGCCCCAGCGTTTTTGCTGCATTCGCTGACGGTCAATGCCGTGGTGGTATTTGACCAGCGCATGCGTTACGAGGCAGGAACAGAATATGGAGGCCACATTGGACTCTGCCCAGCGAACAACCTCGATCAGGGGTTTCCAGAACGCTTCCTGGTCCAGCGAAGGATTGGCGACATTGGCGCCGGTGACAATCAGTGCGTTCAGGCCCTGCGCCATCAAAGCGGCAAACGAAAAATAGTACTGGCTGATATGTTCCTCGGCTGCCGCGCCACGATTGAGTTCCCTGATGGAAAAAGGATATACGTAAAACGGCGCAATCTGATTGCAGCTGCCGATGAGCCTTATGAACTGATGCTCGGTCACACTCAGCGCCGCATCCGGCATCATGTTCAGCAGGCCAATATGCAGCTCACGGATATCCTGCTTCCTGGCGCGCTC
>Ga0209988_10002740_pt1 | contig 11653 bp, 7 predicted proteins | sample N075metaG_FD_183115 | JGI IMG/M metagenome (GOLD analysis project Ga0209988, IMG submission 183115) | Deep subsurface microbial communities from Kermadec Trench to uncover new lineages of life (NeLLi) - N075 metaG (SPAdes) (version 2) | ecosystem: Environmental > Aquatic > Marine > Ocean trench... | reverse complement strand
CACGCCCGACGCCGCAACCTCAAGGCCGCAACGATCGATCTACTGCGCATCGTCGCCTACTACGGCCATCAGTCAGACACTGATCGGGAAGCCGCGTTTAATGACGGTCGGGCGACACTCGGTAAGTGGGCGCAGCAAGAAAACTACAACCACGACAGCAAGACCACGGTCGCTGTTCTAAATCATAGTCTGGACATCCTCCTGGGCCTGAATGGCAAGGGACAGGAGTCCCTGTTGCGCGCCATCAGTACTACGGCCGCTTACGATGGCAAACTCGATCTCGCTGAGGCGGAATTGCTGCGCGCTATTTGCGCGACACTCAACCTTCCGTTGCCGCCTATACTGGGGCGCAAGACAACGACCTGATACACACGGATGTGCCAGTGGCGTATCATGGACCTTCCAGGTGGAACTTCTGAGTGATCCACACATCCAACGGTACAGGACAATGATCAGCAACCCATTAATTTCGACCATGGCCATGCTCGCCATGATAATCACCGCCACTGCACAGGGCGCGTCACGCGAAGAACAGCGTGTGGGCGACGCCGCAGATGTTCTCACGCAGCTGGTGAGAATTCCCGAGAAATCCATTCCACCCAGTTTGCTTTCGCGAGCCTACGCAGTCGCTGTATTTCCAAACGTCATCAAGGCGGCCTTCGGTATTGGAGCGCGCCGCGGCAAAGGCATAATCGTTATACGACAGGATGACAATTCATGGAGCAACCCGGCATTCATTAATCTGACAGCCGGCAGCATCGGCTGGCAGATCGGCGCACAGTCCACCGATATCATTCTTGTCTTCAAAACTCGCAAAGGCGTCGAAGGTATGGAAAATGGCAAGCTTACGCTGGGCGCAGAAGCATCTATCGCTGCCGGGCCTGTAGGACGATATACGTCCGTCGCGACTGACATCGAATTCAAGTCCGAAGTTTATTCGTACTCCCGTAGCCGCGGGCTGTTCGCAGGAGTCGCGCTGGAGGGTGCCAGCATCACAATGGATCGCAAGTCGAATGTGGCTTTCTACGACTCCACGAGCATGACGCCGGAGCGGATTTTCGTCAGCTCACCCAACATCGCGCCGGATGTTGCCAACACGTTTGTGCAAATTCTGACAGCGCAGACGAATCGACTTCCCAGACAACCTGGCATGCGAACGGCAGCAAGTCGGCCCAGGGCGGATGACAGGCCATCTGAGGTACGTACCTTCGGGCTGCCTGAAGCGGAAGAATCCGAATAGTCAGTAGACCGGGTTCCCGCCCCACAACTGAGCCTCAGGATATAGCCGACATTGACTGATCTGATCGCCAGAATTCAGCAGCTCGCGGAATTAATCGGGCCCAACGTTTACCTGCAAGCTGCGATCATTGCTGCTGCCTTCATGATCGTCGGAAAAATCGCCGACTGGATTATTTCCGGAATTATCGGTCGCATCGCGAATAAGTCGGTCAACGAATACGACGATCGCTTCGTCGCGCTGGTGCATCGACCTGTATTCCTGTCGTTTGTGCTACTGGGCCTGGCGTTGGCGACACGCCGTATGGGCATATCTGCAACACCTGAATTCATCACCATTGGGGTACTCAAAACCATAGCGATTTTCGTCTGGTTTAGCACACTGAGCAACCTGATGAAATTGCTCGTCGAGGTCTTCTCGAGAACCAAAGACAGCAAGATTGTGCAGACCGGCATGCTGTCACTTTTGCACAACGTCATGAAGATCGTCGTTGTCGCACTGACAGGTTACTTCCTGTTTCTCGCCTGGAACATCAATGTCACGGCCTGGCTGGCATCGGCGGGAATTGTTGGTCTTGCCCTGAGCTTTGCGGCAAAAGATACATTGTCGAACCTGTTCGCCGGCGTTTCGATCATAATGGATGCACCGTACAAGACCGGCGATTTTATTATTCTGGACAGCGGCGAACGTGGTGTTGTTACCGATATTGGACTGCGCAGTACGCGCATCCTGACGCGCGACGACGTTGAGATCACTATTCCGAATGGCGTCATTGGTAACGGTAAAATCATCAATGAAGCGGGTGGTCCGTCATCACAGCACCGCATTCGAGTGGCCGTCGGCGTCGCTTATGGCAGCGATGTCGATCAGGTAATCGAGGTTCTCGAAGAAGTTGCCGTTGAAAATAACGACGTACTGGTAACGCCAGCGCCACGCGTCCGATTTCGTTTATTCGGCGAGTCCAGTCTCGACTTCGAATTGCTGGTCTGGATCGCCAGACCGATAGACCGTGGGCGTGTGAAGCACGAACTCAACTGCGCAGTTTACAAGGCGCTGAACAAATACAATATTGAAATTCCGTTTCCACAGAGGGTTCTGCATGTCCGGACGATGCCGGAATTGAAGGGCTAGCCCCTTTCCTCGGGACTCAGTCCCCGTCCCCTTCCGCGGGTTTAGTAATTGCCATCGGTGCGTTGCCGCCATCTGAAGCTGGTTGCACACCACCATAATTAATCGGTAGAACTGTGTCCGTTTCGGTATTGGACATGATGGCTAGCGGGACATTACCCACCGCGCCGTTCGCATCGGGATCTCTGTCGGCATCACTTGTTTCCGCAACGAGTGGCAGTTCGCCGAACTGTGCCTGGTATTGCGCTTCGTTCCTGAGTCGTTCGGCTTCGACCGCTCTGCGTCGTGTCTCTGCGATTACTGCCTGTCTCCGTCGCAGGGCCCGACGTTTGCGCTCGAAACTGGCATCCTGATCAGCCCGGTCGTCGGCTTCTTCCTTGGCTTGAATGCGGCTCACCGCTGCACGAGCACTGATACACTCTGACTCATAACGCATTCCGGCACGATCCTGCGCACAACGCAGCATTGTCGCCTCGAGCAAAATCGGGTCATCGACGAACTCGGTAACGGTTCGCGACGGCGACTCTTTCGTACAGCCAGCCAGCAGTCCGATACCGCAAATCAGTAATGTCCAGAGCCTCGTCATGGGGCATTGCAATCCAATAATCAGCTAGAAGGTAAAAAAACTCAGTTCCGCAGCATGAATGATAGCAAAGATGCCTGTTCCCAATAGCGACGCGAGTTCGCAGTTTTGCACGGAAATTGCCGGATTTCGCGCTATAGTGACACCGTACTGACTACAAGGACGAATAACATTGTCAGGATCCAGCCAATTTTCCCTGCTCCGACAACGCAGATTCGCACCTTTCTTCTCGACACAGTTTTGCGGCGCCCTCAACGATAATATATTTCGCAACGGACTCGTTATCCTGATTACATTTCAGGGTGTAACCATCGTTGGGATGGACCACACCGTGCTGGCGAACGTCGCCGCGCTCCTGTTTATCTTGCCGTTCTTCCTGTTTTCAGCGCCTGCCGGACAGTTAGCCGACAAATACGAAAAATCCATGTTGATGCGGCGCATCAAACTGCTTGAAATCGGCTTGATGTCACTTGCTGCCATCGCCTTTATGTTTCAGGAATACTCGTTATTGCTGGTCGTGTTGTTCTTAATGGGATGTCAGTCGACGATGTTTGGCCCGGTCAAGTACGCCTATCTGCCGCAAAAGCTGCGTACCGATGAACTGGTTGGCGGTAATGCGCTGGTCGAGTCCGGAACCTATGTTGCGATCATATTGGGCCTGATCATTGGCGGAGAGGCGATCGACTCAGAATCAAACAAACAATCAGTAATCGCGATTATCCTGGTGGTAACCGCGATTGCCGGCTATGTCGTCAGCCGCCAGATACCCGTAACCAGCGCTGTTGACCCGGACCTCAAAATAAGTTGGAATGTGTGGCAGGAGACCCGGCGCATTATCAATTTCGCGCGCGAAGAAAAAAGCGTTTTTCTGTCAATTCTTGGCATATCCTGGTTCTGGTTTTTCGGCTCGGCGCTGACCATCCAGATTCCTGCCTACACGGCCGACATACTGAATGGCAATGAGTCGGTCGCCACATATTTGCTGGTCCCGTTCGCCGTTGGTGTCGGACTGGGCTCGCTGCTATGCGAACGCATGTCCGGAGGTCGAATCGAACTTGGGCTGGTGCCGTTTGGCTCAATCGGCATGAGCCTGTTCGCCGTCGACCTTTACTTTGCACAACCTGAGGCTCATGCAACTGCCGTCGCGTCAGTTGGTGAATTCATGAGCCGTGCCGGCAGTTGGCGCATTATTCTGGATCTGGCCTTGCTGGGTGCATTCGGCGGTTTTTACAGCGTGCCGTTGTATGCATTGATTCAGAAACGATCAAAGCGAAAACACCTGTCGCGCATTATTGCTGCGAACAATATTATCAATGCGCTCTTGATGGTCGGCGCAGCCGTCCTTTCCGTCGCGATGCTCAAGTCCGGATTTTCCATTCCGCAATTATTCCTCGCAATTGCTGTTCTGAATGCAGTAGTGGCTGTCTACATTTTTTCCCTGCTGCCGGAATTCCTCATGCGGTTTCTTGCCTGGATCGTAATCAATATTGTGTACAGAATTCGGCCATCCGGTCTGGAGAACATTCCAGGCCACGGCCCGGCCGTCGTCGTCTGCAACCACGTCAGTTTTATGGACCCGATCATCCTCGGCGGCTGCGTGACAAGGCCGATGCGTTTTGTGATGCATTACAAGATCTTCCAGATTCCGTTGCTCAGTTTTATTTTCAGGAATGCCAAGGCGATTCCGATTGCGTCAGCGAAGGAAGACCAGCAGATGATGGATGCGGCTTTCGACAAGGTCGACGCGGAACTCGCCGCCGGCCACATCGTGTGCATTTTCCCGGAGGGCGGAATAACCAGAGACGGGGAAATACAACGCTTCCGTCGCGGAATCGAGAAGATTATTGAGCGGCGACCCGTAGCAGTAATTCCCGCCGCTCTCGGACGACTCTGGGGTAGCTGGTTTAGCCGCCGCAAGGGTGGCGGCCTGCGCAAGATTCCCGGTCGACTCTTTGCCCGAGTGCCGGTGGTCTTCGGTGCGCCGGTAGCCGCTGCTGATGTAACGGCGGAAAAGCTCGAGTTGCTGGTCAGGACCCTTCGCGGTGATCTGCGCTAATCCGGTTACGCCATTCGCTTAGCAATTCGTCCTTGTTGCCGAACAAGCCGGGCGCTGACGCTCCTGCAAAATTCAGCTCGACCAACTCGATGTAGCCATTTCTCGCGGCCGGCAAATAGATTCGACTGACAATACTGGGTTGGCCACTACCATTACCAAGGACCAGACCGGCACTACCAATTGACCGGGGGCCAAACAACGTGTCTATCCAGATCAGCCCGGAGACAGATGAACTGGCGCGATGAATCCAGCGTGATGTGCGGAAAAAGACCCGTACCCCGCTGGAGTCATAAACCACTTCCTGCACAGCACCCGGCAGGTGTAACGTGCCGTTACCGATACGACCCTCGGACAGACTGAATTGGCTCGCGACGTTATCCTGATCGACAAGGATCAGGAAATCGCCACGTGGCGAGGCCTGCAGGAATCGAATCGGACTGGCCCCCTGCCACACGTGTTGCATCTGCCAGTTGTTATCAGCAACTTGTGAGATAAGTTGCAACACGCCGTTTTCACTGCCGATATATAAACTATGTTCAGCTGCAAAGGTGATGCCGTTATGCACGTCACCCAATTCGAATTCCGCAATCGTTGTGCCGTCATCCACCGCAAGCAAGACAACGTCCGTACCGTTAAGGATAGCCAGGACAGTTGCCTGCGGCGAAAACACCAATTGGGAAATCGCTGCACCCTGCATGTCAAGCTGGTATGCCTTTGGCTGACCAGTGCTTGAATCCCAGACGCGCACGGAGTTATCCATGGCAGCACTGGCAATATGCGTACCGTCGGGACTGACACCTAACAATCGGACCTCACTGATATGGCCAACGAAACTAACATCGTCACCAAGCACTGCGAGATCATCCGGCGCCGCGTTGGAGGGGATCATGTGCACGTGACCGTGCGGATCACCAATGGCGACAATTGACCCGTCAGGCGTTGCAACCAGTGGTCTGTCCGCGGATGGGCTCCAAATTGAGTGTGCGCGCCTCTCTGCCGTGCCGTTGGCATGCGCAGAAACACCTGGTGCGCGCCAAAACCGCAGCGAGCCAGCGGCGTTGCCCGTCAGCACAATCTGTTCATCATCGCTGAACGCAAGCATGTCGTCAGCCTGCCGGTCACTGCGGACACCAAGCGCAGGGCCAAGCACCCGGCCGTCGTCGCTACTGTAAGTCTGAAAACCGATGTCAGGGCGTCCCACTGCGACAACACTTCCCGATGGCGAGAAAACCAATTGCCAATCACCCGTGCCGAATTCCTCAAGCAGCGGTTCCTGAGGTCGGGCAATGTTCCATAGCGAGACTCCGGCATCGCCGTAGGTAACGCCGAGTGTTGTGCCATTAGCCGAAAACGATATGTCACTGGGCTGCAGTGGCAGGTCAAATTGCCCAATCAGTTCGGCGGTCGCGAAGTCCCAGACCCGAATCGCCCTGTCATAGTCCGCAACAGCCACTCGCGTGCCGGATGCGTCAATGGCGACATGCGCAGGAACGCCAGCGATAACGACTTCTGCAGTGATTTCACCATCGTCAAGTGACCACAATTCGAGACTGGTCTTTGCATCGCTGCGACGCTCGACGAATAAGTGCGTCCCATCGGGCGTCATAACGGCAGTCGTACTCGCTGCGCCGACTGCAATGCTCGCGACACGATCGCCTGATGCCGTGTCCCAGAGATTAACTCTGTCTTGCGATGCGGTAACCAACCTCCTGGCGTTCGCATCCAATCCGATTAATATTTCGTTTTCAGATACTGCGATCGCTCGCAGCGGCTCTGCAAAGGCCAGGTCCCATATTCGCGCACTGTCACTTTGCGTCGCGCGGGCAATCGCGTAGCGGCCCATGGGGTCGAACCAGATGTTTTCAGTTTCTCGCTCAACCGGATCGGGAATATTCAGTCCACGCTGAAAATGCTCGACGACACCCTGAGAATTCAACGTCAGGTTCCAGCCAACCAACTGACCCGCTACGCCGAGACTCTCATCGCGAACGCTGATACTCCAGGTTCCACGCAGCGGCTCGCCCTTGAGTGCCTCAAGTTGTCGGGCAGGAATGCGAATATCGTCGTTACTGGATGCACGCTCCAGACCCGTTTCGATCTCGACGGCAAGACCCGACGGTGCAATGATCTTGATTCGCAAATCAGCGAGCCTTGTGTGGCTGACGTTCAATATCAGTCCGATTCGATTGGCAACGCCTTCCCTATCGACAATCACCCGGCGTACCAGTGGATTGACTTCAAGGGCGGTTACAGACCACGACTCGCGCTGTTTCAGGCCTTGCGGCGTATACGACCACTGCGATATCTCCGCGCCAACCGCCGTCGTCAACACCATGCCGACAGGATCAAATACTGTCGTTCCGGACGGCAGAGCCGGCAACGTAGCCAGCAGCAGTGGATAGTCATCGCCAATTAATATGGCAGCACGCTGTCGTCGTTTCTGGGTTGACAAGACCAACGACTGCAAGGTTGCGAGAAGTGCCGCGTCACGATCTTCGCCACGCATCGCAAGACTCGCCTTACGGTCCCAGAATCTGGCCTCAAGTTCTTGTGGGAACCGCTCGCTGTTGGGCAACACGGCCGCCAATTTGGCCAGTTGCCGTATTTCACTTTCTTCGTCGGTTGCCGATGCACGCCTGTCGAGGAATGCACGGTACAAATTGTCAGCCGTATCCGCGTGCCCCGGGAAAGATCGCAAATTTTCGTAAGCAACACTTGCGACCGATAATGCAACGGTGTTTGACGTCAGCACACGCACATAGGGTTTGGGCAATGACTGCGTATACCAGAACGGAATCATCGCGAACAACAGCATCACACCCGCGACTATCGCCGGTATGCGAAAGTGAGTCGGCAGGTTTTCATTCGCCCAGCGAGTTGTAAAGACAGCCTCGTATAAACGATTACGGACCTTCAGATTGCTGTCCGCATCAATTTCCAGAAGCCCAACAGCCATCAACCTGCGTTGCTGCGGCGAACCGAGATCTGCTGCGACTTTTATTCCTTTCCGAACTTTGCCGTAAAGATTCAACAGCGGTTCGCAACGCTTGCGATCATTCGCCAACTGACGATGAATGTGGCTCATATGCGGTTCGTTATGCAAGGCCGCACGACCTGCGAGCTGCTGTGTCGCGACGCGATCGACATAAGCGTCAATGTCGCCATTTGGCTCCTCTTTGGCGATTGCGCGCGCGAATTTCTGGCTCAGGTATGGATGTCCTCGCGTCCAGTAATAAATACGATCCAGTGCCTTCTCGGCATCGATCGGAGCTAAGTTAAGTTCGGTGGCAAACAGTTCAAGGTCGTTGCGCGAAAAATCGCTGAGCAAAACCTGTTGCGTCACATTAAATGGCGACAACTCCGCCTCTGCCATCAAGCTAACGGGATCGCACTCGCCCAGCAATACAAATGCCAGCCTGGTGAACTCGGGATCGGTGGTACGCGCATTGTGTGCCGCGCGAATACTCGTCAGCAACTGATCCGCATACGGAAGATCCTCAATGCATTGGATTTCGTCGACAAAAATGACTATGCGTTCGGGAACGTGCTGCAGAATAATTTCAGAATAGAATTCGAGCAATCGCTGCTGGTTGCTCAGCATCGATTTATCTTGCCACCAGTTCTGCAGGTCATAGCGAATTCGCAATTGACGCAAGAGCCGGTAGGCAACGCTGTAATACCAGCGTCCCGGATCAGTGCCGCCATCGCGCACTCCGATCTGTTCAAGATCCAGTATGGCAACTCTGCAACCATGGTTTTCGAGGCGCGCCGCCGTCGCGGCGATAAGGCTCGACTTGCCGCTGCGATCCGGCGCCAGAACATGGGCGTAGCGACCCGTAATGACGGTTTCATAAAGCAGGTCGTCCGCGCGGCGCCGCACATAACCAGCACGCACAGCGTGCAACGGAGCGCCTACGCTAAAGAATTCGCCGGTCGAATCCAGTTTCGCGCCTTCATCGTGCGACTCTTTTCCAGTGGAATTCTCGGCCACGCTTGCCCCTCTTCCTAAGCCTTGCTGTATTCTCTGCATTTTGCGGGGCGACCGCCAGTGCAAGACAAGCGGCTGCTAAAAAAAGACCTGTTTGGGGAGGTCTGGAAGACACATACCGGCGGCGAGACGCTGATCCTGCGTGATTCGCGCCCGGCCCGCTGGTGGGTGGCGTGGCTGGCGCGCCGACTATTGCGACGCGAAGCGCGCGCGTTGGCAGCGTTAACCGGTATTGACGGTGTTCCTCGCTGTCTCGCCAGCGACAGGACACAACTTGAGCGCAGTTTCATTGCCGGAGTGACCATGTGTGAAGGCCGGCCGCAGGATCCTCGATACTTCAAAGCAGCAGCGCAATTATTGCGCAGGCTGCACCGAGCTAACGTTGTGCACAACGATCTGGCCAAGGAACCCAATATCCTGGTCCAGAACGATGGCGCACCTGCGTTTATCGATTTCCAGCTGGCCTGGCATGCCCCGGGCCGCAACCGACTGTTCCGCATAGCGGCGCGCGAGGACATCCGGCATCTTTTGAAACACAAACGGACTTATTGTCCGGACCGGCTTACCGCGCGCGAACGCGCAATCCTGGCCAGCCCATCACCACTGGCGCGTGCGTGGATGAGATTCGCGAAACCGTTATACTTGTTGGTGACGCGTCGCGTATTGGGCTGGTCCGATCGCGAGGGTGCGACCGACAGAGGACACCGCGAGTGAATTACTGCCATCGACACAATCTTGTAGCACCTGGAACTGCCGGCACAAAACGCAGCTATGGCATCCGCGTGTCGTTACCAGATGGCGATACCATGATAAAAATATTGGGCGATAACTGGGAACAACTGCTTTGGTATGCGAGCGAAGCAGACCGCGACGCGGCTTACACTACCATGGGAACTCGCCACGGCTATAACCGCAATACGGATACTCCCACGCAAGTACTCGAGAAAATTACTCGCTAGTCGAATGACGATCAGAAATCCCGCAGAGAATCCGCATAACTGACCAGTCTTTCCATCTGAGCGTTTGCTTCGTCCGTCGTCCACCCCAGCTCTCCCGCCGCCACAGAACAGACTGCTGCGTATTGACTCCGACCCTGGTCAGGATCAAAGCCGATCATCATGCGGCGAAATACGATGTCGGTTAGCGTTGCCGCAAACTCGTCACGAATCGTGAATACAACTTCGGCCGCAAGTAGCGTGCTGTCGTCATCCAGGGTTTCGCGACAGGTTGCGCCGACTTCCATCAACTCACATATTCCGACTGCGCGGCCACCGTATATATGCAGCAGGCGTTCAACGCTGTTATCAGAAAGCATTCGCAATGCCACAAGTTGTTGCTGTGCGCGATCGATGCCCCAGGCGCCCGGCAGGAGCGTGTCGTGTGTCCGGCACTCGGGAAGCTTGCGACGCAAGATTTTTGCCAGCTTGTCGACAGTCTGCTCGGCCAGGTTGCGATAGGTCGTCAGCTTGCCACCGATAATCGACACCAGGCCTTTGGCAACCTGCCGGTTGGCCTTGATGATATGGCGCCGCGTAATCGCCGACTCCGGTCCTTTGTCGCGGTACGGCAACGGGCGAACGCCCGCGTACGCAAAGTGGATATCACTGACATCCAGTCCTGCGCCGGGAAATACACGGTTCGTCTCCGCCAGCAGATAATCGATCTCTGCACGACTTGCGCGGATATTGTCCAGATCGTCCGTGTAGCGAATGTCGGTCGTGCCAATGAGACACTGGCCATTCCACGGAATAATAAAGAACGGCCGACAATCGGCCGCAGCTTCCACATAAAAAGCGTCTGTCGGGGCGCCTGGAAATCGAGCCACGATAATGTGACTTCCCTTGGTGCCACCGATAAATCTCTTCGTGGCCCGAGGCGCCAGTTTGAGGACCTGGTCAACCCAGGGTCCCGACGCGTTGACTATTGAACCCACAGTCAGTTCGCGAAGCGCGTCGGACGCGTCTGCATAAACCAGGGAAACTACGCGGCCCTTGCGGATACAAATCTCGCGAACCTCGCAATGTGTATTGATAACCGCGCCGGCAGACCGGGCAGCAAGCAGGTTCTCAAGAACCAGGCGCTCGGCGAACGTAACCTGCGCATCGAAGTAGCAGGCAGCGCCACGCAAACCGTCGCGACGCAATCCCGGCTCCCTGTCCTGTATTTCTGCCGCGTCGAGTATTTCGTGATTGGGCGTCAATTTGCGAAACGACAGCAAATCGTAGGCAATCATACCCAGACGTATGAGTAGCAAGCCACGCCTGGCACCTGCGAAAATCGGAATGCAAATACGCAGAGGCTGAACCAGGTGCCGCGCGATGCGCCGCAGGTAACGACGTTCGTGTAACGACTCGTAGACCAATGGAATTTCCGCATATTCCAGATATCGCAATCCGCCGTGAATCAGGCGACTGGATACGGCAGAGGTGCCGCTACACATATCGTTCTTGTCGAAGATAACGACTTTCAGTCCACGCAGCGCTGCGTCGCGTGCTATCCCCGCCCCGTTGATACCAGCACCAATGATCGCGACGTCGAACTGTGGCGCTGGCACTAGCTAGCCGACGAGCAGATGCTGACGATCGAAAGATGACAGCGTTATTTCACCCTTTGAAACCGCAACTGTGCCACTACGCGCGACAGCGGATATCTCGCCAATGG
>Ga0209988_10002739_pt1 | contig 11655 bp, 9 predicted proteins | sample N075metaG_FD_183115 | JGI IMG/M metagenome (GOLD analysis project Ga0209988, IMG submission 183115) | Deep subsurface microbial communities from Kermadec Trench to uncover new lineages of life (NeLLi) - N075 metaG (SPAdes) (version 2) | ecosystem: Environmental > Aquatic > Marine > Ocean trench... | reverse complement strand
CACGGCCCTCACGATGTGCATGGAAAACAAGCTGCCGGTCATCGTGTTCGACTTCGGGACGGCCGGAAACATCAAGCGGGTGATCGATGGCGAGCGGATCGGCACGCTGATCACGGCCGAGACGACCGGCGGCAACACGATATCCTAGCCCGGACTATTCATGAACTTCTGCTGCGAAACAGTTCGAACCTTCCTGGACAGCGTCGATGCAGCGGTTCGACTCCTCAACGGCATTGCAAGCCGCCTGCGGGTCGAACCGCCGCATCTCCTTGCCAGGAAGGCCCGAACTGCTTCTCGCGACAAAGCTCATGAATAGTCCGGGCTAACCCATCATGCCGTCCCAGCGGCGGCGTCGTCGACCTTCCCCAGGGAAATCAATGCCATGGAAGTTACCGGAATCCTACGAGAATGCCGTGAGCGAATGGACAAATCGCTCGACTACTTCCAGCGCGAGCTCCGTGGCATCCGGGCAGGCCGGGCCACGACATCACTTGTCGACCACATCAAGGTTGACTACTACGGCAGCCCGACCGAACTACGCGAACTGGCTGCGATCAGCGTCCCGGAGTCGACGCTGTTGTTGGTCAAGCCCTTTGACCCCACCAGCTCGGCCGCCATTATCAAGGCACTCGAAACCGCGGAGCTCGGCCTGAATCCCCAGTCCGAGGGCAACGCTATCCGGATCAACATCCCCCCGCCCTCGGCCGAACGTCGCGGGCAGTTGATCGGTCAGGTCAAGAAGATGACCGAGGAAGCACGCGTCAGCATCCGCAACGAGCGTCGCGACGCCAACAAGCTCGTCGACAAGTTCGCCAAGGACAAGACGAGCCATCTCTCCGAGGACGGGGCCAAGGACGCCAAGGACGAAGTCGAGAAGCTCACGAAGAAGCACGTTGAAAAGATTGATGAGACCTCTTCCAGGAAGGTCAGCGAGATCGAGCAAGACTGATCGCGTGGCACGAGTGGCACGGTTGTCGTCGCGAAGCGACGTCGGCCGTGGAGAGACGTCCAACCACTGACAAACCCCCACCCGACTCAACTCGTCATCAGAAAAGAAACAACCAGCGAAGCTCAATATGCTTCTCCCCTGTCCTTGCCCCCGCGATTCCCTCTCCGGATGATGACCCATGACTCAAGCCTTCCTTTTTCTACTCGTAGTCGCCCTCGGTAACCCCGACCCGCTCCCACTGATCACGGTCGACCGCGACAACATCGTCATCACCGAATCCTGCCGGATCCGGATCACGGCGTCGCCGATCGCCGATGCGGACAACAACGGCGTCATCCGCATCCGCGGCAACGACATCACGGTCACTTTCGAAGGTGAACCGCTCCGCGGCGCCGAGGCCGGTGCGACACCCGATACGTTCAAGGGTGTCGGCATCCGGATTAACGGTCGGGACGTGACGGTCTCAGGCGCCGTGATCCGGGGCTATCACACCGGCATCTACGCGTGGCAGGCACCCAACCTGGTCATCGAGGACGTCGACGTTTCGGGCAACTTCTCCCAGCGGCTCGCTTCGATGCCGTGGCAGGAGGATCCGGCCGACTGGCTGCGCCCGCACGCCAACGATGAGAACGAATGGTACAAGAAATACGGCGCCGGGATCTATATCGAGCAGACCGCCAATGCCGTGATCCGACGAGTGCGGGCGTGGGGCACGCAGAACGGGATCGTGCTCAGTCGTTGCACCGGGACGAAGGTGTACGACAACGACTGCTCGTTCGGCTCCGGCTGGGGCCTGGCGATGTGGCGATGCCGGGGCAACACGATCTCCCGCAACGCCTTCGACTTCCGCATCCGCGGCTACAGCCACGGCGTCTACAACCGCGGCCAGGACTCGGCAGGGATACTCCTGTTTGAGCAGTGCTCCGAGAACGTCATCACGCAGAACTCCGCCACCCACTGCGGTGACGGCCTGTTCGCCTTCTCCGGACGCGAGGCACTGGGTGAGACCGGCATCACGCGCAGGCCGGTGTGGTACCGGAGGCGTGGCAACGACCGCAACATCATCGCGGGCAACGATTTCTCGTTCGCGGCGGCCCACGGCATCGAGATCACCTTCGGCTTCCGGAACCAGGTCGTGTCCAATCGCATCGTCGGGGCCGCCATCTGCGGTCTCTGGGGCGGCTATTCGCAGCAGACCTTCATCGCCGGCAACCATTTCGAGTCCAACGGGAAGATGCCCTACGGGCTCGAGCGCGGCGGGATCAACATCGAGCACGGATACGCCAACATCATCTACCGGAACCGCTTCCTGGACAACGCCTGTGGCGTGCACCTGTGGTGGGACCCTGACGAGCACCTCTTGGCGCTGCCCTGGGCAAAGACGAACTCGACGGCGTCCGAAAACAACTCGATCCTCGACAACACGTTCGAGCGGGATGCCGTCGCCGTGCAATTGCGAATGGTGGGTCGGACCACGATGGCCCTCAACCGCATGGTCGACGTGGGTGTCGAGCTGGACGCTGACCAACAGAGCCTGTCCGTCCTGACTCGTCTCGACGACTTCGACATGAAGCCCCTGCCGATCGAGGATCCGGAACCGATCGGCGACACGCACCCGATCGGCGCACGGGATCATCTCGCCGGTCGCAACCATATCGTGATGACCCAGTGGGGACCGTATGACTGGACCTCGCCGCTGCTGCGGCAGGTCGAGAGCGAACCGGGGCGTCATGTCTACGAGCTGCTCGGCCCTGCCGGCATCAAGAGCACGCGACTCAACACGAGCGCCGACGTAACGCTGCAACGAGACGGATCACGATTAATTGTGATCTCGGACGCCCCAGGAGCCTACGAACTACAGGTTGCGACCGGAAAGACGACACTGATCCTCAAGGGCAAATTCGACTGACATCCAGCGTCCGCCCGAAGGCAGCGCGGGCGAGCAACCGACACACTGAAACGCAGGGCCAACCCGCCGCTAGAGCAGTTTCACTCAGAACGCTACGCTTTGAGTGAACCCGCTCTAGAACCGCAAACTCGATCAAGCCAATCGGCGTCGGGCTTGGCACAATGTCCTGCATGGACAAGACAACTGACCAGACGAACCCGATCGAGGACCGCAAACCGGAATATGACCGTCCCGAAGAGCTGATGCGGATCGAAGCGGCGTGTCGCTTTCTCGAGGCGAACCTCGACGAGGACCCACCGCTCGATGCTGTGGCAAGAGCAGCCCACTACTCGCCATTTCATTTCCACCGCCTGTTTCGCGGCCTCACCGGCGAGACCGTCCGCGGATACGCCCGCCGGATTCGCCTGGAACGCTCCGCGTATCGGATCGTGCATTCTGATGACGAGCTCCTGAAGATCGCACTGGATGCCGGCTACGGCAGTCACGAGGCATTCACTCGTGCGTTTTCCAGGCAGTTCGGCATCGCGCCGTCAACCTACCGGAGCGAAAAGCAGGATCCCAGGCCCGTCGCTTCGACGCAACGTCTGCCGTTGAGCGAAGTCCGCATTGAAAAGCGAACGCCGTGTACGCTGGCGTGCGTCCGGCATGTCGGCCCATACTCTGATGTCGGCCGGGCGTGGAAATCACTGATGAAATGGGGGTGGGCGAAGCTCGTCTTTGGCAAAGCGCAGACGTTCGGCTTGTCATACGATGATCCCGACGTCACTGATCCCCAACACGTGCGATACGATGCGTGCATGGTCGTCAAGGACGGCACTCGCACCAAACGCGAAGTGTTGACGCAGCCATTCGACGGCGGCTATTTTGCAGTCACCGTACACGAAGGACCATACGTCACGCTCGGTGAAACGTACGCACGGCTCTTTGCCCACATCGTGACCCATCCAATCAGCGGTCGCCGTTGGCGACTCGGTGATCCGCCGTCACTGGAGCACTATCTCAACGACCCGCGCAAGACAGCCCCTGAAGCACTTCGAACGGAAGTAATGATGCGTGTGAAGTAATTGGGGCCCAGGGACTCAGTCCCTTCCCCCTCAATACACCTTCCGACGCCGCGCCGGCGGAATATCCAACTGCTGGCGGTACTTGACCACCGTTCGACGTGCGATATCGATACCGATGCCCTTCAGCGCATCGGCCAGGGCGGCGTCGGACAATGGGCTGGACTTGTCCTCCGCGTCCACGATCTCCTTGAGCTTCGCCTTGATCGCCTCCCAGCTGACGGTCTGGCCTGAGTCCGTCTCTGTTCCGCCCGAGAAGCACTTCCGCAGCGAGACGAGCCCGCGTGGCGTCTGCAGCCATTTGTCGGAGACGGCGCGGCTGACCGTGCCGACGTGAATACCCAGTTGGTCCGCGACCTCGATCATCGGCAGCGGCTTCAGGTGCTGGGCACCGTGATCGAGAAAATCTCGCTGGCGGGTCAGTACAACATTGACCACACGCAGCAGCGTGTTCTTCCGCTGGTTGATCGACTCGATGAGCCACTGCGCGTTCCGCACGTTGTTGCTGACGAAGTCACGCGTGTCCTTGTCGACGGCGCGGTCACGGGCCATCTTCTCGTAACGTTTTGAGATCCGCAGCGTCGGCATCAGGCCGTCGCTGAGGGCCGCCACGTACTCGCCGGTCTCCTCGTCAAGATCAACGATGACGTCCGGGATGATCGGAGGCACTTCGACATCGACCAGGTCCCGGCCGGGGCTGATCTTCAGCTTGCGCATGAGCCCGAGCGCCGTGTGGATCCGGTCCATGCCGAGACCGGTCTGCTCGGCGATCTTCGGCAACCGGTTCTGAAGCAGGTCGTCAAAGTGGTCGGCAACGAGCCGGCGGACATCGGCGAATGCAGGATCGTGGCCGGGATCGGCCTCGAACCGGTCGATCTGCAGCATGAGGCACTCGCGGCGGTTGCGCGCGCCGATGCCGGCGGGTTCGAGCCGCCGGTGGATCTCCAGCAGGGCCTCCTCGAGGGATTCCATCGTGAGGGCACGGCCCGGGACACCGGAATGCTGTTCCAGGATTGTCTCGAGGTCGGCGCCGAGCAGGCCGTCGTCGTCGATATAGGAAATCAGCAGCTCCCCCACCACCGCCACCTGGGCATCCACCTCCTCGATCAACCACTGGTCGAGCAGCACCTCTGCCAGCCCCTTGCTCCGCGCCGGCGTGTTGGCCAACGCATCCATCTTGCGGTCGCGCTCGCCGGCGCGGGCCCGCGTGTATTTCTGCGACGAGTACTCGTTGTCCATCTGGTGAGACGACTCGAACTCGCTGAGCCGCTGCCAGTCTTCGGTCGCGGTGTCCGACACGATCAGTTCGCGCTGGTCGAGATGCTGATCGACGCGGTCGTCCGTAGCGGGATCGTCTTCACCCTGCGGCTCGACGATCTCGAGCGCGACGTTGGACTCCAGTTCCTGTTCGACACGCTCCTGCAGTGCCAGCAACGGCAGCTGAAGGATCTCCATGGACTGGATCATGTGCGGCGCCAGCTTCATGTGCTGGCCCATCCGCATGTTCTGGCTGGTATCGAATCTCACAGCAGTCCGCCGTCCATGTTCTGGCCCGCCTCATCTCTATTCTAGTAGCACCGGGGCGGAAATAGAATCAGGATCGCCGAATCACGATCGCTTGTGTGACGTCTGCAACGGCTGCCCGCGTCAGGCGGGTCAGGCAGGACCATCCGACGTCTTGGAGCCGCCGAGTTCCTGTCGCCCCTCGATGGCATCGGCGAGAACGGCGGTGCTGGCAAATTCGAGCTGCGAGCCGACCGGGAGTCCGCGGGCCAGCCGGGTCACGCGAACATTGCGCTGCAACAGCTGCTCGGCCAGGTACAAGGCGGTCGTGTCGCCCTCGAAGTTCGGATTGAGACCGAGGATCACCTCGCGAACAGCGACCCCTCGTGCATTGGTTGCCGGGTTGTCGATCCGGTCGAGCAGCTGGACCGCCGACAGCTCGTCGGGGCCGACCCCGGCGAGTGGATCGAGCCGCCCCATCAGCACGTGGTACACGCCGCGGAACGTCCCCGCCTGCTCCAGACCGATGAGGTCACGTGGCTGCTCGACCACCAGCACGGTTGCGGCATCCCGCCCTTCGTCGCGACAAATCCTGCAGGTCTCGTCGTCGGTGAGGTTGAAACACACGCTGCACGCACGAACAAGCTGTTTCACATCGGCCACGGCCTTGCTGAATTGCATCGCCTCATCGGTCTTCGCCTTGAGCAGATGAAACGCCATCCGTTCAGCCCCACGCCGCCCGATCCCCGGAAACTTCGTGAACTCGGCAATAAGCCGCTCCACAGGCTCCGGGTAAGCCCCCCCTCCGGATTTCCTATAACTCGATCCGCTCATATTTCTTCCCTGCGCCCCTTTCTCCTACGACATCAACCCGCCAAGAATACCCGGCGGCAACGGCAACCCAAGCTCCCCGGCGGCGGCAGCCGCCTCTTTCTCGGCCAGTTCGCGCGCTTTCTGCAACGCCATGTTGACCGCGCCGGCGATGAGGCCTTCGGCCATTGCCTTGTCCTGTGGATCGGTGGAGTCGACCAGTCCGGCAAGCATTGCCGGATCCACCTCGATCGAGACGACACGCAACAGACCCGTGGCGGTGACGCGCACCGCGCCCCCGCCGGTCTCACCCGTGACCGTCTGCTGAGAGAGCCTTTCCTTGAGGGCCGTCATCCGCTCCTTGAGCTTCGGAAGGTCCTTGAGAAGCCCGGCCACACTTGCCATCGACTTGAGGTTATCCAGCATCGTCGGGGCGCTCCTTGTCCTGTTTGACCGATCGCTCGAGCACGTCGATCACCTCCGCGTCGAAGATCTCCATCGCCGTCCGCACAAGAGGTCTCTCACGCGCGGCCTCGCGACGCTGTTGCGATTCCTGCTGGTCGGTACCCATACACGATAGGTCCAGGACGACCTCCACGCGGCGTGACGTCGCCCGCATGACAAGGTCGGTCAGTGTGCCGCACTGCCCGCCCAGCCACCGCGCCAGGCCCTCGTCGCCGGATTGGATCGCAAGCCGCAACGTCGTTCCGTCGAATGACCGGTACACGAGGTGTTCAACCAGCGCGTGCTCATTGGCGGAGTCGGCCGTGATCGCCACGGTCTTCTTCCAGAGCGCCTCGCCCGGGTCTGTCGTCGCGGGCTCGACGGGCGTCGGACCAGGGGATCCGGGTTCCCGGGGCCTGACTTGGGGAGGCCTGGGCTCCATGATGACACCGGCCACGCTGGCGGCGGGCTCAGCCGGCGGTGACGCTTGTGCGGGGCTTACCGGCGCGTCTTTTTTTTTTGGTTCCACGACGCGGGGCTCGGTGCCCTCCAGCAGCGCGGTGATGTCGGCAAATCGTTCGCTCATGCATAACCGCACGATCGCGGCGTCAAAGAGCGCGCGGCCTGCGGCCGAGCCGCTGGCGCTTCTGGATACGGCGTCGCACACGGCGATCATGTGCGCGAGACCCGCGGCGTCGAACCGGCTCGCCTGGCGGGCCGCGGTCTTGCGTGTCTCGGCCGCCAGTTCAACCAGTTCGCTGTCTTCGCCACAGGCGTCGATCAGCATCAGGTTGCGCAGGTGCTCGATGAGGATCTCCAGCGACTGCTCGATACCGGTCCCGCGTTCCAGCAGGTCGGCGGCGGCGTTGAGCGCCCGACCGGCATCGCCGTCCGCGATCGCGTCCACCAGGGCCTCGGCGAGGGCGTGATCCGGCAGGCCGAGCATCTGTTCGAGCAGGTCCGGCGTGAGCTTGCCCTCACCGGCGGCGAGAAGACGGTCAAGCAGGCTCAAGGCATCGCGCATCGAGCCGCGTCCCAGTCGCGCGATCTGTGTCAGGACCTGTTCGTCGGCCTCGACACCTTCGGCGTCGAGAATCTTGCGGAGTTGACCGCTGATCTTCGGCGTCGAGATCGACCGGAAGTCGAACCGCTGGCAGCGGCTCTGGATGGTCGCGGGGACCTTCTGGGGCTCGGTCGTGCACAGGATGAATTTCACGTGCGCCGGCGGCTCCTCCATCGTCTTGAGAAGTGCGTTGAAGGCATCCTTCGTGATCTGGTGCACCTCGTCGATGATGTAGATCTTGTAGCGACACCGGGCGGGTGACAGCCCGGCTCCGGCGATCAGCTCGCGGGCCTCGTTGATCCCGCGGTTGGACGCCCCGTCGATCTCGATGACGTCGAGATCGTCACCGCGGAAGATCGCAGCGGCGATCTCGTCCGCCTGGAGCAGGTCATCGGTCACGTTCAGCGCCGCCGCCAGGATGCGAGCCATCGACGTCTTGCCGACCCCGCGTGTGCCGCAGAAGAGGTAGGCGTGCGCCGCTCGCCCCGACTTGATCGCGTTCTGGAGCGTTCTGGAGATCGGCTCCTGGCCGATGAGCTCGTCGAAATTCCGCGAGCGATACCGCCGGGCGAGAACCGTGTAGGCACCGCGTGCGCTCGACACGTCCACGCTCGGCTCTCGGTTGGTTGCGCTCATCACCCTCAAACTCCACCGCACATTCCCGCGCGGACCGGCGGTGGTGGCAGGGAAGACGGCCAGGACACCACTGGCTCGGACAACGCCGCTTATGGCTGCTGCGATCAAGCCCTGACCAGATTCACGGGCCACCCGTCCAACGGGCCCGGCCGTCATCCGCACCACCACCGACTGAAGCGCATCTTAGCGACCGACGTGGCTGTGGTACACTCCGGTGGAATGACCGACGAAATCACGCAAACCGGCGAACCACCGGCGTTGGAGATGCCACAATTCACGCCGCCGTCGGTTGTCGCCGAACAACGGCGTCGCAGCCATCGGCTGTTGCTGCTTGTCGTTCGGCTGCTGTTTCTGGTGCTGCTGGTGACCGTGTCGTTGCTGACCGTCGCAAGTCGTGCCGACCGTCCGGAGGAATTCAAGTTCTCGACGCTCATGGGGTTGTTCGTCGGCGCGATGGCGGTGGGCGTCATCGTGCTCGTGGTCGATGCCCGGACGCCCAACAAGCGACTGACCAACGTCGTGGGCGTCTACCTCGGACTCTGCGTGGGACTCATCGGCGCCCTGGCGATCAACGCGCTCATCGACGTCGTCGCCGAGGCGTGGGGCATAAAGCGGGCGAACCCCGGGACGTCCCCCACCCCGGGGGAGGTCTACCTGGGCCTCATCAAGGTCATCATCGCGATCGTCCTGTGCTATCTGGCGGTCTCGATCGTCCTCACGACCAAGGACGATTTCCGGCTGGTCATCCCGTATGTCGAGTTCACTCGCCAGGTGCGTGGGGTCAGACCGCTCTTGCTGGACACCTCGGCCCTGATCGATGGGCGGGTGGAGGGCCTGAGCGAAACCGGTTTCCTCTCCACACCGCTTGTGGTCCCCCAGTTCGTCCTCGACGAGCTTCAGACGCTGGCGGACTCCTCCGACAAGCTCAAACGCGGCCGCGGGCGCCGCGGTCTCGGCGTCCTCGGCCGCCTGCAGACTAATCCCTACGTGGACCTCTCGCTCGACAATATCGAGGTCCAGGGTCGCTCGGTGGACCACATGCTGCTCCAACTCGCCTCGCAGCAGAATATGCGGATCATGACCACCGATTACAACCTGGAGAAGGTCGCCGAGATCCAGGGGGTCCCGGTGTTGAACATCAATGAAATGGCCAAGGCGCTCAAGCCTCAGGTCGTCCCGGGTGAATCGCTGCGAGTCGAGGTCGTCAAGAAGGGCGAGTCCGCCAACCAGGGCGTCGGCTACCTCCCCGACGGGACAATGGTCGTCATCGAAGAAGCCGGCGGGATGGTCGGCACCGAGGTGGACGTCGAGGTCACGAATTCCCTGCAGACGACGGCGGGAAGAATGATCTTTGGAAAGACGGTGCAGGAGAGGCAGTAGCCGTCAGCCAGTAGCGATTAGGGAAGAAGAAGGCTGGCGCAGTACCACGGTTCCCTCTCTTTCCTCCCTACTGGCTACTGGTTGATGGCTACTGGCTATTCCCACTCTATCGTCGCCGGCGGCTTCGACGAGATGTCATAGACGACACGGTTGACGCCGGTGACCTCGTTGATCATTCGATTGCTGATGGTTGCCAGGACGTCGTAGGGGATTCTCGCCCAGTCTGCGGTCATGAAGTCCTGTGACTCGATAGCGCGGACTGCGACGACCGACTCGTACGACCGCGCGTCGCCCATGACGCCGACGGACTTCACCGGTAACAGCACAGCGAAGACCTGGTCGGTGCTTCGATAGAGGTTGTTGGCAATGATTTCCTCGAGCAGGATCTCGTCGCATTCGCGGAGCAGGTCGAGCCGGTCCGGTCTGATCTCGCCCAGGACACGCACCGCCAGGCCGGGGCCGGGGAACGGGTGCCGCCACACGAGATGCGACGGCAGGCCCAGCACCTCGCCAAGCTGCCGGACCTCGTCCTTGAACAGGTGACGCAGCGGCTCGATGAGTTCGAACGGCATGTCCTCGGGCAGACCACCCACGTTGTGATGAAGCTTGATGTTCGCCGCCTCGCCCGAGTAGCCGTGCCCCGACTCGATCACGTCCGGGTAGAGCGTGCCCTGGGCGAGGAACCGGGGCGCACCCGGCACGTCCTGGGCGGCACGCTTGAAGACCTCGATGAACCGGTGTCCGATGAGCCGCCGTTTCTCCTGCGGACACGTGACACCGACGAGGTCAGAAAGGAACTCATCGCAGGCGTCCACGACCCGAAGATCGATGTCGAAGTGGTCGCGGAACGTCGACTCGACAAAGCCGCGCTCGTTCTTCCGGAGCAACCCGTTGTCCACGAAGATGCAGGTGAGTTGATCGCCGATCGCCTTGGAGAGCAGGGCTGCAACAACGGACGAATCGACGCCGCCGCTGAGACCGCAGATGACCCGGGCATCCCCGACCTGTTCGCGGATCCGCTGGCACTCGCTTTCCACGAAATCAGTCATGTGCCATGTGCCGCTGCACTTGCAGATCTCGTAAAGGAAGTTGCGTAGCAAATCCACGCCGTGGGGCGTGTGGGTCACCTCCGGGTGGAACTGCACGCCGTAGAACGGCAGCTTCTTGTGGCGGACAGCGGCAAACCGGCACGTCGGCGTCTCGGCAAGCGTCTCGAACTGCCCATCGAGGTCGGTCACCTGGTCGCCGTGGCTCATCCACACCGTCGTCGTGGTGGGAATGTCGGCCATGAGATCCGCGTGGTCGAGTATCGTGAGCCGGGCCCGCCCGTATTCGGCGTTCGGGGTCTTGCGTACGTCACAATTGAGCAACTGGCAGCCGAGCTGCATCCCGTAGCAGATGCCGAGTACCGGCACGCCGAGCTCGAACAACGCCGGGTCGCACCGGGCGGACCGATCGTGCGTCACGCTCGCGGGGCCGCCGGAGAGAATGATCCCGCGTAGATTGAGCTCTCGCAGCTTCTCGATCGGCGTATCCGGCGCCTGCAACAGGCTGAACGCGCCGGCTTCACGGACACGCCGCGCGATCAGCTGGGCGAACTGACTGCCAAAATCGAGAACAGCGATAACGTCCGCTTGGCCCACTGCGGCGCCGCCGGATTCAACCATGTCCATCGTTCCGTGGGAAAACAGTAGTGTACGCGGGGAGCCGCAACCATTCCAGTTTGTGCGACGTCCAACCACGGGCGAGCTCGCTCGCGCTCGCTCGGCCGTGCCACCCAGCCACCCCCCGGCTTTGCCTCTGCCTCGTTACCCCTTATGCTTTGCCCGATGGCTCGAATCGCGGCCTCGTTGGTGTGTGGTGTCGTGCTCCTTGCGGGAGCTTGCGCCGCGCCCCCGCC
>Ga0209988_10002738_pt1 | contig 11656 bp, 9 predicted proteins | sample N075metaG_FD_183115 | JGI IMG/M metagenome (GOLD analysis project Ga0209988, IMG submission 183115) | Deep subsurface microbial communities from Kermadec Trench to uncover new lineages of life (NeLLi) - N075 metaG (SPAdes) (version 2) | ecosystem: Environmental > Aquatic > Marine > Ocean trench... | reverse complement strand
CAAGTGGAAGGTGCAAAGAACTTCCAGACGCTGAATATCGGCGGATCCGGCACCACGAGTGTTTCGTTCGTGGTGGGGGTTTAAGGCTTCACGGCGTCCTGCCATCGCAGAGTCGCCCAATTCCCCGATTCCCCGAACTCAGTGCGAATCTGACGCTGTGTGATATTCTGAATCCGAGGAACATCGCCGTCGGTCGGCTCCTGTTCGCTTCCCGGAAGGTGAGCGTTCACGAGCGTGCCTGGGACATTCGATCTTTCGATGCCCGAGACGCGTGATTCTGGGGCTGATTTCCGCCCGGTGTTCCGTAGACGCGAACTGAGTTTCAGCCCGTGAATACGGAGGAATGAGTCATGCGTAGGATTATTTTCGTGTTGGTCATGGTCTGGGGTACCGGTCTGGGATGTGGGACCACAGGCACCGAGGCTCCGGCCTCCACCTCTAGCAGTCCGTCTAGCGGTCCGTCGAGAACGCTCGATGGGCTGATCGAAGTCGAGACAAGCGCGCCGGGTCGACTCTTTCTGCGCGAGAATCACGGTATTGGCGGGTACGACGCCATCGCCATCGCTCCGTCCTTCGTCAACTACAGACGGACGTCCAACAGACTCGATCCCGATGACGAGGAACTTTATCTGGTTTCGTTGGAGCAATCGATCATCGACATTGCCGAATCAGCCAATGTTCGGATCGTCGACGAAATTGGCGAATGCGTCATCAAGGTCGGTGCGGGCTTCATCAATATCGATCTCGCCCGATCACCATCAGCCAAGATTCTCGGTCGGATGACCCTGGTCATTTTGTACCAGGACTCTCTGAGCGGGCAGTCCCTGCTTAGGTACTCGGCGGACGAGAGCATCGAACGGGAGAGCGAGGGGATGAGCCGCGAAGAACAGATTGCCGACACCTTTGATCGGATGATCGAAGACGTGGATATCATCGCGACACTGAGAGCCGCGACCGCGGTGCCGTCGAAACCACGTGCCGGATGTAGCGGGACCCTCGTCGGCGCAGGCCCCAGTGCGGTAGCGGCCGAATAGATCCGATTTCGAGCGCTTTCGTGACTTGCTAGCCTTTGCGGGCCGCCCGCGGAGGAGTCTGGTATGAGTCCGACCCTGACGATCGTCCTGCTCTGGTCAGCGTTCGCGGCCAGCCACATGGTACTGTCGAGTCTTGCCTTGAGGCCGCGCATCATTGCACGGATCGGTGAGAAGGCGTTCGCTGGCGCCTATTCATTGATCGCGCTGGCCGCTTTCGTTCCGATGGTTTCCGTCTATTTTCGTAATAAACATTCGGGCCAGATGTTCTGGTCCGTCACGATGACGCCTCCACTCGAAACGTTCGTGACCCTCGTGATGGGTGTCGCCGTCATCCTACTTGTCGCCGGCTTCGTGACGCCGAATCCGGTTGCGATGACGGCGAATCGCGGGCGACCGGTCGAGGTCAAAGGGATCCACTTCATCACCCGCCATGGCGTCTTCATGGCCACCGGTCTCTTTGGTTTGGTGCATTTGATCCCGAATGGCTTCTCGAGTGACATCGCGTTCTTCGCCGGGTTCCCGCTCTTTGCCATCGTGGGATGTCTCCACCAGGATCGACGCAAGCTCGTCACCGAATCCGAGCGCTACGTCGAATTTCATGCCGCGACGCCGCTGATCCCGTTTACAGGGAAGCAGACCCTGCGCGGCCTGCGAGAACTTTCGCCGATTGCCTACGTCGTCGGAATCGCCCTGGCGGTCGCGTTGCGAACTTTTCACGCTCAGTGGTTCGGTTGAGGCCAACGGCACGCAGTCGCTTCGAAGCCGGGGTTGCGAATAGGGTTGTTCAGTCGTATAATAATGTTGTTCGACCGAATAACTCAACGATCAGCTGATCTCAGCCACGCCGGTTCGGGATCCAATCCGCTCTCTAGGCCCAGGTCGAGCCCGGTTAGAGGCCGGCCGGGTACCTGATAGACCCAATCCCAATCAATCCGAATACAGGAGAAGCCCATGAAACTGGCCACGTTCACCCACGCAGGAGCCACGCGAATCGGCGTCGTCGACGGGGATGAAATCGTCGATCTTTCGGCTGCGGCGCCCGAACTGCCAACGGAAATGGTCGCATTCCTCGAGGGCGGCTGCGAGGCGATGGAGACGGCGCGCGCTGCTTCGAGCGGCGGCCCCCGGATCGCATTGGCCGACGTGAGACTCGAAGCGCCGATCGCGCGCCCGCCGAAATTCCTGGCGGTGGGTCTCAACTATGCGGACCACGTCGCAGAGTCGGGGATGGATACACCCGAGTATCCGACGATTTTCAATAAACAGTCGACCTGCGTGACCGGGCCGAATGATCCGGTCCATGTTCCAAAGGCTTCTCATGTCCTCGACTACGAAGGGGAGTTGGGCTTCGTGATCGGTCGACGAGGCCGACATGTGTCGCGCGATGATGCAGCCGACTACATCGCGGGTTATCTCGTGGTGAATGATGCCACCGTTCGAGATTGGCAGTTTCGAATTCCGACCTGGACGATGGGGAAGTCCTTCGACACGCACGGTCCGATCGGACCCTGGATCGTGACCTCCGATGAGATTCGCGACCCCCACCGATTGGACTTACGAACCTATGTCAACGGAGAGCTGCGCCAGGAGTCGAATACGAAGCAGCTGATCTTTGATTGCTTCACGTTGGTCGAGCATCTCTCGACGGCCTTCACCCTCGAGCCCGGTGACATCATCGCGACGGGAACTCCGAGTGGAGTCGGGATTCTGCGCAAGCCGCCACAACTCCTGAAAGCGGGGGATGTCGTTCGAATCGAGATCGAGGGCATCGGCGAAATCGAGAATCCCATCATCGACGAACCCGACGACACCGCTCGATAGAACGAGCGCCAGTCGAAGCGATTGCACTGTTTGAGAGTCGAAGGAGAAAAGGAATGATCAAAGTTCAAGATATTGCCTACGTACGCTTCGGGGCACCCGATCTCGACGCGATGCAACGCTTCGGGGCCGATTTCGGTCTATCGCTCACCGCGCGGGAGAACGACACGCTCTACCACCGCGGGAGTGACCCGTCTCCCTATGTCCATGTGACGGAACTCGGCGAAGCCGGCTTTCGTGGATTCGCTCTCGAGGCGGCATCCGCCGAGGATCTGGTGGCTGCGTCGAAATTGGACGGCGCTTCACCGGTCGAAAAAATCCAAGCGCCGGGAGGCGGACAGCGCGTTCGTTTCACCGACCCCGATGGATACGACGTCGAAATCGTACATGGCCGCGAACTGCTCGAGGCTCTGCCCGTTCCCATCGCAGAGGGCGTCAACCGGGGTAGCGAGCGACTGAGAATGGGGAGCGTCCATCGACCGCCGGCTGGACCTTCGTCCGTCAAACGCCTGGGCCATGTCGTGGTGCGCGTCGCCGATTTTCGACGTAGCGAGGAATGGTACAAAACACGTTTCGGCTTCCTCAGCTCCGACGAGGTCTATCTCGGAGAGCCGAAGAACGTCATCACTGCATTCATGCGCTGTGATCGTGGAGCCGAATATGCGGATCATCATACGCTTCTCTGTGTGGGAGTCGGTGAGCCGGGTTTCGACCACGCGGCCTTCGAAGTCGAAGATGTCGATGCCCTGATGTCGGGCCACGACCATCTGGTCCAAGCGGGCTACGACCATCACGCGGGAATCGGAAGACATGTCCTGGGCAGCCAGATTTTCGACTATTGGCGCGATCCATGGGGGCAGGTCGTCGAACATTTCACTGACGGGGATCTGTTGAGTGCGAGCCATGAGACCGGACTCCACGATCCCGGGACTGCGCTTGCTACGGCATGGGGCAGTTTTCTCGGCGGACAGTAGGCCGGGAATGGGCGAAAGGGAAAAATCATGGGTCTCGATGAGAACGATCCTCGCGAAGTTTCGAGAAGGATGAACCGACAGTGGTTGCTTGCGAAGCGCCCGGTGGGGATGGTTCAGGAAAGCGATTTTGAACTGGTCTCGAATCCGATTCCATCGCCCGGAGACGGTGAGTTGTTGATTCGCAACCGGATGCTTGCCTTCGAGCCCGCGATGCGTGGCTGGATGGATGACAAGCCGAATTACATTCCGCCGGTGGCGATTGGAAGTGTCATGCGTGGCATGGCGGTCGGCGAGGTGATGGAGTCGAATCGATCCGACATCTCGATCGGGGATTTCGTCACGGGCATGACCGGCTGGCAGGAATATGCAATCGGCGATGCCGGGACGCGAAAGATTCCAGCGGAACTCGATCCAGCTTTGTCGCTGTCCGTGCTCGGCCTCACCGGGCTGACCGCCTATTTCGGACTCCGCGAGATCGGCAAGCCGAAAGAGGGCGAGACCGTTGTGATCTCCGGCGCGGCCGGTGCGACGGGTTCCGTCGTCGGACAGATTGCGAAGATCATGGGATGTCGGGTGATCGGAATCGCTGGGGGCTCCGAGAAATGTGCGTGGCTCACGGACAAAGCCGGTTTCGACGCGGCGATCGACTACAAGAACGAAGAGGTCGAAGGCCGACTTGGGGCGTTGTGTCCCGATGGGATCGATGTGTTCTTCGACAACGTCGGGGGCGAAATTCTCGACGCGGGCCTGGCCCGGATCGCACGTGGGGCGAGGATCGTCATCTGTGGTTCGATCTCGAACTACAATTCATTGGAGCGACCGCCGGGGCCGCGCAACTACTACAATCTCGTCCGCCAGCGAGCTCGCATGGAAGGTTTCGTGATTCTCGATTTTCTCGGACGTAGCGCCGAGGCGACGACGAAGTTGGGTGAGTGGGTGAGTGAGGGTCGCATCGTCTGGGAAAAAGACGTGCAGAGTGGTTTCGAAAATGCACCGCGAACCTTGTTGAGGCTCTATCGGGGCGCCAACTTCGGCAAGCAACTGCTCGAAATCTGATGTTTCGATTCGATCCCGTCACGAAATTTGAGAAGCCTCATGTCGATCGCTGATCACGATGTCGGCAACGATGTCGCTGATGATGTTGCCTACGATGTCGTCATCATCGGCTACGGGCCGGTCGGTGCGCTCGCCGCGCTCGAATTGGCGGGGGCCGGGCTACGTGTCCTCGTACTCGAGAAATCGATCGAGCCCGTGATCCTGCCGCGCGCGGTCGGTCTCGACGGCGAATCCCTGCGAGCCTTCCAACGCATCGGATTGGGCGACGAAGTGGCCGGCCTGTGTCAGCCGGCGCGCGAGAAGGACGAAATCGTCTTCACCAATTCTCGTCGGGAGACGATTTTTGGGATGACGCTTCCGAAGACCGGTCAGAACGGCTGGCGCGATATAGCCTTCTTCGACCAGCCGGAACTCGAAGCGATGCTTCGGGAATACGTCGCGAAGCACGAACTGATCGAGGTCGTGCTTGGCTTTACGGTGACTTCGATCGAAGAGGACAGCGCCTGTGTGATCGTCGGAGGAACGAACGGCGAGGACGACGGGCGAGTCGAGTACCGCGCTTCCTTCGCAATCGGCTCGGATGGGGCGTCGAGCTTCGTGCGAGAGGCGATTGGGGTGGATTGGTTGAGCCTCGGTTACGACCAGGATTGGCTCGTAGTCGACGTGATTCAGGGGCCCGACGCAGGCCTTCCCCTCGTCACGATGCAGGTTTGCGATCCCGCGCGCTTAACGACCTATGTCTGCGTCAAGGATCCGAATCGACGTTGGGAATTTCAGCTCCAGCCCGGCGAGACTCGGGAGGAGATGTTGCGCCCGGCGCGCATTCGAGAATTGCTCGAGTCCTGGACGGCCCCCGAGAACTACGAAATCCGACGTGCGGCGGTCTACCAATTTCATGCGGCGACCGCGGATCGATGGCAGGTGGGTCGGGTGTTTCTGGCTGGGGATGCGGCACATCAGACGCCACCCTTCCTGGGCCAGGGGCTGAACGCCGGTTTTCGTGACGCGGTGAATCTTGGTTGGAAGATCCCGCTCGTCCTGTCCGGCGTTTGTCATATTGGACTGCTCGAGACCTATGTGGCCGAGCGAGACGCCCACGCGCGCGATCTGGTCGAATGGGCGGTTGCGATCGGTAAATTGATGGAAACGCTCGCGGCCCGAGAGGCCGGTCTTCCGGATCCCTATCCTCCCGATCAGAGTGCCGGGTACGGGTCGGGGAGAACAGTGCCTCCGCTACGGGGGGGGGTGCTGATGACCGAACAATGCGGTCCCGAGTCGGCTGTGGGCGGACGACTTCGTCAGCCGACCGTGTGCGATCCCAACGGCAAGACCTGCCGAGTCGACGAAATCTTCGGCCCCAGCTTCACAGTCATTGGCCGTACCGAGGGCGATCTGAAAATGGGCCCCGAAGCGCGCGGAATCCTCGATCGGCTGGGCGGTCGCGCGATCAGCCTGGAGGGCCTGGAAGTCGTAGAGGGGACAATGGACAGCGTTTTTCAAAGCCATCCCGCGGTCGTATTGCGACCGGATCGCTACCTCTTCGGCGTGGTCGATGACGACTGGGATCTCGATGCTCTGCTGCGTGAACTCGGAGAGAGGGTCGCACTCGCATGAGTCAGGCCGAGATCAAAGTCCATGGCTGTGTATTCATTGCCCCATGACTCCTGAATCGACCGAAGGCGAATCGGACGGCGCTGCAGTCCGCTTCCCACCCCCGCTCGTGCCCGTGATCGCCCTGGCCATAGGCGTGGTCACGCAAGCCTGGCTCTTGCCGCTGAAGCTTCCCATCGAGGGCGCACCGCGCGTTGGACTTGCTGTGCTGTTGCTCGTCGTGGGTGCAGGGTTGATGGCGGCCGCCATTGGATTGTTTCGGAGTACCGGCCAAGATCCGAAGCCGTGGGAGAGCACGCCGGAGATCATCTCGACGGGGATCTACCGCTACACACGCAATCCCATGTACGTCTCGATGGGATGCTTGCTGGCGGGCTTCGGCGTGGCTTTGGGCAATGGTTGGGTGGTTCTGCTGGTGCCGGTCATTTGGATCGTGATCTATGCGATCGCGATTCGCCACGAGGAAGCGTATCTCGAAGGCAAATTCGGCAGCGTCTATCTCGACTACAAGAATTCGGTTCGGCGCTGGCTCTAATTGGGCGCCGATGCGTGACGAACGAGCCGGCCGGGGAGGGCGCCCGTGGGCTTTCCATCCTCGCAAACCGATCGACCCGCGACCAAGGTCATCCGATAGCCGTCGACTCGCTGTACCAGCCTCTTTCCTTCTGCGGGCAGATCAAAGAGCATCTCGGGCGGGCGCAGCTTGAGTGCGGACCAGTCGATCAGGTTGAGGTCAGCGCGCAGGCCAACCTCGATCTTCCCTCGGTCGTCGAGGCCGATCATGGCGGCCGTGTCTGCGGTTTGACGCTTGACGAGCCACTCGAGCTCCAGTTTTTCGCCCCGCGTGCGATCCCGCCCGTAGTGCAGCATCAGGAACGTCGGAAAACTTCCGTCACAGATCAAGCCACAATGGGCGCCCGCATCGCCGAGCCCCGGAACGGTATTGGGGTCGAGCAGCATTTCCCGACACACGTCGAGATTGAAATCGGTGTAGTTCAGAAAAGTCCGATAGAGCAGCGTGCGGCCTTCGTCCTCGAGAAGAAGGTCGTAGGCGAGTTCGGCGGCGTCTCGGCCCTCGGCGACGGCGCGCGCCGCAATGCTCTCCTCCTCCGCGGGTTCATAGTTCGGCGGATCGCCGAGTTCGAACATCCGATCGAAGCGGGAGGTGACTTCCGACAATCCGGGCGAAGACTCGTCCGCTAGAATCCGCGCCTTGAGTTCCGGGTCTCTCATCCGCTCGATGCGTTCGGAAAGTGGCAGATCGGCGATGGCCTTGTAGCTGGCGCTTGCGACAAAGGGGTGGAATGTCGCCTGGAGGCCGAGCAGAAGGCCGATGGCGCGAGGCGGCACCTGCCCCTTCATGGGGAGTCCGTCCCTTACCGCCGCATCGATCAAAGCCAGAAGCCGCCGCCAATGATTCGGAGAGCGATCGTTCTGCGCGACGGAGATCGACATCGGACGTCCGGAGACTTCGACCATCTCCCTCAATAGGGCGAACTCTCCGTCGAGATCGGTGAAGTCCGCCACCATCTCGAAGACACCCCGTCCGCCCTTGCCGATCTCCCGAGCGATGCCGAGCATTTCCTCCGGTCCCGCCGTCAGGCTCGGCGTGAATTCGCCATCCTTGGTGCGATGGTTTCTCGTGCGTGAGCTCGAAAAGCCGACGGCGCCGGCCGCGATCGCTTCGCGTGCTAGGCGACCCATGGTTTCGATTTCGTCCGGGGTCGGCCGGGCCGAGTGGTCCGCGCCCCGCTTTCCCATCACGAAGGCCCGGAGAGCGCCGTGCGGAACCTGGGCGAGGACATCGATCGCGAGTGGACTCTTTTCGATGGCGTCGAGATATTCCGGGAAGCTTTCCCAATCCCACTTGATGCCTTCGGCCAGCGCGGTGCCCGGGATGTCTTCGACCCCTTCCATCAGGCTGATGAGCCAATCGTGCTGGTCCGCTTTTGCTGGAGCGAAGCCGACACCGCAGTTGCCCATCACGATGGTCGTGACCCCGTGCCAGATCGAGGGTGTGAGAAAGGGGTCCCATGTGACCTGGCCGTCGTAGTGGGTATGCACATCGACCCAGCCGGGTGTGACCAGGAGGCCCCGCGCGTCGATTTGGCGCTCGGCGGCCTCGTCCGTCCGGCCGATCGAGACGATGATCCCGTCACGGATTCCGAGGTCCGCCTCGAAGCGCGGTGCACCGGTGCCGTCGATGATGGTGCCGCCACGGATCCATAGATCAAGCATACTGGGCTCCCTCGTTTGCAGGCTCTCGCCAGAGATTACGCCGCGTCGCAGGCTCGAATCAACTGCTTTATCCTATGGGGCTGAGATCGAGCCCAAGCGCCAAGGACGAAAATGATGACGACACCGAAGATCCTCGAAAAGGCTTGTGAATGGTACGCGGCAGACGTTGCCGACGAAGAACGCTGGACCGAGTCCTTCGACGAGAGCGAGCGCGAAGAACTCGATGCTGCGCTGCGCAAGGCCATGGAGAAGAGCAGCGATATCCTGAAGATTTCCAAATTCGACTTTCCTCTGCCGACCCTCGAGGTACGCCTCCGGTCGATCGAGCGCGAATTGATGGATGGTCGTGGATTCGTTCTGCTGCGCGGTGTGGATCGCGCTCGCTATAGCCGAGAAGAGATGGAGATGATCTATTGGGGAATCGGGATGCATCTCGGAACCCCGTGGCCGCAAAATCAATACGGACATGTTCTTGGGGATGTCACCGATCAGGGCGTCGCGGCCAATTCCGCGACGTCACGCGGCAATGAGATCGGCGAGATTGCCTTTCCCTACCACTCCGATGGTTCAGATCTGGTGGGCTTGATGTGTCTTCAAAAACCAAAGAGCGGCGGACTGTCGACCGTCGCCAACGCGGTCGCGATCCACAACGATCTCGTTCGCGAGGCGCCGGATCTCGCCGCGGCGCTCTACGAACCCCAACCCTACGATTTTCGCGGTGCCGAACCCGAAGGTTCGAAGCGCTGGTACACGCTTCCAGTCTTCACGGAATGGAAAGGCCGGCTCTTCGTTCGATATATCCGTCCCTATATCCTCGCGTCGCAACGCTTCGAAGACGCGCCGCGCGTCACCGAGGAAGCCGAGCGCGCGATGAAACGTCTGGACGAGATGACCCAGGACAAGAACTACAACGTCTTCATGGATCTCCAGCCCGGGGACATGCAGTTCATCAACAACTACCATGTGCTTCACGCCCGTACGGCCTATCAAGACGATCGCGAGGCGGGCTTGGTACGGCATTTGAAACGGCTGTGGTTGGCGACGGACTACCTTCAGGATCGTCCGAGCTATTTCCAGCAGAATTTGAGCAGCCATTGGGAAGAGGCGCGGAGTGTGAGTCGGATCGAGATCGTCTAGGGCGGCTCGGAGCTCGAGTTTTCCGCTCGCAGGCAGATCGATTGGGATTGGGCTTCGTTTGAATCGGAGCTGTCTTCGGCCTCAGACTCCGTAGCGCGCGCGGTTTCCCATTCCAAGGAGCCCCAGGCCCGTGAGTAGCGCGGTGGAGGGCTTAGGTACCGGGACCGGGGTCCAGGCAGTGTAGACCCATTCGTCTTCGTGGTGGGCCACGTTCGTTCTTCCTCCTTGGTTGTCTTATCAACTCCAAGGAGAGCGGATTGGGTCTGACCTTGTTTCAGGAAAATGGACACCCTCTTAGTTATGCGGCGCAGGCCCTCGTGGCATGATTCATTTCTTCGAACGCTACGGGACTCACGTTGTCGGTTCTCAAAATCGGTCCGCCCCGGAATCATTGAGCTTTTCCCTGCCGGCATTCGATCAGTCAACGGTGAATTGTAGACCGGATCGAGACGAAGATTCAGTCTCGCGATGGGCCGTGATTCCGTGCAAAATGCACCTCGCGATGCGGCCACTGCTCAAATGCATAATGCTCCTCCTCCTTTTTCGACATCACGTACGAGATCGACTATCAAGGATGCCCTGGCAGCGTACTCGAGGGATTCGGTGGCACCACTCTAGGCACCCTCCGGATCCGTACGGGCGAGACGCTTTCCAGCCCCTCATTGGTTTCCGCCCTTTCGCAGCTCGGTGCTGCTTCGCTCGCCGCGTTGATGCTAGTCGCGGGCACCGCATTGATGCTCAGGAGGCGAGCGGAGGTCGGCTGAGCGTTGTCTAGTCGCCGCAACGGCTGGGCGAGTCCATGAACTCCGCAAGAACCTGCGTCCACTTGTCGTGACGATCGAATCATTGCGAAAGCGAGAGCATGTGCCCGGAACGGGGCGAATATGCCTCATTCGATGTGTAGTTGTCAGAACACTATTTACAGGTGGTGCAGAAAAGGCTGCTTGAATTTACTATCCGCTCCGCTCGCACTGATTCACGACGAGAGTCGCGAGAAATTCGAACTAATCATCGGCGGCCCGCGAGACCTCGGCCGCGAACTTTCGGAAGTCGTCGAGGCTCTCGTGACAGAGTCGATGTACGATGATCCAATCAATATTCTGGTAGGAATGCACTGCGATATTTCGAAAGCCGACCGCTGCCTTCATCTGGCCCGCAAGTGTTTCATCGATGACAGCCAGTTCTGCCAGCGCGTCGAATACGCCGCCCATCGTTTCCGGAGCAGGAAGTGGGGAATTCGAAATCACGACGGCCGCAATGTCGACGCAAATCTGCACGGCTCGTGTGAGATTGAGCGCGACGATATCCCCGCCGGAGCCTGGAGGCCCATGCCCATACTTGGACCTCGAGCCAGAACGCACGCTGAACTGCCTATGCCCCGGACGATCCAAATTCGTTGCTCGATTCCTTACAGCTTCGAGTATCCTGGCTTGGCTAGATTGGGGGCATCGGGAGATCTGACTGGCATGCTGTTTCGCGGACGTTTCTTCGTTCTCCTGGTTCTTGTCGCTCTCGCCCACGCTGGTGCCGCGTCGGGCCAATCGTACACCGCGCAAGAAGCCCCGCTCGATCGGTCCATCTGCGAACCGCCGATTTCGACCTGCGGCTTCGGGCTGACGCTCTCCGACTCGCTGACTTCGTCGCACCCGGTGTCGCGAGACGACTGTCCCCTCGGATACTCGTGCGCTTGCGTGCCCAGTTGTGAGGAATGCGACGACTGCGATGCGCAGGTCTGCCTCCCGGATCCGACCCGCGAGTGCAACACCGCATGCGATTGCGAGCCGGGTC
>Ga0209988_10002733_pt1 | contig 11658 bp, 11 predicted proteins | sample N075metaG_FD_183115 | JGI IMG/M metagenome (GOLD analysis project Ga0209988, IMG submission 183115) | Deep subsurface microbial communities from Kermadec Trench to uncover new lineages of life (NeLLi) - N075 metaG (SPAdes) (version 2) | ecosystem: Environmental > Aquatic > Marine > Ocean trench... | reverse complement strand
GGCCGCCGCCGGCAAGGGCACCTTGGCGCGCCGGCTCGCCGCGCATTTCGGCTTGCGCCATCTGGACTCGGGCACGCTCTACCGCGCGGTCGCCGCGCGGCTGTTGCACGACGGGTGCGATCCGGCCGACGCGACCGCGGCCGAGGACGCGGCCCGCGCGCTCGACGAGGGCGACCTGGGGGCTTGCAACCTGCGTGACGAAGCGGTCGGCCGCGCCGCGTCGGTCGTCGCGGCAATTCCGGCGGTGCGGCACGCGCTGATCGACTACCAACGTCGCTACGGCCGGACGCCGCCGGGCGCCGTGATCGACGGCCGCGACATCGGCACCGTGGTGTTCCCCGACGCCGAGCACAAGCTGTACGTCACGGCGAGCGCCGAGGCGCGCGCCGAACGCCGCTATTTGGAGCTCGTTCAACGGGGTGAGACGGCCGATCGCGCGGCGGTGCGGCGCGAGATGGCCGAGCGCGACGCGCGCGACGCCGAACGTACCGTCGCGCCCATGGTGCCGGCCGCCGATGCGATCGTGCTCGACACCAGCGGGCTCGATATCGACGCGGCCTTCGAAGCGGCGCTCGCGGCGCTCGACAGTGGGGCCGAAATCGCGCCACGGCACAGGCGGGAATGACAGCGGAATCGGTTGCAGTCCGGCGTTGCCACCTGTATAAACTCGCGCTTTCAGTATTCTGTCCGTCGTGAGTACCTGCTGACCGGGGTGGTTGGAGGGATTGGCGTGTACCAAACGCCGCCCCGCGCCCTGGCGGAAACCGCCACGAGATAACGACTTGATCTAGGAGCCCGCATGTCCGAAACGACCGCCACTACCGGCGAAGAAACACCCCCAACCGGCGAGGATTTCTCGGCGCTGTTCGCCGAATCGCTTGAAATCCGCGACGCCGTCGAACGCACCGTGATCACCGGCATCATCGTCGCCATCGAAAACGACATGGCGCTGATCGACGTCGGCCTCAAGGCCGAAGGCCGCGTAGCGCTGAAGGAATTCGCCGAGGGCGGGCAGGCCCCCGAGGTCAAGGTCGGCGACGAGGTCGAAGTTTATCTCGAGCGGCTCGAAAACCGCGAAGGCGAGGCGATGCTGAGCCGCGAGAAGGCGCGCCGCGAGGAAGCCTGGATCCAGCTCGAGCAGGCATTCAACAAGACCGAGCGGGTCCAGGGGACGATCTTCGGCCGCGTCAAGGGCGGCTTCACGGTCGATCTCTCGGGCGCCGTCGCCTTCCTGCCGGGCAGCCAGGTCGACATCCGCCCGGTACGCGATATCGCGCCGTTGATGGGCATGCCGCACGAATTCTGCATCCTCAAGATGGACCGCCATCGCGGCAACATCGTCGTCTCGCGCCGCGCCGTGCTCGAGGAGGCGCGCGCCGAGCAGCGCGCCGAGCTGCTGCTCAACCTCAAGGAAGGCCAAGTGCTCGAGGGCGTCGTCAAGAACATCACCGACTACGGCGCCTTCGTCGATCTCGGCGGCGTCGACGGCTTGCTTCACGTCACCGACATCGCTTGGCGGCGCGTCAACCACCCGACCGAGATCCTGTCGATCGGCCAGACCGTCAACGTCCAGGTCATTCGGTTCAACCGCGAGACGCAGCGCATCAGCCTCGGCATGAAGCAGCTCGAATCGGACCCGTGGGACGGCGTCGACGCCAAGTACCCGGTGAGCACCAAATTCATCGGCCGGGTCACCAACATCACCGACTACGGCGCCTTCGTGGAACTCGAGCCGGGCGTCGAGGGACTGGTCCACGTCTCGGAGATGAGCTGGACAAAGAAGAACATTCATCCGGGCAAGATCGTCTCGACCAGCCAGGAGGTCGAGGTCATGGTGCTCGATGTCGATCCGCACAAGCGGCGCATCAGCCTTGGTCTCAAGCAGTGCCTCGACAACCCGTGGGCGGCGTTTCTCGAATCGCATCCGGTCGGCGAAGTGCTCGAGGGCGAGGTCAAGAACGTCACCGAGTTCGGCCTGTTCGTCGGCCTGCCGGGCGAAATCGACGGCATGGTGCATATGTCGGACATCTCGTGGGAGCGTTCCAGCGAGGAGGCGATCCAGGAATACAAAAAGGGCGACATGGTCAAGGTCAAGGTGCTCGACGTCGACACCGAGAAGGAGCGCATCAGCCTCGGCATCAAGCAGCTCGGCGACGACCCGTTCGCCGAGGCGATGGCCGAAATCAAGAAGGGCTCGCGCGTAACCTGCGAGATCACCCGGGTGATGTCCAACGGCATCGAGGTGACGGTCGCCGGTGCGAGCGGCTTCATTCGCAAGGCCGACCTCGCGCGCGACCGCGCCGACCAACAGCCCGAGCGCTTCGCGGTCGGCGAGAAGGTCGACGCCCGGGTAACCTCGATCAGCCGCGCGACGCGCAAGGTGAACCTGTCGATCAAGGCGCTCGAGGTGGCCGACGAGAAGCAGGCGATGGCCGATTACGGCTCATCCGATTCGGGCGCCAGCCTGGGCGACATTCTCGGCGAGGCGATGAGCAAGGCGAGTCGCGAACGCGCCAAGGCCGTGCCCGACGCCGAGCCGGCCGAGGAAGAGGCCGCCGAGGACGCAGCCGCGGAAGCCGAGGCAGCGCCGGCCGAAGACGCAGCGCCGGCCGAAGACGCAGCGGCGAACGAAGCCGACGCCGAGCCCGAGGTGGCAGACGCACCCGCCGAGGACGAAGCGGCGGCCGAAGCCGACGCCGAGCCCGCAGCGACGGAAGCCGCCGAGGACGACGACAAGAAGGCGTAGCGTCGCGCCCTGGGCGATGACGAGACGCCGCGAGAGGGCATGATGAGCCACGACACCGACATGATGGTCGACCGCCGGCGCCTCAAGCGCCGGCTCGCCGTCTGGCGCAGTCTGGCGATCGTCGCGCTTGTCGCGGGCGTCATCGGCGGCGTCGCGCGCTTCGAGGACTGGGCGGTGCGTGACCATGTCGCCCGCATCGCGGTCTCGGGCATCATCGTCGACGATCCGGCGCTGATCGAATCGCTTGCCGCGATCGCCGGCGATGACAAGGCCAAGGCTCTGATCGTCAACATCAACAGCCCCGGCGGCACCTTCGTCGGCGGCGAATCACTCTATCTCGCGTTGCGCGACGTCGCCGAGCACAAGCCGGTGCTCGCCGTCATGGGCACGGTGGCGACGTCGGCGGGTTATATGGTGGCGATCGCATCCGACCGCATCTACGCGCGCAACGGCACGATCACCGGTTCGATCGGCGTCCTGATGCAGACCACCGACATCACCGGACTGTTGGAAAACATCGGCGTCTCGGCCGAGGCGATCAAGAGCGGGCCGCTCAAGGCCGCGCCCTCGCCGCTCGAGCCGCTGACCGACGAGGTGCGCGCCGCCACCCAGTCGGTCATCGACGACATGCACGCACTGTTCACCTCGATGGTCGCCGAACGCCGCGGCCTCGACGAGGCCCGTGTGCGCGGGCTGGCCGACGGCCGCGTCTACTCGGGGCGCCAAGCGCTCGGTCACGACCTGATCGACGAAATCGGCGGCGAAACGGAAGCGCGCAGCTGGCTCGCCAGCGAGAAGGGTGTGCCTGCCAGCCTGCCGACGCGCGACGTCGAAATCGAGCAGCTGGGCGATCAATGGTTCGACGCGCTGGGTTCGTTCGCTAGTATTATAAAGGTACCAGAACGACTTATGCTTGACGGCTTGATGTCGGTTTGGCACCCTGGCGGTGGATGAGACGGTCGTCCGAGGCAATCGATAGCCGACATGACGGCCGCCCCCGGCTGACACCGGCCGCTTCGGGAGGGGTAAAATGACGAGATCGCAGCTCATCATGCAGTTGGCGGAACAGAATCCGCATCTCTATCACCGCGATGTCGAGCGCATCGTCAGTACGATCTTCGAGGAAATCTCCGCCGCCCTGGCGCGCGGCGAACGGGTCGAACTGCGTGGTTTCGGCGCGTTTTCGGTCAAGCAACGCGCGGCGCGCATCGGCCGCAACCCGCGTACCGGCGAGGCCGTGCAGGTCGCGTCCAAGCGCTTGCCCTATTTCAAGACCGGCAAGGAGCTGCGCGAACGGCTCAATTCCAAGTGAGCGCCGGCCGCGGCGTCTCACCGATGAAGGTGCTGCGTTGGATGGTCGGTATTCCGATCGGCGTCTGCATCGTTGTCTTCGCGGTGGCCAACCGTCATTACGTCACGGTACGCTTCGACCCGCTGCCATTCGCCCCCGAGTGGCCGCTCTACGGCATCGCCTTTGCCGGGCTTGTGCTCGGCTTCGTCGGCGGCGTCACGGCGGCCTGGCTTGGCGGTCATCGGACACGTCGCGACGCGCGCGCCAACAAGCGCAAGGCGGCGGTGCTGGAGCGCGATCTGGCCCGCCGCGACGCCGTGCCCGAACCACGCGGGGGCGCGCTTACCACGACCGCCGAGCCGGTCTGACACGCGCTCCGGACGCCGCCGCGCCGCCACGAACTTGAAATGTCGTGCTTCGATAAGCACTGATCCTTGGTATTATCTGCTATACAGCGGCCAAATGGCCGTATCGAATTGGCCGCGAGGGGAAGGACGCCATGACCGACGCCGACAGCGCCAAACGCTTGATCTGCGCGATCGACACCGCCGAGCTCGAGACTGCGGTATCGCTCGCGGCGTCGCTCGTCGACGTCGTCGGCGCGATCAAGCTGGGGCTCGAATTTTACACCGCGCACGGCCCCGCGGGCGTGACCGAAGTCAGTCGCTGCGGCCTGCCGGTATTCCTCGATCTCAAATACTACGACATCCCGAACACGGTGGCTGGCGCGATCCGCGGTTCGGCCGCGCTCAACCCGTTCATGATGACGGTCCACGTCGCCGGCGGCCCGGCCATGATGCGCGCCGCGATGGCCGCCTCGTTCCGCCTGGCCGACCGAAACGGCGCCAATCGGCCGCTGGTCGTCGGCATTACCGTGCTGACCAGCTTCGACGACGGCGACGTCGACGCGGTCGGCATGAAGGGACCGTTGGCCGACCAGGTGCACCGCCTGGCCGATCTGGCGCTCGACAACGGCCTCGACGGCGTCGTCGCCTCGGCCCATGAGATCGCCGATCTGCGCAGCCAATGCGGCGCCGATTTCACCCTTGTCGTACCCGGCATCCGCCCGGCCTGGTCGTCGGCCGACGACCAGAAACGCATCGTCACGCCGGCCGAGGCGATCCGGCGCGGCGCCGACTACCTCGTCGTCGGCCGGCCGATCACGCGCGCGGACGATCCTGCCGCGGCGGCGCGCCGCGTCATCGGCGAGATGGTCTCGGGCGCCGGTTGAGCCCGGAATCCTCGACGATGTCCGTTGCAGTGAAGATTTGCGGCGTCAACACGCCGGCGGCGATGTCCGCCGCGGTCGATGGCGGCGCACGCCTCATCGGCATCAACTTCTACCCGCCGTCGCCGCGCGCCGTGACGCCCGCGGAGGCGGCGGCGCTGATCGCCGGCACGCCGCCCGACATCGCCAAGGTCGGCGTCTTCGTCGATCCCGACGACGACACGCTGGCGGCCACGCTGGCCGCCGTCCGGCTCGACCTCATTCAGCTCCACGGCGGCGAGAGCCCGGCGCGCGTGGCGGCGGTGCGCGCCCGCTTCGACGTGCCGGTGATGAAGGCGATCGCTGTTTCGGGCGACGCCGACATCGAGGCCGCCGGCGGTTATGCCGAGGTCGCCGACTGGCTGCTGTTCGACACGCGCGCGCCCAAGGGCATGAAGGACGCGCTGCCCGGCGGCAACGCGCTCGCCTTCGACTGGCGCTTGCTCGCCGGCCGCGACTGGCCGAAGCCGTGGCTGCTGGCGGGCGGGCTCGAGGCCGGCAACATCGCCGAGGCGGTGCGCATCTCGGGCGCGCGCGCGGTCGACGTCTCGTCGGGCGTCGAGGACCGGCCCGGCCACAAGAGTCCCGAGCGCATCGCTCGGTTCTTGGCACAAGTGCGAGTGCTTTGATCGAACGGAAACCCGATATTTCTGTAAAATAGCGAAAATCAATATCGGCGATCGAAGGAGAAAATGAATGAATGACCAAAACACCTTAAAACCTTCAGAAATTATGATGGAAGAATACAAACTCCTTTGGACCTATTACATAACCACCTTAAACGAAAGGAAAAACTTGTTCGATTATTACTTCAAAGCAGTTACGATTCCGGCAGGTGTAATAGGCCTAGCCCGCATTATTCATGATCGCCATAGAATCTGATGCGGACGAGCTTTACCGGCCGGATTGACGGCGGTTTTCGAAGTGGGCATTTGGGACGGGGCTGGAGGTTGATGTTCGGGGTTCATCCGGCGGCACGCGCCGCATGGATCAGGGGCCTTGGGCGGCGATGCAGCCTGCCATTGAGATCATGGCCTTGCGATATGGATATGCCGAAGGCAGGGCGATGCGCAGGCGGGACTTGAGCTCCTCGATGCGCACGGCGACCTTGAGGAAGGCGCGGCGCAGGGTTTCGAACGTCGCCTTGCGCCACAGCGAGCGGCGGGGCGCGGCCTGACGAAGCTGGTGCAGCAGCCAGTAGGCGCCGCTGTGCAGGAACAGGCGGAACTGGTTGGCTTCCCAGCGATGGCACGAGGTGCGGTCGGACTTGGTGTAGAGCTTGTGCTCCTTGATCATGTTTTCCATTCTGCCGCGGGCGCAATAGACGCGTCCGTAGAGCAGCTTGGCGCGGCCGGGCAGGTTGGTGACGATGAAGCGGATGTCGGAGCCTTTCGATGTGGCCTCGACGCGGGCGATGACGCTGCGTTCTCGCGACCAGCTTTTGGCCCGGTATCCGGTCTGGAAGAAGCGGCGCAGTTTGTCCTTGCCCGAGCGCACCCGTCGAACCGCTACATCCTCGCACCACGGTTCGCCGATCTTGCTCAGCCGGGCGTTGCTGGGAAGCCCGAAGATGTAGCCGCAGCCCAGGTCTTCGAGCAGGTCCATGACTTCGGGCGTGCCGTAGTGGCCATCGCCACGCACGGTAATTTCCACCCGCGGCCAGTGGCGCCGGATGCGGCGGATGACGTGCTTGAGGATACGCGCCTCCTCTTCGCCGGAAGGCCGCTTTCCGGGACGCAAGAGCGACAGCACCGGCTTGTCCGTGGTCGCCTCGAAGATGTGGATGGGCTGGAAGCAGTAGTTGTCATAATGGGCATTGAACAGCGCCAACTGCTGGTCGCCGTGGACGGTGTCTTCGGTATCGTCGATGTCGAGGACGATACGGTCGGGAATAGGGTCGGAGCTTTCGCAGAACAGATCGATCATCGATAACCCCATGCGCCCCAGTTGGCGCCACGACGGCGCGTTCTCGAGGCGCGACAAGGTCGGCTGGCTCATCAGATCATTGCCCGTCTCGGGCAGGCGCCCACAGGCCAGCTTGAACGCCGGATCGAAACGCAGAACGTCGAGGTCGTCACAGTCCTCATAGCCACAGGCTATGGCGAACATCCGCGCTCGGATCATGTCGGCGTAGGAGTGGGTCGTGCTTGCCGGATCACGCCCATCGGTCAGACAGCCGGCAAGGCGTGCGGCAATATCGAGCCGTTTCTCGATGCCACGCAGCAACAGCACGCCACCGTCCGACGACAGCCGGCCGCCGTCAAACCGGGCGCACAGTTGCTTGTTCTCGACGGGTGACAAACCGGGGAGATAGGCGATAGTCTGGTTCATGGTGAGCCGTGGGTTTTTCTGTTGCCGGATGATCTTGTTCGAACACCAAAATCATACGGTATTTCAACAGTTTAATCCACGCTCACCGACCTTTTCACGGAACGTCGTGAATAATCCGGGCTAGTTGCACTCAGGTCGAGAGATATAGGCGCAGCCAATCCCGAAGACATTTTGGTTTTTATTTTCCCAAGCGAAATAATTTCGTTTCTGTTGTTCGTGGTGTTTCTTGTCGGAATCTCTTTGTATATTACATACGCTAAAGAAAGCGGAAATGCGGCGAAATATCAGAGGGCTATGAAGGATGCGAGAGACTATTTTCGTGCGGCTTACCCTAGCATAGATGCCTCGATAACTATTGATAAATATAGAAAAAAACGAGCGTTCTTTAGTATTTCTGGATCGATAAAATTTTGGCGTGGGAGTGTTATCGCCATAATGAATTCCGCCATAGGCTCTTCGTCCCTCAAAGTTTTATTTGACAGTGTTGATGCATTGGGACTATTCGTGCTTTTTGTTGGCTTCGTAGTATTCCATACAGTAATTTATAAAATTATGTTTGAGGCGTACGAGAGCGATACGCCCTGACTTCGGCCTTGTAACCGCTGGTTCTCGATTTGATTTTGGAAAATTTGGCCGTAATCGGAGGAATGGAGGAAGTCGAAGTTATCGATGGAAGCGTTGAACACATACAAGGCGGGCCCGGACGAGGCCGGCCGTTTCGGCATCTACGGCGGCCGCTTCGTCGCCGAGACCCTGATGCCGCTCGTCCTCGACCTCGAGCAGGCCTACAAGGACGCCCGCGCCGACCCGGCCTTCGCCGAGGAACTCAACGGCTTTCTCAAGCACTACGTCGGCCGGCCCAGCCCGCTCTACTTCGCCGAGCGCCTGACCGAACGTTTCGGCGGCGCCAAGATCTACTTCAAGCGTGACGAGCTCAACCACACCGGCGCGCACAAGATCAACAACTGCATGGGCCAGATCCTGCTGGCCATGCGCATGGGCAAGACACGCATCATCGCCGAGACCGGCGCCGGCCAGCACGGCGTCGCCGCGGCCACGGTATGCGCCCGGTTCGGCCTGCCGTGCACGGTCTACATGGGCGAGGTCGACATCGCGCGCCAGCAGCCCAACGTCTTCCGCATGAAGCTTCTGGGCGCCGAGGTGGTGCCGGTGGTCTCGGGCTCGCGCACGCTCAAGGACGCGCTCAACGAGGCGCTGCGCGACTGGGTGACCAACGTCGAGAACACCTTCTACATCATCGGCACGGTGGCCGGGCCGCACCCCTACCCGATGATGGTGCGCGACTTCCAGGCGGTCATCGGCACCGAGGCCAAGGTACAGATGAAGGAGGCCGAGAGCCGGCTGCCCGATACGCTGGTCGCCTGCATCGGCGGCGGCTCGAACGCGATGGGCCTGTTCCATCCGTTCCTCGACGACGAGAGCGTCGCCATCCACGGCGTCGAGGCGGCCGGGCGCGGCATCGAGACCGGCGAGCACGCCGCTTCGCTGACCGCCGGCTCGCCCGGCGTGCTGCACGGCAACCGCACCTATCTGCTGCAGGACGACGACGGCCAGATCACCGAGGCGCATTCGATCTCGGCCGGCCTCGACTATCCCGGCATCGGTCCCGAGCATTCCTGGCTCAAGGACATCGGCCGGGTCGAATATTTTTCGGCGACCGACGACGAGGCGCTCGAGATGTTCAAGCTGTGCTCCGAGCTCGAGGGCATCATCCCGGCGCTCGAGCCGGCCCACGCGCTGGCCCATGTCGCGCGCATCGCGCCCGATCTGCCCGCCGACCACATCATCTTGATGAACATGTGCGGCCGCGGCGACAAGGACATCTTCACCGTCGCCGACGCGCTCGGGGTGACGCTGTGAGCGGCGCCGACGGACGTATCGCGCGCCGCTTCGCCAAGCTTGCCGGCGAGAAGCGCGGCGGCCTGGTCACCTTCGTCACCGCGGGCGACCCCGACTTCGCCCATGGCATGGCAATCCTCGAGGGCCTGCCCGCCGCCGGCGCCGACATCATCGAGCTCGGCATGCCGTTCACCGACCCGATGGCCGACGGCCCGTCGATCCAGGCGTCCAGCCTGCGCGCGCTCGCCTCGGGCCATACGCTGCGCAAGACGCTCGACATGGTGCGCGCCTTCCGCGCCGGCGATCAGGACACGCCGATCGTGCTGATGGGCTACTACAACCCGATCTACGTCTACGGCAACGAGGCGTTCCTCGACGACGCGCGGGCCGCCGGCGTCGACGGCCTGATCATCGTCGACCTGCCGCCCGAGGAGGACGAGGAGCTGTGTCTGCCGGCGCTCGCCCGCGGCCTCAACTTCATCCGCCTGGCGACGCCGACGACCGACGACCGACGCCTGCCCCGGGTGCTCGCCAATACCTCGGGCTTCGTCTACTACGTCTCGATCACCGGGATCACCGGGACCAAGGGCGCCGCCGCCACGACGACCGGCGAGGCGGTCGCCCGGTTGCAGCGCCACACCGAGCTGCCGGTCGCGGTCGGTTTCGGCATCAAGACGCCTGCGGACGCGGCCGATGTGGTGCGCGTCGCCGACGCCGCGGTGGTCGGCTCGGCGATCGTCGACCGGGTCAAGGCCAACCTCGACGAGACCGGCGCGCCGCGGCCCGGCCTGGTCGACGATGTTCTCGCCATGGTCGGCGATTTGGCGCAAGGCGTGCGCGGCGCGCGCGGTTAGAGTCTTTCGGCGGTAAGCTTAACTCCGTTAAGATGACCTGCGCTCAATCGCCGCGCATGCCAATCTTATGGGATCAAGGGTGGCCGAACGGTCGGCGGCCGGCCTCTTGTTGGAATCAAGATTGGCGCCGGCTGGCATAAACCGATCGATCGAAATCGATCGGTTTATGCTGTAACTCCCAAATCGCCTATACTGGGCGCGGAGTAAACGAAGAGGCACTTAGGAGACGGCGCCGTGAACTGGCTGACCAACTTCGTCCGCCCCAAGATCCGCGCGTTGGTGCGCAAGCCGGACATCGCCGACAATCTGTGGCAGAAGTGTTCGTCCTGCGAGCAGATGATCTTCCACCGCGACCTCGAAGCCAGCCTGTTCATCTGTCAGCACTGCGGCCACCACATGCAGCTCGCCTGCAAGGCGCGGCTCGCCATGCTGTTCGACGAGGGCGACTACCAAACGATCGAGCTGCCCGCCGTGCCGCTCGATCCGCTCAAGTTCCGCGACACCAAGCGCTACACCGAGCGGCTCAAGGAATACCAGACCAAGACCGGCGAGAAAGACGCGTTGGTCGTCGCGCATGGCAAGATGGGCGGTCAGGGCGTCGTCATCGCGACGTTCAACTTCGCATTCATGGGCGGATCGATGGGCGTCGCGGTCGGCGAGGGCTTGGTCGCCGCCGCCCAGCTCGCGGTTCTGCAGCAGGCGCCGCTGATCTTCATATCGGCCTCGGGCGGCGCCCGCATGCAGGAGGGCATCCTGTCGCTGATGCAAATGGCGCGCACGACGATCGCCATCAACGAGGCCAAGGACACCGGCCGGCCTTATATCGTCGTGCTGACCAACCCGACGACCGGCGGCGTGACCGCGTCGTTTGCCATGCTGGGCGACGTGACGTTCGCCGAACCGGGCGCGATCATCGGCTTCGCCGGCGCGCGGGTGATCGAGGAAACCATCCGCGAGACGCTGCCCGAGGGCTTTCAGCGCGCGGAATACCTGCTCGAGCACGGCATGATCGACGCCGTCGTCCACCGCCGCGACCTGCGTGATCGCCTGATCCTCGTTCTCGATCTGTTGAGCACGCCGGGGCGCGTCGCCGAGATCGTCGAGCTGCCGTTGCCCGACCTGGAGATCCCACCCGTGGCGGGCGATGCGGCGGTCGCCAAAACCGGGGAGCCCAAGGCTGAAGAGTGACGTCGTTCTCGAGCGCCTGCTCGCGCTCCACCCCAAGCTGATCGATCTCTCGCTCGATCGGGTCGGGCGCCTGCTCGCCGCGCTCGGCAATCCCGAGCGGCGCCTGCCGCCGACGGTCCAT
>Ga0209988_10002732_pt1 | contig 11659 bp, 8 predicted proteins | sample N075metaG_FD_183115 | JGI IMG/M metagenome (GOLD analysis project Ga0209988, IMG submission 183115) | Deep subsurface microbial communities from Kermadec Trench to uncover new lineages of life (NeLLi) - N075 metaG (SPAdes) (version 2) | ecosystem: Environmental > Aquatic > Marine > Ocean trench... | reverse complement strand
TATCTTCTCGGTCTCGCCTACCGGGTGCTGGGAAAGAGGGAGGAAGCGCGGAGAGAGCTCAATCTCTTCAAGCAAATCAACGACGCGAGGGAGCACGATCAGGCCGCCATCATCGTACTTCAGCGAGGCGACGAGCAACGGGCAATGGAAGAGCTCCAAGAAGCCCTTCGCATCTACCCTGCCGATAGCGTGGCCCACCGGCGGATCGCGAGGCTCTTGGCGAAGCGGGGGGACCCCGCGGCGGCCATGCGTCACCTGGAGCTGGCCATCGAGGCCAGGCCTTCCTTCGTCAGCCCCTATACGGAATTGATGCGGCTCTATTGCCGCTATGGGCATGTGGAGCGTGCCCGCGCCCTTCTCGAGCGAGCTCGGAAGGATGGTCTCGTCCTTCCCGGAGTTTGCATTGAAGCCGAGCACACCCCCGACACGGGCCGATAAGACAGTACTCGACGTGCTAGCATCCCCGCCCTGCGATGTCCCCGACCGCTGGCAATCAGAGACTCTTCGAGTTGTTCGACGAAGCGAGGCGAGCCAGGATCTCGGGCTAGGTGTCATCACCCCGCTCGATTCAGGAGCGCGGGGGGGCGGCGGACATCTCTTTCGTGGCACCCATTGTCGACGCTCTGTCCGGGCTCGGGCCCCTCGGATATGATGCTCACGCGGAGGGCGAATCGCTGGACCTCGACTCACTCCCCATCGCCACGGCGCGCGCCGCTGTGTTCATTTGCAGACTAACGCGCTAGTAGCAGCTCAATTCTTGCTATAGACCGGCCGTCCTGGATACACGCCGGGAACGACAGCACCTTCGTGAACCACCAGCGTGCCGTTAACCATCACATATTCGAATCCTTTGGAGAATTGCTTCGCGTCCAGATACCTCGCGCCGGATGCGACGCCATTCGGGTCGAAGACCACAAGATCCGCATCAGCTCCAATCTGAACGCGTCCTTTGTGCTTCATTGCAGGCACAAAGTCTTCCAGGCGTTGCGCCGGCAGCAGGCTCATCTTGCGAATCGCATCCATTAGGCTAATCGCCCTCTTTTCTCTCACAAAATGTCCAAGAATGCGGGCGAAGGTACCCGCCGTCCGCGGGTGTTCGTAACGGTCTCGGAGCGATCCCGCATCCGAGGCCACTATCATGTCGGGGTCCTGAAGCCCCTTGATCAGGGTCTCCTCCGTGTTCATGTGCATGAGCACCCGGTCATCGCCGGAACCGTGGCGGAGTTGATTGAACGCATCCCTCGTCAAACGCTTGCCCGTTACTTTGGATTGAAGGTCCTGTGGCGTCACGCCCCAGCGCTCTTCCCAACCGGGCTCGAAGATCACCGAACGTATGCGATCATTGGATGCATCCCAGGGGTACATTTCCGTGGAGACATCAACGCCATGGTCTCGGGCAGCGTTGATAACGTCGATCATTTCGGGCATGCTCGACATGGCCATGCTGTTGATGTGCACCACGTGGACGCACCCACCGCTGATTGCCGCGTTGGCGATAGCTTCCTGAATCGCCTCCAAGGTACTGTCCGGCTCGACCAGGCTCCCGTAGCGAAGGTGGGTAAACACGCACATGTTCACATCAGCCGCCAATTGATGAAGATCCAGCATCTCCGGGCGCGTGATACCGGGAGCGTATTGGGTGCCGCTCCCGATACCGATAGCACCTTCATTCAAGCCCGCCAGCAAGGTGGGGAGGAAATCCTTGTAGATGGATTCCGGGATAGCCTGTCGAGCTATCTCAATATCCGGATCCAGCGTACCGGGTTCACGTTCTTCCGCAAGATCCTGAAGGTGTCGTCTGACCGCCGTATGATTGACACTCGCGCCATAGTTGACGAGCTCCTGCCCTTCTTTTGAGTCGTACCATGACTTGACCGGATAGACGCCTGATTCCAACTCCAGTCGCGTTGTTCGGCCGTCCATGGCCTGATAGGTTGCCGTCTCGTAGCCCATCGAATGCGAATGAAGATCGATAAACCCAGGTGCGAGAACCAGCCCTGTCGCGTCAATGCGGATGGAGCCGGTCAGCGATTCATCCGATATGGCAGCGATCTTGTCGCCGGAGACACCGACATTTCGAATCGCATCCAGATTCGTTTCGGGATCCAAAACCCGAGCATTGCTGAACACCAGATCGAAGTCGCGCTGCTGTGCTTGCGCGGCGGCCGCGTAAGAATCACCGGAATAGACGGAGACTAACGCCGTTACACCAAGTAGCGCGGCACAGATAGTTGTGCATTTCGTTTTCATATCATTACCTCTCGTTTTCATATCATGTTTCTACACATCGGTGACACTTCTACGACAAGGGCACCCACTCTTAGGCGTTGCATCCCAAAGCGCGGGGCGCATACAATCCTCGACTGGAACGACTCGTTGGGCATACGCTGGGATCCTCGTCATTAGATTTCAAATCGGTCGGGCACAGGGGGAAATAAAATGAGCAAGAAGGGGTACGGAGCCATCCTCGCATTCCTTGCGACGACCTCTCTCATCGGAGGCTGCGCACCCTCGGGGGATGTAACATCCTCAGGCCCGTACGATGTAATCATTACCAATGCTCGGATCATAGACGGAACTGGAAATCCGTGGTTCCGAGGAGACATCGGCGTTCGCGGAAAGAGGATTGCGGCCATCGGAGATCTGAGTGGAGACGACGCCGACCGGACCATCGACGCCGGGGGCAAACCCGTTACTCCTGGCTTCATCGACCTACACAGTCATGCTTCCTGGTCTTTTCTGGTGGACTCGCGCGCCGCGAGTGCCCTGACGCAAGGGATCACACTCGTCGTGGAAGGGGAGGGGGAGTCCGTCGCCCCTACCAGCGAGCGGTATCTAGCGGAGAGAATGGACTCCTTCGAGCGCTTTGGAGTCACCCCCGACTGGCGAACGCTGGGGCAGTTTTTCGATCGCCTAGAGGCGGATCCTCCGACCATCAACTTCGGAACTTTTGTCGGCACCGCCACCCTTCGTGAAATCGTCGTCGGCACGGAGGACCGGCCTGCCACCAAGGATGAGCTCGCCGAGATGGAACGGCTCGCCGACGAGGCGATGAAAGACGGCGCCTTCGGAGTGTACTCGGCGTTGATGTACGTGCCGGATCGCTTCAACCGTACCGACGAGCTGATCGCCCTGGCACGCGTCGCCGCCAGATACGGTGGGGCGTATCAGACGCATCAGCGTAGTGAGGGTGACGCCATCCTCGAATCGCTCGACGAGGTCTTTCGCATCGCTCGCGAGGCGGAGATTCGAGTTAACGTCACGCATCTGAAGGCTGGCTATATTGCGAACTGGGGCAAGATGGCGGAGGTGGTCGAGCGCATCTCCGCGGCCCGTCGGGAGGGCCTGGATATCGCGGCCGATCTCTATCCCTATGTTTGGGCCGCGGCAGGTCTTCGAGCCCTTTTGCCACCCTGGGCCCGCACGGGAACCGGCGAGGAAATCAAAGAGCGGCTTGCTGATCCGTCGGTGCGTGAGCGGATCAAATGGGAGCTCGAGACGCCTACCTCCGAGTGGGAGAACGAGTACCTGGGCGTAGGGGGAGCCACGGGCTTCCGGATCATCGACGTCAGGGGGAACGAGGACCTCAAGCACATGGAGGGGCGGATGCTTTCGGATATCGCCACCGAGGCGGGCAAGGATCCAAGAGATGTCATCATGGACATCATCCAGGAGGGAGGCGCCGGCTTCGTCTCTCACATGACTGCTGAGGACGATCTCCGGCTGGGTCTCCTGCAGGAGTGGGCGGCCTTCGGCACGGACGGCGCGACGGTGGCTCCCGATGGACCTCTATCGGAGGGGTTAGTCCATCCTCGCAGCTACGGTACTTATCCGAAGATCCTGGGCCGTTATGTTCGCGAGCTGAAGCTCTTGAGCCTCGAACAGGCTATCCGAAAGGCAACTTCTTTACCGGCTCAGAGGCTGGGCATCCGAGACCGGGGCCTCTTGAGAGAGGGTTTCTACGCCGACATCGTGATCTTCGACCCCGAGACGGTCATCGACAAGGCCACCTACGAGGATCCTCACCAATATTCGGAGGGGATCGACTACGTCCTGGTCAACGGCGAGGTGGTGTTCGATCAGGGTCGCATCACGGATGCCCGTCCCGGCATGGTGGTTCGCGGCCCCGGATACGAGGGAGAGAGCTAGTACCAGAGTGGGCCATTCCTCGAGAAAGGAGCTTTACGGTGCGCCTTGCGAGTTCCGCTCTTTCCTTGGCTATTCTGCTTAGTGGAAGTGTTTCTGCAGCAGAAGAGACGTTGCACATCAGCGCCCCGAGGCTCGAGCGACTCCTCCTGGGCCTATCCGCATTCGGGAAAAATCCGGAAGGGGGTGTGTCTCGATTGGCTTTTTCGGAGGAAGACCGGGCCGCAAGAGCCTGGGTCCTGGAAAAGATGAAAAGGGCCGGGCTCGAGGTGTGGGTCGATCCGGCAGCGAACATTCACGCTCGCCGGGCCGGGTCGGATCCCTCCTTGCCGGTTATCCTCTTTGGCTCCCATATCGACTCGGTGCCGCAGGGGGGGAACTTCGACGGTGGAGTGGGCAGCATGGCAGCTCTCGAGGTGATGTTGAGTCTCCGCGACAGGCAAGCCATCACGCGACATCCTCTGGAGATGGTCATCTGGTCCGACGAGGAAGGGGTCCACTACGGCAAGCCATACCTTGGAAGCCGGGCCGCAACGCGGGGTCTGGATTCCGGAGACCTCGAGCTGGAAGACGAGCAAGGCGTAAGCATTGCCGAATGGTTGCGCCGCTACGGGCTGGACTCGGAGCAGATAGGAACCGCCCGGATGGACCCCGGCACGATAGCCGCCTATCTCGAGCTTCACATCGAGCAAGGAGCCGTGCTGGAACGTCGCGGGATCCAGATTGGCGTGGTAGAGGGCATTGTTGGTATCGATGAATTTCGTGTCGTGGTCGAAGGTTTTGCCAACCATGCGGGGACTACCCCCATGGAAGTGCGTCGGGACGCTCTGATGGCTGCCGCCCGCCTCATCCTGGCGGCGCGTGAGGAAGTGATGGTCGGCTCAGGCCGCCAGGTAGGAAATGTTGGCTGGATTCAGGTTGTGCCCGGGGCGCCCAACGTGGTTCCGGGGCTGGTGCGCATGAACATCGAGCTGCGGGATCTCAGGCGTGAGGTCATAGATGACATGATTGGCCGCATCCGCGAGGCGGCCAGGGCCATTGCCGACGAGGAAGGGGTTTCCATCTCCATCGAGCGCTACGCGAGCGACGAGCCGGCCCTGACCGACCCGAGGCTTCAGGAGCTGATTGAGAAGGTGGCGAAAGGGGCCGGATTTTCCACCCTAAGAATGCCGAGCGGAGCTGGCCACGACGCCCAGTCCCTTGGCCGCGTCGGTATACCTATCGGCATGATCTTCGTGCCGAGCAAGAACGGCATCAGCCACTCGCCCCGGGAGTGGACCGATTGGGAGGACTGTGCCCGGGGAGCCGAGGTCCTCTACCTGACCCTGCTCGAGCTCGACCGGAAATAGCCGTGGCGGCAAACTCGACGGCGATCGAAACGCCTCGCCATTGCTACCGTCCTTGATCATCAGAAAGCGCTCGCCGTCGGGAGCGATATCATCGCTACGGCCGGGGAGTGAAGAGAAATCGTTATCCCATGCCGCTCGAACCCAGTCCGGAGATGACCGGGAAGAGTTCAAAGGATGGAGTCGGCTCACGGACCCGGTCGGGGGAATGCCGGTATTGGTCCATCTTGTCTTTGCCGTAGTCCATATCTGCCATGTAGTCGTTATGCACTTTGCAGAGAAGCCGAATATTTTGGGCACTTCGATCGCCGCCGAGCCCATAGTGCCTGATACAGGGAGGGATCGAAGGTGGGTGCCACCCCTTCGGATCGGCTTTGAGCTTCGACCCAGCCCGACCCTAACCTAACCAGCACAGGGCAGCGAGGAAAAAAGAATAGGGTTTGCGGATGCAAAAGCGCTTCATCTCAACACCGCCTTTTCTTGTTCGATGGAGTTTTCTGCGAACGGCCACTATGCTCACTCGAGACTTGCGACGGATTCGAATCCCGCGATTGGTCTGGGTTCGATCCCCTACGCGCAAGGCGCTTCTGCCGGGCCTCGCCGTAGCCGGAAGGGCTAAGGCGGGATGCGAGAGGAGCTGAGATTTCGCGGCCGAGTGGTCGCGGCGACGGTTTCTCGAATCGCCGATCGAGGGTTCGTCAGCGTTCATGTGGAGCGCGACGAAGCGCCGGCTCCTCCGTTGAAAGCGCTCCGCCACCATAGCGGCTTTTCGCCTCGCCACCACCTCTCCCCGCTTCACCGATAGCCGATAAGAATACGTTCAAGATAGAATCAACAAGTTACCCAGTGATGCTATCTCAACTGAGCTGAGCCACGAGCGGAGGTGCAGGAATGAGGGTGAATGTCGTCACGGTCGCGATTAGGATTCTGTTGATCGCCGGGTCGCTTACCGTCGAATCGATCCTCGGCGGTTGCAGTAACTCTGCCGGCACCGGGGATGGATCGACCGGCCTCCAGTACCAGGAGGTCGCGACGGATCTCGACGAGTCCTGGTACGAGGCGTTCAAATTGCTACATCGCTTCGTTGAACGGCAGGTCGACGAATGGGCTCTGCCGGGTGTGGCGATAGCGCTGACCGATGCGGATCGCCTCCTAGGAGTCTGGACTTATGGCTTTGCCAACCTCGATGCCCGCAGCCCGGTGAGGCCGGACACGCTGTTTTTGATGGGCTCGATCGGGAAGTCCTTCACCGCCGTCGCTGTCTTGCAGGAGCATGAGCGGGGAACGATCGATCTGCACGCCCCCGTGCAGACCTATCTGCCCTGGTTCGAGGTCGAGTCTGAGCTCCCACCGATTACCGTGCACGATCTGCTCACCCACACGGCGGGCATCATCAACGGCTCGGACCTCGCGCCCCACGGCTACTATGAGGCCTGGGCCCTGCGCCGCTCGCGACGCGTGAGCGGGCCGGGCGAGCGCTTCCACTACTCCAACGTCGGGTACAAGACCCTGGGACTGCTGCTCGAAGCGGTGCGCGGCGAACCACTCGGCGAGATTCTCGAGGCCGGCATCTTGGAGCCGCTGGGTATGACGGCGTCCCACGCGTCGATTACTCACGAGACCCGACAGCTCTCAGCCGTCGCCTATCGGCCGCTGCACGATGATCGTCCTTCCCTCCCCGGCGCTCCCCTTGTTCCGGCCGGATGGCACGAGTACGGAGCTGGCGACGGCAGCATCGCGTCGAATCCCGTCGACATGGCCGCCTACGTCCGCATGTTACTCAACCGAGGCGCGGGACCCGAGGGCCGCGTTTTGTCCGAGGATAGCTTCGAGCTGTTCGCAGGCAAGGCGATCGAGGTCGGGGAGAATCGCCACTACGGCTACGGCCTCGGCATCCTGGAGGTGGACAGTCGCACGCTGGTGGGCCACGGCGGCGGTCATCTCTCGTTCACTTCGCAGATCTTCGCGGACCTGGATGCGGGCGTGGGGGCTGTGGTGATGATGAACACCGGAGGCCCCGCGGACCGCATCGCGCGATTCGCGGTCGACCTCGCCACAGCGGTTCGCCGTGGCGAGGACCTTCCTGCGCTGCCGGAGCCGCAAGATCGCGTGCGCGTCGACAACACGGAGGACTACACCGGTACCTACCGATCCGCTTCGCGGCAGGTGGCCATCGTAGCGGATGGGGACCGGCTTTTCCTCGAGGTGGCCCCAAACGACGGATCCGGGTCCGATCAGCCTGCCGAGCGGATTCGCCTGTTGCGATGGGTGAGCGACGCCTTCATCGTCGACCATCCGGATTTTGCGCGGTTCCCGCTGGTCGTCGGCCGTGAGGACGGCGCTGTGGTGGAGGCGTTCCACGGTGCCGAGTGGTTCCGTCACGAGCGGTACCAAGGTCCCGAGAGCTTCGATCTTCCCGAGTCGTGGCAGTCCTACGTGGGCCACTACCGCTCGCACAATCCCTGGATGACCAACTTCCGGGTCCTGGCTCGCAAGGGGCGCCTCGTTCTCGTCTTTCCCGAGGGAGCGGCGGAGCAACTCTTCCCTCTCGAGGACGGTGTTTTCGCCGTCGGGGATGAGAACGCTGCAGAACGGATCCGCTTCAGCGCCCTCGCCGCCGGCAGGGCACTATCTGCGACGCTCGGGGGAGGCGACTACTACCGGGCGTTCAACCTGTCGCAATCCGCACGGTAGTTTCGAGGTCCCATCGGACGGGCATCCAATGTGGCGTCGCACGCCAGATCCGGACCGGGGTCTCATTAAAGCTTGACCTTCCTGTAATGGGAAGGTTTATAGTGAACGTGCGTCACAAAATGCAAAGCCGGAAAGGGTGTGAACGGATGAATATTGGACAGGCAGCGGATGGGGCAGGCGTTTCGGCCAAGCGGATTCGCTATTACGAGCAGATTGGTCTCATCGGCGCGGCCAAGCGAAGCGGCGCGGGGTATCGGGTCTATGACGAACGCGACCTGCACGTCCTGGGCTTCATTCGCCGCGCCCGGCGGCTTGGTTTCTCGATTCCCCAGATAGCCACCTTGTTAACGCTCTGGCGAGACCACCAGCGAAGCAGTGCGGATGTCAAGAAAGTCGTGGTGGCCCACGTTCTGGACCTGCGGGGGAAAATCGTGGAGCTCCAATCCATGGTCGACACCTTGGAGGATTTGGCCGTGCGCTGCGAGGGCGATTCGCGACCGGACTGTCCGATCTTGGTGGAACTTCAGGGAGTCGAGTCATGAGCGCGGGGTGGACGTGCCCAATGCATCCAGAGGTCGAGTCCGACCATGCGGGCGATTGTCCAAGCTGCGGCATGGGACTAGAGCGCGTCCTTTTGGCCACTCCGGCTCGGCAGTACACCTGTCCCATGCATCCGGAAATTATTCGAGACGAGCCCGGTGACTGTCCCATCTGTGGCATGGCGCTGGAGCCGGTTGTCGTGACCGAGGACGAGGAGGATAGCAGCGAGCTCGACGATATGACCCGGCGATTCTGGGTGAGCCTGGTGTTTACCGTCCCGGTCTTTCTCATCGCCATGGGCGACTTGCTGCCGGGACAACCCGTGAGTGCCGTCCTGCGCGCCGCCGTTCGTCCTTGGATTGAATTGCTCTTGGCCGGTCCGGTCGTGTTGTGGGGAGCGTGGCCATTTTTCGTACGCGGGTGGCGATCGATTGTGACGCGTCGCCTCAATATGTTCACGTTGATCGGCCTGGGGGTCGCCGTCGCGTACGGGTATAGCGTCGTTGCCGTCTTGTTGCCGCATCTTTTTCCGGACGCTTTTCGCGATGTCAACGGTCATGTCGCGGTGTATTTCGAAGCGGCGGCGGTCATCGTGACCCTGGTCCTGCTGGGTCAGGTTTTGGAGCTGCGCGCGCGCAGCAGAACCGGTGCGGCGATCAAGGCCTTGCTCGGCTTGACGCCAAAAACCGCGAGGCGAGTGTCGACGTCGGGCGAAGAGGGGGACGTGCCGATAGAGGCGATTCAGCCGGGCGATCGCTTGCGCATTCGCCCCGGTGAAAAAGTGCCGGTCGATGGCCGTGTGATTGAGGGTCACAGCTCGGTCGACGAGTCCATGGTGACGGGTGAACCGGTGCCGGTCGAAAAGCAGGCCAACGATAAGGTGGTGGGCGGCACGGTGAACGGAACCGGCACGCTTGTGATGGAGGCCGAAAAAGTCGGCGCCGATACGTTGCTTTCGCGGATTGTGCAAATGGTGGCGGAGGCACAGCGTAGCCGCGCACCGATTCAGAAGCTGGCCGATACCGTCGCGGGTTATTTTGTGCCGGCTGTCATTGTCGTTTCGATACTCACCTTCGTCGTGTGGGCCATTTGGGGTCCAGAACCAAGCATGACCTATGCGCTCATCAACGCGATCGCCGTCTTGATCATTGCCTGCCCCTGTGCGCTCGGCCTGGCGACGCCGATCTCCATAATGGTGGCCACCGGTCGAGGCGCGAGCATGGGCGTGTTGTTCAAGAATGCCGAAGCGATTGAGATCATGCGCGACGTCGACACGCTCGTCGTCGACAAAACCGGCACGCTAACTGTCGGCAAACCGGAAGTGGCGGCCGTGCTGTGTGCGGAGGGGTGGGAGGAAGCCTCTGTTCTCAGACTTGCTGCCAGTCTCGAGCGGAGCAGCGAACACCCCTTGTCCGCCGCCATCGTTGCCCATGCCGAAAATCAAGGTATCGAGCTGACGGACGTCCAAGACTTTGAATCCATCACCGGCAAAGGGGTGACCGGTACCGTTGATGGTTACGTGACCGTAATTGGTAACGCCGCGTTGTTAAGCGATCGCAATGTTGAACCCGGTGACCTGGCGCAGCGCGCCGATGAGCATCGGGCGCAGGGCGAAACGGCCATGTTTGTGGTCGTCGATGAGACTATCGCCGGCGTCATCAGCGTAGCCGACCCAATCAAAGCGTCAACTCACGACGCGATCCGACAACTTCATGACGATCATGTATCGATCATCATGTTGACCGGAGATAACGCGAAAACGGCGAACACCGTCGCTCAACGTTTAGGTTTGGAGCGCGTGATAGCTGATGTCTTGCCCGACCAGAAAGTGGCGGTGGTGAAAGATCTTCAGGCGAACGGTCACGTCGTCGCCATGGCAGGTGATGGGGTGAACGATGCCCCGGCATTGGCACAGGCGGAGGTGGGCATCGCGATGGGTACGGGTACCGACGTGGCCATGGAGAGCGCCGCGGTTACCCTGGTGAAGGGCGACTTGCGCGGCATCGCAACCGCTCGGGCGCTGAGTCGGGCCACGATGAAGAACATTCGACAAAACCTCTTTTTTGCGTTTGCGTATAACGCGCTGGGCATACCGATTGCGGCGGGTCTGTTATATCCCGTGTTTGGACTGCTGCTCAGTCCCATGATTGCGGCGGCGGCCATGTCATTGAGCTCGGTTTCTGTGATTGGCAACGCGCTGCGTCTTCGACAATTTGGGGTTGACCGGAAAGGACCTCGAGCTGCAAAGCCGACCGTCGAGCACGAAGTGGAAGAGGGGACCGTGAAGACCAAAGACAGCGAGGCCAGAGTTTCGATCGTGCAGCACTTGGAGGAATGTGCGGATTCGCTCGGGCGCATCTCTTCCACCTGTTGTATGCCGAAGCGCAGCACGAAAATGGATGACGCTTTTTCATCGCTTCAAAACGCGCTGGCTTCGGCCAAAGCCGTGGACAATGACAATGATAATGATAACGGCCGCATCAATGATTGCATCGACGATATTGAAGACTTTAGTAGCAAAATCGGCGTTCTCTACGCAACCTGCTGCACGGAAATCCGCGACCCGATGTATCAAAACATTTTTAGGAAGTTGCAGCAAGCGCAGCGTGATCTGTAGCGAGATCGAGAGCAAGTTGACTTCCTAAATAATGATACCGATGACGACAAAGCAAATAGCTGCCGGGTCCACGGCCGGCATCGCACTGCTGGTGGCAGGCTTCTTTGCCACATCATGCGGTTGGCTCTCACCGGATGAGCCGCCGACGACGGCGCGGCACGTCATCCTCATCACCATCGACACGCTGCGCGCCGATCGTCTCGGGAGCTACGGCAACAAGGACGTAGCCACGCCAAACATGGACCGTCTGGCAAAAGAAGGGGCCATGGCCCCCGACGCGACGGTTCACGCTCCTTTGACGCGCCCCTCCCACGTC
>Ga0209988_10002731_pt1 | contig 11661 bp, 11 predicted proteins | sample N075metaG_FD_183115 | JGI IMG/M metagenome (GOLD analysis project Ga0209988, IMG submission 183115) | Deep subsurface microbial communities from Kermadec Trench to uncover new lineages of life (NeLLi) - N075 metaG (SPAdes) (version 2) | ecosystem: Environmental > Aquatic > Marine > Ocean trench... | reverse complement strand
GACAGAGAAAAGGTCGATAGGTGGGAATATCGAGCAAAAAGCATGTTATCGGCTAGGCTGCGTATTAGGATTAGCTCAAATTAGAAAGAATCCGGTTTTCCCTCTGGGCGCTTTTCGCGCATTTTCCGAAAAAAATGAGCTCTATTGCCTAAAGCGGATGGCAATTGCGCCGATAGTCACATTGCGGTTTAGCTGTGATGACTTTCCGCGAACTTAGATTTTATTCCTATTTAATTTAAGATGGATTGTAAAAGCGGGGCTTTCTGAACGGAGCCCCGCTTTATTTTTGGGGATGATGAGTTGTATTCGGGGCGGCAAGCGTTTGACTGGGGGCGATATGAGTCAGGTCGAAGAGGAAATCGTATTCGATACCGTAGAGGAAACTATCGCGGATGTGGCGATAGGACGCCCGGTTATCGTGACCGATGACGAAGATCGCGAAAACGAGGGCGATTTGATTATCGCTGCGGCGAAGGTGACCTCGGAGTCGGTCAACATGATGATTCAGCAAGCGCGCGGTTTGATTTGCGCTCCTTGCACGGCCCACCACCTGCAGCGGCTTGGCATTTCCCAGATGGTCGACGAGAACCGGGAATCCCATAAGACGGATTTCACGGTTTCGGTAGATGCGGCGGAAGGAATCACGACCGGGATCAGCGCCTACGATCGATTTCGCACGATCCAGCTGCTCGGCGATCCGGATACGCGTCCGGACGAACTCGTGCAGCCGGGGCATATTTTTCCTTTGAAAGCGAAGGACGGCGGAGTGCTGGAGCGGGCTGGGCATACTGAAGCGGCGATCGATTTGGCGTCCTTGGCGGGGTTGTTTCCATGCGCGGTGATTTGCGAGATTCTTAATGACGATGGCAGCATGGCTCGCGTGCCTGAGCTTCACGCCTTCAAAAAGGCGTTCGGCTTGAAGATGATTTCGATCGCGGCTTTGATCGCTTCCGCTACCTGAATCGGGTTCGCCCGCCCGATCTCTATCAACTCTCCAACCAGGTCAACTTTGTTGCGTTGCGCTGGCTCGAGCAGCGCGATCCGGACCGGCCGTTCTTCCTCTATCTCCATACGTCAGACCCCCACGCGCCGTACACGCCCCACGAGCCCTTCCGCAAGCGGTTCGCACCCGACGTCGACGATCCGTCCATCGGAACCCTGCTTCACACCAACAAGATGAAACACGACGGGGGTGGGCCGCGCGACGTGCGCAACCTGAGCAACCTCTACGATGCGGAGATCGCCTACAACGACGAGCACTTCGGGCGCTTGTTGAAGCGGCTCCGTGCGCTCGGCCTCTATCAGTCGAGCCTGATCGTGTTTCTTGCGGATCACGGCGAGGCCTTCAAGGAGCACGGTACCTGGCAGCACGGTACAACGCTTTACGAGGAAGAGATTGCCATCCCGTTGATCATCAAGTTTCCAGATGGAAGGCAGGCGGGCACCCGGGTCCAGGCGCTGGCGCGCCAGGTGGACGTCCTGCCGACGCTGCTCGAATTCCTCGGTCTCGACGCGCCGGAGCGCCTGGACGGCCGCAGTCTATTGCCCGCCATCGCAGCGAAAGCGGAAGCTCCGGTCTTCGCCTACTCGTACCTGGCCCGCCGACGGGGCAGCTGGGTAGGCGTGGTCCACGAGGATCACAAGCTGGTTCGAGCGCGTGAACACGAGGGTGGGGGAACGCGGGAGTGGCTGTTCGACCTCGCTTCCGACCCGGACGAGAGCGACGATCTCCTGCATGATCTGCCGGTCTGGCACGGCTTCCTCTCGAACCGGCTGGACCGGGCGATCACGGAGGCGCCGGCCGGCTCCTCCGCTCCGACACCGGATCTTGATCCGGAGCTGCGCAAACGCCTGGAGATGCTCGGCTACCTGTAGCTCACGTCCGTCCGACTCCGACCGCGTGGCTGCGCGCCGGCGGAGGCTGCTATTCTTGTTGTCTCGTTCGAGGAGAGTTCATGTCCGAGTTCCGCTACCACGAGGTCTTCGAGCTGGGGGAGGACGAAACTCCCTATCGCAGGCTCACGGACCAGTACGTGTCCACCACCGAGTTCGAGGGTCGGGAGATTCTGCGCGTCGAGCCCGAGGCGCTGACCAAGCTGGCCGCCGCGGCGATCCGCGACGTCTCCCATCTGTTCCGTCCCGGACATCTCGCCCAGCTGCGTTTGATTCTCGAAGACCCGGAAGCGTCGGACAATGACCGCTTTGTGGCCCGGCAGCTGCTCGAGAACGCCAACGTCTCATCGGGGATGGTGTTGCCTTCGTGCCAGGACACGGGCACGGCCATCGTCATGGGCAAGAAGGGTCAGCAGGTATGGACCACCGGAAGCGACGAAGAGGCGCTGGCCCGCGGCATCCACAAGACCTTCTCCGAGACGAACCTGCGCTACTCGCAGATGGCGCCGCTCACCATGTACGACGAACAGAACACCGGCAGCAATCTTCCGTCCCAGATCGAGCTCCAGGCTACGGAAGGCGACGCCTACGAATTCCTCTTCATTACCAAGGGCGGAGGCTCCGCCAACAAGACGTTCCTGTACCAGCAGACCCGGGCCGTGCTGAACCCCGAGTCGCTGCTGCGCTTCCTGGACGAGAAAATCCGTTCATTGGGGACGGCGGCGTGTCCGCCGTACCACCTGGCGGTGGTGATCGGGGGCACCTCGGCCGAGTTCTGTCTGAAGACGGTCAAGCTGGCGAGCTGCCGTTACCTGGATGGTCTGCCCACCGAAGGCAACGTCGAAGGGCGCGCGTTCCGGGATCTCCAGCTGGAGGAGCAACTGCTCAAGCTCAGCCAGGACACCGGGATCGGCGCCCAGTTCGGGGGCAAGTACTTCTGCCACGACGTGCGCGTGATTCGCCTGCCGCGTCATGGAGCGTCCTGTCCGATCGGAATCGGCGTATCGTGTTCGGCCGATCGCCAGATCCTCGGCAAGATCACGGCTGACGGTGTCTTCATGGAAGAGCTCGAGCACAACCCCGCCCAGTACCTGCCGGAGGTGACGAATACCGAGCTGGGCGGCGAGGTGATTGAGATCGACTTGAATCGTCCCATTCAAGAAATCCAGGCCCAGCTCTCTCGATACCCGACCAAGACCCGGCTGTCGCTCTCCGGGACCCTCATCGTGGCCCGAGACATCGCCCACGCACGACTCAAGGAGAAGCTCGATCGGGGCGGAGATCTGCCCCAATACTTCAAGGATCACATCATCTACTACGCCGGCCCGGCGAAGACGCCCGAGGGCTACGCCTCGGGCTCCTTCGGGCCCACCACAGCGGGCCGCATGGACTCCTACGTGGAGGAGTTCATGCAGCACGGCGGGAGCCATGTGACGCTGGCCAAGGGGAATCGCTCGCGTCAGGTCACCGAAGCATGCAAGCAGCACGGCGGCTTCTACCTCGGCTCGATCGGCGGGCCGGCCGCGATTCTGGCCCGGGACAACATCAAGAGGGTGGAGGTCATCGACTTCGAGGACCTGGGGATGGAAGCCATTTTCAAGATCGAGGTGGAGAGCTTCCCGGCCTTCATCGTGGTCGACGACAAGGGCAACGACTTCTTTCAGGACCTGTGAGGACGACTTGACGTATCGGGTGATTCAGTGGAGCACCGGCAATGTCGGGGCGTATTCGCTCCGGGTCATCATCGGTCATCCCGAGCTGGAGCTCGCGGGGCTCTGGGTGCACGGCGAGTCCAAGGAGGGCTGCGACGCTGGCGAACTCTGCGCGCGATCGCCCGTGGGCGTCCCTGCCACCCGGGATGCGGAGGCGCTGCTTTCGATGCACGCCGACTGTGTCTGCTACACGGCAACCGCAGATCTGCGTCCGCTTCAGGCGATCGAGGACATGTGCAGGATCCTAGCATCGGGCAAGAACGTGGTGTCGAGCTCGGTGGTTGGCCTGGTGCATCCGACGACGATGAACGAGAACGTCACCCGCCAGCTCGAGGAAGCCTGCCAGCAGGGCGGGACCTCCTTCTTCACGTCCGGCATCGATCCGGGCTTTGCCAACGACGTGCTTCCTCTCACGCTCTCGGGACTCTGCGAGCGCTGGGAGTCGATCCGAATCCAGGAGGTCGTGAACTACGCGACCTACAACCAGCCCGAAGTGGTGTTCGGAACCATGGGCTTCGGACAGCCGATGGATGCAGTGCCGCTGCTGCTCACACCGGGAGCGCTCAGCATGGCGTGGGGGGGCACGATCCGACTGCTGGCGGAGGGCCTCGGCGTCGAGCTCGACGAGATCCGTCAGATCCACGAAAAGGTTGCGGCTCCCGAAACCTTCGAGACGCCGATCGGGACGGTGAAAAAGGGCACCATGGCGGCCCTGCGCTTCGAGGTGCAGGGCATCGTGAACGGTCGGCCCGCGCTGATCGTCGAGCACGTGACCCGGCTTCGCGACGACCTGTCGCCCGAATGGGCCCAGAGCGACGGTGGCTATCGGATCATCATCGAAGGAGTGCCGTCGATCACGGTCGACCTCCAGATGGCCGACGAGAAGGGCGACCATGCCGTCGGCGGCGTGATCCTGACGGCGACGCGGCTGGTGAATTCGATCCCCGCGGTCTGCGAAGCGCGGCCCGGGCTGCTCTCGGCGCTCGACCTTCCGCTCATCACGGGTCGTGGGCTGATGGCCTGATTTTCTCCAGCCCCCACTCCGGAGGAGACCCGCATGCCCCAGTACACGCCCGCTGAACAGCAGGCGCTCGACGCCTACGATCGCCTGGTGGAGACCCGCAAGCGCGCCGAAGCTGGCGAGGTCAGTTGGCAGGCGCTCGGGATCTCGGTGCTGCGCTACGCCGGCGACGGCAAGTTTGGCTACGAAGAGGATCTGCTCAACAGGGTCCACGTGACCGAGCTGATTCGCGAGAGCGGCTGGAAGCCGGGTCCTGGCTTCAACCTTCCGCCCCGCGAGCCCCGGCGCTAGCTCTTTCGCTGTCTGTCACGATGGAGGTTTTTCGGAGCATGTTCCCCTCGACGTCCCGCCCGGGCGTGGTGGTACTGATTCTGCTGGTCTTGCTTCCGACCATGGCGTTTGCGGACAGTGAGGTCCGGCGCTTCAAGTTCGTCTACGAATCCCGCATCGGCCCCGTGGCGTCCGGGCGGGGACCCGTGCATGTCTGGATTCCCCTTCCCAGGGACGACGATGCCCAGAAGGTGGTCAAACTCGACGTCGATGCGAACATCGATGGTGTAATCGAAGGGGGCGACGAGCACGGCAATCGCTGGTGGCACGGATCTCTCGAGGTTTCGAACGGAGAGCCGATCTGGGCCCGTCTCGAGGCCATCATCGAGCGGCGGCCGCTGGCCGATGGATCGGGCCCGGGGGCTCCGGCCGCTCCGGCCCCTGACCCGGCATCGCTGCAGCGCTATCTCGAGGCCAACGAACGCGTGCTGGTGGGGCACGAAATCCTCGACCCGATCCTGGCCGAGATTCGTGAGAAGGCCGGCAGCCAGCAGCCCGACCGGATGGCGCGCGCCATCTACGACTGGGTGGTCGACAACGTCGAATACAAGAAAGTGGGATCTGGCTGGGGCAACGGCGACACCTTCTGGGCCTGCAACGAGCGCTACGGCAACTGCACCGATTTCCACGCGTTGCTCATCTCGCTAGCCCGCACCGAAGGGATTCCGGCCCGCTTCGAGATGGGCTTCCCGATTCCGGTCGGAAAGAACGCCGGAAAGATCGAGGGCTACCACTGCTGGGTGGAGCTCTACCTGCCTGATGTCGGGTGGATCCCGGTTGATGCGTCCGAGGCGTTCAAGCATCCCGAGAAGCGCGAGATGCTCTACGGCGGCCAGCCGTCCGATCGCATCCACTTCACCACGGGTCGGGACTTGAGGCTGGGATCCGACCACAAAGACAAGGCGCTCAATTACTTCATCTACCCCTACGTCGAAGTCGATCGTCAGGCCGACAATATTCTGGTCGAGAAGTCCTTCTCCTTCGAGGACGGTTGACGGCGACGCGACGAGCGCGTCGCGCTCGTGTGATGAGCTGGCTCTAGGTCGTGCCCCTGGACCGGATCTACGCGTCCACGTATTTGGACCAGTCCCGGGGGACGGACCCGAGGTCTCTCAGGAAGAGCGACTGAGACATGCTACCGATGGCACCCTGCTCGTCGTACACACGGGCCACGGCGGTTCCCGCGCCCCTGGCATCATAGTTCACTCGGGAGTCGAGACAGATCCACTCACTGCATGGCGGGCGGTGCAGGTTGATGGTGGTGTCCGGGTTGATGGCCAAGAAGGGCCGCTTGAAGAGCATCTTCTTGTCCACGTGCATCCAGCGCAGGAAGGGCACCGAATAGACCATGTCCGATGCAAAGGCCGCGCGTTGGAAGGGCGTCGTTTCTTCGTCGGCGACCAGCGGCACCTTGAGCCGGAACCAGGCCGTGGGCGTTTCGAAGCGCGGCACGGGCCGGATCTCGACGACGCTGTGGATGCCGTCGCCGTCCAGGTCCCGGGCCATCCACCCCAGGCCGTCGGAACTTTCCGGGAGAATCGGTGGCGGCTCCGAAAAATCGTCGGACGCCTCCAAGATCTCGATCGACTTCAAGCGGAACCGCATGCCGACGGCACTGGCGAACTCCTCGCCGTCCACCAGCAGCGAAGCCTCGATCCAATCTATTGAGCGGGTGGCCCGGCGCAGCTTGGTGACCGTCGTGACGGCGCTCATCGGCGCGGCACGGGTCAGGTCGACTGTGAGTCGCGTGACCTGCATCGGGTGCTCCGATGGATGCAGCTCCACGGCTCGCGCGAGCAGGCCCAGCATGGGGCTGCCGTGCTGGCTGTCCGGATACCAGGGGCTGTGCGCGGCCGGGGTCGGCACGAAGCTGTCGCCTTCGCGGTGGAAGATGGCTTCGACGGGGGAGCGGTCAGCGGAATTCGGCATGGAGCGCACGCTAACACAGCCGGTCCGGGCGGTTGTTCAGCCGCTCCAGCGGGTCAGAAACTCCGCTTCGTTGGGCGAAACGGCTTCCCAAGCGTCGAATCCGCGGCGCAGGCCGGCTTTCGGTTTGAACAGCCGGGACAGACGGCTGCGTATCTCAGATGTCGACACGTATGTATCAGAACGGAGGTGTGCTGAATTGGGTTGTGAATCACAAGTTCGAGGTGACGCTCGGGGTTCTTTGACGACCGGCTCGGGCGTTCACCCACTTGCAAACCTCTCGAGGATGTGAACACATTGCGGTTCTGAGGGGGAGGGCCATGTCATGTCGATCGCAACACGCTTGCGGTGGTACCTAGACAGCCGGGGCATTGATTACGAGGTGCTGCCGCATTCTCACACCTCGACCAGCTTGGAGACGGCCAAAGCCGCACGCGTATCGAGCGAGCACATCGCAAAATGCGTGATCCTCGAAGACGAGCGGGGATACGTGATGGCCATCCTGCCTGCGTCGTGCCGGATCGCCTTGAAGGCCATCCGGCACGTGCTGCATCGTCCGCTGGTTCTGGCGTCGGAGCCCGAGCTCGAGAGCTTGTTTGCCGACTGTGAGACGGGCGCGGTGCCGCCGGTGGCCGAACCCTATGGAATTCCGGCTGTGGTGGACGATCGGCTCTGGGGTCTGACGGACGTCTGGTTCGAAGCGGGCGACCACGAAGAGCTGGTTCACATGACCGGCGAGGACTTCGAGGGGCTCCTGGGAGAGGCCCAACACGCGCGCTTCACCCGGCGAGTCGTCAAGATCCACTAGCGGTGTTTTGGGCGTAAGTAGCTGGAAGCTGGGATTTCTTTCGATCTCCTATTGCGAAGTCGAAGTGGAACGTGTTCTATTTTGGAGTCGGACCCCCGACGCCTGTCCGGTTTCACCGCCGGCCCACCCCCACTCTCGACCTGACCTGCGAGGCATCCCATGCGCACCGAACTCTGCGACCAGCTCGGCATCGAGTTTCCGATCTTTGCCTTCACCCACTGCCGCGACGTGGTTGCCGCGGTCAGTCAGGCCGGCGGCTTTGGTGTCTTGGGCGCGGTGGGCTTCTCGCCCGAGCAGCTCGAGATCGAACTCAAGTGGATCGACGAGCACGTAGGCGACAAGCCCTACGGCATCGATATCGTGATTCCCGGCAAGTACGAGGGCATGGGCGAGCTCGATCCGGAGAAGCTCGAGGAGCAGCTGCGAGCGGCGATTCCGCAGCAGCATCGCGAGTTCGTACAGAAGCTCCTGTCCGACAAGGGGGTGCCCGAGCTGCCGCCGGAAGACAAGCACCACGAGCTGCTCGGCTGGACGGCGGCGACGGCCAACCCGCAGGTCGAGTGTGCGCTCAAGCACGAAAAGGTGACGTTGATCGCCAACGCGTTGGGCACGCCGCCGGCGGACGTGATCGAAAACATTCACGAGGCCGGCCGGCGGGTCGCCGCGCTGTGCGGTCGCCCCCACCAGGCCCTGGCCCACAAGGAAGCCGGCATCGACATCATCATCGCCCAGGGGACCGAGGGCGGCGGACACACCGGCGACATCGGCAGCCTGGTGCTGTGGCCCGAAGTGATCGATGCGGTTGCACCGACGCCCGTACTTGCTGCAGGGGGAATCGGGACCGGCCGTCAGGTCGCGGCCGCTCTCGGCATGGGCGCCCAGGGGGTCTGGACGGGTTCGATCTGGCTCACCGTCGAGGAAGCCGAGGCGCCGCCCGCGCAGCTGGAGTCGTACATCGCTGCGACCTGCAACGATACAGTCCGCTCACGGTCGTGGACGGGCAAGCCGTGTCGCATGCTGCGCAACGAATGGACCGAGGCCTGGGAGCGCGACGACGCGCCTGAGCCGCTGGGCATGCCGCTCCAGGGCATGGCGACCATGGAGGCCATCACCCGCGGCCACCGCTACGCCGAGCCGGCCAAGGACATCCAGTTCAATCCGGTCGGGCAGATCGTCGGCCAGATGAACGATATCAAGCCTGTGCGCGAAGTGATCTACACCCTGGCCGAGGAGTACTTCGAGGCCGTCGAGCGCTTGCAGAGCCTTACGCCGTCCTCGTAGAGGAATCGAGGCATCGAGACGAGCGACCGGCGCGATCAGTCCGCCGACCAGAGCGGCTCGGGGATCTCGAGACCGACCGGCTGACCCCACTGGTTGCGATAGGCGACCTCGTCGGCGGGACGGCGCGGTGCAATCCCCCAGCGCCCCGTCGGGTACCCCATCGTGACGCAGCACGAGAACTGCCAGCCGCCATCCTCCGGGACGCCCAGGATCTCGAGCATTTCCTTTGCCTTGAACATGAAGACGGTGGTGAGCGCCGAGCCGATGCCCTCGGCCCGCGCCGCCAGCATGGCGCTCCATACCGCGGGGAAGATCGAGGCTCCCGTCGGGTCGAACTGGACGAACGCGAAGAGCAGCAGCGGGTAGTTCTCGAAGTGCTCGGCCAGGTGGTTGGCCGAGCGCGCCATCTTCCGGAACTCGACGCTCTCGGGCTTGTCGGGGTTGGCTTCAGCCTCGGCTGCCCGGGGAGCGTAGATCGTCGTCCAGAGCTGCTCCAGGCTGGCCCGGTACAGCGGTCCGAGCTTGGCCTTGACCCCTGGGTCGTCCACCAGCATGAACCGCCAGCCCTGGGCGTTGCCACCCGTCGGGGCGCGGATTGCGGCATCGAGGATCTTTGCCTGGATCTGTTCCGAAATGGGGTCGGTCTTCACCCGGCGCATGGCGCGCGTCGTATACAGGGCCTCGTGCAGATCCATCGACGTTCTCCCCCAGTGGATGCGTTTCAGCCGCCGAGCACCAGCTCCGCCATCGTGGCGAGGAACTTCTTGTCGTGGCCGGTGACCAGCAGGGTTGTGACCGGAGTCTCGCGCCAGGGGGCCAGTCGGTCCTTGATCCGGTCGATCGGGCCCACCAGCGACATCTCGTCGGCGAACTGGCTCGGCACGGCCGCGATGGCCTCGGCGCGCTTTCCCTCGAAGAAGAGCTCCTGGATCTTGTCGGCCTCCGCCTCGAAGCCCATGCGGCCCATCAGCTCCTTGTGGAAGTTGCGCTTCTTGGAGCCCATGCCACCGATGTAGAAGCCCAGCATCGACTTCACGGGCATCAGGGCCTCTTCCACGTCGTCGTTCACATTTACGATCACCATCTGGGAGATCTCGAAGCCTTCCTTTGCACCCTTCAGCGAGTCGGCATAGACCTCGGGTCGATAGGGCGAGTAGTAGAGGGGCAGCCAACCATCTGCGATCTCGGCCGCCAGCGCCACGTTCTTCGGTCCCTCGGCGCCCATGAAGATCGGAATGTTCGCCCGCAGCGGGTGGGTGATCGAGCGCAGCGGCTTACCGAGCTTCCAGGCTCCCTCACCGAAATAGGGCAACGGATAGTGGGGTCCGTCATTCTGGACCGGCTTCTCACGCGCCAGCACCTGGCGAATGATGTCGATGTATTCGCGAGTTCGTGCCAACGGTTTGCTGAACGGCTGTCCGTACCAGCCTTCGACGACCTGCGGCCCCGAGACGCCGAGGCCCAGGATCATGCGTCCACCCGTCAGATGGTCGAGGGTCAGGGCCGCCATCGCGGCAGCGGTGGGTGTGCGGGCCGAGAGCTGCGCCACTGCCGTGCCCAGTCGGATCGTCGACGTCTGCGCACCCAGCCAGGCCAGCGGCGTGAGGGCATCCGAGCCCCAGGCTTCCGCAGTGAATACGGAGTCGTATCCGAGCCGTTCGGCCTCCTGAACGGTTGCCACGAAGTCCTGGGGCGGCGCAGCGCCCCAGTAGCCCAGCTGGAGGCCAATCTTGAGGTCGGACATGGGGGAGGTCTCCTTGGCGTGTTCAAGCTGCGTGGCCGCCCGACGTCTGGCTGGACCGGTTGCGTCGGGGGCTCGTATGATAGGCATAGACCTGCATCGTGACGAATGCAGCTGGATGAAAGGGAAGCTCGTGATGCGACCGCTCGAGGGGATTCGCGTTGTGGATCTGGCCGACGAGAAGGGGGAGCTCTGTGGGCGGCTGCTGGCAGATTTTGGTGCCGAGGTGATCCGGATCGAGCCACCCGAAGGCGCGGTTTCGCGAAGCCTCGGACCGTTCACGCCCGACGGGGAAACCAGCCTCTACTTCGCCCACCGCAATGCCGGCAAGCGTGGGGTCGTTCTGGACCTGACGGAGGCAGCCGGGCGCGAGAGTCTTCACGCGTTGCTGCAAGACGCCGACTTCTGCATCGAGTCGTTCATGCCCGGCACACTGGCAGGCCTGGGGCTCGCCCCCGAATCGTTGCTCGAGCGCCATCCCCAGTTGGTGCTGGTTTCGATCAGTGACTTCGGCCAGAATGGTCCGTATCGCGACTACCTGGGCACCGACATGATCGGCTTCGCGATGGGCGGGATGATGCATCGTGCCGGTCGCATCGAGAAGCCGCCGCTGGTCGCACCGGGCGCGCTCGCTTACGACACCGGCGGAACGACCGCTGCCTATGCGGCCCTCGTCGCCTTCTGGCAACGCCTGCGGACCGGTCGGGGGCAGCACGTCGACGTCTCGGTGATGGAATCCGTGGTGAGTCTGGCGGACTGGGCGTTGCCCAACTACTCGAAGTCCCAGGCCGTGGTTCCGCGCGCCGGGGCGGGAATCTATTCACTCTATCCGTGCTCGGATGGCTTCATTCGGATGATCATCCTGATCGCCCACCACTGGCACGCGCTGCTCGACTGGATGGGGAACCCCGAGGAGCTGGCGGATCCCGAACTCGACATCTTCATCCAA
>Ga0209988_10002729_pt1 | contig 11677 bp, 13 predicted proteins | sample N075metaG_FD_183115 | JGI IMG/M metagenome (GOLD analysis project Ga0209988, IMG submission 183115) | Deep subsurface microbial communities from Kermadec Trench to uncover new lineages of life (NeLLi) - N075 metaG (SPAdes) (version 2) | ecosystem: Environmental > Aquatic > Marine > Ocean trench... | reverse complement strand
GTGGTACTTGCCAATGACGTCGCCGACGACGCGCGCGGACTTCTTGTAGGGCTTGTTGTAATCGTTGCCGAGTTCGCGCATCGCGTACAGGACACGGCGATGCACGGGTTTCAGGCCATCGCGGACGTCGGGCAACGCACGCCCGACAATAACGCTCATCGCATAATCCAGGTACGACTGCTGCATCTCATCTTCGAGGCTTACAGACAGAATTTCCTGTGCGATTTCAGCCATACAAACTCAAAATACCGGGGCGGTTCCGATCAAACAGGCGGAATCGCAGTAACTAAAAAAACGGGTGCATTACGGAAAAATTCCTGATTTTTCTGCGCTGGCAGGGGCGCCAACTCATATCAAATCAAGATCAGAATAATACCATAGGAGGCCGCACAACTGCAGGCTTTGCACTCCATTTCATGCACTTTTGAAAGCGCTTAGCAGCGGCCATCCTGAACGTTATACTTGCACGTTATTCGGACCCCAATACCGGGCCTCAACAAGCAGACAAATGCAACATTGCGACACCCTAATCCTGGCTGGCTGGTGTGTGCCAGTCGAGCCTCACGATCTCGTGCTGACCGATCACGCGGTGGCCATTAACGACGGCAAGATCATCGATAGTTTGCCCTCGTCTGAAGCGCGGCAACGCTATGCACCCGGGGTACTGGTGCAACGCCCTGATCACGTACTCCTGCCGGGCTTTGTGAACGCGCACACGCATGCCGCGATGTCACTGCTCAGAGGTATCGCGGACGATTTGCCACTGGAACGCTGGCTTAAGGAGCGTGTCTGGCCAGTCGAGAACCGATGGGTCAGTGCCGAAATGGTACGGGATGGAACCAGGCTGGCGATCGCCGAAATGTTGCTGTCCGGATGCACCTGTTTCAGCGACCAGTATTTCTTCCCGGAGATTGTTGCAGAAACAGCCGTGGACCTGCATATGCGCGTGATGGTGGGCACACCGGTCATCGAGTCCCCGAGCGCCTGGGCCGATGGCGCGGCAGAGTGCCTGAGCAAGGCGGCCGATCTCGTACACGACCCATATGCCGATCATCCGCTCGTCTCGAGTTGTTTTGCACCACATTCGACGGCGACCGTCAGCGACCAGACATTTACCGAGTTGCGAGTACTCGCGGATCAACTGGATACGCGAATTCAGATTCACCTGCACGAGTCGGTGCAGGAAATAGAGAATGAGCAGAACACCAGCGGCAAACGCCCGATCGAGCGACTGCGGGACCTTGGTCTCGTGAACGCCTCGCTAATGGCGGTGCATGCGGTACATGTAACCGACAATGAGATTGCCCTGTTCGCAGACGCGGGTGTCGTCATTGCTCACTGTCCGCGCTCCAATCTGAAGCTTGCCGACGGCATTGCACCGATTGTTGCTTACGGAAAGGCTGGCATCACGGTTGCACTGGGAACGGACAGTGCCGCCAGCAACAACGTCATGGACATGCTGGGTGAGATGCGCATCGCTGCACTGCTTGCCAAGGCTGAGGCGCATGATGCAAGCGCATTACCGGCAGCGCAGGCATTGCGGATGGCGACACTGGAGGGTGCGAAGGCACTGGGCCTGGCTGACAGCATTGGTTCAATCGAAGCCGGCAAATGGGCTGACCTCGCCTGCATCGACCTGCGCCATATCAATAGCCAACCGGTTTACGACCCGGTTTCGCAGCTTGTGTATACCGTTCAGCCACAGCAGGTCAGCGACGTCTGGGTCGCCGGCAAACACCAGGTTGATAATGGAACACTTAGCCACATTGACGTGGATGATCTGCTGCAACGAACCTCGGAATGGCAGTATCGAATTGCCGGGGAGCAGGAGCGCAAGAGCGCATGAATACGACACCAGGCAACGTCGACGCCGGCGAAATCGCAAAATTTGACGCACTGGCGTCGCGCTGGTGGGATTCCGCGGGCGAATTTCGACCACTGCACGAGATAAATCCGCTGCGGCTGGACTACATCCGCCAGAGAGCAACGCTTTCGGGCAGCCGGGTTGTCGACATCGGCTGTGGCGGCGGCATCCTGACCGAATCGATGGCCGGGCTCGGCGCCTCAGTGACCGGCATCGACATGGCCGAAGCACCGCTGGCTGTTGCCAGGCTCCACCAGGCGGAATCCGGCACCAACGTCGAGTACCTGCGGTCGACCGCGGAAGACCTTGCCAGCAAGCGACCCGGGCAATTTGACGTCGTGACCTGCCTGGAAATGCTGGAGCACGTACCTTCCCCGCCGGCAGTGATTGCCGCGTGTGCTGAGTTGCTGCGGCCGGGTGGCAACATATTCTTTTCAACGATTAATCGCAATCCGAAGTCGTTCCTGTTCGCGATCGTCGCTGCAGAATATGTATTGCGGCTCTTGCCGGCCGGCACCCACGAGTACCAAAAATTTATTCGGCCCTCCGAACTGGAAAGGTGGTCCCGTCATAGCGGACTGCAACTGCAGGGCAGCATCGGCCTGCATTACAACCCGCTCACACGCGAGTATTCCCTCGGTGAGAATATTGACGTCAACTACATCATGCACTTCCAGCGCCCGGATGACGCATGACCGGCCGTTTGATCGACACGTTCGATGCAATTCTCTTTGATCTCGATGGCACGCTGGTGGATACGGCGCCCGACATGGTGGCCGTATTACTCGGGATGCAGAAAGATCATGGCCTGACGCTGCTGCCCTATGACCTGGCGCGGGCGCACGTTTCAAACGGAGCGGCGGGGCTCGTTCGGCTGGCATTCCCGGAGGCCGATGACGCGCAAAAAGAACAACTGCACCGGGAATATCTCGGTCGCTACGAATCCGCCGTATGCGTCGACTCGACGCTCTTTCCAGCGCTTGGCGATTTGCTGGACGAGCTTGATGCTGCAGGCCGACCATGGGGCATCGTTACCAACAAGCCAATGCGGATGACCGACCCATTGCTGGCAGGATTGGGCCTCAGCTCGAGGGCGGCCTGTTCGATCAGCGGCGATACCCTGCCGCAACGAAAACCCGACCCTGCACCGCTGCTGCTTGCCAGTCAGCAAATGGGCGTACCGTCAGCGAAAACTGTTTATGTCGGTGACGCGGTACGCGACATCGAAGCCGGCCGAGCGGCCGGCATGTTTACGATTGCCGCATCCTGGGGCTACATCACCGATGACGATGATCCAGGAACCTGGGAGGCCGACCTGATAGCCGCTGATACCCGGGAACTCACCCATTATTTGCTAAAAGGCGTTAGTCTGGACCGATGATGACTACGATCAGTATCGGCCCGCAGTGGATCGAATTCGGTGGCCCGGCCCTCACCGCTGGCTTGCTGCTGGGCGGAGCGATCATGTGGCTAGTGTCCAGGTCGCAGCTACGGCGGCTCAGGGAATCCGCCGAGAACCTGAGCAATAAAATCAAGGATCAGGGTGCCCTGCAGGCGGAACGTGATTCCGCGTTTGAGGCAGCGACCAGCAGGCTCGCGACCGCTTTCTCAGAGCTGGCCAACAAGTCGCTCAAGTCAAACAGCGAGAACTTTTTGCGTCTGGCAGAGCAGAACCTGGGCGCTCAGCACGAGCGCGCCAAGCGCGAACTGGGAGACCGGGAACAAGCCGTTGAGAACCTGGTAAAGCCCATCAAGGATGCGCTGCAGCAATCGCAGGCGCAGATTGCGGCACTGGAGAAATCCCGCAGCGAGGCGTATGGCGGTATCAAGTCGCAGCTTGAAGCGATGCAGAACAGCCAGCAGTCCCTGACACGAGAGACCCGGAATCTCGTGAACGCATTACGCCGGCCGGAGGTCCGCGGCCGCTGGGGCGAAATGACACTGCGGCGACTCGTCGAACTCGCGGGCATGGTCGAACATTGTGATTTTCAGGAGCAGGTGCACACCAGCAAAGATGACAAAATTATTCGGCCTGACATGATTGTGCGCATGCCTGACAACCGTGAGCTGGTGGTCGACGTTAAAACACCACTGGACGCGTACCTTGAAGCAATCGAGGCCACGGACGACGCGCAGCGAAAACTGGGTTTGGAAAGGCATGCGCGCAATGTTCGCGAACATATCCGAAAACTTGCCGCAAAAACCTACTGGGAACAGTTTCCGAAGAGTCCGGAATTCGTCATCCTGTTTATCCCCGGGGACCAGTTTCTCAGCGCCGCATTAGGTGAGGACCCCGAACTCATCGAATACGCGTTATCAGAACAGATCATCCTGGCGACACCGACAAGTTTCGTGGCATTGCTGAAAGCGGTTGCCTATGGCTGGCGGCAGCTGGCACTTGCGGATAACGCTGAAGAGATTCGCCGGCTTGCCGTAGACCTGTACAGTCGGCTGACAACATTTGTCGGTCACATGAACAAAGTCGGCAAGCAACTGGCCTCAAGCGTCGAAAACTACAATCGTGCCGTTGGTTCACTTGAGCACAAAGTCCTGCCCGGCGCCCGGAAATTCGTGGAACTCGGCATCCATCCAAAAAAAGAAATCGAGCAGGTCGAACCGCTTGAATCACTACCAAGATCAATGGTCGAGTCCGGCAACGACAGCGACGACGACACCGGCGACAAGACGCTGCAATAGCAGGAGCGGCGTTACGTACAGGATGTACTGATGTCGCGGAGCATATGGATGTGCGTGAGCGACCGGGCCGCGATTTCTTCCCGGGATTCGCCCGCTGGGGGCCCCTACGGGAGTGGCGTAGGAGTTCGCCCCACAGGGCGATTTACTGGCACGTTCGTCTCAGCTACTTGCCTTGCATTGCAAACAGGTGCACAAGATACTGGCAGGCCATTGAACTAAGATGGCAGGCGCGCTTGAGCACTGATCCCATTTCATACGAGTATGCTGACGGCGTTCTCAACGACCTTATTGTTCTCGTTACCGGCGCAAGTGACGGCATCGGCAAAGCGCTTGCTGTGCATATCGCCGGTTTGGGCGCGCAGGTCGTGCTCCACGGCCGCAATATAAAAAAACTTGAAAGCGTCTACGACCGGATTACCAACCTGAAAGACGCACCCAGACCATCGATCGCAGTGCTGGACCTCGCAACTGCCGACGGTGATGCATATGCATCGCTACACAGCAGTATCGAGCAGGAATTCGGGCGCCTGGACGGCCTCGTCCACAACGCCGGCATACTGGGACAGCGCCTTTCCATAGAACAATATGACGTCGCGGACTGGCAGCAGGTCATGCACGTCAACCTGACGGCACCGTTCTTGCTTACGCAGGCATTGCTGCCCTTGCTGCATCAATCGCCTGAGCCATCCATTATCTTCACCAGCAGCGGAGTTGGACGAGTCGGCAAGGCATTCTGGGGTGCCTACTCAGTCTCCAAGTTCGGCACCGAGGCCTTGTCGCAAATCCTTGCTGATGAGAATCGGCATACGCCATTGCGCGTTAATTGCATCAATCCGGGACCGGTACGTACCAGGATGCGGCTCGAGGCCTACCCGGCCGAGGATCGCGATGCGCTGAAGCGGCCGGCAGACATTATGGCGACGTACGTGTACCTGTTAGGCCCCGATAGCCAGGGAGTGACCGGGCAAAGCATTGACGTGCAGTGATATTTATCTCGAATAAAACAGTATATCTTACTGTTTTTTAAATCTTTTTATATTGCGCTTGGATTTTATCCTGCTCCTGCGAGGACGCTGATTTGCTCTTGCGTCGTTGAGCGGCAAATGAATTCCGGCGACACGGTACAGCAGCCGCACCTGTGCGGGAGTAAGCGCCTGGTATTTGCCCCGCTTGAGTTTCCGCGGTAAGTTAATTGGCCCGTAGCCGATTCTCAGCAACCGGCTGACCTGATGTCCGACTGCTTCCCACAGTCGGCGCACCTCGCGATTCCGCCCTTCCCTGATGGTGACGTTGAACCAGCGATTGGCGCCCTCACCGCCTTGCGGTTCGACCGTATCGAACGACGCCAGGCCATCCTCAAGTTTGATTCCGGCCCGGAGTTTTGCAATATCGGCCCGCGACGGATTGCCATGCACGCGAACCGAATACTGCCGAACCAGTTCGGACGAGGGATGCATCAGCGCATTTGCAAGTGCGCCGTCGGTTGTAAATATCAACAGACCAGTTGTCGTCATATCGAGGCGACCGACGGCGACCCAGCGAGCGCCACTTAATAAGGGTAATGACTCAAATACGTCTCGTCGTCCCTCGGCATCCGCGCGACTGGTAATCTCATTGGGAGGCTTGTTGTAAATAATGTGTCGATGAGGTGCCTGCACCGCACGAACGTGAAGCCGGCGACTATCGAGCAAAAATCGTTCCTGCCCTGAAACCGTGTCGCCAAGGACCGCAACACGACCATCTATTGAAAGCCGGCCGGCTCTGATCCAGTCTTCTATTTCACGTCTTGAGCCGTGCCCGGCAGCGGCCAGCACTTTTTGTACGCGCTCGCCCATTGATCAACAATCAGCCACCCGTCAATGACGCGTCGACATCCTCTCGATCATCAGCTGCGTCCTCATCCGGGCCAGCCGGCTCGACCTGAAGTATCGCAGTTGCATCAGTCGGGTCGGGCCATTCGGTGGCTGCAATCGGCTCGATGCCCAAGTCCGCTTTTACCCCAGGTTTAATATCAGGAAGTTTTTCACTGTCAGCAGTGCCGTCTTCCTCCTCACCCTCGCGGTACACCACTGGCAATTCTGTAACATCGCCAGTCGGCAGCTCTTCCTCTTCCTCATCTTCATCAACGGCCGGCAGATTTAGCTGCACCCTCAGACTTTCCCAATCTGAATGGTCTGCCAGGGGCGGCAGATCGTCGAGTTTCCTGAGGCCGAAATAATCCAGAAAAGATTTGGTGGTAGCGAACATGGCGGGCCGCCCCGGCACATCGCGATGCCCAACGACACGAATCCACTCTCGTTCAAGCAAGGATCGGATTATGTTGGTGCTAACCGAGACGCCGCGAATTTCCTCGATTTCTCCACGCGTCATCGGTTGCCGGTAGGCAATCAGTACCAATGTTTCGAACAGCGCCCTGGAATACCTTGGTGCTTGCTCATCCCATAATTTCTGCAGCCTGTCGGCCATGCTCGATTTGACCTGGATCCGGAATCCTGACGCAACTTCAGAAATCGTTATGCCCCTATTTTCATAGTCGTCCTGCAAATTGCTGATCGCCTGACGTATGTGCGATTTCTCCGGTGCCGAGCGCCCGTCGAACAGGTTGTGCAACTGATCGACAGTCATTGGACGGCCGGCCGCCAGCAAGGCTGCTTCGATGAAAAACTTGACTTCGTTGTCGTCCATTTCGAGGTGGTCTCTTCAATACCTTGTAAGGTTTTGCTTACTGCGGCTCAGCAAACTCATCGTCATCCGACACCAGGCGAACGGTGGACGCTGCACGAATATGAAGCGGTGCAAATGCTTTCGCCTGCACGACCTCAATGACCGATTCACGCAGCAGTTCCAGAAGTGCAATGAACGTTACGGCAACACCCATACGTCCCTCCTCGGGATCGAACAGATCTGCGAATCCGGTGAACGTATTCGTTTTTATCCGTGACAGGATTTCCGACATGCGCTGCCGCACCGACAACGGCTCGCGATGCAAGTGCAGGTTCGAAAACATTTCCACGCGCTTCAATACACCGTGAAATGCGAGCAAAAGCTCCTTCAGCGTTACGTCAGGCAGTGTGACAGTGACCTTTTTTTCCGGGGCATCCACATTGGCGACGAATACGTCTCTTTCAAGTCGCGGCAACGAACTCAAGTCCTCCGCAGCCTGTTTGAAACGCTCGTACTCCTGCAGGCGGCGCACCAGTTCGGCGCGCGGATCATCCTCGTCTTCCTCCTCTTCCTCCACTGCGCGCGGCAATAGCATTCGTGATTTGATCTCAGCGAGCATGGCAGCCATCAGCAGGTACTCACCGGCGAGCTCAAGCTGCATTTCTTTCATCATTTCGATGTATTCGACGTACTGGCGCGTAATCTCTGCAATCGGAATATCAAGCACGTCGATGTTTTGGCGGCGGATGAGGTAGAGCAATAAATCCAACGGCCCCTCGAACGCCTCGAGAAATACCTGCAAGGCGTATGGCGGGATGTACAGGTCCTGGGGAAGCTGGGTGACCGGCTCACCGTCAACAACAGCAAAAGGCATCTCGCCCTGTGCCGGACCCCGATCCTCCTGCCCCGGCAGATTGGGGGCATCTTTGCTGGTTAGCACTGTTAGTTCGGGTTTCATGAAATTCCCAGGCGAAGATGTCGCATTTTAGCCTAATTTCCCCGTCAGGCCAGCGCAGCAACATCACCGCGGCCTTTGCGACGAATCTCGACCGTGCCCTCGGATAAATCAATCACGCTGGTGGGCTCTATACCGGTTGCGCCTCCATCCACGATCAGGTCGATCTCATGACCGATTCGTGCCTCGATTTCATGCACATCTGTTAATGGCGTGTCGTCGCCCGGCAGTGTCAGCGTCGAACTCATGATGGGCTCGCCCAGTGCCTGCAGCATGGCCTGGACAATCGCGTGATCCGGCACCCGCAAGCCAATGGTCCGCCGGTTGGGATTCTGCAGTCGCTTCGGTACCTCACGAGTCGCCTGAAGAATGAACGTATAGGGGCCGGGCGTGAGCGACCTGATAAGCCGATAGGCCCAGTTGTCGATCCTGGCGTAGAGGCTGATCTCGGAAAGGTCGCTACACACCAGCGTAAAATTGTGATGCTTGTCGGTCTTGCGGATCCTGCGAATCCGGTCCATCGCCCGCTTGTCGCCTATATGACAACCGAGCGCATAACTCGAGTCCGTTGGATACGCGACCAGTCCACCGTTCCGAATGGTCGCGACAATTTCGGCGATCCGCCTGGGCTGCGGATCTGCGGGGTGAATTTCAACCAGTCTCGCCATCCGCGAATTGTAACGGCCGCTGCCACAAAGCGGCGAAATTCTTTCCCGACATTTCGAACGAGGTGCCATTTACGTTATCATTCGGCAATCCTTAATCAGAGCTTAATACCCATATCCCTGATGCAACTCCTCGTTGACTACATTCCAATTGTCGCCTTCATCCTCGCGTACTTTTATAAGGACATTTTCTTTGCCACCGGAGTATTAATGGCGGTCATGCCGGTGGTGCTGGTATTACAGTGGCTGATGACCAAAAAGATCAACAAGATCTATGCGGCATCAACGGTGCTGGTGCTGGTCCTGGGTGGCGCCACGGTGATATTCAGAAATCCGATCTTCCTCTACTGGAAGCCCACGGTCCTGAACTGGCTTATCGCAATCGTGTTTCTCGGCAGCCAATGGATCGGCGATAAAACCATCGTGCAGCGAATGCTGGGCACTGCCGCCGAGCTAAACCGCAATCAATGGCTCCGCCTGAATCAGATCTGGGTGGTCTTCTTCAGCGTCATTGGCGGGATCAATTTGTATGTTGCGTACAATTTCAGCGAGGCATTCTGGGTCAAGTTCAAGCTTTTTGGCATGCTGGGGATCACGCTCGTATTCGTGATCATCCAGAGCATTTGGCTGACCCTTACAACCCAAAAGAATGCCACTGCGGCAGAAGACTCCGAGACCTGATCATGTGGTACGCAATCATCAGCGAAGACATCGACGACAGTCTTCCGCTGCGAGCAAAGTCTCGTGCGGCGCATCTCGAGCGAATGAAAGCGCTGGTTAACGAAGGACGCGTGCTGGTCGCCGGCGCACATCCAGCGATTGATGCAGAGGACCCGGGACCGGCCGGATTTAGCGGCAGCCTGGTCGTGGTCGATTTCCCGTCGCTGCAAGAGGCGAAAGAATGGGCCGATGCTGATCCCTATGCCGAGGCTGGAGTGTACGCAAATGTCGTCGTCAAACCATTCAAGCGTGTCCTCCCATGACTCAGGATCGCCAGGCACTAATCCGAATGGAACTTGAGAAAAACTTTCAGCCGACGGAACTACTGATCAAGGACCAGAGTCATCTGCATGCCGGCCACGCGGGTGCCAAGGATGGTAAGGGTCATTTTGACGTGACGATCGTGTCGCAGGCCTTTGACGGCGTAAATCGCCTGCAGCGCCACCGGATGGTTTATGCTGCGCTCAGCAAATTGATCGAGACAGACATACACGCGCTTAGTGTCAAGGCGTTGACCCCTTCTGAGCGCTAAATCAATTCTCATTTTTCCGTTTTTTCCATCCGCCCAGGGATTTCAAAATGCAATCCAAAAACGGTTCCAGATATGTTGGAACACACCTGGCAGCACTCGGCCTGATTACCGCTACATTCTTTTCCGGCAGTTTTGCCAGGGCCGAGACGATCTTCACTGTCAATAGCACCGCGGTAGACAGCGCAGTTGTGGATGCCTACTTCGAAAGCAGGCTGGGACAACCAGGGTCGCAGCCCACCCCTGAACAGCGAACAACTTTGATGGCAGAACTCCGGGACATTTACCTGTTATCGACTCAGGACGTCGCCGACGAACTCGCCAGAGAACCGCAACTGGCGGCCCGGATTGAATTGCAGAAGCACCGCGTGCTCGCACGAGCCGTTGCAGCAGATTTTCTTGCGAATGTGTCAGTATCGGCGGAGGAAATTCGCGCCGAGTATGAGGAACAGATAAAACTGGCACCACCACTGCAATTCAAAGCGCGGCATATCCTGGTCGCCACACAAGGTGAGGCTATCGATCTGATTACGCAACTTGACGGCGGCGCAAATTTCGAAGAACTCGCCAAGGAAAAATCTACCGGGCCATCTGGACCGAACGGTGGCGATCTGGGCTGGTTATCACCGGATCAAATGGTAGCCCCGTTTACGACTGCAGTAGCAGCACTGGAGGATGGCAGCCACACGCCAGAACCCGTGCAAACAAATTTCGGCTGGCATGTCATTTTGCGAGAGGATTCCCGGGAATCACAGCCACCGACATTTGAAAGTGTGCGTGATGTGATCAACCAGCAAGTGCAACAGAAGAAGCTACAAACACACATTGCATCCTTGCGTTCAACAACTGAAGAATAGAATTCCCTTAACTTAATGCGTTTCCATTTGACAAAAAGGCGCTAATGAGCGCCCTTTCTTTTTATTCAAAATTGTTTTGTGAGGCTGATCACAGCAAAATAAAAGTGTCCTGTTTATAGTACTCGGGAGTCGTCTCTAATCGCTCAGGGACGGCTTCTCCAACTCTCGCATCTTCTTTATGTCGATACGAGATCTAAGTCGGCAGGGACGCCGACTTTTTAATGCCTCGTCTCAGCGATGCTCCAAACTCAACTACGGTACTGCAACCAGCATACCCAGGTCGCGGTAGTGATATCCGGTTACTGCCACCTGATCACCAACCCTCGGTGCCACGCCGACTGCAAGCAAAGCGTTGTAGTCAACCGTCAAACCACTGACGATTGCTGTGCCATTCTCGTAGTCAACCGCGTCAACAATACCCGTTAAATAGGACAGTAAACTTGCCGAAAAACCAGCCTCGCCAGCATCAACAACAGTGGCATCTACAATGCTACTGGTCTCTAAATCGATCGATCCGTAAACGGCAACCAATGTACCAAGACTAAACCTATTAACATCGCCCGCACCGAGAAACACCGTCTGCCCTAATACCGATACGAAGTCAGAACCCAATACCTCTACGCGACCGTAAACAAGCAAACGGCTGCCGCCGCTGGTGATTGCCCGGCTGCCGCCGCTGGTGATTGCCCGGCTGCCGCCGCTGGTGATTGCCCGGCTGCCGCCGCT
>Ga0209988_10002727_pt1 | contig 11678 bp, 13 predicted proteins | sample N075metaG_FD_183115 | JGI IMG/M metagenome (GOLD analysis project Ga0209988, IMG submission 183115) | Deep subsurface microbial communities from Kermadec Trench to uncover new lineages of life (NeLLi) - N075 metaG (SPAdes) (version 2) | ecosystem: Environmental > Aquatic > Marine > Ocean trench... | reverse complement strand
CACGGTCTTGGATGCCAGGCTTTTTGCCGCACCCGGTTGCCGCGAACGGTACCACGGCGGCGACAAGCCGTCGAACGGGGCCAGGCGCGGGTCGTGGCTATTGCGCGACGATCTCGGCCGGTGGCGGCGCGTCGGACCAATCGAAGAAGAACAGGTTGGTGACGATCGGCCCGACCAGCATGCCGACGATCGCGCCGATCAGGGCGCCGCGCTTGCGATTGGCGCGCAGCACGAGCGTCCCGACACCGCCGCACAGGGTGAGAATGACGAGGTTGGTGGCGATGTAGATCTCTAAGATGCCGGCAGCCATACCGCGCTCCTAACCGGTCCTTGAATCGATGATCTCGAAGTCGTGGGTCATCGCGGCGGTCTTGGCGATCATCGCCGAGGCCGAGCAGTACTTTTCGGCCGAAAGCCGGATCGCGCGCTCGACCTTGGCCGCATCGAGACCACGCCCGGTGACGATGAAATGCATGTGCACCCGGGTGAACACCTTGGGGTCGGTTTCGGCCCGGTCGGCGTCGAGCTCGACGACGCAGTCCTCGATCGGCTCGCGGCCCTTCTCCAGGATGTGGATGACGTCGAAGGCCGAGCAGCCGCCGGTGCCGATCAGCACCAGCTCCATCGGGCTCGGGCACAGTTGGCGCCATCCGGGCCGACCGAAGTGCCGAACGGGATGACGTGGCCGGTCTCCGATTGCCCCGTGAAGGTGCGGTCCTCGACCCATTTGATGCGCGCTTTCATGGCCTCTCACCCCTCGTTTTAATTCAGGCGACGACGCCCATCGTCAGCTCCGCATGCCGCCGTCGACCGAGATCGTCTGGCCGGTGACATAGGCCGCGCCGGCGCACAGGAACAGGATGACCTCGGCGTAGTCATCGGGTTCGCCGGGGCGCCCGAGCGGCGTTTTCTCGATCGATCGGGCGCGCCAATCCTCGTCCCAGCGGCACTGCCAGTCCGACTCGACCATGCCGGGCGCGATCGCGTTGACGCGCACCTCGGGCGCCAGCCCGCGCGCCAGTTCCTGGGTCAGATTGACCAGGCCCGCCTTGGTGACGCAGTAGGGCGTCGACGAACCGCCGCCGCCGAAGGCCGAGATCGACGCGGTGTTGACCACCGCGCCGCGCGCCGCGCGCAGATAGGGCGCGGCGGCGTGGGTGCAGCGGAACGGCCCCTTCAGGTTGACCGACAACAGGCGGTCCCAGAATTCCTCGGACTGCGCGTCGAGATCGCTCGGCGGGATCGGCGTCGTCGTGCCCGGCGTGCCGGCGTTGTTGATCAGGTAGTCGAGCCCACCCATCGCCTCGGCGGCGCGCCGCACCATGGCGCGGGCATCTTCGGCGTCGCCGACGTCGCCCGGCGCGGCAACGACCTTGAGGCCATCGGCCACGAGCCGCGCCACTTCCTCGTCGAGGCGCGGATTGCCCGGCCGGTCGTTGAGCGCGACGGTCGCGCCCATGCGCGCGAACAGCGCAACGGTGGCGAGCCCGATGCCAGCGGCGGCGCCGGTAACCAGCGCCTTCTTTCCGGTAAGGTCAGCGGTCAGCATGATCGTCTGTCTCTTGAGATGTGGTGGCGGGAATCGCGGCCGATATTGGGCGATCGGGCTGGCTGGCGCAAGGCGTGACAGCGACGAAGTCGGTCGTATCTTGCCACTCGGTTGCGCTACCATGGGCGCATGGCTGATGGCGACTCCACGGCACCCGAATTCACCCTGCTCGACGGCGGCATGGGCCGCGAGCTTCAGCGCCGCGGCCTGATCGAGCCGGCGACCATCTGGTCGGGCTCGGCGCTAATCGATCACCCCGAGGCGGTACGTGACATCCACCTCGCGTTCATCGCGGCGGGCGCCGACGTCATCACCACCAGCAACTACGGTATCGTGCCCAGCCTGCTGGCGATGGAAGGCATGGCGGGCCGCCTCGACGAGTTGACCGACACGGCGGTCACGCTGGCATGCGAGGCGCGCGACAAGGCCGGCGTCCCGGTGCGCATCGCCGGATCGCTGCCGCCGCTCGACACCAGCTACCGTCCCGACAAGGTCGGCGCGCCCGACGAGATCGCGAAGCTCTACGGCCACATCGCCGGGCGGCTGGCGCGCGGCGTCGATTTGCTGATTTGCGAGACGATGTCGAGCGCCGCCGAGGCGCTGGGCGCCGTGCGCGGCGCGGCAACGACCGGCAAACCGGTCTGGGTCAGCTGGTCGCTCGACGACGCGGCGAACGGCCGCCTGCGCTCGGGCGAGACGGTCGCCGACGCGCTGGCGGCGCTCGACGGCCTGGCGGTCGAGGCATTCCTGTTCAATTGCTGTGTACCCGAAGCGGTGACCCGCGCACTGCCCGAGCTGCGCGCCGCGACCAATGCCCGCGTCGGCGCCTACGCCAACGCCTTCGTGCCCGTGTCGGCCGACTACGAGATGGGCGCCGATGGCGAACATCCGCTGCGCGAAGACATGAGCCCGGCGATCTACACGGATCTCGCGCGCGACTGGCGCGCCGCCGGCGCCGACATCATCGGCGGCTGTTGCGGCATCGGCCCCGACTACATCGCCGCCTTGCGCGCGGCGCTTATCTGACGGCGATCGACTTCAGGCGACCACGCTCGGACGAATGCCCGCGCCCTGCAGCAAGATCGTCTTGTTCAACAGCTTGACGCAGGCGTAGACCGCTTGGATCGCCGGCGCCGGCGTCCCGGTCAGCGCGCCGATCTCGAGCACCGCGCCCAACAAGGCCTCGACCTCGAGCGAACGGCCCGCCTGGACGTCCTGCAGCATCGACGTCTTGTGCGCGCCGACCTGCTCGGCGCCGGCGATGCGTTTCTCGATGGTGTGACGGAAGCTGACGCCGAGCCGCTCGGCGATCGCCTGGGCCTCGCCCATCATCGCCGCCGCGAGCGCGCGGGTCTCGCCGAACTGACAGATGTCGACCAGCGTCGCCTGGGTCAGCGCGCTGATCGGGTTGAACGAGAGATTGCCCCACGCCTTGAGCCAGATCTCGGATCGGATGTCATCGATCACGCGCGAGCGGAAACCGGCGCCCTCGAGCAGCGTGCAGAGAGTTTGCGCGCGCTGGGATATCTCGCCATCGAGTTCGCCGAGTGGGAACCGGTCGCCCTCGACATGGCGGATGACACCCGGCTCGGTGACCTCGGCGGCCGGGTAGACGACGCAGCCGATGATGCGGTCGCCGTCGATATGCTTCTGTAGAAGGCCGGTGGGATCGAGTGAATCCAGGCGATGGCCGTCGAACGGGCCGCCATGCTTGTGGAAGTACCACCATGGAATGCCATTTTGCACCGTCAAGATCGCCGTGTCGGGTCCAGTCACCGCCGGCATCTGGCGCGCGACGGCTTCCAGATAGTGCGCCTTGAGCGCCAGGATGACGAGGTCCTGCGGCCCGGCGTCCTCGAGGCTCGCGGCTACCTTGATGTCGCGCGCGTGCAGCAAGCTGCCGTCGTGCCAGATGAGCTTGAGCCCATCGGCCTGGATCGCTGCGAGATGCGCGCCCTGATCGACGACCGTGACGTCCTCGCCGGCCAGGCTCAACTTTACGGCCATCAAGCCGCCGATGGCGCCGGCGCCAACAATGCAGATTTTCATGCTCACCTCCTCTGTCGATGCACCCCTTCAGCCAAAATATAGAGCGCGATGCCGCGCCGTCTATTGCGCGAAGACGTTGCTCAGCGTGCCAATGCCCTCGATCGTGACCTCGACCGTGTTGCGCGCCTGCTTCATCGAGCCGACGCCGACCGAGGTGCCGCAGGCGATGACGTCGCCGGGCATCAGCGTCATGTCGTGCGACAGCAGACTGACCAGGCCGAGCGGCGGATGGATCATGTCGCTCAGCGGGTAGTCCTGGCGCAGATCGCCGTTGAGCACCACCTTTACGGTGCATGCGGCGGGGTCGATGTCGGTCGCGACGACGGGGCCGAAGACGCCGAAACCGTCGAAGCTCTTGGCGCGCGCCCATTGCTGGAACGTCGGGTCCTTGTTCAATAGGTCGATCGCGGTGACGTCGTTGATGCAGGTGTAGCCGAAGACGCAGTCGGCGGCCTCGTCCAACGACACGCCGGCGCAACGCTTGCCGATGACGATGCCCAGCTCGCCCTCGTAGATCACCTTGCCGTCGTAGGCCTCGGGACGGTGGATGGTCTCGCCGGTCGCCAGGAACGACGTGCCCGCCTTGAGGAAGTAGAGCGGCTCGTCGGGCGGCGTGAGGTCGAGCTTGGCGGCCAGCGCGTGGAAGTTGTTCCACAGCGCGATCATCTTGCCCGGCGCGGTCGGCGTCAGCAGCGTGACGTCGCCCAGCGCCAGCGTCGTACCGGTCGGTGTCGGATCGGCGAACATGTCGCCGTCATGAACCGCGATCGCCGCGCCGTCGAGCGTGCCGAAGCCGACGCTTCCCTGATGTTCGAACCGCAACCAGCGTGGCATCAAACGACCTCCTATGCGAACAATTCACCCCGATCGACGTTGAGGGCTTGGCCGGTGATGTTTGCGGCCGCTTCCGAGGCGAGAAAGAGATAGGTCGCGGCCATGTCGTCGGGCTCCATGAGGCCTTCGAAGGCCTGGGCCGACAGGATGTCGGCGAGGCAGTCGTCCTCGCTGCGCCCCTCGGCCTGGGCCATCCGGGTCAGCGAGCGCATCGCCGCCTCGGTGCGAACCCAGCCGGGACAGACCGCGTTGACCGCGATGCCACGCGGCCCAAGCTCGTCGGCGAGCGCGCGCATGAAGCCGATATTGGCGTGTTTCGACGCGCAATAGCCGGTGAATTCGGCGGCGCCCGTCTTGCCCCACACCGAGGCCGTGATGACGATGCGCCCGCCGCGATCCATCAGCTTCACCGCCTCGCGCGTCACGTAATAAGTGCCGATGACGTTGATCTCGATGATGCGCCGGAAGGTCGCCTCGACCGCCTCGCCCGGCTCGAGAATCGGCGTCAGCCGCTCATAGCCCGCGTTGTTGACCAGGACGTCGAGCCGGTCGAGGCCACCGATTTGCTTGGCGACGGCGGCACGGTCGGTGATGTCGCAGACCAGCCCGGTGACCGAGGCGCCGGTCTCGGCGGCCAGGGTCCCGGCGGCCTCGTGGATCGCCTCGCCGCTGGCGATGATCGTGAGATCTGCGCCGGCCATGGCGAAGCCGCGCGCGACGCCATAGCCGATGCCGCGGCTCGCGCCGGTCACCAGCACCTTCTTTCCGGCGAAGCTGGGCTTGCCGGCGAAGCTGGGCTTGCCGGCGAAGTCGGGCGCCGTCATGTTGTCTCTGCTTGGGCGGTCATGATCTCCTGCTGGGCGATCGCCTCGGTGCGCCGCGCCTGGTCGCGCATGAGGTCGCGCACGTGGTTCCGCAGATGGAAGAAGGCCTCGGATTCCTTGGTCTCCAGGGTGCGTTCGCCGGTGATGTGGTCGGCCACCCTGATTTCCTCGATGATGGTCGCCGGGCGCGCCGAGAACATGAAGATGCGGTCGGCGAGGTAGACCGCCTCGTCGACGTCGTGGGTGACGAATACGGTGGTCTTGCGCTCCTCGCGGTTGATCTCGAGAAGCTGGTCCTGGAGGAACTCGCGGGTCTGGGCGTCGAGCGCGCCGAACGGCTCGTCCATCAGCAGGATGTCGGGCGCGGCGGCCAGGGTGCGGGCGATGGCGACCCGCTGGCGCATACCGCCCGAGATGCGGTTGACGTAGTAGTTGGCGAAATCGGCGAGACCGACCAGGTCGAGATAGTGGCGCGTAATCGCTTCCTTCTCGGCGTCGCCGATATCGTCGCGGTAGCGGGTGCCGAAGCGGATGTTCTCGATCACGGTCAGCCAGGGGAACGAGGTGTAGGCCTGGAACACCATGCCCTTCTTGCGGTCGGCGCCGACGACCTTTTCGCCGGCGAGGTAGACGGTTCCAGCGTTGGCCGTCTCAAGCCCACCGACGATGCGCATCAGCGTCGTCTTGCCGCAGCCCGACGGCCCGAGATAGACCACGAACTCGCCCGCCGCCACATCCATCGAGACGTTGTCGATGACGTGGATGTCGCCGTGGCGGGCGTCGCCCGCGAACGTCTTGGAGACGCCGTCGACGCGCAGGAAGGGCATGTCCCCGGCCACGCCGCGCCCCTCAGAGATAGCGGAAGTAGCGGCGATGGGCGAAGCGGATCGCCTGGTCGGTCAACAACCCGATGACGCCGACGGTAAGGATGCCAGCCATCACCTCGGGCGTCTTGACGAAACGCCGCGCCGACCAGATGGCGTGGCCGATGCCGGCGTTGGCGGCGACGATCTCGGCGATGATAATGTAGGTCCAGCACCAGCCGAGCGTGATACGCAGATTGTCGACTATGCTGGGCAGCATCGAACGAAAGACGATGTGCCAGGTGACCTGGCGCGAATTGCCGCCAAGCGTGAAGCCGGTCTCGACGAACTCGCGCGGCACCCGCTTGGCGTCGTCGGCGACCAGCAGCACGAGCTGGAAGAAGGTCCCCATCCAGAGCACCGCGAGCTTCGAGGTCTCGCCGATGCCGAACCAGATGATCAGCAGCGGCACCAGCGCCGGCACCGGCAGGTAACGGATGAAATCGACGATCGGCTCGGTCAGGGCGCCGACGATGCGATAGCTCGACATCCAGATGCCGATCGGAATGGCCATTAGCGCCGACATCATAAAGGCGCTCCAGACCCGCGCCACGCTGATCCAGATATCCTCGATGAAGTTCTGTTCGGCGAGCATGACATAGAGCGCCGTCAACACTTTCCAGGGCAGCGGCAGGAAGCGCTGGGGCACGAGTTCGACCTCTGAGATGGCATACCAGAAGCCGATGAAGCCGACGAAGGCGCAGACCGCCAACACCGCGTCGGAGCGGCTGGTACTGGTCCCCCGGTAGATGAAGAGGTCGCGGAATTTCACGTCTTACCCGTCCACTGTTGCGCGCGCCCCAGGGGCCCGGGCGGCAGAGTACCGCCCGGGCCCGTCCGGGAACAGGACTAACGCTTGCGGCCGTCGAACAGGCCGTCGGTCAGGCTGGGATCGACCATCACGTCGAAATTGATGGGCGCGTCCATCAGGTCGAGATCGACGTTGATATCGTTGAAACTGTCGATGACGCCGGCCAGCTTGGGCGACTGGCCACCGATGCCGAAGAACTCGAGGGCGTCCTCGTAAGTGGTGTAGTAGACGCCGCCCAGATCGCCGGCCATGACGTCGGGGGTGACGTCGTAGGTCGGCGCCGCCACCGCCAGGAACTTGTCCGGATCGTTGTTGTACAGATCGACCGCCCGGTAAATGCCGCGCATCAAGGTTTCATACTTGGCGCGGTTGGCGGCGAAATCCTGCTTGTTGACGATGACCACGTCGGTGATCAGGCCGTTGAAATCGGCCGACGACAGCAGGATGTGCGCGCCCTCGCGCGCGGTATTGGCGACGATCTCGCTCAGCATCGGCTCCCAGGTCGCCACCGCGGCGACATCGGAGTCTTCGAACACCGCCGCGGCGTCGTCGGTGGCGATCAGCCGCATGTCGACCTCATCGAGGCTGTGACCGGCCTTCTTCAGGGCATAGGCCACCATCACCGTGCCCGGATGGTTGATCTCGCCGGCGAAGATCTTGCCGATAAGGTCGGTGGCCTTGTCGATGCCGGCGGCGGCGACCACGCCATCGGCGCCGACCGAAACGTCGATCACGCCGATCACCACGAGGTTGGAATCGGCTGTCAGCGGGCGCGACATGTGCTCGCCGATGGTGCGCATGGTGCAGTTGATCTCGTTGGTGTCGAGCGCCGGATAGACGTTGGCCCGGTCGTTGTCGAACACCCAGGTGACCTCGACACCCTCTTCGGCGAAGTAGCCGAGTTTTTCCGCCACCATGGTCGGCGCGAAACCGAACCAGTAGGGAAACGCGCATTTGATGAGTTCAGCGGCCTTCGCCGGCGAAACTGGCGTCGCCGCGACAAGGACCAGGGCCAATGCCGAAACCGCACTAAAAGTAAGTTTTTTCAACAGCTTCATACCGATTTCCTCCCTCATCGCTTTATGCGACGATGTTGGCGGCGAACCCTGCCGCACATTGTTACCGGCGCGAACCGGATTGTTCCCGACCGATGCGTCATTGGTCGCGACTGGATGATCATACACTGTCGCGTCCAATTCAATCCAAATAACTTTAGCTAACTAAAAATTTTGGGTCCGCGCAAAATTCAGGCATACTGCGAAATCATCCGACGCGACGATGGTGACATGGTGGGATTGCGGGAACATCAAAAGGCGGGGCGGCGCCGGCGCATTCTGGAAGCCGCGCGCCACCACTTCCTGGCCAGCGGCTACGAGGCGGCGACCATCGAGTCGATCGCCGAGACGGCCGAAGTGTCGGCGGTGACCGTCTACAACTATTATGGCACCAAGCGGGGCCTCCTGCTGGCGCTGGTCGCGCAGAGCGACGAAATCCTGATCACCAAAATCAACCAGATGCTTGGCGACGTGCCCGACGACCCGATCGAAGCCATCACGCGCTTCGCCGAGACGATCCGCGATCACGTGCTCGGCTACCTCGACAGGCCGATGTGGCGCTACGTCATCGCGACCAGCGTGATCGAGGGCAGCTCGCATTTCGGTCGCGCCTTCGCCGAACTGGACCGTGAGATGGCCCGCCTGCTCGGCCGCCTGCTCGATACCCTCAAGCGCCGCGGGGCGTTGCGCGGGGTGCGTGACTGCGCGGCGGTCGGTGAAACCTTGTTCAAACTCCAGAACGCCCGCTTCATCGACTTCATCGCCGACGACGCCATGACCGACCAGGAGATGGCGCGTCTGGTCCGCGGCGACCTTGCGCTGATCCTCGGCGAGCGGCTCGCGGTCACGGAACCCGCCTGAGGCAACCGCCGCGACGACCATGCCCGCCGCTGGACGCCGACCAAGCGCGCTACCATACTAACGACAAGGCAACACACCGAGCCAAGGAGGCAACATGGCGCAAGGCATGATCGTGGCGCCCCAACCCGAGGCGGTCGAGGCCGGCGCCATCGTCCTGCGGGGCGGCGGCAACGCCGTCGACGCGGCGATCACCTGCGGCCTGGTGCAAGGCGTCGTCGACCCGTTCATGGCCGGCATCGCCGGGTTCGGCAGCCTGCAGGTTCACCTGCCGGCCAAGAACATCCACACCTGCATCGACTTCCACGGCCGCGTGCCCGGCGCCGCGACGCCCGACATGTGGGCCGAGCTGATCGAGGGCGAGGCGCGCGACGGCTTCGGCTTCATCCTGCGCGGCAAGGTCAACGACATCGGCTATCAGGCGATCACCGTTCCCGGCTCGCTGCGCGCCTACGAAGAGGCCATCGCCGAGTTCGGCACGATGGACTGGCGCGATGTCGTGCAGCCGGCCATCGCGCAGGCCGAAGCGGGCTTCGCCGTGCGCCCCCACGTCTACCGCTTCTGGACCGAGCAGAACGACATGGGCCGCGCGGCGAACGCCGATCGCGCGCGGTGCACGCCGGCCGGTCGCCGCCTCTACTGCGACGCCGACGGCGAGCCGCTGCGCCCCGGCACGCACATCACCAACCCCGACATGGCGCGTTCATTGCGTCTGATCGCCGAGCACGGCGCCGACGTCTTCTATTCGGGCGAGATCGGCGAACGCATCGCCGCCGACATGGCGGCCAACGGCGGCCTGCTGTCGCTCGACGATTTGCGCGATTACAAGACCGTTCGGGTCGAGCCGTTGAGCGGCGAATACCGTGGCTGCCGCATCGCCACCAACCAACCGCCGGGCGGCGGCATCATGCTGATCGAGATGCTCAACATCCTCGAGAATTTCGACCTCGCCGGCCTGGGCCACAACTCGCCCGAATACATCCGCGTGGTGAGCGAGGCGATGAAACGCGCGACGGTCGACAAGGACACCCGCGTCGGCGACCCCGCCTTCGTCAAGGTGCCGATCGACGAGCTCACCGGCAAGGACTACGCGGCCGAACTGGCGCAGGCCATTCAGCGCGGCGAGAAGGCGCATGTCACGCGCTTCGAGGGAACCCCCGAATCGGCCAACACGACGCATGTCTCGGTGATCGACGCCGACGGCAACGCGGTCTCGATGACGCACTCGCTGGGCATGCCCTCGGGCGTCGTCACCGACGGCCTCGGCTTCATGTACAACGGCTGCATGGCGGTCTTCGATCCGCGCCCGGGACGGGCCGGCTCGATCGCGCCGGGGCGCAGCCGCTTCTCGTCGATCTGCCCGACCATCGTCTTCAAGGACGGTACGCCGCACATCGTCATCGGCGCGCCGGGCGGCACCCAGATCGCCATGGGCGTGTTGCAGGCGATCCTCAACGTGCTCGATTTCGACATGTCGATGTCCGACGCGGTCTCGGCGCCGCGCTTCTCGGCGACCAGCGACGCGATCGACGTCTCGAACCGGATACCGAAATACGTGACGGCCGAGCTGGAGGCCCAGGGTTACGAAGTCATCCGCAGCTACCTGGGCTACGCCTTTGCCGCCGTGCACGGCATCCGGATCGACGACGGCAAGCTATCGGGCGGCGCCGACCCCGGCCACGACGGCATGGCGCTTAGCGTCTGATTATACCAAGGATCAGTCGGCCGCGGCGCTGCGCGCGGCGGCGTAGCCGATGCCGGTGAGCGCCTCGGCGATCTCGTCGAGGATCGCCGGGTCTTCGATCGTCGCCGGCATCTTGTAGTCCTCGCAGTCGGCGATCTTCTGCATCGTGCCGCGCAGGATCTTGCCCGAACGCGTCTTGGGCAGCCGCGCGACGACCGTCGCCGACTTGAACGCGGCGACCGGTCCGATCTGCTTGCGCACCATGGCGACAACCTCGGCGACGATCTCGGCGTGGTCGCGCTCGACGCCCGCGCTGAGCACCAGGAAACCGACCGGCAGCTGGCCCTTGAGCTGGTCGGCGACGCCGACCACGGCGCATTCGGCGACGTCCGGGTGGGCGGCGAGCACCTCTTCCATGGCGCCGGTCGATAGGCGGTGGCCGGCGACGTTGATGATGTCGTCGGTGCGCGACATGACGAAGACATAGCCGTCCTCGTCGATGAAGCCGGCGTCGGCGGTCTCGTAGTAACCCGGGAAATGCGCCATGTACGAATCGATGAAGCGCCGCTCGGCGCCCCACAGCGTGGTGAACGTGCCCGGCGGCAGCGGCAGCTTGATGGCCAGCGCGCCGATCTCGCCGGGTTTGGCGTCGTGGCCGGCCTCATCGAGCACGCGCACGTCGTTTCCGGGCACCGGCTTGGTCGGCGAACCTTCCTTGATCGGCAAGGGCTCGATGCCGATGCAGTTGGCGCAGATCGACCAGCCGGTCTCGGTCTGCCACCAGTGGTCGATGACCGGCACGCCGAGCTTGTCCTCGGCCCAGTGCAGCGTGTCGGGGTCGGTGCGTTCGCCGGCCAGGAACAGGGTGCGGAAGTTCGACAGGTCATAACCGCCGATCAGCTTGCCCTCGGGGTCCTCCTTCTTGATCGCGCGGAACGCGGTCGGCGCGGTGAACATCGCCGCCACCTTGTGGTCGGCGATGACGCGCCAGAAGGCGCCGGCGTCGGGCGTGCCGACCGGCTTGCCCTCGTAGAGGATGGTCGTGTTGCCGTTGAACAGCGGCGCGTAGACGATATACGAGTGGCCGACCACCCAGCCGACGTCGGAGGCCGCCCAGTAGACCTCGCCCGGCGCAACGCCATAGATGTTCG
>Ga0209988_10002724_pt1 | contig 11685 bp, 7 predicted proteins | sample N075metaG_FD_183115 | JGI IMG/M metagenome (GOLD analysis project Ga0209988, IMG submission 183115) | Deep subsurface microbial communities from Kermadec Trench to uncover new lineages of life (NeLLi) - N075 metaG (SPAdes) (version 2) | ecosystem: Environmental > Aquatic > Marine > Ocean trench... | reverse complement strand
TGGCGGGCTGGGCGCGCTCGTGTTCGTGGCGTGGGTGGATCCGAGCTACATCGCGCCCGAGCGCGGGGGTGCGCGGCGGCGGACCGAGGCGCTCCTCGCCGAGTTCCATCGTTTGATCGAGCGGCATCCGGACGCCGTGCGTTGGGCGGGCAACGGAGCGATGCTCGACGCGGCGCGGGAGGCGCGTTGCCTCGCCGGCATCCCGGGCATCGAGGGCGGGCACTCGATCGAGGGGCGCATCGAGGTGCTGGAGGCGTTCTTCGAGCGCGGCGTGCGCGTCATGACGCTCGTCTGGAACAACCACCTCGCGTGGATCCGGTCGTGCCAGCCCGGGGCGGGGCCGGAAGTGCCCGCGGGATTGAGCGATTTCGGGCGCGAGGTCGTGCGCACGATGAACGCGCTCGGCATGGTCGTCGATGTCTCGCACGCCGGCGTGCGCTCGTTCCACGACGTGCTCGCGACGAGCTCGAAGCCCGTGATCGCCAGCCATTCGGGCTGCATGGCGCAGAGCGAGCACCCGCGCAACCTCACGGACGACCAACTGCGCGCCTTGCGTGACACGGGCGGCGTCGTCGGGATCGTGTTCTGCACGCCCTTCCTCGACGCGGCGGCGCGCGCCGAGGAAACCCGCCTGCGCGAGAGCGAGGCCTACCGCGCGCTCACGGGCGAGAACGCGACGGCGCTCTTCTGCGCCCAGGCGGCGTTCCTGCAACGCGAAGCGCGCCCGCTGCCCATCGCCCGCGTCCTCGAGCACATCGTCCACGCCGTCGATGTGTGCGGCGTCGACCACGTGGGCCTCGGCTCCGACTACGACGGAATCCAGCGCACCCCGCAGGGCCTCGAGGACGCCTCGTGCTACGGCAACCTCGCCGACGGCCTGCTCGCGCGCGGGTTCGCCGAGGCGGACGTCGTGAAGATCCTCGGCGGCAACATGGAGCGCGTATTCAGGGCAGCGACGGGGCCGGGGACGCGCGCCTTCCAATACGGTCCCGCGACAAATTCTTCACAACTCGGGTTCGGCCCCCGCTCTTCGGCGCTAGAGCGTCGAAGAGCGGGGGCCGAACCCGAGTTGTGAAGAATTTGTCGCGGGACCGTATTGCGGGACCGTAGTTGGAAGGCGCGCGGCCGGTTCGCGTTGCTCAGGTCGTGAATCGACAGCGCGACGGCGGCCAGCAGCAATCCGGAGCCGATGAGCAGGTACCTCCCAGCGCGGCGAGTCGTCACTGTGTCCATGAGGTCGTGTCCCGGTAGCCCGCGTGGAATGGCCAAACCGTATCGTCGCACAACTCAGGCCGTGGTCATGGGCTGCTGGACCGCACTACAATAGGGAACCGCTCGAGGGACTCGATGAACCGCCCAGCTCCAGTCCATGCGAGAACCTCCGCTCTCGTTGCGCGAGATCGCCACCGCTGTGCCCCGCGGAGGAGCGGTCTCTGGCGAGCGCGCCACGCCGCGGCGTTGGGCGTATGTGCGATCGTCGGCGGGTGCGCAACCGTCGACTTCGATACGCCCAGGAAGTTCAGCACGGCGATCGAGCCGGCGCTCGACACCTACCTGGGTCGGAGGGTCGCCGAGGCGCCGCCGACCGCGCCGGATGAGTCGGGCTTCTACGTCCTCATCGACGGTATCGAGGCCCTCGCGGCGCGACTGAAGCTCGCGGAACGGGCCGAACGCACGCTCGACGTCCAGTACTACCTGATTCACGACGACATCACCGGGAACCTCTTCCTGGCCGATCTCCTGGCCGCGGCGGACCGCGGTGTTCGTGTGCGGTTGCTGCTGGACGACATCTTCACGCAGGGCTACGACACCCGTTTCTGGCTGTTGGATGCGCACCCGAACTTCGAGATCCGACTCTTCAACCCGTTCGCGACGCGAACGCTGAGATACCTGTGGAGTCTCGCGAGCCTCCGGCGTGTCAATCGCCGCATGCACAACAAGTCGTTCACCGTCGACAACCTGTTCACGGTGATCGGGGGTCGGAACATCGGAGACGAGTACTTTGGCGCGCGCGAGGACCAGAACTTCGGTGACCTGGACCTGGTGTGCGTCGGTCCGGTCGTGCAGGAGGTGTCGACGATGTTCGACGCCTATTGGAACGACCGCCTGGCGGTGCCCGTCTCGGTCCTCGTGCAAGCGCCGCGCGACCCGCAGCGGGAGGAACGCGAGCTACGCGAGCACTACGTGCGCGCCTTCGAGGCTGCGCGATCGACGCGCTACAAGGCCGCCTTGGACCTGAGCGCACAGGACCTCGTTGCGATCCAGGCGCATGAGCTCGAGTGGTCGCGCTATCAGCTCGTCTACGATCCGCCCGCGAAAGCCCGGGTGGGCTGGGCGGATGAGGAGGAGTCGATCCTCACGCCCCTGCGCGAGGCGCTCGACGCGACGGAGCACGAGCTGCTGTTGATCTCGCCCTACTTCGTGCCCCGCGCACGCGGCATCGAGAGGTTCGCGCGTCTCAGGGAGAGGGGCGTCGAGGTGCGCGTCCTGACGAACTCGCTGGCGGCCAACAACCAAGCCATCGTCCATTCGGGCTACGCGCCCGCTCGCCGCCCCCTCCTCGATCTGGGCGTCGAGCTGTACGAAGTGCGGCCCGACGCCGCGATCACGGGGCTCGAGCGGGTCGGTCATGAAGCGTCCCGGGCGACGCTCCACACCAAGGCCTTCATGTTCGATCGTACGCGGCTGTTCGTGGGCTCGTTCAACTGGGACCCGCGGTCCTTCTACATCAACACGGAGATGGGCGTCATCCTGGACAACCCCGGGTTGACGAGCCGGCTCGTCGACCTGGTCGATGCCGCTCTACCCGAGCAGACCTATCGCGTCGAGATCAACGGTAAGGGTGAGCTCCTGTGGACGACGTTGGAGGACGGGGAGGAGGTCGTCTATTCCTCCGAGCCCGAGACGAGCTGCTGGAGACGGTTCGTCACCGGCGTGATGCGATTGCTGCCCATCAAGGACCAACTGTAGGGGCGGAGAGCACGGACTCTCAGCTCTCCGACGCGCGCCCCATGGGCACCCGGTGCTGCACCGCCGCGCCCGTCTGCACGCGCCACAGCGCCGCGTACAGCCCCCCCGCCGCGACCAGCTCATCGTGCCGGCCCTCCTCGACGAGCACACCCTGCTCCAGGACGTACACCCGGTCCACGTGGCGGATGGTCGACAAGCGGTGCGCGATCAGGATCGTCGTGCGTCCGACGGAGATGCGTTCGAGCGAGCGCTGGATCGCGGCCTCGGTCTCGTTGTCGACCGCGGACGTCGCCTCGTCCAGCACGAGGATCGGCGGGTCCTTCAGGACGGCGCGCGCGATCGAGATGCGCTGGCGCTGGCCGCCCGAGAGCTTCTGGCCGCGTTCGCCGACGATCGTGTCGTAGCCCTCTGGGAGCGCGCGGACGAAGTCGTCGGCCTCGGCGACACGCGCGGCTTCGATCACCTCGTCGAGGGTGGCGTCGCGGCGGCCGTAGGCGATGTTCTCGAGCACTGTGCCGTGGAACATGAACACGTCCTGGCTGACGAGCCCGATCGCGCTGCGCAGGTCGAAGAGGTCCAGCTCGCGCACGTCGTGCCCGTCCACCAGGATCGCGCCGCCGGTCACGTCGTAGAACCGCAGGAGCAGCTTGAGCAGGGTCGACTTGCCCGCGCCCGTCGCGCCGACGATGGCGGTCGTGCTCCCGGCGGGCATCGCGAGCGAGAGGTGGTGCAGGACGGGCTCGCGACCACGGTACGCGAAGCTCACGTCCTCGAACCGCACGTCGCCGCGCACGTCGGCCAGTGCCAATTCACGCGTTCCGCCGCGGACCTGCGGCTCCATGTCGAGGAGGTCGAGGATCCGGTTCGTCGACGCCATCGCGCGCTGGTACAGGTCGAAGGTCTGCCCGAGGATCGTCAGGGGCCAGAGGAGCCGCTGCGTCAGGAAGACCATGATGCTGTACAGGCCGACGGCGAGATGGCCGTCGAGCGCGAGCCGCCCGCCCGCGACGAGCGTCGCCGTGAAGCCGAGCACGATGATCATCCGGATGAGGGGCGAAAACGCGGAGCTGAGCGCGATGGCCTTCTGATTGCTCGCGACGTAGGACGCGCTGCGCTTCCGGATGCGCTCGACCTCGTGCTCCTCGGCCGTGAAGCTCTTGATCGTCGCCACGCCCGAGAGGTTGCTCGATAGCTCGCCCGAGAGCAGCCCGACCTCCTCGCGTACGCTTGCATACCGGGGCGCCAGCCGCTTCTGGTAGGCGACCGATCCCCACAGGATGAACGGCATGGGCAGCATCGCCATCCACGCCACGCTCGGCTCGACGGCGAAGAAGATCCCGCCGATCACGATGACCGTGGTCGTCACCTGGATCAGTTGATCCGCGCCGCCGTCGAGGAAGCGCTCGAGCTGGTTGACGTCGTCGTTCAGGATCGACATGAGCTCCCCCGTGCTCCGATCCTCGAAGAAGGCCAGCTCGAGCCCCTGCACGTGCGCGTACGCGGCGACCCGCATCTCGTGCTGGATCGTCTGCGCCAGGTTGCGCCACAGGACCTTGTGTACGTACTCGAACATGGATTCGAGCGTCCAGATGACGAGCGTCGCCCCGGCGAGGACCCAGAGCTGCATCATGGGGTCCGGGACTCCGAGCCGCCCGAGGAGGGACCCCTCGCGCTCCACGATGACGTCGACCGCCGCGCCGATGAGCAACGGCGGTGCAAGGTCGAAGACCTTGTTCAGAACCGAGCACGCGGACGCGAGCCCGACTCGCCGCCGGTGCGCGCGGGAGTAGCGGAGGAGCCGGCGGAGAGGGGCTTCGCGGTTAGGGAGAGCCATGGCCTCGCCGCCGATTGTGCCACGGCGAGCTCGGGCGCTCCAAGGCCCGCGGCGCCGGGCGGGCCAGGGCCTGCATCTCATGCCTGACGATCAAGGACAGAAGCACAACCGCACGCCATTCGACAGGTTGAAGAACGACCCGCCCGCCGCGGGTCGAGGGTGAATGCGAGCGCCGTCTGGCCCACTTCGCGTCCGATATGGCAGCGCGGCGAACGCGGGCAGAGCGGTGGGAACAGTCGCGGACGGCATGTGAGCTTCCAGGCTCTGGTTTGTGAAGGAATCGTCGAGTCCGAGTACGATCTGAACCCCGAGCCAGGCAATCGGTCCACTCGTTGTACCCCCAGGCGCGCTTCGGAGTCACGGCACATGTTTCGGTCGATCCTACCCTCAATCCCGGTCCTCGCGTTGGCCCTCGTGGGACGCGCCGGCGCGCAGTCGGTTGCCGTCGCTGTCTCGCCCTGGCCGCTCGAAGTCGTGCGCGTCGAGCCGGCTATCAACGCCGTCGGTGTGTCGCGTACCACTCCGATCTCGATCACCTTCAACCAGCCGGTCGCGCTCGGGCAGTTCGTCTCGCCCGCGGTCCAGATCCTCGGCCGCTGGAGCGCGATGCACGGCGGGACGTGGACGGTGGCCGGCGACACGGTGACGTTCACGTCGTCCGCGGCGTTCTCCGCCGGGGAGACGGTCACGATCAACCTCGCGCGTCACCTCGCCGGCACGAGCGGCGGTACCCTCCGGAAGGGCTTCGCCTGGAGCTTCTGGGTCGAGGCGCGCGCGAGCAGCATGCGCTACACGGCCATCCAGACCCTCATCCCCGGCGACACGCCCTACGGCGGTTACGGCGGCGACATCGACGGCGACGGCGACCTGGACCTCTGCATTCCCAACGAGAACACCTCCGACGTGTCCGTGTTCCTGAACGACGGCACGGGCACGTTCGGATCGGTGTCGTCCTACGGGGTCGGCTTCCATTGCAGCCCGAGCGAGGCCGCGGACTTCGACCTCGACGGCAATCTCGACCTCGTCGTGGCGAACATTCTCGACCACGACGTGTCGATTCTGTTCGGGAACGGGGACGGCACGTTCAGGACCCAGGTGCGGTACGCGGTCGGGCAGCAGCCGCGGGGCCTCGCGCTGCTCGACGTCGATGGCGACGGGGACACGGACATCGTGACCGCGAACCGGAGCTCGAGCAACCTCTCCCTGCTCCTGAACGATGGCACGGGGCAGTTCGCGCCCGCGATCTCGATTCCGGGCGGCGTCCAGGGCGAGACCGGCGTGGCGGCGTGCGACATGAACAACGACGGGATCTTCGACCTCGTCGTCATCGGGATCAGCAACGACAAGCTCGCGGTCCGGCTCGGCGACGGAGAGGGCGGATTCGTCGCGCACTCGTCCATGATCATCGGAGCCTCGCCGTGGATGGTCGTCTGCGGCGACGTCGACGGGGACGGGTGGAACGACGTGGGCGTCGCCCAATCCGGGAGCTCGTCGGTCGGCGTCGTGCTCAACGCCGGCGATGGGACGCTCGCGTCGCACGCGAGCTACGTGACCGGCTCCTTTCCGATTGCGATCGACTTCGGCGACCTGTCGGGCGACGGGCATCTCGACCTCACGGCGAGCTGCTTCTCGGGCGGCGTCTTCAACGTCTACCTCAACACGGGCAACGGCACGTTCGGGGCCGGTTTCACGCTCCCGGCGATCCAGGCCGGGAGCTGCACGGTGCTGCACGACATCGACGGGGATCTCGACCTCGACATCACGGCGATCGACGAGATCGCGGATGTCGTGACGATCTATCGGCAGGACGGGTAGCCCTCCCCGTCGCTCGACTGCTGCCGAGAACGCAGCACCCCCCCGTGTCCGAGCCCGTACCCGTTCCGTTTCCGCAGTCCAACTCCCGCCGCGGTCCCGAAGAACCGGAATCGGGCTCGGGCACGCGTGCGGCACGCGCCTGGGTCTGGCCCGCGCGCCCGCGAGGCCGACGCGCAGGGCGGCCCGGTACTTTCTCCAAGATTCTCTGCAACCCAGACGCCCCCCTCCAGTCGAGAGGCGACACCACGGATCGCGCCGACGACCTCGAAAGGAGATGGTATGCACTACGACTTCAGCACGGTGGAGGATCAGGACTCATTCAACTCGGTACCCGAAGGGCAGTACTCGTGCCGGATCGCGGAGGTCCGGACGGGGCAGTCGCGCGACGGGAGCGAGCGCTGGCGGTTCCGGCTCGAGGTCGTCGACGGCGACTACGCCGGACGGACGGCCGCCTGGGATTCCCTGACGTGGAGCGACCGGGGGATCTTCCGGGTGAAGAAGGTGCTCGAGGCGCTCGGATTCGACGTCGAGGGCGAGATGGAGATCGACTCCCAGGACCTGATGGGGCGTCGCGCCACCGTCGTCCTCGAGACGGAGGAGTGGGAGGACGCGATCTCGGGTCGGCGCCAGATCCGGATGAGCGTGCCCTACCTCGGCTACGCGCCGTGCGGCGATGACGGCCTCGTCGCCCAGGCGAACGGGGTCGGGGCCGGCGGCGGTTCTTCCGAGGAGGCCGAGCGGTCGGAGGGACCGTTCTGACGGCGGCAGCCCGCGCGTACGACCCGCGCCGGAGCGCCACGATTCCAGGGGATGACGGCCGATGCCGTTGGCCTGGAGCATCGGCGGCTCACCTCGACGTGCTCGGGCCCGTGCCCGTGTCCGATCCGTTCCGTATCCGCAGCCCAACACGCACCGCAGTTCCGAAGAGTCGGAAACGGATCGGGCTCGGGCTCGGGCTCGATGGGGAGGGCCGCCGATACCCGGCCTGAACGGCATTGGGTTGACGACGACCGGGGCAGGGAGAATCATGCTCACATGCCGCGCAACGAGCAAGGTAAGGGTACTTCGCAGACCGACGACGCACTCCTCCGGGCTGCGCGGGCGGCGATGGCGCGGGCGTGGAGTCCCTACTCGCGCTTTCGCGTCGGGGCGGCGCTGCTCGCCGAGGACGGTGAGGTCTTCTCCGGGTGCAACGTCGAGAACGCGAGCTTCGGGCTCACGATCTGCGCGGAACGCACCGCCGTCGTGAAGGCTGTCTCCGAGGGCCGGACGCGCTTCCTCGCGATCGCGGTCGTCACCGATTCGGATCGGCCGTTGCAGCCGTGTGGCGCGTGCCGGCAGTTTCTGGCGGAGTTCGCGCCGGACCTCCGCGTCCTCGCCGCCGGGCGGGAGGGTGCGCACGAGGAGACGCGGCTCTCCGAGCTCCTGCCGAGTGCGTTCACGGGCTCGGAGCTCGGCGAGGCCGATGCTTCGAGCGGGCGCGATCCGGGGCGCGAGCGCGGATGACCCGGCCGAAGTCGCCCGCGCGCCGCGCGGGAGTGCTGCGCGAGACGATCCTCCACCACGACCGTCTGTACTACATCGCGGGTCGGCCCGAGATCAGCGACGCCGAGTACGACGCGCTGTTCCGCGAGCTGAGGGAACTCGAGGCGGCGCAGCCCGAGCTCGCGACCGCCGACAGCCCCACGCAGCGCGTGGGGGCGCCGCTACCCGAAGGTCAGGGTTTCCCGAAGGTGCGGCACGAGGTCCCGATGCTCTCGATCGAGAGCCTGTTCGATGAGACCGAGGCGCGCGAGTTCGGCGAGCGGATCAACCGCTTCCTGGGCCTCGACGAGGACGTGGCTCTCGAGTGGGAGGTCGAGCCCAAGTTCGACGGCGTGAGCGCTGCCCTCCTCTACGAGCACGGCCGGCTCGTGCGCGGCGCGACGCGCGGCAGCGGTGGGGTCGGAGAGGACATCACCGCCAACCTGAAGACGGTGCGGAACATTCCGCTCGCGCTCGAGGCCGGCGCGCGGCCGGTGCCGGAGCTGCTCGAGGTGCGCGGCGAGGTCCTGATCGAGCGCGAGCGCTTCCGGCGCTTCAATGAGATGCGCGCGAAGGCGGGCGAGCCGATCCTCGCCAACCCGCGCAACGCGACGGCCGGAGCCCTGCGCCGCAACGATCCGGCCGAGGTCGCGCGCTACCCGCTCGAGTTCCACGTCTACGCGGCGCCGCGGATCTCGGGCGAGGCGTTCGCGACCCAGGTAGAGCTCTACGAGGCCCTGCGCGGGTGGGGGATCCCGGACTCGGGCTACGGCGAGCTCGTCGTGGGCGTCGAGGGCTGCCTCGCCTTCCACGCGGAGATGGAGCGCCGGCGCGCGTCGATCCCGTTCGACATCGACGGCGTGGTGGCGAAGCTGAACCGGCTCGACCTGCGGACCCGGCTGGGCGCGACCGCGCGCGCGACGCGCTGGCAGTTCGCCCAGAAGTTCGCGGCCCAGGAGGCGACGACCACGTTGCGCGCGATCGAGATCCAGGTGGGCACGAACGGACGGCTCACCCCGCGCGCGCACGTCGAGCCCGTCGCGGTGATGGGCGTCACGGTGCGCCACACTACCCTGCACAACGCCCACCACGTCGAGACGCTCGGCCTCCAGGTGGGGGACCGTGTCTTCCTGCGGCGGGCCGGGGACGTCATCCCGCAGATTTTCGCGGTGGCGAAGAAGGCGCGGGGCAAGGCCCCCGCGGGCTGGGACGAGGGCATGCCCGAGTCGCTCCGGAACGAGGACGGCGAGATCCGTCCGGGTGTCTTCTGGCGCTGGCGCGAGGCATTCGCGATGCCCGAATGCTGTCCCGCCTGCGGCGCCGCGGTCGTCGAGGAGGGGCGCTACTTCCGCTGTCCCAACTCGTACGGTTGCCGGCCGCAGATCGTCGGGCGCACGCTCCAGCTCGCCGGGCGGTCCGCGTTCGAGATCGACCACCTCGGCGAGAAGATGATCGAGCAGCTCGTCGACGCCGGGCTCCTCGCGACGCCGGCCGACCTCTTTCACCTCGACCCGGAGGCGCTCGTCGGGCTCGAAAGGTGGGGCCAGAAGACCGTCCAGAATCTCATGGAAGAGCTCGAGCAGCGCCGGCACGTGCCGTTCGCGCGCTTCCTCGTGGGCCTCGCCATGCCCGACGTCGGGAGCGCGACCGCGCGGCTCCTCGCCCGGCACTACGATTCCCTCGCGAGTCTCGCGGCGGCGTCACGCGAGGAGCTCGAGCACCTCGACGGCATCGGGCCGGAGGTGGGGGCGCGGATCGTGGAGTGGTTCGCCGGGACGGAGAGCCGCGCCCTGCTCGACCGGCTCTTCGCCGGCGGCGTCGAGATCGAGCACCGGGAGCTCGCGACCGGCGGGGTCTTCCGGGGGCAGACCGTCGTCTTCACGGGCACGCTCGCGGGCATGACCCGGGCGGAGGCCAAGCAGGTGGTCGAGGACCAGGGCGGGCGCGTGGCGTCCTCGGTCAGCTCGAAGACGGACTACCTCGTCCAGGGCGGAAAGCCCGGTTCCAAGGCCAAGAAGGCGCGCGAGGTCGGCGTCGAAGTGCTCTTGGAGGAAGATTTCGAGAAGAAGATCGGAGCTCAGTAGTCAAGGGGAGTAGGCGAGGCGTCGATGGTCTAGTATGTCGCGGGCGGCAGGCTCCGTCGCCCGTCGCAGCCAGTCGAGAGGTGGTCACTCCATGGCGGATCCCGAGCGTAGAAATACGGAGACAGAGCAGTCGTTCGAGCTGCCCGCGGGCTTTCAGAACGACGAGACCGCGCGGCTCGTCATGGAGGCCCAACACGGGAATGCGGACGCGCTGAACGAGCTCTTCCAGCGTTACCACCAGACGATGGTCGATGTGGCGCGCCGCAAGCTGGGACCCCGGCTGCGGCTGAAGGAGGAGCCCGACGACCTCGCGCAGACGACCTTCCGGGAGGCGACGCGCGACTTCCACCACTACCAGTACCGGGGCGAAGGCTCGCTCCTCCGCTGGCTGGTGCAGATCCTTCAGAACAAGATCCGTGACAAGGCCGAGTTCTACTCGGCCGGGAAGCGCGACCTGTCGCGCGAGCGCAACATCGAGACCCGCACGGAGGACGACTCCACGCTCCTCCCGCGCGAGGTGACGAGCGACGAGATGTCGGTCTCCCAGGTCGTGCAGCGCGGCGAGAACTACCAGATCCTGCGCGAAGCGATCGACGACCTGTCGCCGGATCACCGCGCCGCCATCACCTACGTGTTCTTCGAAGGCCTCTCCCTGCGCGAGGCCGGCAAGCGCATGGACGGCAAGTCGGAGGACGCCGTGCGCATGATGCTGCGGCGCGCCGAGACCAAGCTCGGCGACCGCCTGCGAGCGTCCATGGGTTAGGAGCACCCCTCAGCTCGGCCGCTCCGCCGGGGTCGACCCTTGCGGCCCGGCTTCGCTCCCGCTAACTTCTCTCCCCCCAGTGGGCCACTAACTCAATTGGTAGAGTGCCATGTTCACAGCGTGGAGGTTACTGGTTCGAGTCCAGTGTGGCCCACCACGCCGATGTCCGCGCGAGGACGGCACCGTGAAGGTCCATCCATATCAGGGAGTGTGGGTGATCTCCAGGCCGTCCGAGAAGTTGGCGTTCCCGCCGCCCGCCGCGGGGTCGCGGTTCCAGCGCTGGTAGTTGTAGCTCGAGCCCGCGACGACATTCAGACCGCCCAAGGCGGATGTTCCGTAGTCGACCGCTTCGGTGATCGAACCGCCCACCGGGGAACCGATGTTCAGGAAGCGCTGAAGCCCTTGCGGGGCGATGCACAGGAAGCCGTTGAAGAACGGGACCTGAGCCTGGCCCGGACCGGCGATGAAGATTCCGGGTTGGGACGGGAGATTGTCCGCCCTGAGGACGAAGTCGTTGGCCGTGATGCTGGCCGTGCCCGAGCCCGAGATGGTCGAGGCTGAGCCCGTCGAGTTGGTGCTGGACAGGCAGTAGTTGGTACCGATGCCGGCCAGCGTAGTGCAGGGGTTCTGGAACAGGAACAGGATGTCCGCGTCGGTGGCGGAACCCGAGTAGACTTGGACGTCGTCGATCTTGC
>Ga0209988_10002718_pt1 | contig 11706 bp, 10 predicted proteins | sample N075metaG_FD_183115 | JGI IMG/M metagenome (GOLD analysis project Ga0209988, IMG submission 183115) | Deep subsurface microbial communities from Kermadec Trench to uncover new lineages of life (NeLLi) - N075 metaG (SPAdes) (version 2) | ecosystem: Environmental > Aquatic > Marine > Ocean trench... | reverse complement strand
GAGGAGGCCTTTATCTACTCAGCTGTCGTGGACCAAGGCGGTAATCTCTATGTGGGTACCGGCAACAATGGGAAGATTTTTCGGATCAATCCCAGAGGGCAAGGGAGCGAATGGGCGAGGGTGGAACATGCGGCAGTCTACGCCTTAGCCGTTGATTCCCTGGGCCGGGTTTATGCAGGAGCTGGGCCGGGTGGCAAGGTGTACCGGATCAACGATCGAGGCGAAGCCGAAGTCTTCTTTGATCCAGACGAAAAGTACATTTGGGCGCTGGCCATAGATAGGCAGAATAATCTCTTCGTTGGGACCGGTCCCAAGGGGACGATCTACAAGGTCAATCCACAGGGACAAGGTGACGTTTTCTACGACAGTAAAGAAACACACATTACCGCGCTGGAGTGGGACCTGGATGGAAATCTCCTGGCTGGGACTGCACCGGGAGGTTTGCTGTTTCGCATCTCCTCCAACGGATCACCTTTTGTAATTTACGATTCACCTCTGCGTGAGATCAAGGCCATGACCGTGGATCGGTACGGAAATATCTATGCCGCTGCCCTGATGAGGCCCGAGGATCCGGAAGGGAAGTCTGGCCCCGAGCCGCCGATTCCGGCTGAAACAGCAGGGAATTCCGGAGAGGTCACACTGGAGATTTCAGGCACAGGTGAAGGGACCGGGCTGGAGATTTATAAGATCGACAGGGAGAATTTGGTGAATCTCCTCTACGCTTCCGATGATGAACTGGCCTTCGATTTGCTCATCCGGAGCAACGGCAACCTTTTGGTAGCCACAGGAAACAAGGGGCGGATTCTATCGATTGATTCCCGAAAATTCGTAACCCTTCTCAGTGAGAGTCCCGGGGAGCAGGTCACTCAACTGCTCGAGTGGGAGGGGAGAATTTATGCCACCACCAGCAATTTGGGCTGGGTCTTCGAATTGCTTTCCCAGCCGTCGAGCAACGGTGTCTACGAATCGAAAGTCCGGGACGCCGAGATGCTTGCTTCGTGGGGCGTGATTGCCTGGCAGATGAGCAATTCCAGGTCGCGTCCTGTGAGAGTCTACACTCGTTCGGGAAATACCCGGGTGCCGGACCAGACCTGGAATGACTGGAGTGATGCCTACAGTGACGCTGAGGGGAGCCAGATTGAAAGCCCTCCGGCTCGATTCTTCCAGTGGAAGATTGAATTCCTCCAGGGGGGAGAATCCACAGCTTTGACGTCGCAGCGCGATGCCGTTGAGTCGGTAACGATCAGCTATATCCAACGCAACATGTCTCCCCAACTCACCTCTCTTACCCTTCATCCCCCTGGGATCGCCTTGGTCCGACCCGCGGTCGCAAATGCTGCTGCTGGAGTTTCCCTGGGCGGCCCCGATCGGGCTCACATCAGATCCCTGCCCCGATCCGTTCGTAATTTAGATGGGCAACCCGCCCAAGCCTCTTCCCGCAGAGTCTATTCTGCAGGCGCTCAGGGTGTGTCCTGGACCGCAGAAGATCCCAACGGCGATGATCTCCTGTATTCCATTCATTATAGGAGGCAAGACGAAGTCACCTGGAATCTGTTGGCTGAGGATCTGGAGGAGACCTACTACACCATCGATGGAGTGAGTTTTCCCGATGGAGCTTACAGGGTCAAAGTGGCGGTCTCTGACCGTGCCAGCAACCCGTCCGCTCAAGCTCTGGAGCGTGAGATGGTCAGTAAGTCCTTTGTGATCGCCAATTCCTCCCCCTCCCTGGAATTGGGAGTGCCGCAAGTCGAGGGAACTCGGGCCACCCTGGAATTTACGGTTCAAACCAAAGGGAGTGTGGTCCATCAAGCCGAGTATTCGATCGATGCGGGACCGTGGGATATTCTCTTTCCCGGGGATGGAATCGCGGATAGTGACTCGGAACACTACACACTGGGGATTGAAAATTTAGAGCCAGGGGAGCATGCCATCACCCTGCGGGTGGTGGACTCGGTAGGGAACATCGGAACCGGAAAGACGGTGGTGTCGATACCTTAGTGTCTCGCTCCATAAATACGATGACGTTTGCAGATGGGTCTTGCGAGACGAGGTCAAGGAGCGAGGAGGAGGCGATGCAGGGACATCGGCGACGACAAGAGACACAGAGATCGCCCGCAATCCCCATCAGCCCGAAGGGTGGCGGCGGGACGGCATCGATTTCTTTGTCGCTCCTCCTCCACGATGCACAGTGACATCGCGTCGTCGTCGCTTCGCGAACTCGACGCCGTCGCGCTCGCCACAAACGTCACCATATTTATGGAACGAGGCACTTAGTACTCCCGGTCCGGATGCTGCATTGTCCGTGCTACAGTCCCCTGCGGTGCTCATAGACGTCAACCTTCAGGAAGGAATAAATCACAAAGGAGTCGTCAAGACTCTGGGCATTTACCGTCTGAAACTGGCCGCCACTAAGAGTGAGCTCCACCGCCTCGAGAAGCTCAGGACTTTTGGGGTATACCAAAACATTTCCAATTTTGGCGGAACCGTCAGGGTTGATTCTCGCCACTAAGGACAAGGAGTCCTCGAAGGGGATCTTCCATACGGCGGTCATGAGATCCTCAAATTCCGTACCTTGGTAGTGAACGGAAACCTGAGCGATGACCGGCCTTGAGAGGGGACTGGAAGTGGGCGAAAGAGTCGCCATCATCGGATATTCCTGAAGATTGACCTGTCCAAACTGGGTCAGAATCATTGCGAAGAATACCAGGGTGACGGATGCGGCCGTTAGCTTCGACCACAAGACTCCGCGATCCAGGTCCCGCCAGAAGGTACGCAGAGCCTCACCAAGCTCTAAAATCCGCGTCTTCCAGTTGCGCTCAACCCGGAGCCTGATGTGCTTCCAGAGCATCTCCTGTGCAGATTGCGGCAGACGCTTGAAGGTAAGGGCATTTTTGAGCCAACTGAACTCATCCTGGTAGCGCTGGCACCCGGCACATTGCTTGACGTGCTCATTGCAAGCAGCAAAATCCCTGGGTGGTAGCTCGCCATCCAGAAACTCGTGAATCTGTTGGCGTAGTTCTTGACAGGTCATACGGCCCCCCTGCCCCAGTAGGGGTTCAAAAGTGCCCGGAGGCTGTTCCTTCCACGAGCAATTCGTGATTTGACAGTTCCGACGTGTACTCCCAAAATGTCCGAGATCTCCTGATAGCTCAATTCATGCATATCCCGTAACGTGACTGCTGCCCGCTGTTCAAAGGGAAGCTGATCCATGCCTTCTCGAAGAGCCTTTCGAACTTCCAGGGAAAGCAGTTGCCGGTCCGGTTGGGGGTGATCCGAGATCAGATCCACTGTTTTTTTCTCATCGGACGTCCCGTTCAAACTCAAAGAGATCGTTCGATGTTGAAAGCGCCGTCTCCACCAACGATTCCGATTGGAAACCTGGTTCAGGGCGACACGATAAAGCCAGGTCTTCAAACTGCACTCTCCCCGGAATCGGTGAATTTTCCGATAGAGGGTGAGGAAGACTTCCTGGGTGATATCCATTGCTTCAGACTTATCGGCCAACATACTGATGGAGAGGTTAAAGATTAGATCCTTGTAAAGCTGGAAGGCCTCTGTGAAAGCTGTCTCGTCCTTTTCCTTCAAACGCAGGACGAGACTTTCCCCTTCCTCAAATCCTACCCTGGAGTGAATGGAATGGGTCAGTTCTCCCATAAAAAATTCCGTCAACACTTACTTAGATTTCGGGTAGAGGAGAAAGTTCCCGGTCAGTTTGAAGAAAGTATATCACAGGGGCAGGAGCTAAGGCGGTAAGGGGAGATCGAGAAACAAGGGACGGTTTGAGAGCGGAATTCCTACCCTCGGGTCATCCTCACCTGCCCGCCCCTTTGCAGCCGAATTTTAATGGTCAGTCGCTCCGGATCGGAGGGCTGGACCACCACGATGCCGGGGGACCAGTTGTTCATCTTCCTGACCATAAGCTTGTAACGTCCAGGCTGAAGGGTGAGGCTGGCGCTTCCCGTACTGCCTTTGAAATCGATCCGGGAGGAATCGTAGGATTGGCCACTTTTTTCATCGGTGAGAGTAAAGGTCAAGTTGGCCATTCGATAGATGTCAAAATCGTTGTTGTTATCCTTACTGACCTGGATGACCACGCGCCGGGGCAGTACGGCCTGACGGTCCCTTTCCAATCTCTCCGGGTGGCGCTCCTGGACTTGAGCCAGCTGAGCCTCGGCTTCTTCTTGAAGCCACTGACTGTACAGGTCTTCAGATTTAACCTGGGCAATGACCTCATTGATCAGTCCCAGCAGGCGAGTGTCTTTTTTCTGCACTGCGACTGCCGTGTCCACAGTCCCGACGACTTCGGGGACGATTTCAAGGTGCCCCACTCCGGGCACCGTGTCCAGGGCGAAAGCGGCCATGTACTGATCATCAATGACGGCACCGATCTCGGCCCTTCTCAGGGCTAAAATGGCATCGTCCAGGTTTTTGAAAGGGACGATCGTGCTTCCGCCGAATTGTTGCTTTACCAGTTCCTCAACGGCGGTACCTTCCCGAACACCAACCTCCAGCCCATCCAGAGAATTGGGTCTGGCATCCCGGTGGGTGGGATTGATGACGAGGACCAGCTGGGAGGTGTAGTAGGGTTCGGAAAAGGCCACCAGCTCTTTTCGAGCCTCGGTGATTCCAAACACACCCATAGCAATATCCACCTCCGAGTTGGCAAGCGTGGTAGCCAGAGTCGCATGCTGCATTCCAATCCACCTGCCCTCAATCTCGTCTCCCCCTTCAATGGCTTCGGCGATCTTTTCCACCACGAGCCGACCCAACTCAGCATCCGGTCCGACCCAAACTTGACTCCTCTCATACAGTAACGGCCCCTCAAAAGGCACCGAGCCAATGGTGACGAACTGGTTCTTACTCATGCGATTGAAGGTAGCCGTCGAGGCTTCACCACCGCAGGAGGACAGGACGAGTAGGGGAAGTGACAGATATAACAGAAGCAGTTTTTTACCCATTATTTACTGCACCTCAAAAGCTTTGGACTTGTATCAAAAGGTTGCGGCCAGGACAATATTTCCACGAGTTCCCTGCAAAATGACGTTTTTAACCCATTCATCTGCTCCTACCCAATAATAATGAGGGATGAATGTCAAGAAAACAGGTCCTTCGTACTCACTTGGATGAGGCCCGTTCCTTTTAGCTCGAAACCTGCTCTCTAGGTGTAGAAGGGATTCTCGCCGGTGCTGTGGTCCGTAGAATCGATCACTTCCTCAATTTCCGGAATAAGCTCTCGGATTCTCTGCTCAACACCCTGCTTGAGGGTCACGTCCACCATCCCGCAACCGTGACAACCGCCTCCGAAGGTCAAGTAGGCCTTGTTGTCCCGAACCCCAAGGAACTGAATCTTTCCACCATGGGCGGCCACAGCCGGATTCAGCTCAGTATCGATGAGTCGCTGGATCTGTTCGGCGACGGGTCCCGTAAGGTCCGATCGAGGACCGTCGCCTAACTTGGGGACCTCCGGCTTGTTGGGGTTCAGGAACTTGAATCCGCTTCTCACGATCTTGTCTTCGTAATCAATGGTTGCCCCTTTCAGGTATTCAGCACTCTTGGGGTCAACCACGATCTGGAACTCTCCTCCTTCAACCGTCACATCTTCAGGGGTTTTCTCGTCCAGGCTGATCAGCTTAAGATTGTAGGAAAATTCACTGGTGCCGTTGGTAGTGACTTCCACCCGAAGTGCAGTTTTACCTTCCTTTTTGGACAGGGCGGTTGAAATTTGCTCTTTGGCTGCATCGGTCAAAGTAACCATCTTTGTTCTGATTGCCTCCTTAATGTATCTTACTTGAAGAATAGGGGGTCTTAGTGACCATGGAGTAACCATTTTACACGAAATTGCCGTTTAGCACGAAATGGACACTAAACAGGAAGTTTTCAGGGTGGGATCAATTTACCCAAAATAAGTCTAGTTGACCATCCCTGGGCCCCACAGGGGGGTTGACGATGATCGGAAAGCACAACATACTGGGGGAGGTTCGGAGGAGCGAATTGCCAATCGCAGTGGATGATTCGAGTAGTGTAAGCAGATGATTTCACTGCACCTTATATAAAGAAAGGATCCTGACTCATGCCAAGGACTCTCAAATCAAGCGTTTTGAAATCTCTGGATGCCGTCCTCTGTTTTGGGGGAGGAGTTGCATTCGATTCCATTCAGTTTTTCAACCAGTATCGACCCAGGCCCTCCTTTACCCCGAAATGGTCCGATAAACCTCTGTTGAAATCCTGGGAGAAAACCAAGCCCGTTTTAGGGTGGCCGCGTGAGACGGACTCGTTGTGCCCCAAATGTGTGGTTGAAGCACGGGAAAGTATTCTCAGCGGTGAGGAAGATTATCGGATTCTCATCGATGAGAAGGTCGGTGAAATCAAGGCCCAGATTGTGGAACGCGATGGAGAGGTGTGGATGATCAAAGAGTGTCCTGAGCACGGAAAGTTTGAGGACCTCATGGCCATCGATTCCAAGTTCCTGAGCTGGATTGAGGCCAACTTCCCCGGTCGCGATATTCAGACGCACAATGATAAAGATCTGCACAATCATGGCTCCAGTACCATTAAGCACGGACGCGGTTCAGTGCTCACGGTCGATCTGACCAATCGCTGCAATATGATGTGCGACCCCTGCTTCATGGACGCCAACCAGGTTGGCTTTGTCCATGAGCTGGCGTGGGATGACATCAAGGAGATCCTCGACAACTCCTTGAGGATCAAGCCAAGACGGCAAATGTCGGTCCAGTTCTCGGGTGGGGAGCCTTCCATCTCCCCGCACTTTTTCCGGGCCATCAAGTATGCCCGTAAAATCGGCTACAACAGCGTTCAGGCTGCAACCAACGGAATTGAGTTCGCCAAGAGCCTCGACTTTGCCCGCAAGGCTCATGAGGCCGGATTGCGTTATGCCTACCTCCAGTTTGACGGAATCGGCAACGATGCCCACAGCCATCGCCACATTGGCAACCTGTTCGATATCAAGCTGCGTGCCATTAATAACATTCATGAAGCGGGAATCGACATTATCCTGGTGATCACTATAGTCAACGATGTAAACAATGATCAGGTCGGCCCCATCATCCGCTTCGCAATGGACAACCCCAAAAAGATTTCTTTCATTGCTTTCCAACCGGTTTCCTTCACCGGACGGGATGAGGCGATCACGGATGAGCGACGACACCGACAGCGTTATACCCTTTCCCATTTGGCGAAGGATGTGAAGGAGCAGACCGGATTGACGGAACCCACCCATGACTGGTTTCCCCTGTCCCTGATGGGGGCCTTTGCTGATTTTGCCGATCAGGCCCATGGACCGGGAGCTGCCTGGGGCCAGGTGAGCTGTGGCTGCCATCCCAACTGTGGTATAGGCACGGCCATGATGATTGACAAGGAGACCAAGGAAGCAGTGCCGGTTCCCCAGTTCCTGAATATCCCCGGGTTGGTCAAGGATATGCAAAAGATCACTGATGCGGCGCGAAGTACAAAGTTTTCCAATTTCATGATGGGACTGGCTCTGCTCAAGCATTACCGAGCCTTTAAGGCACCTTCACGTTTGACCCTGTTGGATCTCCTCAAGAAATTTGATAAGAGCTTTGGCTTATCGGGCAAGGACTACGGAACCGAGTCCAAAGAACGTCGTGAAGACCCGTGGAACTTTCTCTTTATCGCCGGTATGTGGTTCCAGGATCTGTTCAATTACGACTTCCGCCGCACCGAGATGTGCATTATTCCCTATGCGACTCAGGAGGGCGAAATTTCCTTCTGTGCCTACAACACCGGTCACGGGTGGCGAAATATCATTGAGCACATGCACATGAATGCCACCGTCGCCAACTGGTACAAGGAGCATGGGCGTCACGAGATTTTTGCGGGCGGAAAGGATGTGAAGCTCGACGACTACGAGCACGCCCTGAAAATCAATGCCAAGGATGCCAGCCGGGTCAAAGACAAGGGCGACAAACCCCAGACTGCCCTTGATGAAAAAATGATGCAAAGAAAGGCAGCCAAAGAGGCGGCCATGGTTCGTGAGTACTACGAAGAGGTGGTTCTTAAGAAGAAGAAGACCAATGATCTGGTCGAGCTCACGGCTCCCTAGCCGTTGGAATCGCGAGACACCTTGCAAATGTTTAAAGGCCCGCCTTCCCCACCGGCGGGCCTTTCTTGTTTGAGAGATCAGAAATGACCCAACTTGCCGAGAAACAATGTGTGCCCTGCCGGGGAGGCATTCCGCCTCTGACTTCTGAGGAAATCAAACCGCTGGCGGAACAGATCAGTAATTGGGAATTGGTCGAGAATCATCATATTCAAAAGACCTTCAAATCCGAAAATTTCAGGAGCGCTCTCGATTTTGTCAACCGGGTGGGGGGAATTGCCGAGGATCAGGGCCATCACCCGGACCTTTATCTGGCCTGGGGCAAGGTCGAGGTCAAGATCTGGACCCACAAAATCAACGGCCTCAGTGAAAGTGACTTCATCCTGGCCGCCAAAATTGATCGCGCCTATTCCTCCGCGGTCAGAGGCTAGAAGCCCCTACCAGTTCCGGAGTCATTAGCCACACTAAACTCCAGGACAGATCCTGGTTTCTCTCCAGGCACACGACACCACTGTTTTGAAATTCCACCGGCTTTTGATCGGGCTTCCCGGTTAAGAGGATCGAAACCAGGCCCTCCAGGTGAGGGAGATGTCCAACCAGCATGACATCGTGAGAGGTTTCGGCCAGGTAGCCAGCCACGAGTTCAGGATCGTCCAGGGGAGCGAGGCCCTCGCTGTGCTCGGATCTGCTCCCAACTGCCCGTGCCAGAATCGTTGCCGTTTGCTGGGCCCGTGTTTTTCCGCTGTGCTTGATCAGAGAAACCGAAAGGCCGATTTGGGAAAGAAACTCACTCATTCGGGTCGACTCATCGATTCCTGCTGCTGTGAGAGATCGTGACGGATCCTCTGCCTTACCCTTCGACTTCCCATGCTGGATCAGATAGCAACGCATCTTAAACCTCCCTGCAACACCCTCTACTCTGTGGATATAAGTCTTTATGAGGCGATAACTCAGGGCTGAATCAGGCTTCCTTTGGAGGCTGCCCTGGATGCAATGTCGGGGTGATTCTTCTTAATGAATCCCAGGTAGCTTCCTCGCTCGGAGGTCTCCTCCAAATGATAGCCAATGTCCTGCTCCACAACCTCCAGGCAGTCCAACAGGTCCGTCGTCTTCGGAATCGGAAAATCGCGGTCTGGCTGGGTTCTGATCTTTTCCAGAGAAGCTCGTAAATCCCGAAGCAAAGCTTGTACGAGTGGATTGGCGGAGCTGTGCTCATAAATCACACCCTTTTTCTCGGTTCGATAGGTTTCCTTCAACAGGCTGACGGCTTGCAGAATATGCTGATCGGTCAGGGTGCGTAGATCAGCGGCGTAACCGATGATCGTCCTTTCGATTTCGCCAAAGAGACGGCCGAAATGCTGGCCCGTCTCGTAGAGCTTTTTCCGCCGTAGCGGATCTTTTTCCTGCTGCAGCTGAGCGCTGAATTTTTTGATCGACTGATAGGTGTGACCGGAGTTGAGATAAACGCAGTCGGATGGACAATCGATTTCTACAACCCGCTTTTCACCGCAACACTGGGTGCAGATCGAGGTGCTTTTGGCGGGACAGAATCGCTTTCCCTTTCTCTCTCCACACAGAATACATTTCATTCTTCTGACTCCGGGACACTAGTATATGAATTTTCTTCAAACGGGTCTTACGATATAATTTATGCAGATGAAGAAGCGATTTTTCACGGTCGAGGAAGCTCGCCGACTCCTGCCTTCTCTCAAGGAACTGATGGGCAAGGTGATGGTGATTTCCCATCGCCTGGAAGAATATCGAGAGGTGGTCCAGCAGTTGGCCGATTCAGCTTCCAGCAACACGGGAGGACCGGAAGGAACCGCCTACCTGGACATTGTGATATCCCTTCAAAGTTGCCTGACTCAGCTTCAGGAAACCGGGTGTGTTCTGAGGAGCCTTCAAGACGGACTTATCGATTTTCCCCACCTGAAGGAGGGACGTGAAATCTATCTTTGTTGGAAATTTGGCGAAGAGGACATCCGGTTCTGGCACGAGGTGGATGAGGGTTTCGCCGGGCGGACTCCTCTTCTGGAATAAGTGTCTCGCTCCATAAATACCATGATGTTTGCTGATGGGGCTTGCGAGGGGAGATCAAGGAGCTAGGAGGAGGCGATGCAGGGACATCAGCGACGACGAGTGACACAGAGATCACCCGCCACCTCCATCAGCCCAAAGGGTGGCGCCGTCCCGCTCGCCACAAACGTCACCGTATTTATGGAACGAGGCACTAAGAGACAGCACACCCATGAATGTCATCGTTGAGTTTTGCCTGATTCCACTAGGCGTTGGTGTCAGCCTTTCTGACTATATTGCTGCCTGTGAGGAGATTCTCCAAGAGGAAGGACTGCAGGTCGAATTGCACGCCAACGGGACCAACATCGAAGGAGAATGGGACACCGTGATGAGGGCCATTAAGAAATGTCACATTCGGGTTCACGAAATGGGGGCCCCTCGAATTTCGACCAGCCTCAAGGTGGGAACCCGCACGGATCGGCCACAAACATCGGCGGAAAAGGTTCGCAGTGTGGAAGAAAAAATGAGAAGAGGTCATTCGTGAGCTGGCGGACACTCTTTTGGAGCCTTCTGGTGTTGCCCTCCTGGGGTGTTGTTGAAGGCGGATCTCAACTGGAAATATCTCATCTGGCCCGCTCCCTCCAGCCGGGAGAGGCCGTCCTCATTAGGGCTCAGAGCTCCGTGCCCCTGAGCAGCATGCAGGTGAAAGCCTTTGGAAAAGCGTTCCTTTTTTATCCCACAGAGGATGGCAGGGTATGGGAAGGGCTGGTCGGCATCGATCTGGAAACCACCCCGGACGACTACTCGTTGACTCTCACGGGATCCACGATTGGCGGAGTTCCTGTAGAAGCCACCTACCCTCTCCGGGTGCTCGATAAGGAATTTCCCACTCGCCGGCTCACGGTCGATGAGAAATTCGTCAATCCTCCCCAGCAGGAGCAGGAGCGCATCCGCAGGGAATCCAAGAGAGTCCGAGAGATTTTTGCCGCCCTCAATCCTGAGAAGATTTGGCACAGCTCCTTTCAGTCACCGGTCCCGGGAGCGCCCACCAGTGGCTTTGGCAAGCGCAGTATTTTGAACGGGCAACCGCGCAGCCCCCATACCGGTACCGATTTTGATGCCGATGAGGGAACCCCCGTGAAGTCTCCCAATACCGGAAAGGTGGTTCTGGTTTCTCCTCTTTACTATTCGGGGAACACCATAATCCTGGACCATGGACAGGGACTCTATTCTTACTTCGGCCATCTTTCCCGCTTCGCCGTGGCAGAAGGGGATCGGGTGTCCCCCGGAGAGGTGATTGGCTACGTGGGAGCCACGGGTCGGGTCACGGGCCCGCACCTGCATTGGACGGTGCGTCTCAACGGAACCCGCATTGACCCCCTTTCCCTGATCGCCATCCTCTCGGATCAGGACGGGGAATAACCTCTCTTCACCTCTTTCACCTCTTTCACCTCCCACCGGGATGGCTACGGTGAGGAGGTTCGTTGGGTTCCTCACCCAAAGAACCCACAATCAAGTCTCGGTCTTCAGTAGGGTGGGTAGAATCGTCCCGAAACTTATTTTTAAAATATATGGCGGCTGGGACAGGCTGATCTCCCTCAAGGGGCTTTTCT
>Ga0209988_10002716_pt1 | contig 11709 bp, 10 predicted proteins | sample N075metaG_FD_183115 | JGI IMG/M metagenome (GOLD analysis project Ga0209988, IMG submission 183115) | Deep subsurface microbial communities from Kermadec Trench to uncover new lineages of life (NeLLi) - N075 metaG (SPAdes) (version 2) | ecosystem: Environmental > Aquatic > Marine > Ocean trench... | reverse complement strand
ATTTAAACCGGGGGTAGTTACACATTCAGTTGCTTCTGCGAATCCGATTCATTTCCCCGGTTAACATTCAAAAGATGTATATGTGGTAAATGTGAACGCAAAAAATATTAAGAAATCTAATTCAATAACAAAATAAAGACCCTTCTCACAAGGTGTCCGTCGGGCGTCCAGTTTAAGCGAAACCCAGAATAGCAAGGCAGTCGTAATTTATTAAGAAGGTTCCAAAGCTCTAACTACAATTATCCCTGTATCTTTTTCAATCTTAATAACATATTCGGCTAAAGGAAGATCGGTTATTTGAACAGGAGAACCTTCGATAGGAGCATGCAATATATGAATTCTTCCATCATCCAACTTGATTGCAAAGCCAACATGATTTACATCCAAACCTTTTACAGATGATGTAAAGGCAATCAAATCACCATTTTTAATTTTATTTTCAATTCCAGCAATTTTTTCTTGCGGGATGAAATAATGTTCTCTCTTGTTTATTTCTTCTTCCTGTTTTTTGATCACAGAAATAAATTCCGGATGTTCTTTAAGATGCTTATAATATTGGGGATGGGCGGTCATAAAACTCAAATTCATTTCTAATATATCTCCGCCTATTTTTTTTGTAATATTTTTTACAACACCTTTTTTCTCATTATCGTAAATCCAATCTGTAAAATAATGCAGGCGCGAAGGATATTGATCTATCTCTCCATCATTGTAGCGGATAAAAATAAATTCGTTTTGAAAATCTTCAAAAGTAGTTTTACCTTGTTTTATATTTCTGCTAAAGATCAGAACATTTTCCAGAAAAGTATTGCAATCGAACCCTGTTAAATTAATTACTAATTGCTCTTCACCATTAACTTCTAAAGTGTGCGATACATAATCTGTTCCGATAAAACTTTTTCCAATTTCAATTATGACTTCATTAATAGGTTTTGAGAAAAGGTTTTTTTTAACCGATAATTGAAATGTGGAATTGCAAATCTCAATATCTTTATCTGTAAATACTTGTGCATCAGTGCAGGCAGTAAGTGTTAGGGCAAAAAATATTGCTGCTGGCAAAAGTCTTTTTAGGGAAAAGATGTACAAAGGGCAGTCATTCTGAGCAAAGCGAAGAATCTTAGGTAAGTTTTGTTGTATAGATTCTTCATACAGATAAAATCGGGATTCAGAATGACGGTTATTATATGTAAACATGCGGGACATATTTTACTTCTCACGTTTCACGTCAGACGTTTTGCTTAAATAATATCTTCATCTTCCGGCAAAGAAGCATACTTTTCTACCTGTCTGGCGTGAGCAAGATTTTCAAAGCGCGCATATTCTTTTATGAATGCAAGTTTTACTATTCCTGTTGGACCATTCCGCTGCTTACCAATAATAATTTCCGCAACGCCTTCAAGTGATTCTCCATTTTCATCTTTTTCTATTCCATAATACTCAGGACGATTTAAAAACATTACAACATCAGCATCCTGTTCTATTGAACCGGATTCTCTTAAGTCAGATAATTGAGGTCGTTTATCAGTCCTTGTTTCAACAGCCCTGTTAAGCTGTGAAAGTGCAACCACCGGGATGTTTAATTCTTTTGCTAATGATTTTAGCGAACGGGATATATAAGATATTTCCCTCTCCCGGCTTTCAGATCTTACCTGCCCTTGCATTAACTGAAGATAATCTATAATTATCATCCCAATATTTTTCTCAACCTTAAGTCTTCTTGCTTTCGCACGGATCTCAAGAACTGTTTGAGCGGGTGAATCGTCAACATAAATAGGTGCCTCAATTAGACGGTGTGCGTTTTTACTTAGCTTCAAACCTTCCTCGTGCGGTAGTTTTCCTGTTCTTACAAGATGTGCGTTCAATTTACCCTCAGCACAAAGTAAGCGAATGATTAATTGCAATGTTGACATTTCCAGACTAAAAATACCGATAGGAATATTATGATCGACGGCGGCGTTACGGGCAATTGATAGAGCGAGAGCAGTCTTACCCATTGAGGGTCTGGCAGCTATTATTATCAAATCAGATTTTTGGAAGCCGCCTAATAATTCATCAAGTTCGTAATATCCGCTGGGGACAGAAAATTTTTGCTGTGATTGCGAGTGTATAGCTTCGATATATTCCAGTGCATCCCTTACCGCTTTGTCCATTCCCTGGTAAGATTGAGTAAGATGGCTTTCGGTAATTTCAAATATTCTTCTTTCAGCTTGATCTAAAATATCAAATGCATCGTCCGTGCCCTGGTAGGCAGCTTTAGCAATTTCGTGAGAGCTGGTAATTAGTCCGCGTAAAATCTGTTTTTCTAAAATTATTTTTGCGTGGTATTCAATGTTAGCAGCAGAAGAAATATTTTGAGAAAGCTGGCTAAGATAAACCGCACCGCCAACTTCATCAATTTGTTCTCTTTTCTTTAATTCTTCGTAAAGTGTAACTGTATCAATCGGTTCAGCAGATTCAAATAATGAAAGCATTGCTTCATATATAAGCCGGTGAGATGTAAGGTAAAAACTATCGGGTTTTAATAGTTCAAGAGCTTTTGGTACTGCTTCTTTTTCAATCATCATTGCACCAAGAACGGATGCTTCTATTTCGGGAACCGCGGGTGGCTTCACACTCGCCGGGATCAATTGATCAACACCATTATTTGGTTTTTTTGGTCTGGCCATACGTTAAGACAAAATACCCCGAATGATATCGAGACAGGTAGTTATTAGTTTATATTATTTACATTCGGAAAATGTGAATGTTTTATGAAAGAATCAAATATTCATAAATGAATTAACCTTTTGATTCCTGATTATTTAAATATCTTCTCCATCAATAACCCAATAATTTTTCCTAAAAGAGCAAAGATTAATCACTCAACCCATCATAAAGTTTTCTAAACTTCTGTAAATCTTCCCAGCAGGGGCGCTTCCAGTTCGGGTTGCGTAAAAGTGCTGCGGGATGATATGTTACCATTACTTTGATATTTTCAAACTCAAATACTTTGCCTCTCATACTTGTAAGGGAATCTCTTTTATTCAGCAAGCCCTTTGCAGCAGTTAATCCCAAACACAAAATTACTTTTGGTTTTATTATTTCTATTTGCTTTTTAAGATAAGGCAGACATGTGTCCATTTCGTCAGGCAATGGAGTTCTGTTGCCCGGCGGACGACATTTTACAATATTGGCAATATAAACTTCATCCCTGCTAAAATTTATAGCTTTTAGAATATCGGTTAAAAGTTTTCCTGCTCTGCCAACAAATGGTAGTCCTTGTTTATCCTCTTCGGCACCGGGACCTTCACCAACAACCATTACATCTGCGTTAGGGTTTCCGCTTCCAAAAACGAATTTATTCCTGCCTTCGTGCAATTTACAGGCAGTGCATTTGTTAATCAGGTTATCTAATTGTTCTAATGTGTCTGCCTTTTCCCAATCCTCTTTTTCTCCCGGGAATAAATCTGTCTCTTCCGAATATTTAACGTTTTTTTCAGCCACAACAGTAGTTTTTCTTTTTATTTGTTTTTCTTCAAATAATTCGTCACCAAATATTTTCTTTTGGTCTTTAAGTGCTTCGATTAATTGTTTTTTAAGTTGATGGTTCATAAAGATATATTTATTTTATAAACAAAAAAAACTATCCCTTCACCTTGCCAGGAAGGGGATGTTAAATTATAGTGTTATTAATTCCGAAAGGATTTTATTTGCTATTTGAAACTTAGATTGAAGCGGGAGTTTTATAGTTTTCCCATTCTTTTTCAGAATCATAACTTTATTTGTTTCAAACTCGAAACCGCTTCTTATATCTTTCAGTGAATTTAATACAATCATATCAAGCTGTTTTTCTTTCAATTTCCGTTTAGCATTTGCCAGTTCATTACTGGTTTCTAATGCAAATCCAACAACTATTTTATCTTCCCTGTTAAATGAAGTGAGAATATCCTGAGTTTCAGAAATCTTAATTTCTTTTAGGCGGCTGCTCTTTTTTATTTTACCCGGTGAAACACGAACTGGTTTGAAATCAGCCACTGCAGCTGACATTACTAATATCTGATTTTTTTTCATTTCCCTAACAACCGCTTTTTTCATTTCAGAAGCCGTCCGTGCAGGAACATAATTTATTTCCTGGTATGCAGTTTCAGAGGAGGGGCCGGAAATAAGAGTTACATCTGCACCTCTTAAATATGCTGCTTTTGCCAGAGCGTAACCCATCTTTCCGGATGATCTGTTTCCAATAAATCTTACCGGATCAATGTCTTCATAAGTTGGACCGGCTGTTATTAAAATTTTTTCATTGATCAAATCTTTTTTATAACCAGTTAGAATCAATTCTACCGCATCAATTATTTTATTCGATTCTGCCAGTCTGCCAATACCTGATAATCCGCTGGCAAGCTCACCCTCTTCAGCAGAAACAATATAGAATCCCAGAGATTCTAATTTTGAAATGTTATCCTGAGTGATAGGATTTCGGTACATATCTATATCAGCTGCCGGAGCGATAATAACTGGTGACCTGGACGCAGAAACTAATGTGGTTAACGCATTGTCAGCAAAACCGTAAGCAATTTTTGCAATAGTATTAATTGTAGAAGGTGCAATTAGAATCACATCAGCCCACTGTGCCATTTCAATATGCCACGTAGTCATATTAGTATTTCCATCGGTTGATTCCGGGAATATACTGACAACAACATTATTATTTGAAAGAGAAGATAATGTTAGAGGGGTTATAAATTGGGTCGCTGCCGGCGTCATTACAACTTTAACTTCCGCTCCCCTTTTTATCATCTCTAACAAGAAATGCACTTTTATAGGCAGCAATGCATCCGGTAACACCAAATATTATTTTCTTTTCTGTTAATGGATCTTTAAGCATAAAAGTTTTTACTTCTATTCACAATAATTATTTTTACCCGGACGAACGGAGAAAAAAATCCAGCAAAAGCTGAACTTGAATCAATTAATAATAAACCTGTTAGTCTTTATATTTAAATTCAATATCCCCATTAAGAAATTCATTCAAAGATTGAATATGAGGTTTCTTTCTTTTTTCCATTTCGAGTGAAATTTTTAACTGTGCCGGATTATCAATATCCTCATTTTCATCATCCCCTACAGCAACAGGGATGGTACTTAATAACGCATTGAATTCTATTTTGTTTTCGTCATTGATCTGTCTTGCACGTTTGGAACTAATAATAATAGCTTCGTAAATATTCTTCGCCTTTCCATCAATTTGTCTCAAATCAATCGGTGTAATTCCCATAGTTTAATTCTCCTTATTTAATATTTTTTTTATTATGATTGATGTCTCTTCAATTGCTTTATTTAAATTTTCATTAATAACAATATAATGAAACTGATCCTTCAAGCTCAACTCCATTTTTGCTCTTAAAATTCTCTTTTGTAAATCTTCTTTCGTTTCTGTTTGTCTATTCTTCAGCCTCTCAATCAAAACATCGTAACTGGGCGGCATAATATAAACTAAATGCGAATTGGAGTAAATCTCTTTTATTGAAAGTGCGCCTTTTACATCTATTTCCAAAAGAACGGATCTGCCCGCATTTATATTGTCATCAATAGAACTTTTGAATGTACCATAATAGTAATCGTAAAATTTTTCCCATTCCACAAACTCATTCTTATTTATTCTATCTTTAAATTTATCATCACTTAAAAAATAATATTCAACTTTTTCATTTGCTCTTTTTAGACGTGTTGTAGCAGAAACTGAAAAGGTAATTTCCGGATAAAGTTTTAATATTTTTTTTACAATTGTTGTTTTCCCGGCACCACTCGGGCCTGAAACAACAATTATTTCTCCTTTCTTTTTTTCCAAAGATCACTCAATGTTTTGAATTTGTTCCCTGATCTTTTCAATTTCTTCTTTAATTAATACCGCTTTATGAGTTATCGAAGTAGAAATAGATTTCGAAGAAATTGTATTAGTTTCTCTGTTCAGCTCCTGACATAAAAAATTAAGTTTCCTACCAGGCTCCGGTTGTTTATTCATACTTTCAATAAAAAATTTAATGTGACTTTTTAACCTTACACATTCTTCCGTAATATCTGCCTTATCAGCAATCATTGCCAGTTCAAGTTTTAATCTTTGGTCATCAAAATTCGTATCCTTTGTTAACAATTTGACACGAACTTTTAATTTATTAAAATAAATATTTACACTTTTTTTGAATTCGTTTTTAATTGATACTACTTTTATTTCAATTGTTTTTATTCTCCTCGAAAGATCTTTTTTTAATTCCGCACCTTCATTTTTTTTCATTTTTAAAAGTTCATCAATGGCATTTTTAAGAGCTTTTTTTACAACACTAAAATCCGCCTCCGATACAGTAGAATCCGAAGATAAAAATATGTCGCGATTATTAAGTAAATGCTCTAATTTAATATTTTCATTTATCTTTGCTAATTTTCTAACTTTTTGGAGGAACGCAGTATAATCTTTAAGTTTCTTATCATTAATTATTGCAATACTGTTGCCATTTCGATTGAACTGGATAATTGCACTAATTTTTCCTCTTTTAATTTTTGATTTTAATATTTCTCGCAGTTCATAATCCCGATCGGATAATTGAGGTGGAAGCTTGATAAAGATCTCTAAAAAGCGGCTGTTAACACTTTTAAGTTCTACATCTGCTGAGATTTTATTTTTATCGGCACTTCCTTTACCGAAGCCTGTCATACTGTAAATCATTTAAACCTTAATAAAAAAGAATTATAAAAATAGTGAATTAATTGAAGCTATTCAAAAATATTTTAAGATTCAATATGAGGAATTCATCCGTAGTTCGGTAATCATTTCTAAGTCGTTGGCAAACAGCTATAAATGGTTGTAATTAGATATTTAACTGAGGTTACGCAAAATCCTAAAACTGCATGTTATGCTCGCGAAAAGCGGGCATCCACTATGCATAAATAAACGAAAAAATGGATCCTCACTTTCCCCGGTGAATCGGGACAGGCAGTGGGAATGACAAACCGGGATCTTTTTTCTGTTATAGTTGTTTTTGCGTAATTTCAGTAATTAATAAACTATCTAAAAAAAATGAAATGACTAAAATTATGAAGTTAGAAATTAAAAATATAAACCACTAAAGGTTCAAAACGCCTCACCTATACCAAAATGAAATTCAAAAGCTTGCCAAAAAGCTCTGTCAAGTAATGTTATTTTCTCCTGGGGGTCCCATACTTTCCATCCAAAATCTATTCTGAACGGAGCAAAAGGCGAATAATACCTCAACCCAAATCCAGACGCTACAGCTATTTCATTAAATTGAAAATCTGTATATCCATTCCAGGTATTGCCATAATCAATAAAGAAATTAAAGCCGAAGTCCTCATCAAATTTTCTTCTGTATTCAATAGAGCCTTCAATAAGGAATGTACCACCTCGAATATTTTCAACTGCAGGATTTAGGTCATCGATAGAATTTATTCTTTCCAATGGAATAAGTTGCCTTGCCTTCCAACCTCTAACAGAGTTAGCTCCACCTGCAAAAAAAGTTTGGTTTGGAGGTATCAGTACATCACTGCCAACAAAGGTTTGAATATAACCAATTTTAAATTTAACACCTATCACCGTGTTATCATCTCTAGACACACCAATATATTCCGAGATCATAGTCTGAAGACGATAATAAAAACCCACATCATCTTCACCAAATCCGAGAGTATCTAAAACCAGCGGATTATCAGTTGTAATTTTCAACCTGGTTAATGCCAGTTCAATTACCTGATTCAAATTATATCCCCTGAATGGGAAAAAGATATCATTAGCTGTGGTTGAGCCAACATTAAATCCAAAAATTGCAGTTGTATATCTCGGTGAAAAATCAGATTCCCCATCTACAGAGATAACGTCATATCCCAATAAATCAAAGCTCAGGTATGGATTAAGCAAGTTTATAAATGTATGTGAAGGCATATCAACTGCCAACAAAAGTTTTCCCCCTTCATTTTCAAAGGGAGTAGAAGATATATTATAAGTTTTATAATACGCTTCCAGTGAAGCAGAAATCGCACGGTTGAAAAAGAAAGGCTGTTCCACTAACAGTGATATATCGACTTGTGTTTGAAGAGTAGAATCCCGACCGGACGAGGAAAATAATTTTATGTTTTGAATATCATTCACTTTAAATTTTGTGCTTAGTGTTAATTTCCTTGCATCTCCAAAAAAATTCTTTCTAACATAACTTAAACCAACACCAATATTTGATGTGTTAAATTCATTATCAATAAAAACTTCCGGCGATAAATCATTAAGATTCCCTATATCACCTTCTATATTCAGGGGTACTTTATTACCAACCGTATCATCCACAAAACCTTTAAGATTAATACTCTTGAATAAACCTGTTCTTGCCAATCTTAATCGGCTCTTAGCAATTTCCTGCTCATTATATTCGTCACCCACCTGCAAATTCGCAACGTACTTTATCAGTTCATCACTTACCAGATCTTTGCCAACGCCTTCTTTTATCACTCTTATTTCACTAAACCTGTAATGATTGCCAGGTGTAAAATATATATCAAGATCTGTTTTATTCCTCAAAGTGTCAATTATTATTTTTGTACTGTCGAATGTAGCAAGCATATATCCCTTGTCTTTTAAAACGGAAAGCACTTCATCTATTTTGGATGCTAATTTTACTTGTGTAAATCTGTTTATTCCTAATAAATTAAGATGAGGAGAAATAAATGGTTGCAAGTAATCCAGTCCTTCTAATCCAAATAAATTTATGTTCCCATAATTAAAGCCTTCGCCTTCAGAAATATAGTACGTCAATTCAGAACTTTGGGAAGATGAATCTAATTGATAAGAATAAGAAAAATCCACTTCAAAAAAACCATTTACAGAATAGAATGATTTTAACGATGCCAGGTCAACACTAATTTCTGTAGAATCAAAATACGTTGGAGGGGAACCAAAGGGAGTAAAAGAGTTGAAAAATCTCCATAGCCAAAATGGGTTCTCTTTGCTCTGGATAATAGATTTCAGATCGGTATCTGAAAATTCATTGTTGCCTTCAAAATTAATCGATGAAAGTTCGTACAATTTACTTGATTGGGCAAATATAGTAATGCTTAAAAGCAAATAAAAAATCGTGAATAAAATTGCAGAACGAAATTGTTTCATCAAATATGTTGCTTTTAATATTCTGCTAATTAAAGTTATAATCCTTTATTTTAAAGATAAACAACGAAATAATAATTACTTTGATTAGAAAAATCAATTTAAAGCTTTATTAGAGGAATTAATATTATTCGGCGGCATATACATTTGGGATAAGTATTACAATAAGTTTAAAGATTTGTGCAAAATATATTTATTATAATTTATCAGAATTAATAATCCTTAGGGCAGCATAATCTTTTTTAAAATAACTGATAAAAAATCTTCTTAACATCGGGTCTACTAAATTCTTGGAAAGGAAAAGAGAAGTTCCCCAAGACCTTTCAGCAATAAGATGACCATAGTAAACTTCTCTTTCAGCAAAATTAATTACATACAAATAAACATCACCACCGCCCGTACCAAAATAATAATCCTGTGAATTATAATAGATCATTTCTATTCCATCGGAAGAAAATTTCATCTTATCAACGATAGATTTGTTAAAAGATCCATCCAAAACTCCAGTATTATAAACCACCTTAAACTCATCATCAACTTTTTCAATAAGGTTGAATGAAATTCCCATTTTGTTTTTATCTGATTTTTCAGTGCCTGCAACAATAGACCTGCTTGTATCGGAAGAAAAATAACCCGAGGCTGAAAATCGAATAGTTTCATCAATCATATTATTTGCAATATTCCTAACTGAACGCGGGTCATCAAAATTAACGTATTGATCGTTTTTCTTTCCACAACCAATAATTGAAATAAGAATAATCGTTATTCCAATAAATTTATAGTAGTTATTTAATAACAACCTTGGTACCTATTTTTATAACAGAATAAAGTTCATCAATATCTTCATTGCTCATTGCAATAGATCCGTTAGTCCAATTATAAACAAAGGGAAGATTTTTAAAAATGTAATTTAATCTTCCTAAACCCTGGATACCAATATTACCGCCTAATACCTTATTATATTTCGTACATCCTTCGTAATAAAACTCAAATTTAATCTGATCAAATACTTTCTGTGTGATCCATCCTTTTCGCAATGCCTCAGTAGCATTACTCAAATTTGGGTAATTTAATTGAAAAAATTTATTATAGCGATGTGAAGTATCTATTGAACATATTTTATATTCTCCAACAGGAGTTGCTTCATCATCTGCTGTTTTTTCTGCCCTAAGAATATTTCTGCCAAGACTTACTCTGTAACTCTTTACTAAAACTGTATCCTCATATAAATTTAGCGTGTAATTTCTTTTATCTACTAAAATGTTGGGATTTATAAGTTTGGGAAATCCTTTTTCAATCATTGCTTCAGATAACGGAACTTCTCTGATATTAAGTATTACGCCGTACAAAATTACACCTATCATAAACAGGATCATTGCAGCACTGATAAAAAGTATATTTTTTACAGTACTTTTATCTATAAATTGCTTAAGAAGAGGTTTAATTTTAGCAAAATTATTTTTAGTTGAGTTTTCTTTCACAGAGTAAATATATTTTCTAAAAAAGTTGCAAAATTATTTTCGAAATTTACCTAAAAATCAAATAAGTTCTAGTAACTGAATTATGTATAAACAATCTAATAAATGTATTTAATCATATTGAAATTTTTCATTGTAGTATTGGGTATAATAGTTATGCACGGAACAGAATTGAATGCCCAGATAAAGATTAAGGCCGTGGGTGATATTATGCTTGGTTCTATTACACCAAAAAAAATATTACCGCCCGATGAGGGTAGAGAATTTATTGAATCGATTGGAGATTTATTACACGCTGCCGATATTATTTTTGGAAACCTTGAAGGAACTTTTATTAAAGATGAGATGGAACCACAAAAATGTTCGGAACGATCGCGCAAAGCCGCAATATGTTATGAGTTCGGAATGCCTGAAAATCTTGCCGCATCTTTAAAAGAAATCGGCTTTAATGTTGTTAACCAGGATAACAATCACTCTGTAGATTATGGCGAAGAAGGGTACATCTTAACACAAGAAAAACTGAGTGAATTAGGAATTAAATTTATACCAAAGAAAGGATTAGCAAAATTTACAATTAAAAATTCCCGGGTTGCGCTTATTGCGTTCGGTTATTCAGAAAATTCATATCATATTTCAGATCTTGAAAATGCCAAAAATGTTATTTCAAAATTAAATGATAGGTTTGATATTATTATTGTTTCATTCCACGGAGGTGCAGAAGGTAAAGATGCAATTCACGTTCCTGACTCTACAGAAATATACCTTGGCGAAAACCGCGGAAATGTTTATGCATTTGCACATACAGTAATTGATGAGGGCGCCGATTTGGTGATAGGACATGGACCTCACGTTTTAAGAGCAATGGAAATTTATAAAAACAAACTGATCGCGTACTCACTCGGAAATTTTTTAACTTACGGTAACATCAACATTAGCGGAGTAAGCGGTATAAATATAATTCTTGATGCTGAGATTGATGAAAATACGGGTGATTTTTTGCGTGGCAAACTAATTTCTGTTAAACAAATTGGATACGGAATTCCGGTTTTGGATAAAACTGATGAAGGATTTCAATTAGTGAAAACTTTAACA
>Ga0209988_10002715_pt1 | contig 11715 bp, 9 predicted proteins | sample N075metaG_FD_183115 | JGI IMG/M metagenome (GOLD analysis project Ga0209988, IMG submission 183115) | Deep subsurface microbial communities from Kermadec Trench to uncover new lineages of life (NeLLi) - N075 metaG (SPAdes) (version 2) | ecosystem: Environmental > Aquatic > Marine > Ocean trench... | reverse complement strand
CGTGGCCAAGGACATGACTGACTTGTTGCAACAGGCTGATGGCCGGCAGGTCGATGTGGCGGGTGAAGAGATTACGCTTGCGACCGCAGGCATGAATACCGAATACCTGGAGCCGGACTGGCGCACGCAACTGCTGATGATCATCACGGACCCGAGTGTTGCGTACATGCTGATGCTGGCCGGTATCTACGGGCTGTTGCTGGAGGGTTACAACCCGGGAGCTCTGGTGCCGGGCATTGTTGGAGCGATTTGTTTGCTGTTGGCGTTATTCGCATTCCAGGTGTTGCCGGTTAATTACGCCGGGCTCGCGCTGATGCTGCTCGGAATCATGTTAATGGTCGCCGAGGGTTTTGCGCCCAGCTTCGGCGTGCTCGGTATGGGTGGACTGGCGGCTTTCGTGTTTGGCTCGATTATTCTCATGGATACCGACGTACCCGGATACGCGGTTTCCCGCACCTTGATAGGTGGCATTGCCACGGTGGGTGGACTGGCATCGCTGGGGTTGGTCTATATGTTTGTCAGAGCACGCAAACGACCGGTTGTGAGTGGTCGGGAGTCGATGATCGGGCAGTTGGCGGAAGCGATTAATGATTTCAGCGGACCGGGTCCGTTACGCGGCAATGTCTTCATCAACGGTGAGCGTTGGTTGGCCGAGTCATTGCTGCCTGTGGCGCAAGGCAAAAGTGTGCGGGTACTCGCGATGCACGGACTGGTGCTGAATGTAGAGCCTGAGGTCGACTAGGTCATGCACATATAAACGTGAGAATTTCGCTAAGGTTTTTGCTGAAGAAAATAGCAAGGGAATTTGGTTTCGGAGTATAGGCTATGACTACTATTGCAATGTTCGTTCTTGGCGCGATTGTCCTGCTGTTCTTCGTATCGATCAAGATACTGAAAGAATACGAGCGTGGCGTGGTATTTTTGCTCGGGCGTTTTCAACGCGTCAAAGGGCCTGGCGTTATTATCATCGTGCCCATCATTCAGGAGATGGTGCGTACCGACCTGCGGGTAATCACAATGGATGTACCGACGCAGGACGTGATTTCGCGTGACAATGTTTCCGTCAAGGTAAACGCGGTGGTGTATTTCCGTATCGTTGATCCGGAGCGCGCGATTATCCAGGTGGCGAACGTGTTTGAAGCGACCAGCCAACTTGCGCAAACCACGTTGCGTTCAGTGCTTGGCCAACACGAACTGGACGAGATGCTGTCCGAGCGTGACAAGCTGAATAGCGATATCCAGGCAATCCTCGACCGGCAGACCGATGCCTGGGGCATCAAGGTGTCGGCTGTCGAGATCAAGCACGTGGATATTGACGAGAGCATGATTCGTGCGATTGCGGCGCAGGCCGAGGCTGAGCGTTCCCGGCGCGCCAAGGTTATTCACGCCGAAGGTGAAAAGCAGGCAGCGACGATGCTCGCGGAAGCGGCCGCTATCCTGGCGACCCAGGGGCAGGCATTGCAGTTGCGCTATTTGCAGACCCTGACCGAAATAGCCAATGACAACACCAACACCATCGTATTCCCGTTACCCATGGATCTGATTGCACCGTTTCTTGAGGGGGTAAAATCACCAGGGAACAACCAACCACCCTCGGGTTCGGGGCCGCGGGCAGTTGATTAAGTAGGAGCGGCTTTAGCCGCGACCGATTAATTGTCGCTGTAGGAGTTGATGCGCCTGTAGGAGCGGCTTTAGCCGCGACCGATTAACTGTCGCTGTAGGAGTTGATGCGCCTGTAGGAGCGGCTTTAGCCGCGACCGATTAACTGTCGCGGCTAAAGCCGCTCCTACAGGTGCTCCTACCCATAGTGTTACGGCCTTGTTAATTTAACCGCTTGCCAGCGATGTTCGAGTTCAGCGAGGCTGAGGTCTGTCCAGTCGTCGTCTGAGTCAGCAAGCGAGGCTTCCAGTTTCTCAAAGCGCGCAATGAATTTGCGATTGGCATTGCGTAACGCCTGTTCCGGATTTACCTTGAGGTGTCTTGCCAGATTGGTGACCGCAAGCAGTAAGTCCCCCACCTCTTCCTGTATGGCCGCCTGGTTGTCGGCCTGACGCGCATGGGTAATTTCTGTGAGTTCCTCGTGGATCTTGTCGATTACCTGCTCCGGGTTTTCCCAGTCGAAACCGACCGCCGCGGCTTTTTTGGAAGTTTTCATCGCCAGCGTAAGGGCCGGCAGGTTCGGGGTTAGTCCGGCGAGTGCACTTGACGATTCTCCTTTCGCCTGTCGTTCGTTCGCCTTGTGGGCCTCCCATGCTCGCTGTTGGTCATCTGCGGTGCCCGCATCCTGACCGGCGAACACATGGGGGTGGCGACGGATAAGCTTCTCGGCAATGCCTGCAGCGACCTCGTCGAAGCCAAAATCCCCTTGCTCCGCTGCCATCTGGGCATGAAAAACCACCTGCAGCAGCAAGTCTCCGAGTTCCCCCCGAAGATCATCCATGTCCCCCCGCTCAATGGCATCGGCAACCTCGTAGGCTTCTTCCACGGTGTACGGGGCAATGCTGGCAAAGTTCTGCTCGATATCCCACGGGCAGCCGGTTTGCGGGTGGCGAAGCGCTGCCATTATCTCCAGTAATTTCTGTATAGAATGCATAAGTATATAAATAATCAACTAATTATATCAATCAGAATCCGGATCATCAGCGCAGTAGCACCCCAAATACGGTGTCCTTCGTAATGGTACTCGTAGGTGGGCAGCATGACTCCGTTGCGCTCGCGGTCGACCCGAGTCAGATTTTCCGGGTTCAGCAGATAGTCCATTGGCACCTCGAATACCCCTGCGACCTCGGATGCATCAATTTTTGCTACAAAGTCTCGCGCATAAAAGCCGACTACGGGTAATACGGCATAGCCGGTGATCACGGCCTGGGCGGGCAGGTAGCCGACCACCTCGACCTGATTCGGGCGCAGACCGATTTCTTCTTCTGATTCCCGTAATGCCGTGGCGAGTAAATCAGCATCTTTGGGCTCATACATACCGCCTGGAAATGCAACCTGGCCCGGATGATCGCGTACGGTATGGGTGCGTTCGGTCAGCAGCAAGTGCAGATCACCACCGTCACGCTCTGATAGCGGCACCAGCACTGCGGCTGGTCGCAGTGGCATGCGGAACCAGGCGGCTAGCAACTCAGGCTCTACCCGCGCAGCGGCTGCCACCACAATATCTGTCGGCGCCGAGCTGCCCTTGAGGCGGTTGCTAATGAGATCACGCATAGACGTTAAAACCAGCGAACCTCATTGGCCAAGGCTCAACTCTTGATGCCGCCTTTGGTCAGTTCGGCCGCGTCGAGCAGTCGATCCAGCTGTTCGTCGGTCAGGTCGGTCTGTTCTTTAGTGACATCGCGGATCGGGCGGCCTTCCTTGTAGGCCTGTTTGGCAATTGCAGCGCCCTTCTCGTAGCCGATGATGCTGTTGATGGCGGTCACCAGGATCGGGTTCTTGTCCAGTGTTTCGTTGAGCCGGTCCTGGTTCACCGTGAAGTCGGCGATGGCTTTGTCGGCCAGCAAAACGACGCTAGTGCCCAGAATTTCTGCGCTCTGCAGCAGGTTGTAGGCGACCACCGGCAGGGTCACGTTCAGCTGGAAATTGCCGGCCTGGCCAGCGGCAGTAATGGTCGCGTCGTTACCGATGATCTGCATGCTAACCATAGCCAGCGCCTCGGGAATAACCGGGTTGACCTTGCCCGGCATGATGCTGCTGCCCGGTTGCAGTGCTGTGAGTGCTATTTCCCCCAGCCCGGCCAATGGACCGCTGTTCATCCAGCGCAGATCATTGGCTATCTTGGTGATTGATACGGCGACGGTTTTAATCTGGCCCGACAGTTCGACCGCCGCATCAACGCTGCTCAGCGCTTCAAAATAATTACTGGCCGTTTGGAAGTCGATGTTGGTCTGCTCGGACAGCAGTCTCGCGACTTTGGCGCCAAACTTCGGGTGTGCGTTAATCCCGGTGCCTACTGCCGTACCACCCAGTGCAAGTTGCGTGATGCGTGGCAGACATGCTTCGATGCGCTCGATGCCATGCGCAATCTGGCTGGCCCAGCCGCCAAGTTCCTGACTCATGCGCACCGGCATGGCATCCATCAGGTGTGTGCGGCCGGTTTTGATCACGCAGTCCGTCTCTTCTGCTTTAGCCTCAATGGTTGCCTGCAAATGGCGCAGTCCCGGCAGCAGAATTTCATTCACGCTAAGCGCCGCACTAACGTGCACCGCAGTTGGGATGACGTCATTACTGCTCTGTCCCATGTTGATGTCGTCATTGGGATGAACAGTACTGCCCAGTTTTTTGGAGGCCAGGTGGGCAAGCACTTCATTCGCGTTCATGTTGGAGCTCGTGCCAGAGCCGGTCTGAAACACATCGATCGGAAATTGCTCGTCGTACTGACCCTCGGCGACTTCGAGTGCGGCTTCCTGAATAGCAATGGCTTTGTTTGCAGGCATCAGGCCCAGTTCGCTGTTGGCACCAGCGGTTGCCCACTTGACCAGGCCCAGCGCACGGATGAACTGTCTCGGCATGGTCAGTCCGCTGATCGGAAAGTTGTCAACGGCGCGTTGTGTCTGGGCGCCCCACATTGCATCTTCAGGAACACGCAATTCACCCATGCTGTCGTGTTCGGTCCGATAGCCTTTACTGCTCATTCCTGTCTCCTTCATGGGTGCCCCATTCGGGTACGCCGGTTAAACGGTGGTTCAGTTTAGCTGTTGTTCATGCGCACGCGGTCTGCATAAGCTGTGCAACCATTCGTGTATGATTCGGGCTCGCAAGTATAGTTTTTTTTATTCTGGCTGGCATGAAAAACACAGATCTCACTGCTCTTTCCCCCCTTGATGGTCGCTACGGCGCCAAGGTAGACCCGCTGCGAGAGTTGTTCAGCGAACAGGGGCTGATTCAGCTGCGAATTCTGGTTGAAGTGCGGTGGGTGCAGTTTCTGGCCCAGCATCCCGGTGTAGAGGGGCTGGGGCCGTTTTCGCCGGTCATCAACGAGTATCTCGACAAGCTGGTCGCAAACTTTGACCGGAAGTCCGCACAACGGGTTAAGGATATAGAAAAGACTACCAACCACGATGTTAAGGCCGTGGAATACTATCTTTCCGAGTCCTTTGGTGAAGATAAGGAACTCGGCGCTATCCGACCGTTCCTGCATTTCGCCTGTACTTCCGAGGACATTAATAATATCGCGTACGCTTTGATGCTCAGGCGCGGGCGCGACGAGGTGCTGATACCGGCTTTACGCAGAGTTTGCGGGCGGCTTGCGGAGCTGGCTCGATTAACCGCCGACGTGCCGATGTTGTCACGCACGCACGGGCAAACAGCCAGCCCGACCACACTCGGCAAAGAACTGGCCAATGTTGTTTGGCGGCTCGAACGACAAATTCGATTGTTTGCTGCTGTGGAACCGCTGGCAAAGGTGAACGGTGCGGTGGGCAATTTCAATGCACATGTGGTGGCTTATCCGGACGTAGACTGGCCCGTTGCCGCAAAAGATTTTATCGAGTCCTTAGGCCTGGTCTGGAATCCTTACACCACCCAGATCGAGCCGCATGACTGGGTGGCTGAATACTGTGATGCCCTGGCACGTATCAACACGGTGCTCATCGATTTCAGTCGGGATAGCTGGGCGTATATTTCGATTGGTTACTTCCGGCAGCGCAAGGTTGCCAAGGAAGTGGGTTCTTCCACCATGCCGCACAAGGTAAACCCAATTGATTTTGAGAATGCAGAGGGTAATCTTGGAGTTGCGAACGCCCTGCTCCAGCATTTTTCAGCCAAGTTACCTGTATCACGCTGGCAACGCGATCTCACTGATTCCACTGTGCAGCGCAATTTGGGCGTCGCGGCTGGTCATAGCTTGCTGGCGTGTGAGTCGTTGCTGAAAGGCCTCGGTCGGCTGGAACACGATCCGCAGCGAATTGCGGCTGATCTCGAGTCGCGTTGGGAAGTTCTGGCGGAAGCTGTGCAAACGGTTATGCGTCGTTACGGCATCGAGGATGCATACGAGCAGCTACAAGAGTTGACCCGCGGCGAGCTTATCGATGAGGGTGGCCTGCACAGTTTCATTAAAGGCCTTGAAATACCTGCCGAGGCGAAAAAGTCGTTGCTGGCGCTCACCCCTGCTGGCTATACCGGGTTGGCCAAGGGCTTTGCGGAGTCGCTCGCCGAACGGTTGAAAACGGCTTGAAACCCACTTCCAGCAAGGCACTGATGCGATTTTCTTCGGACTTTATTTATTTCCTGATAGCTTAAACCGTGACGTGGTTGCTTAGCTGCAGCTGTGGGGCTTTCTATAATTTGTATAGTTGCGATAGCTGTCAGCTTCGCTCACAAGGTCACCGGTGGGGTACTGCCTGACAGGTAAAAGTGTGAGTTATATGCAAGACGAGTCAGACAATACGGAAACTCTTATCCTCACGTCACGTGAGGAGGTGCGCGAAGCTGCGATTGAAGTGGCCGCGAGTGCACAACGTTCTATTACCATTATGACCCCGGACATCGAGCCGGGCATCTACGATCACGATGATTTCCTGGAAGTGATTAAGCGACTGGTGCTTGCAAAACGCTATGCGCGAGTTCGGGTGCTGGTGACAGAGCCCTCGCGTACAGTACGCAATGGCAATCGCTTTGTAGCGCTCGGTCGGCGGCTCAACAGCCACATTGATTTTCGTAACTTGCACGAAGACTATCGAACTGAGATTCACGATGCCTTTATCATCGCGGACGAAACAGCGGTGCTTTATCGCACCAATGGCCGTCGTTTTGACGGCATCATGGGCAAGAAGGAACCGGGCATTGCGCTAGTGCATCTTGAAGCGTTTGAACAGCCCTGGGAAGATTCGGTGTTCAGACATGATGTGCACCTGGCGCATATCTGAAGATACGCGCGTACTGTTTTCAGCTATGCAAGCTATACATCTAACGGTTGCCGCCGTCATCGAAAAACACAACCGCTTTCTGCTGGTGGAAGAGCTTGTCAGCGGGCGTAAATTAATTAATCAGCCCGCAGGCCATGTCGAAACAGGCGAGTCGCTGCATATGGCAGTTATACGTGAAATGCTGGAGGAGACGGCCTGGCAATTCAGGCCATCGGCCATAGTCGGGGTTTATCTCTGGACCCAGCCTGAATCGGGTGAGCGCTTTCTACGCGTGGCATATACCGGCCAGATTGACAATCACGATGTCTCGCGAAAACTGGATGACGGCATATTGAGAACACTCTGGCTATCTCGGACAGAATTATTGAACCGTGACGAGCAACTGCGTAGCCCGATGGTGTTGCGGGTGGTAGATGACTACGTGGATGGAACGCGCTTCCCGGTGCACATGTTTCAGCAAATCGAAATCGACGAACTGGCTAATCATGCGCAGGTTGTCTGACATCACGCGACTTAAAATCTCGGCCTGTAGGAGCGACTTTAAAAGACGGCAAGCTTCCAGGTGGCGGTAGAACCGCCTGGAAGGTTAAGAGCCGGAATTTATTTCGAAGAATCCGCAGGATTTGTAGATCAGGCCGCAAGCAATCGGCCTGAAAGATCTTCTCGGAATTTATGCCGGCAAAGTAAAGCTTTGCTCGGTGCAGTCGCGACCAACTGGTGTTGGGCAATTTGTCGCGACTGAAGTCGCTCCTACAGTAAATAACAGCTTTATTTGGTGTCTGACACCAATGTAACTCGCACCACCCCTGCTGTTAATATCCCTGCATGTCCCAACACTCTGACACCACTGTTATTGTCGGTATCTCCGGTGGCGTCGATTCCGCGGTCGCCGCCACTTTGCTGCTGGACCAGGGGTACCAGGTGCAGGGTCTGCACATGACCAACTGGGATGAGGACGATGACTATTGCGCAGCCGCGCAGGATTATCAGGACGCCCGTGCAGTTTGTGCCGATTTAGATATCCCCCTCCATCACGTCAATTTTGCCCGCGAATATCACGACAAGGTATTCGTCGATTTTCTGGAGGAATACCGTCAGGGTCGTACCCCAAATCCGGATGTTGCCTGCAACCGCTACATCAAATTCGGCGACTTTCTTGACTATGCGCTGCGGCTGGGCGCCGACTGTATTGCGACCGGTCATTACGCCCGGCTGGAGGAACGTGACGGTGTATATCGGTTGCTAAAAGGTGTTGATCGCAACAAGGATCAGAGTTATTTCCTGCACGCAATTCGGCCCGAAGTTATGCCGCGGGTACTGTTTCCCTTGGGTGAATTGACCAAACCGGAAGTCCGCATGCGTGCCAATGAACGCGGGTTGCCCAATTACGCACGGCGCGACAGCACCGGTATTTGCTTTATAGGTGAGCGGCCTTTCCGGGAGTTCCTGCAAAGCTATCTGCCGACCCAACCGGGTGACATGGAAACAGCAGCGGGTCAGGTCATCGGTCAGCACGTCGGGCTCATGTACTACACCTATGGGCAGCGCGAAGGCCTGGGTATAGGTGGCGTTAAAGGTTACCCGGAAGCACCCTGGTATGTTGCAGCCAAGGATTTGGAGCGCAATGTTCTGGTGGTTATCCAGGGACGTGATCATCCCCTGCTCTGGTCTGCATCCATGGCCACGGAGGAAATCCGCTGGCTGGCTGGCAGCCCTCTTGGCGTGTGCTTTGATTGCACCGTGAAAACCCGTTATCGGCAGGACGATGTGCCCTGCTCGGTCGACTTAAGCACCGACGGCACTGCCCAGGTCACATTCCATGCGCCGGTGTGGGCGGTCACTCCGGGTCAGTACGGTGTGTTTTACCAAGGTGACGAATGCCTTGGCGGCGGCGTGATTAACACGGCGGTTGGGGTGGCTGTAGATTCTGCTGTGGCCGTACCGGCCGGGGCTGCATGAGGCCAGCGCTGCCACGCCTGAATCCGCTATAATGCCGCCCCTCAAACGACCCGGCAGGCAGTTAAACCGATATTGCCACGCAGAACACCACGGAGATCAACATGGCGCAGCCGCTGGATGCCAAATCAACCCTTACGGTCAATGGAACTGACTACACTATTTATAAGCTGGACGCGGTCACAGCAGGCCACGTCAGCAAACTGCCTTTTTCGCTGAAGATCTTGCTCGAGAATTTGCTGCGCCACGTAAGTGAAGGCGATGTCAGCCCAGAGGATATCCAGACATTGGCAAACTGGGATCCGCAGGCCGAGCCGAGTCAGGAGATTTCCTTTGTGCCTGCCAGGGTGATCCTGCAGGACTTTACGGGTGTGCCGGCGATTGTTGACCTGGCCGCTATGCGCGATGCGGTCGTCAAATTGGGCGGCGATGTCGATTCAATCAACCCGCTGACCCCTGCCGAAATGGTGATTGATCACTCCGTGCAGGTGGACAATTACGGTACCAGCAATGCGCTGGACCTGAACACCAAGATTGAATTCCAGCGTAATCGCGAACGTTATTCGTTCCTGCGTTGGGGTCAGGGTGCATTCGATAACTTCCGGCTTGTGCCGCCGAACACGGGCATCGTGCACCAGGTTAATATCGAGTATCTGGCGCGGGTCGTCTTCGATACCGAGAAAGGCGGTGAACGCGTCGCCTATCCCGACACCATCGTGGGTACGGATTCACACACCACCATGGTCAATGGTCTGGGTGTGTTGGGCTGGGGTGTCGGTGGCATCGAAGCCGAGGCCGCGATGCTGGGTCAGCCGATCACCATGCTGATTCCGCAGGTGGTTGGTTTCAAGCTCAGCGGTGAATTATCGGAAGGCACGACTGCGACCGACCTGGTGTTGACTGTGACGCAGATGCTGCGTGAGCATGGTGTGGTCGGCAAGTTTGTAGAATTCTTTGGCGATGGGCTCTCGAATCTGCCCTTGTCGGATCGCGCGACGCTGGCGAACATGGCACCTGAGTTCGGCAGTACCTGTAGCATTTTCCCGATCGATGTCGAAACTATTCGTTACCTTGAGCTTACCGGGCGTGATGCTGATCAGCTTGCCCTGATCGAGGCTTACGCGAAGGCCCAGGGTATGTGGCGGGAAGACGGTCAGGTCGAGTCGATGTACACCGCTGTGGTGGAACTCGACATGTCTATCGTTGTGCCGTCGCTGGCAGGACCTAAACGCCCACAGGATCGTATACCGCTGACCGCAGCGCAGGATTATTATCAGCGTGATCGCGACAGTGCCGAGAATAAGAGCGTATCGGTGTCGGGCGACAACGGTAATTATGAACTCATCGACGGCGCGGTGGCGATTGCGGCCATCACCAGTTGTACCAACACCTCCAATCCTTCGGTCATGATTGCGGCCGGTCTCGTGGCACGTAAGGCGCGCGAAAAAGGGTTAACCGCCAAGCCGTGGGTGAAAACCAGTCTGGCCCCCGGCTCGCGGGTGGTGACCAATTACCTGACCAAGCCCGGCTTGATCGACGACCTTGCCGCCTTTGGTTTCAACGTCGTTGGTTATGGTTGTACAACGTGTATAGGCAACTCCGGTCCACTGCGCCCGGAGATCGAAGCGGCCATCAAGGAAAACGATCTGATTGTGACCAGCGTGCTGTCGGGCAACCGCAACTTCGAAGGTCGCATACACCAGCTGGTAAAAATGAATTACCTGGCATCACCGCCGCTGGTGGTTGTTTACGCTATTGCGGGCTCCATGAACTTCGACATCGTCGAAGATTCTCTGGGCAACGATCAGGATGGCAATCCGGTTTACCTGCGCGATATCTGGCCAAGTCAGGCCGAGGTGCAGGCACTGGTTCTGGAGAACCTCAATCGCGAGATGTTTATATCCAGTTACAAAGAGGTATTTGCCGGCGACTCCAACTGGAACCAGATCGATGCACCGACCGGGAAAATCTATGCATGGGATGGCGCGTCAACCTACGTGAAGAATCCGCCCTACTTCGAAGGCATGACGATGGATCCGGCACCGCGTGTCGATATCAACGGAGCCCGACTGCTGGCCCTGCTGGGTGATTCGGTCACCACTGATCACATCTCCCCCGCCGGTTCGATCATGCCCGACAGCCCGGCGGGTATGTATCTGCAGGAACAGGGAGTCAGTGTCGGTGATTTCAATTCCTACGGTTCACGCCGCGGCAACCACGAAGTGATGATGCGAGGTACCTTCGCGAATATCCGCTTGCGAAACTTGTTAGCCCCGGGCACCGAAGGTGGCTGGACGCGTATGCAGCCCGACGGTGAACAAACCACGATTTTCGATGCAGCCATGCGTTACAAGGATGCCGGTACGCCATTGATGGTTATTGGCGGTAAGGAATACGGCACGGGCTCATCGCGTGACTGGGCCGCCAAGGGCACCCTGCTGCTGGGCGTGAAAGCCGTGCTGGTTGAAAGTTTCGAGCGTATACACCGTTCCAATCTCGTCGGCATGGGTGTGCTGCCACTGCAGTTCAAAGACGGCGACAGTGCGACAAGTCTGGGTCTGACGGGTGCCGAGAGCTACGACGTACTTGGATTGGCCGATGGCTCACCGACCGAGGTCACCGTGGTGGCTACGGCGGAAGACGGTTCTAAACAGGAATTTCGAGTTCACGTGCGTATAGATACACCGAAAGAATGGGATTACTACAACAACGGCGGCATCCTGCACTACGTGCTGCGACAGTTGGCGGCTGCGGTTGCCGCCTGAATTAAGGGGACAGTGACCTTAATTCAATTCTTATTGTTCCGAGCCAACATTAAAAGGTTAAGGTCACTGTCCCCTTAATTCTCTAATTCCCAAGTCGCGGGCCTTTTTTATGATCCTTGAATGTC
>Ga0209988_10002714_pt1 | contig 11718 bp, 7 predicted proteins | sample N075metaG_FD_183115 | JGI IMG/M metagenome (GOLD analysis project Ga0209988, IMG submission 183115) | Deep subsurface microbial communities from Kermadec Trench to uncover new lineages of life (NeLLi) - N075 metaG (SPAdes) (version 2) | ecosystem: Environmental > Aquatic > Marine > Ocean trench... | reverse complement strand
CTTGGAAGTAATCTGGTCAGCGACCGAAAAATGTGCGTTGACATAAGTAGGAATAGTTTCGTCGTCGCTTATTTCGATTCGAACTTGACCATCGATCTCGGCGCTTATCGAGACAACGTCGTCTGATAACAAACCGGTGGATTGGAACGTCGGAAGCCATGGCGAAAGGTCGGAAGTCGACATCCCTTCTATAGAGAAACCCGTATCGATGCGACTTATGGATAGTGTTGAAGAAAATGCACTAGGTACGTCGCCAACTACAGCATTAACGATTGCCTCATGATGACTTTCAGTCAGCGGATTAATTTCGACATTAATATCGACCGAAAGGACGCTTAACGAGAGATGCTGTCGTTGGCCCGCGGATATCCAAACAATGTTTTCGATCGACGGGGTGCCCGGGGTCGAAAAACGGGCGATCGAAATCTCAGTGTTGGGTATGCTGCCCGGCAGCTGAAGAAACGCATTCAGCAAGCGGGCAAGGGACGGCGGCGCGTTAGGTGTAGCTGCCGGCACAAAGACCAGCTGTTCGATCGAAATCTTCTCCGGCTTTACACTGGGAAAGGTCAGGGGAAAGGATAACCCGGCGATTTCGTAGCGTGTGCCATCGTCCTGTTCGAGAACGACATGTGACAATCGCACGTAGTCGGTCGCCAATTTCTGAATCGAGAGTTCTGTCGCAGTAATTCCCTGGCTGCGGAGGGCCGAGTTCACGATTCCGCGGGCGATCGATTCCCGATAGAAGTGTGTGATGGCAACAAAGATCGCCAGAACGATCAACACTGCCATTGTGTACTTTACGTACTTCACGATTGGTTTCCGCCGGTCGTTCCAAATTACCGCTTATCGTAGCAATTTCCGTATCGTAGGAAATAGTGGCATTACTCACCTGCGGGCCAGCCCTTAGTCGGATCCGCTGAACTGCGTGGTGGCGTGCGTGAATTTTGCGTGAATAAGCTGTGCACAGTCCTGCATAGTACTGCAAATTAGGCAACGGACGCCCTGGTAACTTACTGAAATATAAAACCCTAGGCGATCCTACTCACGACTGAAAATCCGCGTGTCCTGCACGGAAGAACGCCCTGCCAATCGATTGTTGCAGAGATATTCTACGTTCGGTTCGATTGATTGATCGGCAGCTCCGCTGCCTCGCCTTCGGCGTCTGTCGACCGGCTTTGCCGGTCTCGGCACGGATCGGCAGGTGCCGATCCTCACCCTGCGGGCAGCTTCGCTGTCTTAGTTCGCTTCGCGAACTGATCCGCCGTAGCAATAAGACAGCTATCGCCAGTCTTGAGATTCTGTTTCTACTGAGTGGGCCACGAATTTTTTCAGGGTGTATTCCGGACACATAGTTAACACTTTGTCCGCTTCGAACAATTCGCACTTTCGACACTCACCCCTAGGGTATAAGACAAATAAACGCCCTTTTGCATCAAGTCCGGCAGCATTGGAACGCAGTTGAGTTCCTTTTTTGACCCCGAACACCCCGGAATCTTCTCCGAATCCAACGCACTGCCCTGAAGATCCGCGTTCTTTGCCGGTCTTCCCGCCGATGCCCGTTCTCAGACCAGCCGATACCCTGTCGAAGCCGTTCCCGGCCACAACATGGGTAAAGCAGGAGACTTCCGCTGAACTAGCCGAACAGGCCAGCTTGCGGCGGCGCGCGAGGATTGGGGATCTTTACCCCTGAATCCAGCGCCACAAGCGGTCACTCCAGGAATGGTGGAGTATCCGCCGCAGCCTGAACGGATGTATTCGACGTTTCTATTCTTTCAGTTCAATGAGAACAACTTCGAGTGGATCGTCGCTCAGGTTTTCCGGCAAATGCTCTTCTTTGTCCGACCATTGAGCGGCACCCGTCTCTGAATCCGCAGTCACGGATGTTCCGTCAGGTAACGTGAAGCGAACAGCATTCGTAGTCAGGAAAACCGCTACGTTCGGGCCATGCGTGTGCATAACGGATTTTTCACCCGGACCGTATTTGATTCGTATGATTCGAATTTTGTCATTTTCAACATCTCCCTCTCGAGTGCTAGAGTGTAGATGTTGCGGTGACCAGTTGAGATCACCCTGTTTCGTCAGCGACAGACGCTTTTGATCGATGGCCGGTCGGGTAATGTAGCGGCACAACCGTTCCAGCTTGTACCCTAGGGCACCTTCTCGATCGCTACGCGATCTCACCTTGTCACGTTGATCGACTTTGGTCGCCACACCGGCGTGCAGGGAGACAAAATCGCCGGAAGCGATTTTGAACAGCTTAATGCTGGCCCGAAAGGCGGAGGGCAGGATGCCCGGAGTAATCCGGCGACGTTTTCGCCAGTCGGGGCTTCATCGGCATCGCGTTCGTCTGGCAGCGTTTGCAATGTGAAGACTTTACGGCCTTGTTGGGGACCCACCGCAATGCGGTAAGTCGCCGCTCCTGCGCATCCTGCGCCCGCGGCATTCGTGCATCCATGCACATCATGGAATGCCCGCGCAGTTGATCCATCGGGTCTTCATCTGCATTGTCCAGCGTCAAATAGCTGTGCTCGGCATCTCGCTCCAGTACACCCTGGACGGATCCGATATTATGTCGGTCTCACTGAGTCTCGGCGCAAGCACTCTTGTCTCCAGAGGCGTCCTACTTAACCTGACGACCGGCATCGGTATCTCGGAAAATGCACCCGATTATTCGATTGGACTCTCCGCGTCGCTGCAGACAGACGCGCTGCGGAACTTTATTTACCGGTAGCGAATTAGGGACAGCGGTTTGCCTTTCGGCTGGCGTCCGCTTTGGAGCAAAGCAGACATTCCCAGAATAGCCAAACGGCTTCAATAAATTGACCAGTTTGAGCCGCCCGGTTTACCCGAAGCGGACGCTTCCCGCTACGGCAAATAAGCCGATGTTCCGGTGAGAAGCCAGCAAATCTGACCACCTTGTACTATGCTCAGAAGATAAGACAAAAATAGAACCAAACCCGCCGAAAGGCCACGGACGACTCTCCGACGAACCAGAAGATTGCCGAGCTGCCATCTGAACCACCTGCGGACTGCTAAGAGTGAAGAACAACATCGTTTGTCCGACCACTGCGTTGCCAGCTGGCATTATGCTGATTGCCATTGCCGCCATAATTTACGTGCTCTTGGCTGGCGATTCTGCTGAGGACGGATGAATATGCGAGTCCCGGAGTCAAAAATGAACGTGCCTGCAAATACTGAGGACAACCGCAAGACGAAGAAGCAGCTCATTCATGAATTGCAGATCCTAAGGAAGAAGATCGCCGATTCAGGTCGGCTGCTGAACGATAGCCTGGTTATCTACAAACACGCACCAATCGGCCTCTGCGTTTTCGACTTGGACTTAAGATTCTTGCATATCAACAAGTGGCTGGCTGCGATGAATGGGGTGCCAATCGAGAAACACTTGGGACGGACCATTCTCGAAGTGCTCCCAGATGTTGCTGCGGTCATCGAGCCGCAACTCCGCCAAGTGATCGATACGGGGAAACCGATCCTCGGCGGGACTGTCCGGGGGGAAACCAGAGCCTGGCCTGGAATCAAAAGAATGTTTCAACACAATTACTATCCGCTCAAGTCCGACGACTCTGCCGTCGTAGGGGTGAGCTGCGTTGTTGAAGACGTCACCGAGCGAAGACAGGCTGAAAACGATGCGCTTAAGGCGCGGGGCGAGCTAGAGTTGCGCGTCGACGAAAGAACCAGTGAAATAATCGCCATCAATGCGAAATTACTGGAGGAAATTGCCGATCGAAAGCGGGCGGAGAAAGCCCTCTCCTTTCAGGCGACACACGATGCCTTAACGCTGCTCGTCAATCGACGGGAGTTCGAGCGACGTGTGGCGCGCGTCGTTGACACGGCACGCAAGCAACGAGAAGAGCATGTTCTTTGCTATCTGGATCTCGACCAGTTCAAAGTCATAAACGATACCTGCGGTCACATGGCGGGGGACGACTTACTGCGTCAACTCGGGCAATTAATGCTGATGGTGGTGAGAAAGCGCGACACGCTGGGGCGTCTCGGAGGAGATGAATTCGGGATATTGATGGAACATTGCACGATCTCGCAGGCGCGTCGGGCTGCGAATAAACTGTGTATGGCGGTCGAAGGATTTCGCTTCGTATGGAATGAACGGCGTTTTCGTATCGGGGTCAGCATCGGACTGGTACCTATCACCGAGTCGACCGAGAGCGTTGGCAATGTCTTTAGCGCGGCGGATAGAGCCTGCTACGCGGCGAAAGATGACGGGGGTAACCGTGTTTGCGTCTATCGCTCTGACGATATGGACGTCGTCCGTCGACAGGACGAGATGCAGTGGGTGGCGCGAATCGACCGAGCGTTGGAGGACCAACGCCTGCGACTGTGGTCTCAACCGATTGTGCCGATGATGACTGATTCTGGTGAGGGCGGGAAGTTCGAGTTGCTGCTGCGTTTGATCGATGAACACGGGAATATCATACGACCGGGGGTCTTTCTGCCTGCGGCCGAACGCTACGGTCTCTCCACGAAGTTGGACCGTTGGGTCGTCGGTACAGCATTAGACTGGCTAAGCCGTGATCCGAAAATTCTGGAACAACTACACCTGTGTTTTATTAACCTCTCGAGCGCATCTCTGGTCGACGAACAGTTTATTAGATTTGTGTGCGAGCAGTTGGATCAGTCCAAGATAACCTCACAGAAAATCTGCTTCGAAATCACTGAGACAACAGGTATAGCCGACCTGTCGAGGGCAAGATCCTCCATGGCGACCCTAAAAGAGCACGGGTGTCGATTTGCATTGGATGATTTCGGGAGTGGGTCGTCTTCGTTCGCCTATCTAAATTCCTTGCCTGTGGACTACGTGAAGATTGCAGGCCTATTCGTAAAGAACATCGAGGACAACTCTGAGAAGCTAGCGCTTGTGCGTTCTATCCACAATGTTGGCAGGGTAATGGGCAAGCAGACAATTGCGGAATCTGTAGAGAACGAAGCGATTCTGGGGAAGCTTCGCGAGATCGGGGTTGACTATGCTCAAGGCTATTTTTTCGGAGCTCCGATGCCGATCGAGAAAATCAATTTGGTCGATGTATTAGAACGGGGGCATTGGAGAAAATCTCCGAAAGCAGGCTTGGGGTATAAGACGAATAAAGGGCCTTTTCCATCACACCACCGGCATTGAAACGCTGTTGAGCCCACTTTGCATCCCGAGCACCCTGGTAATCTTCTCCGAATCCGGCGCACTGCCCTGAATATCGGCCCTCTATTGCCCGTCTTCCCGCCAATGGCTGTTCTCAGACCAGCCGATACCCTGTCGAAGCCGTTTCTGGTCGCAACATGGGTAAAGCAGGAGACTTCCGCTGAACTAGCCGAACAGGCCAGCTTGCGGCGGCGCGCGAGGATTGGGGATCTGTACCCCTGAATCCAGCGACGATTTCTCCTGCAGCTGTTTCAGTATCTTCCTGATGACCACGGGGTCTTCGATACAAGCAATGATGTGCATGGACGCACGAATGCCGTGGGCGCAGGATGCGCAGGAACGGCCACCTTCGCGCTACGACCGCAAGCCCGGCAGGTCGTAACGTCAATAATTGGAGACTAACGGTACTATCTCACCGCTTTCTTTCAGCGCACGTACACGTTTTTTCTGCTCAGCGAGGTCTTCTTTCAGACTTGAGTACAGTTTGACGAACCTCGGAATTCCGCGAAGACTGTCAACATTGGGGTCGGTCTCAAGGTAAAACCAGACCAGCAGTCGCCAACCCTCGTCGATAGCTAGTTGTAAGGCATCGAGCGCTTGTTCGGGACGGTTTTGCAAGGCGTAAATGTGCACGTCTGTGACCCAGTAACCACTGACACCCAACCGCGACTTGGTTTGGATGAGCTTAAGACTCTGTTCAAGGATGTCGTCGGCCCGGCTTTTTTCACCGAGTCTCATGAGTAACGGCACCATGTCCACGGCCGGCATGTAATTAGTCGCATTCACCTGCGGGGCCTCGGACTCGACGAGTTCCCTGAACGCCCTGGCATAGCGATCCCGGGCTACTTGATGCCTGCCAGCTTTCATGTCGTGGTTTCTCAACACCTTTAATGCGGTCCAGTTCTGTGGATACTTCTCCAGCATGCGGCGGGCATCCTGAAGGGCCAGATCTTCTCGATCGGTGTACAGGTTTAGCAACATGCTGGCCCACATTGTCCAAAACGTATCGGGACCGATTTTCTTCGCTTTTTCAACCCAGTATCGTGCCGAATCCGCATCGTCGAGCTCGAGGTAGCTAATGGCCTGCGACGACTGCAGGCTTGGGCTTTGAGAATCGTTCTGTGCCGCTTTTTGATACCAGATTAATGATTCATCTACCTCCCCGTATACGAGATAGTGAATCGCAGCAATATAGACGTAGGTGAATGCGTGATCCGGTTCAATTGCCGCAACGAGAAGATACTGATCCATAGCCGCGTCGAAGTCGCCGCTACTGTCGAGGTAGCGCGCGTATTGGAACACGGCAGCCGCTGAATAGGGATCCAGCTCCAGCGCGCTGCGAAAGAAATCACCGGCCTCATCCTGCCGGCCCTGCAGCACGCGCAAGCGCCCGTAGGAGCGAAATACACGAGAATAGTTCGGCTGCAAGTCGATCGCCTTCTTGAACGCTTTCTCCGCCGAGTCAAAGTCATGTTGCTGCTGCCTTAGCAATCCGAGTGCCGCGTAGGCCTGCCCCAGCTCCGGATCCAATTCCAAAGCGCGGACTAACGGCGGCTCCGCGAAGCGCAGGCTTTCTTCCAGCGTCAGGCCGCCAAAGAAATTGATATCCAGCGTCAGGTAGGCATCGGCAAGACCGACGTATGCAAGAGCGAACTCCGGATCCATCTCGATAGCCTTGTTATATTCTTCGACGGCCGCGTTCAACGACTCAATGGTTTCAATGCCAGCAAGGTCTTTTGCCTTCAGATACACGGTATAGGCAGACAGGTTTCGCGTCGGCATTGATGAAATCTTTTGTGTTTCCGTCGGTGTCAGGTTCGCTTGCAGCTGCTTTGTGATTGTTTCCACGATCTCCGTTTGCAGGACAAAGATGTTTTCTGCGGTGTATTGACGATCGTAGGTCTCCGCCCAAATATGCTCATCGGTCAGCGTGTCGATTAGCTGCACATTGATGCGGATCTGGTCGCCGACACGCTGTACTGCACCTTCGAGTATTTTTCCAACACCGAGTTCAGCACCAATTTGCGGAATAGTCAGCATTGATTCCCTGTAGCGGTCAACAGAGGTTCGTGAAATAACTTTCAGCGAGGCTATTTTCGACAGTCGCGTAAGCAGGTCGTCGTGTATCCCCACGGCAAGAATGCTGGACGGAGCGGCCGCTTCGCCCGTATCATTGAACGGCAGCACGGCAATCGATCCGGGGTCATATTGTTTTGTTTCGAGCGGCGGCGATGGCAGCTCACGGATGGCTGTGATTTCCCTGCCGAGCCCGAAGACCATGGCGAGAATCACCAGGCTGAAGGCAGAAAGTATCAGGTAGTCCACTCGGTGCAATTTTAAATCGCTGCCGTGATCAACGTCTCGAGTCCGTACGATTTGCCCACCAATGACATCGAAGCGCCAGCCCAATATCAAGGCAATCGGCAGCCCGATGACTGCACAGATCCAGACAAGACGTAGGGCCGAAGACGGGATGTCCCATGCTTCGAACGCAAGGCCGGCAACCTGAAGTACTCCCCAGGACCCAACGATATACAACGCCGCAACTCGAAAGACATGACGGCGATTGCATTCTGCAATGAACGATATCACTCGACGCACCACTGAATGAGTTCGCTAACGCTGCCAATTGTACCTTCTTGGGCATTACGAAGTCAGACCTGTTGAAATTATGCGTGCTATGTCAATCTGCGTGACAGCGTCACACTGACATGTGAAGAAACCGAGGTGGAGTTGGGTCTGAACGGTGGCGCAGGAGGCGCACCAGTTCCAAATCGCGTCTCCGCTGGCTTTGCCAAGGTGATGAAAAGTAACGACTTGGTCTTTATCATCGGCACGTCCCCGCGGGGGCGCGAACCGGAAGAATAAATCTTACACAGTTTCCTGTTGTATCTTCAAACTACTATTTCACTAACGCAAAGTTTGCTCTGCCATCATTACCGCGGCCTGGACCGGATCTATGACCGGGACACCCAGTGCGTCTTCCGCGGCCTTGCGATGCAACGCCATGCCGGCGCAGCCGAGAATAATCGTCTCGGCGCCGTCTTCTTGCACCAACTCTCTGCCCGTATCGATAATTTTTGCGAGTGTCCCCGGGTCGCTCGCCGCCTCATCCACGTTGATGTCCAGTGGCCGTTCACCGGCGTGAAAAGTGTCAAATCCAAGCTGCCTGACATAGGCGAGATGGCGTTGAATGGATTCCCGTCCCAGTGCGAGAACACCAAATCTTTGCCCGCGAGAGGCGGGCAGCGACACAGCACTTTCATGAATTCCAAACACCGGTTTTGCACCGATCCGCCGGCACTCGGCAAGGGCCGGGTCGGAATAACAGGCGATGACAAAGCCATCGTAATTGCCAGCATTCGACGATACGACATTCACCAGCAACGGCACCACAGCCGCAATGTCCGCATCTGATTCAATGCCGAAGGGTGCATCGCCCAGGGTACAACACGTAATCTCGAATTCGCCCGGCCGATGAAATGACTGCAATGCCCGCTCAATCCCGTCGGTCACACTGGTATTGGAATTCGGATTGATGACCAGCAATCGCCTTGCCTTCATAACTTCAAATCAACGCCGAAGTTTTTCGCGGGATCAAGCTCCGGTGCAAGAACACCCGGCATTCCGGTGCAGTCGATCGTTCGCCGCTTAATAAATTCACCACGACCGCGCGCAGCTTTCAATTCTCCATCTTCGATGATGACATCGCCTCGCTGGATGACGGTGACCGGCCAGCCGGTTATCTCCATGCCCTCGTACGGTGTAAAATCCATGTCGTCATGCATATCTTCAGCCGTAATCGTTCGTGAGACTTGTGGATCCCAGATCGCAATATCGGCATCCTTGCCCTCGGTGATCGACCCCTTACGATGATCAAGACCGTAAATCTTCGAGACGTTGGTGGCCGCCAGCGCGACAAAATGATTGAGTGAAATCCGACCTTTCACGTAGCCCTCCGAAAACAGAAGCGGCAGCCGCAACTCTATGCCGGGAAGTCCATTCGCAATCTTTTTGAAATCGACTTTGGGCCCGGCGTGCAATTTGCCACTTTCGTCAAATCGATAGGGCGCATGGTCGGATGAATAAACCTGGAACGTACCATTCTGCAAGCAACGCCAGATCTCTTCCTGTGAGGCGCGGTCCCTGAGAGGCGGGCTGCAACAAAACTTCGCGCCGTGCATATCCGGCAAGTCCATCTGCTCGGCATTGAGGAACATGTATTGCGGGCAGGTCTCACCAAAAACCTTGTGTCCAGCGTAACGCGCCTCGGCGATGATGCGAGCCCCCGCCCCTGTTGATACATGCACGATCAGAATGGGTGTATCCAGAAAACTTGCCAGCGAAATCGCCCGGTTGATCGCTTCGGACTCCGCCGTCCTGGGATGACTGAGCGCGTGGTATTTCGGCGCGCCGTGCCCGGAATCGACGAGTTTGTCGCTGATCCATTTGATCATCGCGTTGTTTTCCGCATGGATCATCGTCAGTGCGCCGTGTTTCTTGGCAACCGTCAATATGTCGAGCAACTGGCCATCATCGACGATCAGGCTGTCGTAGGTCATATACACTTTGAAGGATGTGATGCCCTGTTCAATGGCAATGGGCAATTCCTCGTACAACACCTCATCGGTTGGGTCCGATATGATCAGGTGAAATGAATAATCGATGACCGATTTTGGCGCTGCCCTGTCGTGGTAGGTCTTTAAAACATCTGCGAGCTTCTGCCCTCGATGTTGTGCGGCAAACGGCACGAAGCAAGTATTGCCACCGAATGCAGCCGATACCGAGCCGGAGTAATAATCGTCGAACGTCCTGATCCCGCTGGACGATTCCTGCTCGATATGGCAATGGGCCTCTATTCCGCCGGGAAGCACCAGTTTGTCCGTAGCATCAATTTCTCGATCGGCAGCACCGAGATTCTTGCCTATCGCGGTGATCAGGCCTTCTTTGATGCCTATGTCGGCCTGGAAAGTCTCCGCCGAATTCGTCACGGTGCCACCGGTGATTTTCAAATCAAATTCGTTCATATCATCAACCACTCTACGTTGTGAATCGAACCACCATCACAGCGCGCCTGCGTTGCGTTCGACCCGACTAATAATCCGCGTCAATTCTGCGTGATCCACCGTGTTCAGCGAAGGCCCTGGCGCGCGAACTTTGGGCGAGGCAATGGCACCGCGGCGATGCAATATTTCCTTGCGTAAAGCGAGACCAAAACCGGGTTGTTGCTCGTGTCGGACCAGCGGCAGATATGCATCAAACAGGTCCTCAGCTTTATCGATCTCTCCGGACTGGTGCAAGCGCACAACTTCCACCAGCATTTCCGGGTAGGCGAAGCCCGTCATTGCACCATCGGCTCCCCGCTGCAGTTCCTGCGGCAGATACAACCCACCATTGCCGACAACAATCGATACACGGCGCACGCCGTCTTCATCGGATGATTGTCTCACCTTGCTGATCTTGGTGAGGCCCGGCCACTCTTCATGCTTGAGCATCACCAGTTGATCGAATTCATTCACCAGTCGATTAAACAATGGCACAGAGATTTCCGATCGGGTGGAAAACGGATAATCCTGGTAACAGACCGGCACATCATCGCCTAGTGCGGCAAACACCTGGTAAAAATAATTGTATATTTTCTCCTCGGTGCCGAGACCGGCAGTTGGCGCGATCATGACGCCCGCGGCTCCCTGATCCATGCTGATCCTGGTCAACGCGACGAGATTATCGAGACCGGCACTCGATACGCCGACGATAACCGGGACACGCCCATCGATGTGTGACAAAACACAGCTAACAAATTGGGTCGCCTCGTCCGACGCCAGTTTTGGTGCCTCGCCCATCATTCCGAGCAATGTGATGCCGGTCACTCCCTTATCGATATAGAAGTCGGCGAGCCTTGTTGCGCTCTCGAGGTCAAGCTCACCAGTATCTGTAAACGGAGTAGCGGAAATGATGTAGACACCTGCAGCGGTCTCATCAAGACGGTGTGTAGCCATGAATATTGAGTCTCCCGAAAATGCGAAATTAGTTGTCGCCAGCTATTTTGACGTAGTTTTGCGTCTCGTCGGTAATCTTGCTGGCGTATTTCTTCTCACCGCTGAGGTAGTCGCGCATCAAAGTAATGAAAACACCGCTGAGCAATAACAAAGCGACGAGGTTCGGCAGTGCGCTGGCAGCCACCGAGATATTTGCCAGTGCCCATAACTGGTCAACATTTGTAATGCCGGCAAAGACAATGCCGGGAAGAAAATAGATCCACTTTACGTATCGAAAAACATTTTCACCGAGCAGATTCACAAGCGCCGTTTCAAAATAGATAAAAAACCCAATTTGAGTCGATAGGCAAAACGTCAAAATCGATACGGATATTACAGCACCGGAAACCTCCGGTGAATAATACGTTGCAAATGCCTCAAGCAGCATTTCAATGCCGGTGTTGCCGTTCACCATCACTCCGGACGACAGGATGATCAGTGCCGTGATAGAGCACACGACCGTCGTATCGATGAATACCTCGGCTGCCCCCCACATACCCTGCCTGAACG
>Ga0209988_10002713_pt1 | contig 11721 bp, 11 predicted proteins | sample N075metaG_FD_183115 | JGI IMG/M metagenome (GOLD analysis project Ga0209988, IMG submission 183115) | Deep subsurface microbial communities from Kermadec Trench to uncover new lineages of life (NeLLi) - N075 metaG (SPAdes) (version 2) | ecosystem: Environmental > Aquatic > Marine > Ocean trench... | reverse complement strand
CCCGCCAGGCCATCCTTTATGTGCGGACGACACGGCACGGGGAAAGCGGCTTCGCGCTGCGGCTGGCGCGTCTCTATCGCGCGCCCGCAGGAGTCCGCATCCTGATCGAGGACTGGGCTCGTCTTCACCTCGGCGGTGGTTTTCTCAGCAGGGATCTCGGTATGCTCTCCCTGAAGGCCAGGTTCGACAAGATCCACTTCCACGAGGTGCTCGGCAGTATCGATGGGCTGGAGATCGTCCACAGGGAGGAGACCGACATGAAACGCACGTACCGAAACACCACGGCTTGGTTGCTCGCGGCAACGCTCGCGAGCTTTCTCGGCGTGATCGCTCAGGCCGAAGAAGAGCAGAAGGCCAGCGAGACTTCGACACCCGACGTGTCGGCGGCGCCGCCGATCTACACGCTTCCCAAGGTCGGCAAGCCCACTGGACGAGTCGGGGGAGGGCGGCGCGGTCTCGGCGATGGGACGCCTGACATCTACGCACTGGTTCCGGATCACGTGGGCTACACGATCTCGGCATATCCGCTCCTGTACTGGTATCTCTCCGAGACAGCGGAGGGAGATATCCAGTTCGAGCTGACGCTCATCGACGAATCCTCGATCGAACCGCTCGTGGATCGGCAAATCACGTCACCGAAGAACGCGGGGCTACAATCCATCGATCTCTCGCGGTACGGCGTGAAGCTTCAGCCCGGCGAGGAGTACCAGTGGTCGATCGCGCTGGTGCCGGATCCGGAGGACCGCTCCAAGGACGTCGTCTCATCGGGTTGGATCGAGCGCATTGCGGAACCCGAGGGCTTGGAGGGCCGACTGTCGAAAGCCGGGCCGTCCGGTGCCGCCTCCGTCTACGGCACGGAGGGGTTGTGGTACGACACGCTGGCTGCGACCCACGCGCAGATGATCCGAAATCCCGACGACCCGCGTCATCGACAACAGCTGTCCACCCTATTGGTTCAGGTGGGTCTGCCGGACAGCGCGGCACGCCAATAGCAGGATCATCGGGCCGGAAGGTCCATCGGGCACGACCAAGCTAGCCGGCGCAGGGCCTCGCGCGGGATGCGGCGCTGCATCTTTAGCTGCGAGCGGCGTTGCCCTCAGAACGTCTCGATCGGGCGGCGACTCGCGTCGCGGTCGATCGACGTCGCGTGAACGTGGGCACAGTCGACCCAGCGCTTTTGCACCAACCAGGTCCGGTCACGAACCGCGACGAAGCAACGCTGCTGATCCTGGCTGACTTCCAGCAGCAGTCCATCACCTGTCCAGAAGTCACCCGCCCGCATGTCGATAAAGGCCCGCGTGCCGCGGTTCGGCATCTGGATGCATCCCAGGGTGAGGAGCAGTCCGCAGATCAGCAGGATTCGGGCGGCCATGCCCGGTCCATCGGCCGGGCCGGGGGTTCGCTGAAGCCCGGCCCCCCCGCTACGTTCGAGCCGTGCTGCTTGCTCCCGCTGCCGCCAGCCAGCGCCTGCAGAGCCTCGATATCCTGCGCGGCCTGGCTCTGATCGGCGTGCTGATCGAGAACATGCAGCACTTCGTCTCCCCGACCTACGCCGCCTATCTGACCTGGCCGGCCGCGGGCGAACTCGACCAGATCGTCGTCTGGTGCATCCGCTTCGCCTGCGAGAACAAGGTGTACTTGCTGTTCGCCTTCTTTTTCGGCTACAGCGGAGCCCTCCAGATGCTGAAGGCGGAGGCAACCGAAGCCAGCTTCACCCGACTTTACGCCTGGCGGATGCTCACACTCTTCCTGATCGGCATCGTGAACACGGCCATCTGGAGAGGCGACATCCTGTTGACCTATGCGTTGCTCGGCTTCACGCTGCTGCTGCTCCGCCATCTGTCGAGGAAGAGCCTGTTGGGAATCGTTGCAATTTCGATGGCGATCCCCTCGATCTGGATGAACACTTCGGGCGCCGACCCGGAGATGATCTCGGAATTCATCTATCCGATTCGCCAGACGGCCTTCGCCTTCGCCATGTTCGCGCTCGGACTGGTGGGCGGTCGCGCGAACTGGTTCGCCGACGCCCCCGCCCTGCTGCGACGCACCCGCCCCTGGCTGCCGGCACTGCTGCTGCTGGCCCTCGCGGCCAACATCGTCTTTGCGATCTACTTCGATCGCCAGAACACGGATCCTGCGTCATGGGTCTCCTTGGCGACCGAGGTCTGCGCCGCCCTGGGCACCCCCAGCTTGGCCGCTCTCTACGTGTTGGGAACGCTGTGGGTCCTCGAGCGACCAGCCGGGCGACGCTGCCTGCGGTCGCTGGGCGACCTCGGTCGAATGACCCTCACCCACTACCTGCTGCAATCGATCATCGGCATGGGCCTGATCCATACGCTCGCCAATCACCTGCCCGGTCCCATCACGCCCCCCATGGGCGTCGTGCTGTCGGTTGTAATCCTGGCCGGGCAGATCGCGCTCAGCGTCTGGTGGCTGCGGCGCCATCGCTTCGGACCGGTCGAGTGGTTCTGGCGCTCGGCCACCTACGGCCGACGCCTGCCCCTGCGCATCGCCGATTGAATCCGGCGACGATCGCTCGCTCGTGAAGCAATGCGATCTCTTCGGGCGCGCGCCCGGCATCTCGCAGCACCCCGTCCGTGTGCTCGCCATGCAGGGGCGGCGCCGCGCGAATCGAATCCGTCGTGCGGGAGCGCTCGGTCGGGAGGCCCGTGGTGCGAAGCACGCCGATCTCGTTCAATGGGACGGATCGTGCTGCCGTTGGGCAGTTCTCCGTGCTAGACCTGGGGTCCCTTCACGGCTGGAGATCCCAAGTGCCCACCCCCTGGCAGCGCGACCTGGATCGCGATCGCAAGAACCTCACCGAGTGGCTGGCGAGCCGGCTCCCGGACGCCCGAAAGCTGCGCATTTCCGAACTCACGACGCCCCAGTCCTCGGGCTTCTCGAACGACACACTTCTCTTCGACCTCGAATACGACCAGGACGGCGCCGTCGTCCGCGAGCCGTTGGTCGTCCGGATCCAGCCCACCGGCTACCAGGTCTTCCCGGAATACGACATGGGCCTCCAGTTCCGGACCATGCAGAAGCTCGCAAAGACCGACGTCCCCGTGCCCCGCATGTACTGGCTCGAGGAGGACGACACGGATCTGCTAGGCGCCGCTTTCTATGTCATGGGTCAGGTGCAGGGTCGCGTGCCGCCGGACAATCCGCCCTATCACAAGGACGGCTGGCTGACGGAGGCCACGCCGGAAGAGCGCAACCAGGTCTGGCTGGCCGGCTTCGAGTGCATGGCGAAGATCCACCGCCTCGACTGGGAGGCCCTGGGCTTCGGCTTTCTCGACAAACCCGAACTCGGAGACACGGCCCTCGACCAGCAGATCGCCTACTACAAGAACTACCTCGAGTGGGCGGCCCGGGGCCGCGAGCAACCCACCGCCGAGGCCGCCCTCGAGTGGATCGAGAAGAACAAGCCCGACGACTCCCGCAGGTGCCTTTGCTGGGGCGATGCCCGCATCGGCAACATCATCTTCGACGGCACCACGCCAGCTGCCGTCATCGACTGGGAGATGGTGACCCTCGGCAGCCCCGAGCAGGATGTCGCCTGGCAGATCTTCCTCGACCGCCACCACAGCGAGGGGATCGAGACACCGCGCCTGGAGGGAATGGCCGACTACGACGAATCGACGGCCCACTACTCCAGGCTCTCGGGTTTCGACGTGGACCACCTGCACTTCTACCAGGTCTTTGCCGGCTTCCGCTTCGGCGTCATCATGATCCGGCTGGCCCAGCAGATGGGCGAGTACGGCGTGATGCCGGCCGAGGCAGCCCTCGGGTTCGAGACCAACAACACCGTCACTCGGCTGCTGGCCAAGATCATGGGTCTGCCGATGCCCGGCGAGAAGCTGGCGGACTTCGGCGCTTGAACCCAGCCGCCGCCCGGGCGCGGGCGCGGGCCCGAGCGTCGGTCGAAAGATCTGGGTCGGTCGACCGGACTAGTTGTAGTCGATGACCGAGCGGATCACCTCGCCCGACTTCATGGCGCGGAACGCGTCGTTGATCTCGTCGAGGTCGATGCGCCGCGAGATCATGCCCTCGAGATCCAGCTTGCCAGCCTTCCAGAGGCGCAGCAGCTTCGGGAAGTCGACGCGCACGTTGGCGCCACCGTACATCGATCCCTTGAGCGTCTTGTCGCCGTAGAAGAGCTCGAAGGCGCTGAACTCCACCTTCTCCTCGATCCGGCCCACACCGACCACCACTGCGGTTCCGCCGCGGCGCGTCAGGTCGTAGCACTGTCGGATCGTGACCGGGCTGCCAACACACTCGATGGTGTAGTCAAAGCCCTCACCGGCCGTGACCTCGTTCTTGACAGCTTCGATGTCTTCCGGCACCACCGCATGGGTCGCGCCGAACTGCTTGGCCAGGTCGTGCTTCGACCGCACCGGGTCGATGGCAACGATCTCGGCGGCGCCCGCAATCCGGGCGCCCTGGATGGCGGAGATGCCGACGCCTCCACAGCCGATCACGGCCACCGAGGAACCGGGCTTGACGGCGGCGGTGTTGATCGCCGCACCCACGCCCGTGGTCACACCACAGCCGATCAGGGAGACGACGTTGAGGGGAATGTCCTTATCCACCTTCACCACCGCGTTCTCGGGAACGATCATCTCTTCTGCAAAGGTGCCGCAGCCGGTAAAGCCACCGATGAGATTGCCGTCCACGATGAAGTGAGGCGTAGTCGCCATTGAGATCATCGTTTCGCAGAGCGCGGCCTGGCCGCGCAGGCAGGCCTTGCACTTCCGGCAGGCCGGCGTGAAGGAAAGGATCACATGGTCACCTTCGACGACGTCGGTGACAACCTCACCGACTTCCTGGATGGTGCCGGCGCCTTCGTGTCCGAGCACGCAGGGAGTCCCAGAGGGAATCGTCCCGTTCTGGGCCGAGAGATCGGAGTGGCAGACTCCGCTGGAAACCAGCTTGATGCGGACCTGTTCGGGCCCGACCTCGGTCAGTTCGACATCGTCGCGGATTTCGAGGTCCTTGTTGAGTTCCGTGAGAATTGCGGCTTTCATGAAGACTCCCTGCAAGGCGGCGCCGGAATTCTTCCGACGGGTGAGGATCGCTCAGGGTAACCGAGCGGGCCTTGCCGACACAAGCGCCGCTCCGGCAGGTGGGACCCCGTGCTAACCTGCGGCGATGCTGCGCCTGGCCGGGGCCCCGCTCGTCGCTGCCGGCCTCCTCTCGTGCGCTGCCCCGCCCGGTCACGACGCCCGGCCCGTGCGGCGTCGTTTCCGGACGCTGGGCGATCTCGAATGATCCGCTCCCGGAAAGGATGATGCACCGCTCCCGCTTGACCGAACTCGTCGTCCTCGGCTCCGTGCTCGCGTTGTTCCTGGCCGAGGCCATGCTTCGCGCAGTCCGCCCGGCTCGCCTCGACGTCATCCGCTATCCGTGCGTCTATCAGCCCGACCCGATCCTCGGATTCCGCTACACACCGGGTGCGCAGGGACTGGTGGCCGGCCACTTCGAGATCCACAACCCCATCACCCTGAACTCGCTGGGCTTCTACGACGACGAACCCCTTCCGCTCGGCGAGGCTTCTCCTCGTATCCTGGCGCTGGGCGACTCCTTCACCGCCGCCATGAACGTTCCCCGGGACGCCGTCTGGACCGCCGTGCTCGAGCGCGAGCTTCGAGCCCAGGGACACCCCAAGGCCGATGTCGTGAACCTCGGCCTCGACGGAACCGGAACCGACGTCCACCTGGACCTGTTGCGTCAGTACGTTCCGCTCTTTCGTCCCGACGTGATCGTTCTCGCCTTCTTCGGAAACGACATACTGGACATCCTCAACGGCCGCTTCCAGCGCGAATGTCATCGGAGCATCGTTCTCTCGTACCAGACCGACGATCAACGAGGCGACTTGCGAGATCGGGTCGATGCGCATCACGAACGCCGGCTGCGACGCTGGTTCTTCGACCACTCCTACATCGCACGGCTGCTACAGCTCGCCCTCGACCCGCTCGACCCCCTTCTCATCGAGTTCCTTCAGCCCTCGGCCAAAGAGATGGGCCTCAACGACGCCGTTCGCAATTCCCGAAGCTCCCGGGTGATCGCTGCGTTCGACGGCCTCGAAGAGATCGCCAGAAGCTGTAACTGCCGTCTCGTCATCGCTCCGGTGCCCCCCCGCAGCAATGCCGAAGGAAGTGCGCGACTCGCCAGAAAGATCATCGGCAAGCGCTCGCTCGAAATCCTCGACCTGCTGCCCGACATGGAGCTCGAGCGCAAGCGCGACGGGCGAGAGCACGCCGACCTCTATTTCTTCCACGACGCGCATCTGAACGTCTATGGGAACCAGCTGTACGGACGGACGCTGGCCCGACGCCTGGAGCCCGGGCTCTAGCGACCCGGGTCATGCTCGTCTCGGAATCCCGGCTACGACCTTGGTATGCTCGATCGACCGGGAGACCCGCAGCCTGAGGAGCCGTAGATGGGAGAACCGACCAAGATCCAGGGAACCTGTAACGAACGCTTCGAGCGCGTGCGCGGGGTCTTCACCAACGCCTTCAAGGAAGGCCTGGAAGTCGGTGCCGCCGTCTCGATCGTCGTCGACGGCGAACGCGTCGTCGATCTCTGGTCGGGTTGGATGGACGCCGGCCGGACTCGGCCCTGGCAGCGCGACACCATCGTCAATGTCTTCTCGACGACCAAGGGCATGACGGCACTCTGCGCCCATCGCCTGGTGGAAGAGGGCCGCCTCGACCTCGAAGCTCCGGTCGCGAAGTACTGGCCCGAGTTCGCGGCGGCAGGCAAGGAATCGATCACGGTCCGGCAGCTCATCAGCCACCAGGCCGGGCTTCCGGCCATCCGAAAGACGCTGGCGCCTGCTGACATCTACGACTGGGACACGATGGTCGAGGCCCTGGCCGAACTGGAGCCCTGGTGGGAACCCGGCTCGGGCCACGGCTACCACGCGCTCACGTTCGGATGGCTGGTCGGTGAGGTCGTGCGTCGCATCACGGGCAAGAGCCTGGGAACCTATTTCCGCGAGACCTTCGCCGAGCCGCTCGCGGCGGACTTCTACATCGGCTTCGGCGAAGAACTCGACGATCGTGTGGCGGATCTGATCCAGGGACCCATGCACTTCAATCCCGATGAGCCGAGCTTCATCGAGGCGATTCTCAACGATCCGCAGGGCATGACGGCCAAGGCCTTTGCGAATCCGAACGTCTTCGGCGACGTCCCCATGTCCCGGGAATGGCGCGCTGCCGAGATTCCGGCCGCGAACGGGCACGCCTCGGCCGCCGGCATCGCAACCCTCTACGGCGCACTGGCCGCCGGCGAATTGCTGGGGCCCGATGCCATCGAGTGTGCACGCCAAGAGCAGGTCTGTGGACCAGACCTCGTCATTCCGCTCGTCACCAAGATCGCCAACGGTTTCATGCTGACCCCGGACCAGGAACCCTGCGGACGCAACCCCAAGGCATTCAACCATGCCGGAGCGGGCGGCTCGCTCGGCTATTGCGATCCCGAGGCCCGCATGGGACTCGGTTACACCATGAACAACATGCACATGGGAGCCTGGTTGATCGACCCGCGCGCACGCGCCCTGGTCGACGCCGTCTACGAGGGGCTGTAGCAGGGCTTCGAAAGTCCGCGCGGACGGGGACGTTGTTGAATATTCAACTCCTCGATGCCAGGGAATGATGATGAACAAGACGGAGTTGAATATTCAACAACGTCCCCGTTCGCCTCGTCGACTTGTCGAGCCGCCAGCCGGAGTAGCATGGTCCCCATGAGCCGCCGCAAACAATATCTCCTCTACCTGCTCTCCTTCGTCATGGTGTTCGCGGGCGTCGGGCACCTGCTGAACCCCGACTTCTACCTGGTGATCATTCCTCCGGGGCTCCCGAATCCCGAGTGGCTCAACCTGATGGCCGGCTTGATCGAGATCACCCTGGGCGTCTTCCTGCTGGAACGCCGGCTGCGCTGGCTGGCCGCCTGGGGCCTGATCGCACTGTTCATCGCCGTCTTCCCGGCGAACCTCTATGTAGCCACCGAGAACCTGAGCGTGCCCCAAGGCGTGCCCGGCGCGGGCAATGCGCTGGTGAACTGGATTCGCCTTCCCTTCCAGCCGCTCTTCATCCTCTGGGCGTGGTGGTACACGCGACCGGACCCCGAGAGCTGATCCCTCCGCCGGCCCGCTCGAAATCCGCGTTACAATCGCCGCGAATCCTCTCGCCTTCGCCAAGGAGCACACCCCGGTGAAGTACGCATCGCTCGGCTCAACGGGAATCCAGGTTTCGCGTATCTGCCTCGGATGCATGAGCTACGGCTCGCCCAAGTGGCGACCCTGGGTGCTGGACGGGGACCAGGCCGCACCGTTCTTCCGTGCCGCGGTCGAGGCCGGGATCAACTTCTTCGACACCGCCGACATCTACTCGCTCGGCGCCAGTGAAGAGGTCACCGGCAAGCTGCTCCGGGAGTATGCCAAGCTGGAGGAGGTCGTGATCGCGACCAAGGTGTTCTTCCCGATGAGCGACGGCTCGAACATGCGGGGGCTCAGCCGGAAGCACATCCAGCAGGCCTGCGATGCGAGTCTCGAGCGTCTGGGAATCGACACCATCGACCTCTACCAGATCCACCGTCTGGACACGCACACAGCCATCGAGGAAACGCTAGAAGCCCTCGACCTGCTGGTTCGCCAGGGAAAGGTGCGCGCCATCGGAGCCAGCTCGATGTACGCCTGGGAACTGATGCGCGCCCTCTCCATCTCGGATCAGAGAGGTCTCGCACGCTTCGCGACCATGCAGGGCCACTACAACCTGGTCTACCGCGAAGAAGAGCGCGAGATGATTCCCCTCTGCGAGTTCGAGGGCCTGGGCGTGATCCCCTGGTCACCGCTCGCCCGGGGCATGTTGGCTGGAACGCGCAGCCGACTGGGGGACAAGTCGACGACGCGTTCCGAGACGGACGGTCTCGACCAGATCCTCTACGATCAGCCGTCGGACTGGGACGTGGTCGAGGCGGTGAAGACCGTCGCCAAGCAGCGAGACCTGAAGCCCGCCCAGATCGCCCTGGCCTGGCTGTTGTCCCGACCGGCGGTGACGGCCCCCATCGTCGGCGCCACCCAGCTGGGCCAGCTGGAGGACGCCATCGCGGCGGTCGGGATCGAGCTTTCCGACGACGAGATCGCCGCCCTCGAAGCGCCCTACCGGGCCCATCCGGTGAAGGGGCTGGGCCCAATGCCAAGCATGCGCCGAACTTGATCGACGGCGCTGCCCGGGTTGAGAGCTCGAGACCCACTGAACACCTCCGACTTCAGCATGAGGCGGCCGGTCACGCGTCTGGGGCAGGCCCGGTCATGACCGGTGCGAACCAAGCAATCGCACCGATCAACCCGCCGTAATACAGCAGGTTCGGAACGACACGAAGGCCGTACGCGAAGTCCGCCTCGAACACGAGAAGGATCGCATCGGATGTGGCCCACAGCGCGTAGTAGAGCACCACCAGGCGGGCGACGGACCGCAGCCACGGATTCGAGCGAAGGTTCCCGTGGAAGCGCATCAGCGCCAGGGTCAGCGCCACGAAGAGCGCTTCGTAGACCAGGAAAAGCAGCCGGGACGCGTCGGGCGAATCGGGCACCCACAGCAGGATCAACTGGGACGCAACCGGCACGATCAGCGTCAAGCCAGCCGCCTGCGACAAGCGCCTGCCGTCGAATTCGAGTCCCCCGAGAGACGTTCCCGCTACGGCCAAGAGCAGGAAACGAAAGTCGCCTGCCAGAACGAAGAAGAGCGGCACAGCCGACGCCGCCCAGCTCGGGAGCCGTCCGACGCCGACCACATAGTTCGCGGTCAGCCAGGCGTCGAGCAGGCACAGCGCCCCGAGCCAGATGCAGTAGCCGACGAGCCGGCGATCGATGCCACGCCGCGTGAGCGCAACTCCAACTCCGATCCCAGTGGCAAGCCACAACAGCAGTGGATGCTGAATGAAGCCATTGTAGAAGGTCTGGAAGGACTGGAATTCGGCGCTCAAGGCTTCGACTCGGCAGGCGGCCCGGTCGCCGCCATGGCTCCGAGATAGGCGAGCAGCTGATCGATCACACGGGCCCGGTCGGGGAGCGCAGGATTGAGGCGCGGCATCCGTGCCGTGGGAAGGATCTGGCTGGGGTCGTCAATCCAGCGAACCAGCCAGTCGTGTTCGCGGACTTCGGTGGGATTGACCGGGTGGTTCAGCTCGGGACCGATGCCTCCCCCGTCTCCATTGATGGCATGGCAGCGGCTGCAGTGCATCCGAAACTGCGCAAAACCCCGCACGGCATCCTCGGAGGCGCCGACCGGCGGCTGCATCGCCGGAAAACGATCCCGGGCCCGGATCAGGTCGACGCCGACGAGTTGATAGGGCCAGCCGTAGTCGCCCTGCTGGCGAACCTGTTCGTCCTCGACGTTCTCCCACACCAGGTAGTACGGCCCGAGCTGGATGCGCTGCCGGGATCCGGACTCGAGCTTGAGGAGGGTGAAGCCGTCCATCCCGCTGCGATCGAACGCCAGCCACGCCTCGTGCTCGAGAACACGCGCGACGGGCACTGTCGGCTGGTAACCGTCGCTGCAGGTGAAGAGCAGCTCCTCCTCGCTGCGCCAGTCGCGGCCGTAGACGAAATCGAGCACCTGGTCGAAGCGGAACGCGTCGAAGACGATCTCGTCGCCTTCGTATGGATCGAAGACCCGGACCTTCCCGGCGCCGACCCTCTGCTGGAGCACCGCGAGACTGCGCTCGGCGACCGGCTGCGAACGCCGGGCGAAGACCAGGCCACCCGAAGACTCCGCAGCCGACGAAGACGCTGCCAAGATGGCCAAACCAACGAGCCCTCCGAGTGCGCGGCGCGCCGGGCTAGTCGGCCATCGATCCAAGCGTGAACTCCGTATAGGTGAGCGACGTCTGGCTCGACGGACCCCGGCTGCACATGCAGAGGTGCTGTGCGCGGGATCGCACCCGAACGCCGCGGGCGTGTCCGGAATCCATCATCTCACGGGCGATCTCGCGCACCAGGTCTTCCTGGATCTGGAAGCGGCGTGCCAGGGCGTCGACCAGCCGCGGCAGCTTTCCGAGACCCAGGATCCGGTCGCCCGGCTCGTAGGCCAGATCCACCTGGCCGAAGAAGGGCAGGAAGTGGTGGGCGCAGATTGAGTGGAAGGCGATGTCCTTCACTTCGACCCGGCCTGGCCGTTCATCGGGCTCCAGCATGCGCGTGGTCTTGAGGATCGTCGAGGATTCGATCTCGTAGCCGGCCAGCAGCTCCTTGAACGCTCGGGCAATACGCGCGTCGCTTCCAGGCTCTGCGAACCACCGAAGCGCACGCGGATCGTCGGTCACCTGCTTCGCCAGCCATTCCACCAGTTCCATGTTCCCTCCCTGTGAACGTGGGAAGCATTCTACATGGATGACGGAGCGAGAGAAGCGCCCCCTTCGGCGCGGACGGGGCCGACTGCGGCCCCGGGCCGACGGATTGCGGCCCGGGCCGACGACCTCGAGTCCCCGCCAGCATCCGAGGGCGTCCAGGGCCCTGTTGGACCCCCCCTTCGAGATGCAATCGGCGCGCGCGTGGGATGCCCGGAGGTGGCGGTCGTGCCGTTGCGAGCTGGCCCGGTCCAGATCGAAACGCTCGCGCGTGTCGGTACGAGCGCACTTGCAAACGCCGCGCAAACGCAAGCGCCCTGCCCGCTCAAGGGCCTAGAATTGCGCCGAATTCGATCCGGGAGGCCCCGA
>Ga0209988_10002712_pt1 | contig 11721 bp, 11 predicted proteins | sample N075metaG_FD_183115 | JGI IMG/M metagenome (GOLD analysis project Ga0209988, IMG submission 183115) | Deep subsurface microbial communities from Kermadec Trench to uncover new lineages of life (NeLLi) - N075 metaG (SPAdes) (version 2) | ecosystem: Environmental > Aquatic > Marine > Ocean trench... | reverse complement strand
AGGCGCACGCCATCACGCATTGGCACCATGACCATCGTGTCGGCGTCCGATATTCGCTTGAGGTCAGCGAGTGTCGCCGGGGCTTCTTTGGCGTGCAGGGATTGCAGCGGCAGGAAAAGCAGTGCCATGCCAAGCGGCAGAATTCGGTGAAACAGTCTGAGTGGGCCTGTGACAGGCGATTTTGGTGACATGTACGAACTCTCGGCGATATGGAATCAACCGATCATAACGAATTTACCTGTCGCCAACGATCGACAATACGCGCGGGACTGCCTGATGTTACCCATTGGCTAAAAAGAACCGCTATTTGAGGTCGTCGGCCAGGAGCAAATGACCTTTTGTTATGACGGCGGCGATCTCCCGGGTATTGCTGATGTCAGCCAATGGGTTGGCATTCAGGAGCACGAGATCTGCTCGCATACCGACATCGATGGTACCCATTTCGTCTTGCAGCGAAAAGAACTCCGCCGGCCGAATCGTTGCGGACTCCAGTGCCTCAAGCGGAGTCAGACCTGCTTCAACCAGGCGTTCGAGTTCTGTATGCAGGCTGAACCCGGGCAATGCGCGGGCGATCGGCGTGTCGGTACCGGCACCAATGGGCACGCCCTGCGCGTGCATGCGACCAACCAGAGACAGGCTCCACTGCGCGACAGTCGTGTCTCCCCGATCGCTAGTCCCCAGCCACTCGGCAGTCGCAGCTTGCCAGTCTTCTTTCAGAGTATCCGGCACCTGTGCCAGCGCTTCGTTCCAGTCCGGGTGGTCATACGAAGACCTCAGCGGATAGGCAACAAGCCTCAATGTCGGTACCTGAATGGTTGCTTTTAGACTCGCGATCGTCCGCTCACAACGCTCCTCGTCGTAGTTCAAAATAGCCGGCACTCTTTGTGCGGAATGCATGCCGGATCGCAATTCGTATCCGGATGCGCCGGCATCGTTTTTCAGGCGTGACAGGCGTTCTTCGTAGAGTTCAGCAGAATTACTGGCGCAGTCGAGCTCAACATTGCGCAGATGCTCCATCGAGTCGACCGAAGGACCCGCCTGGCTCGCCAGCATGGACAAAGGTACGTGCGCGGCGATCGGAAGACCATGCGACTGAGCCGCGCTGACCAGCGCAGCGAACACGTCGGCAGAGACCATCTCGTAAATCTTGATGAAGTCGACTCCAGCGTCTTTCAGCGCAGCCACCTTTTGCTGCGCCATCTCGACCGTGGCGTTCTGGGTGCCTATTTCCGGCCGGGACTTGCCGTCGTAAACAACAAACGTGCCGTCAAGCAGCGGGCCACTGTAGAAAACACGGGGTGCGACCGCACCGGGAGCCCGCATTTTTTCGATAACAGGCCGAAGCTTGTCTATCAGGCCACCCGTATCACGCACGCTGGTAATGCCGTAGGCAAGAAACATCGCCGGCATCGATTCCGTGAACGCATCGTCATAGGTGAGGTGAACGTGCATGTCCCAAAGACCGGGTATCAGGTATTTTCCGGAACCGTCGATTGTGTGCTCCGGTGGCGGAAACAGGGATTCGGACGAGGTTACAGCCAGTATCTGGTCACCGTAGAAAAGCACGGTTTGATGCTCGCGGACAGCATTGACTGCATCGATCACCGTAACGTTAGTGATTGCCGTGCCTCGAGCCGGCCCTTCCTGCGAACACCCGCCAAAAAGCAGCACCGCGGCCGCGACAACACAGACTGTTTTCATATCATGCATTACTCCGACCTTACGGTTGCAAATCAACTCGATAACTGAGGACGAATGTCAGGAACTTGCTTACCTCAGTCATATCCCTGGCGGTAAACCGGATCGTATGCGAATTAACCCGCTCGATGTAGGGCAAGTAGGCAAGCAACTCTACCGGCTGATAGTGCTTCAACGTCAGCTCGACCTCAATCGGGGTTTCCAGAACATACGGCTCGAATTCATCAATGCGGCTGACCGCTGATGCCGTGCGGGTGCGGATAACCTCTTGTGCCGCTTCCGGGGTCAACGTTATTGCTGAGTGAAATCCCCTGGCCCATTTGACGACCGCGCCTTCCATATCACCCACGATGACCTGGGTTTCCGCGACCGCCACATCGTCGCCCGAAACCATGATGACGGGCACGCCGAATTGTCCAGCGATGGCCGCGTTCATGCTGCCTTCGGACATCGATTTACCGTTCAGGCGAAAGTCCGTGATGTTGGCGCTGGACATCGTGTGCGCTCGCACGCCCCGTGTGTTTGCCGTGCTTGCATGGTAACCAATGAAAATCACGCCATCGAAGGTTTCGTCAATCCCTTCCATCATGCTGAGTTCGCGCGGCCAGGAACGCACGATCATGACATCGTCGGGCATCCTGTCGATCAGCAGATTTTGTCCATTGCCGTGAGAGTCGCTGACGAGAATCTCTGTGGCGCCTGCCGCACGAGCCGCATCAATGGCGGCATTGACTTCTGCCGTCATGAATTCGCGAAAGCGTTCATATTCGAAGCCGCCCGGGCCCAGCTGCGCCTCGGTGACGACGCCCGCAACGCCTTCCATGTCTGCGGAAATATAGATCTTCAGCGACGTACGCTCTTCCTGAGCGATGGAAACGGTCGAGATCACGAATAGAAACAGCGCGCAGGTTAATCGTTGAACAATCATTTAAAGACTCCATTGCAGCCGGACGACGTAAACGAGATCAATCCGCAATGCAACAGGATAAGGCTTTGGATGGCCGATTTATACAAGGATTGCTCACGCCGGGGTCGCGCGTCGGGAGTATCTGCAGAAGTGCCAGCAGAAACCCGTTGGAGCGTCTCCTGAGGCGCGATCCTCTTGAGCCTGGTCAGCGCGCAAAGCACGCTCCTTGAAAGAGCTTATCTAGCGCTGCCCTTTGAGTTTTTGTGCGGCGCGGTAACGCGCCTCGGCTTCGGCCAGCTCGGCCTGCGCCTTCGCCAGGTCTGTCTCGTTGGAAATTCCTTTGAGCGCTTCTTCCGCCGCCTGCTTCGCGGCAAGAGCTGCTGCTTCATCAAGCTGTTCACCGCGAAGCGCCGTGTCGGCGAGCACCGTCACGAGATGCGGCTGAATCTCCAGCATGCCACCCGTGATGTAGAAGAAATGTTCCTTGCCTTCCGTGTCCTCAATGCGAACTTCGCCTGGCTTTAACGCCGTGAGCAACGGCGCATGCCGCGGGGCGATGCCCACTTCGCCCATGCGAGCGGGTGCGTACACCATCCTGGCTTCACCCGAAAAGATTTCGCCTTCGGAAGATACGATGTCAACGTGAATAGTAGCCATGTTCTTACGCTCGCTCGTTTACTGAATCGCCTTCGCTTTCTCGACGGCTTCTTCGATAGAACCCACCATGTAGAACGCCTGCTCCGGCAGGTGATCGTAGTCGCCATTCACAATTGCGTTAAAGCCGCGAATGGTTTCCGACAGTGGTACGTATTTACCGGGTGAACCCGTGAAGACTTCCGCGACAAAGAACGGTTGTGACAGGAAGCGCTGGATTTTGCGAGCACGGGTAACGGACTGTTTGTCGTCTTCGGACAGTTCGTCCATGCCCAGAATCGCGATGATGTCCTGCAACTCTTTGTAACGCTGCAGCACAGCCTGTACGCCACGGGCACAGTCATAGTGTTCCTGACCAATGATCAGCGGATCGAGGATGCGGCTGGTGGAATCGAGCGGATCGACGGCCGGGTAGATGCCGAGCTCGGCGATCTGGCGCGACAGTACGAGTGTGGCATCGAGATGCGCAAACGTCGTTGCCGGTGATGGATCGGTCAAATCATCGGCCGGTACGTAGACCGCCTGGAAGGACGTGATGGAACCGGTTTTCGTCGAGGCGATGCGCTCCTGCAGGATACCCATTTCCTCTGCGAGGGTCGGCTGGTAGCCCACCGCTGACGGCATGCGGCCCAACAATGCGGAGACTTCGGTGCCGGCCAGTGTGTAACGGTAAATGTTATCGATAAACATCAGTACGTCACGGCCTTCATCGCGGAACGCCTCGGCCATCGTCAGTCCTGTCAGCGCGACACGCAGACGGTTTCCCGGGGGTTCGTTCATCTGGCCGTAAACGAGCGATACCTTGTCGATAACGCCGGAATCCGTCATTTCGTGATAGAAATCGTTACCCTCGCGAGTGCGTTCGCCGACGCCCGCAAATACCGAGAAGCCTTCATGCTCATGCGCAATGTTGCGGATTAACTCCATTAGCGTCACGGTCTTGCCAACACCGGCGCCCCCGAACAAACCAACCTTGCCGCCTTTGGAGATTGGCATGATCAGGTCGATGACCTTGATGCCCGTCTCGAGGAGCTCCGTCGCTAAAGCCTGCTCTTCAAAAGAAGGCGGCGCGCGGTGAATCGGCATTGTCTTCTCGGCACCGATATCGCCCTTGTTGTCGATCGGTTTGCCCAGCACATCCATGATGCGACCGAGCGTCTTTTTGCCAACAGGAACCATGATCGCCTCGCCGGTATTGGTCACGGACATGCCGCGCTGCAAGCCCTCACTGGGCCCCATTGCGATGGTGCGCACGACGCCGTCACCCAGCTGCTGCTGCACTTCAAGCGTCAGATCAACCTCGTCGATGATCAGCGCATCGTAAATATGCGGGATTGCGTCGCTCGGGAATGCAACATCCACCACAGCGCCAATAATTTGCACGGTACATCCGGTGCTCATAACGTTTCCTCGTTTCCTGAATACGGCAATTCGCTCGCCGTAAATTAATTCAAAATTCTGTTACTCAGACACGGCAGCTGCGCCACCGACGATCTCTGAAATTTCCTGTGTAATCGAAGCTTGCCGCGCTTTGTTATAAATAAGCTGCAGCTCGTCAATAATGTCGCCCGCATTGTCCGTGGCGGATTTCATCGCCACCATTTTCGCGGCCATTTCGCAGGCGAAGTTTTCAACCGCACCTCGGTATACCTGTGATTCAATGTAACGCAACAAGACGTCGTCCAGCAGGTCCACAGCATCCGGTTCGTAGATGTAATCCCAGTGCTCCTGCAAGGTTTCATCACCCAGATCGATGGCGCTCACCGGCAACAGTGTCTTTACTTCGGGCTTCTGGCTCATCGTGCTGACGAATTCATTGTGCACGACATACAGTCGATCGATATTTCCGTCGCTGTAGGAATCGAGCATGATCTTGATCGCACCAATAAGGTCATTAGCCTGCGGTCGATCACCCAGATGCGTCGCCGTTGCCACCACGTTGCCGCCAAGACGGCGGAAGAACTGCACAGCTTTGGCGCCGACCAGTGTCAGGTCAACCTCCACGTCTTCGTTTTTCCAATGCTGCAACTCAGCGATGACTTTCTTGAACATATTGACGTTCAAGCCGCCACAAAGACCACGGTCGGTCGAAATAACGATATAACCGACGCGTTGCACCTCGCGCTCAACCAGCCACGGGTGTTTGTAGTCCGGATTGGCTGCGCCCAGGTGGCCGACGACGCGGCGAATGCGTTCGGCATACGGGCGCGACGCTTCCATCTGCTTCTGCGCCTTGCGAATTTTCGCAGCAGCAACCATTTCCATCGCTTTGGTGATCTTCTGCATGTTCTTCACGCTGCGGATCTTATTGCGTATTTCTTTTTCGCCACTCATAAAATATCTCTAATCTGCTTGCCTGGCGTCACTTTCCAATCGTGTAGGGAATTTAGTCTCGCGTCTCTCAAGAAATCCGCTCTACATCGTGTAGGGAACTTAAGTGCGATGTTCTTAATAGACCGTTTTCAAATTCTGTAGTGACTCGTCGCTTTCGTGTGTTTTTCAGCCTCGGTCGCGCCTCAGGAGACGCTCCTACAGCGTGCTAATAAGCTCCTTTTTCGGCAAAGCCTTCACAAATCGCCGTCAACCCAGCCGTAATCTCGTCGTTCAGATCCCCGGTCGCATTGATCTTCTCCATCAGATCAGCCTCATTCGCCTTCGCGTAGTCGTGCAAGGCTGCTTCGTAATCGCCGACTTTGGAAACCTCGACGTCGTCAATAAAACCTTCATTCACGGCAAACAGCGACAAGCCCATCTCGGCAACGGATAGCGGTGAATACTGCTTCTGCTTCATGAGCTCCGTGACTCGCTCGCCGCGCGCAAGTTGCCTGCGGGTGATTTCGTCAAGGTCGGAGGCAAACTGTGCGAACGCCGCAAGCTCGCGATATTGCGCCAGCGCCAGTCGCACACCACCGCCAAGTTTCTTGATGATCTGGGTTTGCGCGGCACCACCAACACGTGACACTGACAGTCCGGCATTGATCGCGGGTCGAATGCCGGCGTTAAACAGATCAGTCTCAAGGAAGATCTGTCCGTCCGTGATCGAAATGACATTGGTCGGTACGAAAGCGGACACGTCACCCGCCTGCGTTTCGATGATCGGCAACGCGGTCAGGGATCCCGTCTTGCCTTTCACTTTTCCGCCCGTCGCATTTTCAACGTATTCTTCATTGACGCGCGAGGCACGCTCAAGCAAACGGGAATGCAGGTAAAAAACATCGCCCGGATAGGCTTCGCGGCCCGGTGGCCGACGCAGCAGCAGTGAAATCTGGCGATAGGCCCATGCCTGCTTGGTCAGGTCATCGAAAATAATGAGGGCGTCTTCACCCTTGTCGAGGAAATACTCGCCCATCGATGTGCCAGCGTACGGTGCAATGTATTGCAGCGCCGGTGAGTCGGCCGCGGCGGCCGCCACAACGATCGTGTGTGCCATGGCACCTTCTTCTTCAAGCTTTCTCACCACGCCGGCGATGGAAGAGGACTTCTGGCCAATCGCGACGTAGATGCATTTAATTCCGCTACTCACCTGATTGATGATGGTGTCCACTGCCACGGCCGTTTTCCCGGTCTGGCGGTCGCCAATGATCAGTTCTCGCTGACCGCGACCGATCGGCACCATCGAATCGATGGCCTTCAGCCCGGTCTGTACCGGCTGATCGACCGACTTGCGCTCAATAACGCCCGGTGCGACCTTTTCGATCGGCGCCGTTTCCGTCGTATCAATCGGTCCCTTGCCGTCAATGGGATTACCGAGCGCGTCAACGACTCGACCGAGCAGTGCCTCGCCGATTGGCACCTCCAGAATGCGTCCGGTGGTCTTGACGGTGTCGCCTTCGGAAATGTGTTTGTAATCTCCAAGAACCACCGCGCCAACCGAATCCTGCTCCAGGTTGAGCGCCATACCGAACGTGTTGCCGGGGAACTCCAGCATCTCGCCGTAGCGAGCGTCGGCCAATCCGTGAATACGTACGATACCATCGGTGACACCAATAACGGTGCCCACATCCTGCGCTTCCGCGGATGCCTCGAAGTTCTCGATGCGCTCTTTAATCAGTTGACTGATTTCAGAAGCTTTGAGTGCCATCTTCTTTTCCTCTTTAAGCGATCAGCGCGTTGGCCAGGCCTTGCAGGCTTGAACGCAATGATCCATCAATAACAACATCGCCAGCACGAATGACCGCACCGCCGATAAGGTTTTCGTCAATTTCTGTTTGCAGAATCACATCACGACCGAAGCGCATCTTAAGTGCTTCCACCAGCGATTCTTGTTGCGCCTGACTCAGCGCAGCCGCGGAAGTAATCGTAACGTCAATGGTGTTTTCCGCTCCCGCCTTCAATTTCTCGAAGTGCTCGGAAATTTCCGGCAAAACCGATACGCGACGGTATTCCAGCAGAAGCTTCAAAAAGTTCGTGCCCCAGGTGTCGCCACCCGCAAGAACATCGGACTTCCCGCCTGCCGCGGAAAAAAGGTCGGTCAGGAATCGCAGCCGTTCATCGTTTGTCAACGACGGCCTCAACAGGAACTTGGCCACCGTACCGTCTGCCATCAATGACCTGGCAACAACCAGTGCTTCCGACCACGTATCAAGCAATTTCGCATCCCGGGCGAGCTCGAAAATAGCCACGGCATACGGTCTCGCAATGGTGTTGTTATCCGCCATATCGAATTCGTCCTAAAGCTCTGCTGCCAGCTTGCTCAGAATATCTTCATGAGCACTGCTGTCGATTTCGCGCTGCAGAATCTTTTCGGCACTGGCCACAGCAATTGCTGAAACCTGGCCACGCAATTCTTCACGCGCCCGATTGGCTTCCTGTTCAATCTCCGCAGTGGCTGCCGCCAGCTGACGCTCGCGTTCCCTGACGCCATCCGCTTTGCCATCGGCAACGATCTCGCTTGCCCGGGTGTGCGCCTGGTCAAGAATGCCGGTTGCCTGCCTGCGCGCGTCGTCGACAATCTCTCCCGCTTCGACTTGCGCCTTGCCGAGACTCTGCTGTCCACGTTCGGCGGCGGCAAGACCATCAGCAATCTCCGTCTGCCGCTCTTCGATCGCATTCAGGATCGGCGGCCAGACGACCTTCATGCAGAACCAGACAAACACGAGCATCGCGATCATCTGGCCGACGAGAGTACCGATATTAATGTCCACTAATGACTCCTAAAATTTGCTTCAAGACCCACTCGCCGCAGCGATGGTCAGTGCTAGCCGCCGGCCAATGCTTTCTGTGCTTCCAGCAACTGCCCGACAAACGGGTTCGCAAAAGCGAAGTACAGCGCGAGACCAACACCGATCATTGCAACGGCATCGAGCAGCGCCACAACCAGGAACATCTTGGTTTGCAACATCGGCGCCAGTTCCGGCTGGCGCGCAGCACCCTCGAGGAAGCGGCCACCCAGCAGGCCCATGCCAATACCAACGCCCAGCGCGCCGAGACCGATCAAAAGTGCGACGGCAATCGCGGTTAATCCAATTACAGTTTCCATCAGTTTCTCCAGTGAAGGATCAAGTCAAAATCCGTTAATGCTCTTCGATCGCCAACGAAAGATAGACCACCGTCAGCATCATGAAAATATAGGCTTGCAGCGTCACAATCAGCAGGTGGAACACGGCCCACATGAAGTGCAGCGGCAACTGGTACCAGCCGATCATCGCGATCAGAATGAAGATCAATTCGCCGGCAAACATGTTGCCGAACAATCGCAGCGACAGCGACAACGGTTTCGCCAATAGCGAAACCGTTTCAAGAATGAAGTTAAACGCGATGATAATGGGCGCCGCGATGAGGCCGAGCCCCTTCGTTGGCGGCGCAATCGGATGCATGGTCAGCTCACGAATGAAGCCACCCACGCCCTTGCTCCTGATGGTGAAAAAGAGGATCAGCACGAAAACCGACAACGACATGCCAAAAGTGATATTGACGTCGGTGGTTGGCACGACTTTCAAATACGGGATGCCGACCAGGCTTGCGACCCCTGGCAGCAAATCAACCGGAATCAGATCCATCAGGTTCATCATGAAAACCCACACAAAGATCGTCAGCGCAAGCGGCGCAATCAATTTGCTCTTGCCGTGAAAGGTCTCTCTTACGCTGGTATCGACGATACCGACCACGATCTCGACGGAGGCCTGCAATTTTCCCGGCTTGCCCACAGAAGCGTTTTTGGCCACCTTGCGAAACATCCACAGGAAGAGGAGACCCAGGAAAACCGAAAAGAACATGGAATCGACGTTCATCGCCCAGAAATTGCCGGCGCAATCGTTCCACACCCATTCACCGTCTACCTTGCAAACCTGAAGATTCTTCAGGTGATGCTGGATGTAGCCGCCAGATGCTTCCGAACCGTGTCCGCCGTCACTCGCCATTCTTGTTACTCGTTATTTCCTTAAGTCTCAATCTTCCCGCCCGCTCGTCAGGAACCCGGCAAACGTTGCCAGCTGTGCCGCAATGAAGCCTGTAAACAGCGCTCCTGCCGCGATCGACCGAACCAACGTGAAAATCAGCGTGAACATGATCACCGTCAGTGCCAGCTTCCCCAATTCTCCGACATAGGCCGCACCTATCAGTGCACCTGCCCCTGGATCGCGCCGCGGCACCACGAGTCGCAGCGCCAGGAAGGCATTCGGGATCACGCAGGTCAGGCCACCCAGCAACGCTGAATAGCCGGAAACGTGTCCGGTTATGCCCCAGAACAGCGCCGCAATCACCACGCTTGTTGCCAATTGCGCCAGCAAAACCCGAACGATCAGACTGTACGAGGCGTTGGATTTCTCCCTGGCCCCTGCGGTCATTTCTGCATTGCCTCCGGCACTAAAAACGCCACGTCCGTCGGTCAGCTGACGGTGGGTGGCGTTATTGCTGTTTTCTGACCAAGCAAGCCTGTGCTTAGCCCGCGCATTATAGTGGGGCAGATGGTGCATGGCAACACGATAAGACACTGAAAAAACCCTTCCTCGACAATAATCGTATGGGGCCTTTTAGACGCGATTCAACGCCGTGAGTTTGCCTGGCCATACTTGAATGCGGAGCAGTTCTCGTGGATGCTTCGTGGCTCGACGGTCATCACCCTGTTGGAGAGCAATGACATGCATCGATCCGTTCTGGCTCTAATCGCAATCTCGGGAGTCGCGTTTGCCGCGAGCGACCCGGGCACCTTCAATTCCCTCGATATATTCGAGCTGGAGGTGGCTTCGGATCCGCAGATTTCGCCTGATGGCGCCGACATTGTGTACGTCAGGCAATCCATGGACATCATGACCGACCGCCTGCGCTCCAACATCTGGCTGGTTTCAGGCGATGGCCGGCGGCACCGCCCGCTGTTATCGGCTACTGACGACTTCTCCAGCCCGCGCTGGTCACCGCAAGGCGACCGCATCGCCTACATTTCGTCGGCCGAGGGACGGGGCCCGCAACTCTACGTTCGCTGGATGGACAGCGGACAAACCGCGCTACTCACCAATCTCCGCAAGGCACCCACCGCCATTACCTGGTCTCCCAACGGGGCGCAAATTGCTTTCTCAATGTTCCTGCCCGGCAAGGAGCCCAAATTGGCTGAAGCACCCGCGACGCCCGAAGGCGCCGAGTGGGCCCCACCCGTCAGGATCATTGATCGCCTCGTCTATCGCGCCGATGGTCGAGGCTTTCTCGACGTTGGCAACACCCACATTTTCGTCGTGCCCGCCGAGGGCGGCACCGCGAGGCAACTCACGAGCGGAGACTATGACCACTCGGGGCCACTGTCCTGGTCCCCGGATGGAAGCACCATTGCCTTTTCTGCAAGCCGCATTGAAGACCACGCATACAAGCCACTCGAAGCGGAGATCTGGACCGTCGGCCTGGAGGATGGCTCACTGACTCAATTGACGGATCGAGTCGGCCCGGACACGGCGCCGACCTATTCGCCGGACGGATCGACCATCGCCTATCGGGGGTTTGATGACCGCAAAATGGGCTACCACAATACCGTGGCCTATGTGATGGACGCGAACGGCGACAACCAGCGCGCCTTGACCGCGGGTTTTGATCGGTCCATCGACGACCTCCAATGGGCCGGTAGCTCGAAGCGTCTCTATGTGCTCTACGATGACCGCGGCGATCGTCATATCGCAACGCTCTCAATGCAGGGTGATATCGAGTCACAGGTGCACGATGTTGGCGGCGCTTCATTGGGCCGGCCGTATACCAGCGGCGGCTTCTCTGTTTCCAGGAAGGGCACCTTTGCCTATACCGCCGGCACGAAATACCGGCCGGCCGACATTGCCGTTGCCCGGCGTGGCGCAGCGGCACGAAAACTGACGCATCTTAATGACGACCTTTTTGCGCATAAATCGCTGGGTCAGGTTGAGGCAATCACCTGGTCGTCACCCGCCGGCAACCTGGAGATACAAGGCTGGATCGTCACCCCGCCTGCTTTCGATGCAGGCAAGAAATACCCGCTGATCCTGGAGATTCACGGTGGACCCTTCGCC
>Ga0209988_10002711_pt1 | contig 11722 bp, 9 predicted proteins | sample N075metaG_FD_183115 | JGI IMG/M metagenome (GOLD analysis project Ga0209988, IMG submission 183115) | Deep subsurface microbial communities from Kermadec Trench to uncover new lineages of life (NeLLi) - N075 metaG (SPAdes) (version 2) | ecosystem: Environmental > Aquatic > Marine > Ocean trench... | reverse complement strand
GGCCGTGCTCGACGAGGCCCCGGACTACGCCGCACTGCAGCGAGCGCTGCTGGGGACCCGACGAAGCGGCGACGAACCATGAAACAACCACAACGCCCCCGTGCGATAACAGCCCTGGCCGTCGCGCTCGCGTCGGCCGTACTCGCCGGCTGTGCCGCCGATCCGACCAAGGGCTGGTCGACCGCCTCCATCTGGTCCACTGACATCCGGACCGTGTCGGTCGAGCTCTTCGCCAATGCCACGCCGAATCGCAACTTCGAGTTCGAGTTCACCGATGCGCTGATCAAGGAGATCGAGGCCCGGACGCCGTACAAGGTGACCTCGCCGGGTCGCGCGGATACTATTGTTACCGGACGAATCAGGCGTGTTGAGCACACGCAACTTTCAAAGTCCAGGGTGACCGGATTGAGTGAAGAGGTCACCGTAAGCGTGACGATCGACCTATCGTGGACTGATCTGCGCACCGGTGAGACACTGCTCGAACTGGAGTCGTTTACTGCCAACAGCCTTTTCGTTCCATCGAACCCGACGCGAGAACCGATCGAACTGGGCGAGTTCGGCGTTGCGCAACAGCTGGCGCACGACGTGGTCACCGAGATGCAGATGGACTGGTAACCAACCCCCCACGCACACATGACAGACAAACGCAAGGACAAGGACGAGCAGTCGGCCGACTCTGGGTCGCGAACCGAGAGCGGCTCCGGCCAGAACGGCAAGGGACCGCCACCGCCGCCGACCGTCAAGCTGGGCCGCGGTCTCATGAGCTGGGTGATGATCCTCGCCCTGCTCATCATGCTGTTCGTCGTGCTCAACAACACCCAGGGTCGGGGCCAGGAGATCCCGACCTGGCAGGAATTCACAAAGATCATCGAGCGAGGGGACATCCTCGACGACTCCATCATCATTCGTGACGACCGCGTCATGGCAAACGTCGGGCCCGATGCGGTCGGTTTCCCGGCGAGTACCGAGCCGACCCCGATCTGGGTCCGGATCGACGCCGCCAACCGCGAGTGGTTCATGAGTCAGCTGGACGCGGCCGGCGCCAACTTTAACCTGAGTACCGGCACCAGTGTCTGGGTGCACCTGCTGGTCTCGTTGGCACCGTTCATCCTGCTCATCCTGCTCGTCTGGTTCCTCATCGCCCGATCAATGCGTTCGGCGGGCGCCGGGCCCGGCGGGATGCTCGGCAACTTCGGCAAATCGCGGCACCGCCTCGCCAACAAAGAAAGCGTCACCGTCACGTTCGGTGACGTCGCGGGCGTTGACGAAGCCAAGGAAGAGGTGGAGGAAATCGTCGAGTTCCTCAAGAACCCGAAACGCTTTCAGCGGCTGGGTGGCCGCATTCCGCGCGGCGTGCTGCTGGTGGGGCCGCCCGGCTGTGGCAAGACATTGCTCGCAAAGGCGATCGCCGGCCAGGCCGACGTGCCGTTCTTCTCGATCTCCGGCTCGGATTTCGTGGAGATGTTCGTCGGCGTCGGTGCGAGCCGGGTTCGCGACCTCTTCAAGCAGGCCAAAGACAATTCGCCGTGCATCATTTTCCTCGACGAGATCGACGCGGTCGGTCGCCGTCGCGGCGGCGGGTTCACCACCGGCGGCCACGACGAGCGTGAGCAGACGCTCAATGCCATCCTCGTCGAGATGGACGGCTTCGAGGCCAACGACCAGATCATCGTCATCGCGGCGACGAACCGTTCCGACATTCTCGACCCGGCGCTGACGCGTCCCGGGCGGTTCGACCGGCAGGTCATGGTGCCGCTGCCCGACCTCATCGGACGGCAGCAGATCCTGAAAGTACACTCGAAGAACGTGACGATGGGTCCCGACGTGGATCTCGAGCGGCTGGCCAGGGGGACGCCGATGTTCTCCGGCGCCGACCTTGCCGCGATCGTCAACGAGGCCGCGATCCTCGCGACTCTCACGAACAAGCCCGCCGTCGAGATGGCCGACCTCGACGAGGCACGCGACAAGGTGCGGTTCGGGCGAGCCCGCAAGAGCAGCCGGATCGAGGAGGAGGAACGCATTGCGACGGCCTACCACGAGGCGGGCCACGCGGTGTGCCAGGCCGTGTTCGAGCACGCGGATCCGCTGCACAAGGTCACGATCATTCCTCGCGGCCAGTCGCTCGGTGCCACGTTCGCCCTTCCCGAGAAGGACCGGCACGGTTACGGCGGACGCTACCTGCATCACACGCTGCGGGTGCTCTGCGGCGGACGTATCGCCGAGCTGCGAAAGACCGGCGATATCTCGTCCGGCGCCGCCATGGACATCCAGCAGGCAACGCAGTTCTCGCGATCGATGATCCTCGAATGGGGCATGTCGGAACGGCTGGGGTTCGTTCACTACAGCGGCGCCGACACGCGTGAAGCGTTCATCCCGGAACGAGAGTACTCCGACGAGACCGCCCGCATCATCGACCAGGAAATCAAGCGGTTCATCGACGAGGCATACGCGGAAGCGGAAACCGTCCTGGGCGAACGCTGGGAAGCGGTCTGCGCCATCGCCGAGTCGCTGCTGAAGTACGAGACGCTCCAATGCGATGAGGTGGAGAAGCTCCTTCGCGGCGAGACGCTCGACAAGCCCACGGTCGCCGAGCTGCTCGAGCAGGAAGCGGCGAAGACCTCACCGCCGCCGCCCACGACGGAGCCGACCGCCGACGAGGACGAGAAGCCCGCAACCGGCGGCGACGTTCTACCCAGCCCGGCCTGAGTCAGAGCAGCCCTAGATTTTCGCCTCGACGGTCGCGACGTCACAGTTCTCAACACGAATGGTCTTCCGGGCGCTCGTCCGGCCTGCCTCGATCGACACCTGTTTCGGCTTGACGCCGAGCGCGCGCGCAATCAAAAGGCAGACGGCCTTGTTCGCCCGCCCGCCTTCCGGCGGCGCACTGACACGGATCTTCAGCCTGTCACCGAGCGGCCCCGCGATTTCCTCGCGCGACGCGCCGGGCACCGCCTTGACGCGGATCAGCACGTCGGGACCGTCGGGGAGAATAAAGGACCCAGGGTCCTTTTTCGAAACCATGGTCGTCATCCTCTCCGCCGGTACCGCTCCGAAAAAGGACCCAGGGTCCTTTATTCTCCCACGGTCTTCTTGCGACGCAGGATGTGGTGATAGTGCTGTGCGAAGCGGTGGGCTTCGTCGCGCATCGCCTGTGCGAGCCGCAAGCCGGCGTTCTCCCGGCCCAGCCGTACCGGTTCACGACGCTGCTGCAGGTAGATGAGCTCCTGTTTCTTCGCGAGGCTGATCACCATCGGCGGGAGCACCGGCAGCTGCTCGAACGCCTCCAGCGCGGCGTGCAGCTGGCCAAGCCCGCCGTCGATGAGGATGACGTCGGGATACAGCTCCTGGCCATCGCCGGCGTCCCGGTACCGCCGGCTGACGACTTCGCGGATCGCCATGTAGTCGTCGTTGCCCGCGTTGCGGATCCGATACCTGCGATAGCTGTTCTTGAAAGGCCGCCCGTCGATGAAACAGACCTTCGATCCAACCGTCTCACCGCCTCCGAGGTGTGCGATGTCGATGGCCTCCATGCAGCGGATCGCGGTGTCAAGACCAAGCGTCTTCTGCAGCGAACGCAGCCCCGCGGAGGGATCGACCGCGAACGACGTCACCTCCGGCTGCCAGTCGGTTGCCGCGCCGAGGTTGCGTTTCTCACGCTCGTCAAGTTTCTCGATTGCCCGCACCTGGTCGCGGAGCGCGGCGGCCCGCTCGAAATCCAGTTTCGCGGAGGCGGCCTCCATCTCCTTGCGGAGTTCGCGGATCATCACGCTCCGCTTTGACCCCAGAAAGCGGATGAACCGATTGATGTCGCTGCGATAGGCCTCCTTGGAGATCCTGTTCGCGCACGGCGCCGTGCACTGGCCGATGGCGTGCAGCAGGCACGGACGGAACGAGGCATTACGCGGGGCATCGGCGCGGATATCGAGCGTGCAGGTTCGGTACTTGAAGACACGCTGGAGCAATTGGACGGCGTCGCGGAGCGCATAGACCGAGGTGAACGGCCCGTAGATCTTCGCGCCGCGGTATGCGGGATCGGACGGCGTCCGTGTCACGAAGACGCCGGGGAACTCGTCCCGCGTCGTGATCACGAGATAGGGGAACGTCTTGTCGTCCGTCAGCAGGTCATTGAACCGCGGACGGATGTCCTTGATGAGGCGGCTCTCCATGAGCAGCGCCTCCCATTCGCCCTCGCACTCGATGACCTCGACGTCGACGACCAGGTCGAGCATGGGTTGTTTCCGCGGGCCAAGATCGACCGACGGAACGAAATACGACGCGACGCGGTTGCGGAGCGAACTCGCCTTGCCCACGTAGATCACCGTGCCTGATGCGTCCTTCAGGAGGTACACGCCGGGCGATGCCGGCAATGCCCTGGCCCGCTCGGCAAGACGATCACGCATTTCGGTGGACAACGTCATGGAGCCGTCGATTGTAGGTCCGCGAAGGACTGCGCTGGAGTTCCCGTACCGTGCGGTCGATCAACCCGGTATGCATTGCAACTGCTGGTCCCGGCTCGCGTGTTTCTGCCTCGCCGGTGTCTTGCCCGTCTCGCTGGCGGCGTGCGGTGCCGGGTCGGTGTCCGGCAGCGAGCCCGTTCCCGTTCCACGGGTGCCGCGGCCTGTAACCCCGGTGGTCGCCGCCGAACCGGCTCCGGATCCTCTGACCGCCTACTACGAGCTGCCGGAGGGATGCGTGCGTTTGACGGGCGTCGTTTTCTCGGCCGGCCAGGACATGCGGCCCGGTCGCCCGTTCGGCAGCGGCGTCATCATCGCGATGACGCGAGAGCGATACCAACAGTTCCGGCTCGACGCCAGGGGACCCTGGAAGTCCGCGCTGCTCAACGGCCGCGACTTCCCGATGCCGGTCCGGGTGCTCGCCGAGTCCGGCGTTCACCGCAGCAACCTGACCGCGGGCGGCACCTACGCGCTCACGATTCCGCCGGGCGACTACGTCCTGTGCCTGGCCAACCTCAGCGAGGTCGCCAAGGCCGCTTCACCACTCGACGAGAACCCGTGGGTGGACCGCGTGTTCGACGCCGTGGTGACCGACGAGCAGTTCCAGACCATCATCCCGATCCTGGACCGGGCCACCGGCGAACTCCATGTGGATCACTGAGGCGATACAATCGCCGGAGAATGGCTGACCTGCTGATTCACGGCGGACGCATCATCGACCCGGCCAGCGGTTTCGATCAGACCGCGGACCTCCTCGTCAGCGACGGGGTCATCGCCGCAATCGGCCGCGTTCCAATCGACGCGAACGTCCAACGCCTCGACGCCGAGGGCTGCATCGTCGCCCCCGGCCTCATCGACCCGCACGTGCACTTCCGCGAGCCCGACACCGAGCACCACGAGACGATCGCATCCGGGTGCCGAGCCGCGGCCAACGGCGGGTTCACCGCGGTCTGTTGCATGCCGAACACGCGCCCGCCCATCGACACGCCCGAACTGGTTGATTATGTCCGGCGGCAGGGCCGCCTGGCCGGTGGCACGCGTGTCTTCACGACCGGCTGCGCGACCGAGGGTCGCGCCGGCAAGCGTCCAAGCCCCATCGCCGCGATGAGCCACGCCGGCGCGGTCGCCTTTACCGACGACGGCAACTGTGTCGCCGACGCCGGCCTGATGGCGAAGGTCCTGCGGACCGTCCAGGCAACCGGGCGATGCTTCATGCAACACTGCCAGGACCCGTCGATGACCCGCGGGGCGGCGATGAACGCCGGGCCGTTGGCGACACGGCTGGCACTCGGCGGCTGGCCCGCGGAAGCGGAGTCGGTCGTGATCGAACGCGATCTGCGGCTCAACCGCGGCATCGGCTGCCGCTACCACGCGCAGCACCTGTCGTGCCGGGGATCGGTCGACCTGTTCCGCCAGGCCCGCCGCGACGGCCAGCCCGTGACGGCCGAGGTCTCGCCGCACCATCTGCTGCTCACCGAAGACCGCTGTGACGGTTACGACACGTCCGCAAAGGTCAACCCGCCGCTGCGGACCGCGGACGACATCGCCGGTCTCAAGGAAGGGATCGCGGACGGCTCGATCACGCTGCTCGCGACCGACCACGCGCCGCACCCGGCGCACCGGAAACACATCGAGTTCGAGACCGCCGCCTTCGGCATCGTCGGGCTGGAAACCGCGCTGCCGCTGTACATGGAGGCGCTGGTCGCCGACGGCGTCATCGACATCACGACGATGCTCGCCATGATGACCTGCAACCCGGCGCGGCTGCTTGGCATCGACCGGATGGGCCTGGGCTCACTGGCGGTCGGCGGTCCGGCCGACGTCACCGTGATCGATCCGCAGATGCAGTGGACGATCGTCGCCGGCGAGTTCGCCTCGACCGGTCGGCACAGCCCGTTCGAAGGACGGACCGTCCGAGGCAGGGCGATCGCGACCATCGTCGCCGGTGAAGCGGTGCACCTGCGGTCGCGGGAAAGAGTGGGGAAGAAGTGACCAGTGATCAGTCGTCAGTTCAGTCTGACTGACAACTGATCACTTATCCACGCCAGCCAGCGGCATGAGGACCCACGGGGCACCCAGTTCGGCGTCGCGTCTGGTCATGACACGGCCGTACGCCGACGGATCGCGGTTGCCCCAGCGGAGGATCTCGATGAGGTCCTGCAGCACACGCGGCTCCGTAATGAAGTAATCGTGGTTCAGCGCCAGCCACCCGCTGGAGACCGCCGATGCGTCGATCGTGTCGAACCGGTCGTGGTGAATGGCGACGAGCCCCTCGTCGGCGTTGCCCGCACGCGGATACGCCTGGAGTTTCTGCGATGTCTTGATCACGTTGTCTCTCGATGACGCGTAGAGCGTGTAGTGCTCCGCAACACACGATCGCAGCAGGTCGCGCACGATCACGTCCCGGAACAGGTCCCGATCGATGTCCGGCGCGGCAAGGATGACGTCGCAGAAGACGGGACGGTCCATGCTGTTCAGATCGTCGGCGACCGCCAGCAGGGCCTGGGTCAGGAGCCGACTGCCCATGCTGTGGGCGATCAGGTGGATCCGCGCCGGCTCGTCCGCCGCGAGCCGGTCCGCCGAGGTCTCGTCGACGAGATCCAGCAGGAAGTCCGCGAGGTGATTCACCGACCACTTGATGGTCTCCGAGTCGGCGAAGTACCCGAAGATTCCGGACCAGAACGACCCGCCACGCGACGGCCAGCTGTACGTGATCGGCGGCCCGTCGAAGCCGAGGTCGTACCACAGCTCGGCCGTGCGTGTGACCGCAGCTTCGAACGAATTGTTGAAGCCGTGGATGAACACGAAGGTCTCGTTGTCGCCGGAGTACCACATTCGCTCGCGGAGCCGGTCGTAGAACCGGCTCCGGGTCATCGGGTCGGTCGAGGTGACGCTCACCAGCCGGTGCGGCGACTTCGGCAGCCGGCCCGTCACGAGGTGGTTGCGCTCCCGGCGGATCTCGACCCGGCAGACGCCAAGTTCGTACCCAGCCGACCCGGTGTAGCCCCGTTGCGAGCCGTACCGCGGATCGCCGGAATCCGTCGACTCCGGGAGCCGGTCGGTGGCGTAAAAGACGTTCACCGTCCGCACGACCTGCCCGGTGGCCACCCCACGGTGACCCGGCGGGGTGCCGCACCCGGCACCCACCAGCAGCAGCGGGAAGAAAACGACCCTGAACAGGGCTCGCATGGTCGGACCTCCTCTTGGCCTTGGCCGTCCCTCCTATCGGCAAAGACACTGCGCCCGTTAACCGCCGGTCCATCGTTGAAGCGACACCCTCGCACCGGTATACTCCGCCGTTCCGCGTTCGATGTCCGGGCGCGGCCGGCGGACCCGGAGTGGGCCGGCCCCGCCGAATCGATGCTGTTTGATAAGCCGTGGGAGACCGCTCTCCCATGACCCCCGAAGCGCCCTTGCGTGGAACGGGGCCGATCCGTCGGCCACCCACTGACCGTTCCGCCGGTGTCGCTGCATGGAGAACCGATCGTGCCATCACTCGTGAAAGACCTCATCGAGGCCGGAATCCATTTCGGCCAGCGTCGCAGCAACTGGAACCCGAAGATGAAACCGTACATCTTCGGCCTCCGGAACAAGATCCACATCGTGGACATCCGGCAGACCGTCCGGGGCCTGCTGCTGGCCAAGAAATTCATCCAGCAAACCGTCGCCGAAGGCAAGGACGTCTGCTTCGTCGGTACGAAGCGGCAGGCCCGCGCCGCGGTCGAGAAACACGCCATCGAGGTCGGCATGCCCTGGGTCACGGAGCGGTGGGTCGGCGGAACGCTGACGAACTCCCGCACGATCCGCGAGCGTCTCAAGCGGCTCGTCGAGCTGGAAGAGCTCGAGGAGTCCGGCGAGATCGAAAACTACTCGAAGAAGATGGCGTCGCAGCTGTCCCGCGAGCGGAAGAAGATCACCCGCAACCTGCAGGGCATCCGGAACATGGAGAAACACCCCGGTTGTCTCGTGATCATCGATGTCAACCGTGAGATCAATGCGTTGCGGGAGGCGAGAACCCTCGGCATCCCGACGATCGCGCTGATCGACACCGACGGCGATCCCGACCTCGTCGACATCCCGATTCCCGGCAACGACGACTCCATGCGATCGATCGACGTGATCGTCCGCGAGTTGTGCGCAGCGGTCAGCCTCGGCAAGACCGGGCGGCCCGGCGAGACCGAGACGCCCGAACCGGACGCGCCGACGCAGACCGACCAACGCCGATCGACACGGACGATGTTCCGCGCCGATGATTCGACCACCGCGCCCCCTGCCGTGCCGGCCAGCGACACGCCCGCGGTGCCGGACACGCCGGCCGTCGCGACCTCAACCGATGCCACGTCCGCCTAGACGGGCTTCAGGAAGGAAAGAGAGATGGAGACGACCGAAGCAAGCTTCACGGCGAAGGACGTCATGGCCCTTCGCGCGAAGACCGGGCTGGGCATGATGGACTGCAAGAAGGCGTTGACCGAGAAAAACGGTGACATGGCCACCGCCGAGACGTGGCTCCGCCAGAAACTCAAGGGCAAGATGGAGGGCCGCACCGATCGCATGACCGGCCAGGGCCGGATCGGCGTCCGGATCGACGGCGCCGCCGCCGCCATTGTCGAGATCCTGACCGAGACGGACTTCACCGCACGAAACGAAGAGTTCGTCGCCATGGTCGAAGACATCGTGGGCCAGGTATTCAACCGGTCCGCCGGTACCGTTGAGCCCGACGAGGCGATCACCACGCGGATCGACGACGTACGGATAAAGACGGGCGAGAACGTCAACTTCGCACGCGGCGAGAAGCTCGAGGGCGGGGCGTTCGGCAAGTACCTGCACCATGACGGCAAGCGGGCCGCCATCGTCCAGATCGAGGGCAGCGCCGACGACGACCTGCTCACGGGCATCTGCCAGCACATCGTCGCGCACGTGCCGACGCCGGTCGCCGTCGACGAGAGCGGCGTGGACGCAGACCTGCTCGAGAAGATCCGCTCCGAGGCAAAGCAGGAGGCGACCGACAGCGGCAAGCCTGCCGAAATCGTCGAGAAGATCGCCGAGGGCAAGGTCCGGAAGTACCTGCAGGTCAACACGCTGGTGAACCAGATGTACGTGAAGGACCCGTCCGGTAAAACGACGGTGAAATCGCTGCTTCCCGACGGCGTCAAGATCACGCGGTTCCTGCGGTATACGGTCGGTGAAGCGGCCGGCGAAACTGTTTAGAGCGCTCCGTAGCGGCCTCCGGCCGCACACTCGCTCTGGTCGCGCCGGCCCGCTAGGATTGCCGTACGCCCGGTGACCCGTAGACCGTCGACTCCGTTGGTCAAAGGCATGGCATCATGAAGTCATTGCGAACTGAACTGGCGGTGGGTTCCGTCCTGTTGTGCCTGTTGATCGCGCACAACGCGATGGGCCGGCCGCGGCTGACCACGCCGCGGGTCCCGTCGCCGTTGACCGCCGTCGCGGATCGCCCGGCCGGCGCCGTCACGACGCTGGCGTTCGACAGGGTGCGCTACGATCGACTGCGGCAGGTCGAGGACGTGATCATGACGGGGTTCCCGCTCGACGCGGCCACGCGGGTCGATCTCGACCTATATCGTTTCGAGATCCTGACCGACGACGCCGAAATCGTCGTCCACACGAATCATGGCGACGTGCTTGCCCCGCGACCCGATGTCGTGCTGCTCCGCGGCTCGATTGCCGGTCGCCCTGACTCCCGCGTGTTCCTGAGCCTGTCACCGCACGGTGCCAATGGATTCATCCGCACCGATGGAGAACAGTACATCGTCGCGGGGGCGAGACCCAGCGACGACCGCCCGACCGTCATCTACAACCTCAACCGGCTGCCGGCCGGGGCGCTGGACATGATCCCGTTCGAGTGCGGCACAGTCGACCTCGGACCGATGATCGGACAGTTCGAGGCGGGGCGCGCCGCGGGCCGCCCGTTCCCACTGGCGGGAGCCACACAGTGCGAGCTTGATGCCCTGGTCGCCATCGAGACCGACTGGGAGTTCACCGAGTTCTTTGATGGCAATATCGATGCGTCGGCGGCCTATGTCCAGACTCTGCTGGCGGCGGTGTCGGAAATCTACCGCACCGATGTTCCGGATGACAACGACATCGGCGTCGGCCTGTCGGTGAGCCACATAAGCCTATGGGCGACAGCCGAAGATCCGTGGACCGCCACCAATACCCAGGCGCTGCTCTTTGAGTTCAAGGACTACTGGAACAACACCCAAGGCGGCGTCCAACGGAACGTCGCCCACTTCCTAACGACCCGCGTGCTCAGCGGGGCCGGCGGCATCGCCTTCCTCCCCGGCCTGTGCCAGGGCGAGTTTGCGTACGGCCTTTCGGCACGCATCGAGGGTGATTTTCCCCAGCCGCTGGAGATCGACGGCCACTTACAGAACTGGGACCTCGTGGTTGTCGCCCACGAGCTGGGCCACAACTTCGGGGCGCCGCACACGCATGCGATGGACCCCCCCGTGGACGAGTGCGCGTTCGGTGTCTGCGAGATCGACCCGGACACCGGGTTCATCGAAGGCACGATCATGAGCTACTGCCATCTCTGCGACGGCGACATCGCGAACATCAACCTGGTTTTCCACGACCGGACGCTCGACGAATGGATCCACCCCTACCTGGCAGACAGTCTGCCTTGCACGCTGGGCTCAGAGAGCCCGACGATCATAGAGCAACCGGTGTCCCTCGTCCTTTGCACGGGTGAGACGGCGATCTTCACGGTCACCGTGTCGTCCCCCGTTGCGTTCAGTTACCAGTGGCGTCACAACGCCATCGATATCGCCGGTGCTACCGGCCCGTCGTATGTCATCGTGGCCGTCAACCCCGCCGACCTCGGCAACTATGACGTCGTCATCTCGACCGACTGCGCCTCGATAATGAGCGACGCAGCGTCGCTGCAGATTGACGATTGCCTGTGCGAATTCATCTCGATCAACGGCCAACCCGCTTCCCAGGCCGTCTGCGAGGGTGACCCTGTCACCTTCACGGTCGTCGCAAACGGCAACGGGCCTCTGACGTACCAGTGGCGCAAGAACGCTGCCGCCATACCGGGCGCAACCGGTTTCTCCTATTCGATCGCGGCCGTCGAGATAACGGACGTCGGCATCTACGACGTCATCGTCACAAGCGTGTGCACGTCAATCTTGAGCAACGGCGCGGCGTTGACGCTGGACCCAGGCCCCGCGTGCAACCCCAACGGCGACGTCTGCGAGGGCTGTCTCACGATCGGCGAGGGCGTCTACGTCTCCACGACAAGTGAC
>Ga0209988_10002710_pt1 | contig 11725 bp, 15 predicted proteins | sample N075metaG_FD_183115 | JGI IMG/M metagenome (GOLD analysis project Ga0209988, IMG submission 183115) | Deep subsurface microbial communities from Kermadec Trench to uncover new lineages of life (NeLLi) - N075 metaG (SPAdes) (version 2) | ecosystem: Environmental > Aquatic > Marine > Ocean trench... | reverse complement strand
GCATTAATCTGGAGGCTACCCGGGCACTCGCCGAATCCGTCAATATTCCGGTCATTGCCTCCGGGGGTGCGACTGATATGGAAGACATTAAACAGTTAAACAGTGTTAAAGATTCTGGCATCGAGGGTGTGATCCTTGGCCGGGCCTTGTATGAACGCACGATCAGTTTGCCAGAAGCGCAACGTTACATCGACGAGCACTAGCCCGTATATTGCACGAAGGCGGTGATAACTAATGAATTTTATCAATAAATTCATATATTAAGGTAAAAAAAACATGAAAAATGCAAAATTCAGATTTCCCCTGAGCTTCGTTCCCTCCATGCGATATACGGGCTAGGAACCCTTAAGCAAATGAAATATGTCGATTCCGTAGCTCGAGCTGTCGCCAGAGCTGACATGCAGATAATCGGTAAATACAGCGTCATAGCTATCGTTACCGCCTTCCCCGGGTAGCCAATTATGCCGCTGGCAAAACGCATTATTCCCTGCCTGGATGTCGATAACGGCCGTGTCGTCAAGGGGGTAAAATTTGTCGAGATCCGTGATGCCGGGGATCCGGTTGAAAATGCACGGCGTTATAACCAGGAAGGTGCAGACGAATTAACATTTCTCGATATCACTGCGAGTTCGGACAATCGCGAAACCATGGCACCCGTGGTCGAGGCTGTAGCCGCCGAGGTTTTTATCCCGTTAACAGTCGGAGGTGGTATTCGCGAAATCGCCGATATTCGTCGCATGTTGAATGCCGGCGCGGATAAAGTCAGTATCAATACGGCGGCCATCATTAACCCCGAATTTGTCAAACAGGCAGCGGATAAATTCGGATCGCAGTGCATAGTAGTGGCGGTGGACGCAAAAAAGGTATCTGTGGATGGCGAAGCCGATCGATGGGAAATTTTTACCCATGGGGGTCGCAAATCAACCGGCATTGACGCAATCGATTGGGTAATAAAAATGGACCAGTTCGGTGCCGGCGAAATTCTGCTCACCAGTATGGACCGGGATGGCACGAAAACAGGTTTCGACAATGTGTTGACGCGACGGGTTTCAGAGGCGGTTCGAGTACCGGTGATCGCCTCGGGAGGCGTTGGTAACCTGCAACACCTGGTGGATGGTATATTGGAGGGCAAGGCTGATGCGGTTCTGGCTGCGAGTATTTTCCATTTTGGTGATTTTCGCATCAGTGAAGCGAAAGCATACTTGCAGGCCCACAATATCGAGGTTAGATTATGATGCAAAGCTGGCTTGACGAGCTTCAATGGAATGCTGATGGACTGGTGCCGGCGATCGCGCAGGATATCGAAACCGGTGATATATTAATGATGGCCTGGGTGAATCGAGAGGCGCTGAATTTGACCAAACAGAAAGGACAGGCGGTTTACTGGTCACGATCACGCCAAAAATTATGGTTTAAAGGTGAAGAATCAGGCTATAAACAGAAGGTCGAAGAAATTCGGGTCGATTGTGACGAAGATGTCATACTGTTACAGATTCGGCAAATTGGTGGTATCAGCTGCCATACAGGCAGGAGACGTTGCTTTTTCAGGGTGCTAAAAGATGGCAAATGGGAAATCGACGAGGAAATAATTAAAAATCCACAAGAGATTTATCGATGAGTAATGATATAATTGAGCGCTTGATGGCGGTATTGGAATCGAGAAAGGGTGCTGAGCCTGAGGAGTCTTACGTCGCGAGCTTGTACCACAAAGGACTCGATTCAATACTAAAAAAAATCGGTGAGGAATCAACCGAGACAATCATAGCCGCGAAATCAGGTGACAAGGAGCAGATTGTTTATGAAACAGCTGATCTTTGGTTTCATTGCCTGGTCTTGTTGGCTCAACAGAATATAGATGTGCGGCAGGTGTTGGATGAACTGGATCGTCGGTTCGGATTATCCGGAATCGAAGAAAAAGCGGCACGTAAATAGTAAATGAGGTGAAAAATGGGTTTTGGTGGAATTAGTATCTGGTCGTTGTTATTAATACTGGCGATCGTGATCCTGTTATTTGGTACGAAGAAATTACGAAATGTCGGTGCCGACCTAGGTGGCGCAATTAAAAGTTTCAAGAAATCGGTGAAGGATGAAAAAACTACCAAAGAAACCAAAGAAACCAAGGATACTGATCCATCGATTATTGAAGCGAAGGTTACAGAAGAAAAAGACAAAGTAAGTTAAGGGCGCCTCTATTAATTGTCTTTTTCCGCGATAGCGGCGTCAGCTCCGTGCTCAAATCCTCATGTATTTTATATACACTCCGGTTTTCCGCGCGGCGCATCCTTGCTCTTATTGCCATGGAAGGCATGTATGCAGGCTTTGCAGGAGCAAAAGCCTGCCAGAAAAAATCCGAATCAATAGAAGCACCCTTTAATTTGAGCCGAAAGCAAATTGGTGTTTATGATTTATTCCCGAAACAATCCTGGCTAGAATTATCTAATGTTTGATATGGGCTTTACCGAGATGATGCTGATCGGCATCGTTGCTCTGGTGGTGATCGGGCCTGAACGGCTTCCCGGGGTTGCGCGCACTGCGGGTAAATACTTTGCCAGATTGCGCAATTTCATGCTGGATGTGCGAGCGGATGTAGAAAGCGAATTAAAGGCCGACGAGCTTCGCGAAATGTTCGAAGAGCAGCAAAAGGAGTTGCAGTCTTTAAAAGACGTGGTCAGTGATGCTGGTAAGGACATCGGACTGTCAGACATCAAAAACGAAATTTCAGGCATCGCCAGTTCAGTGGAAGATTCAAATCCACCACCCGGTCCAGAACCTGAAGCTAAAGGAAAGTCTACTAAGAGGGCTAAACCGCTAACCAGGGTCGCGGCAAAATCAAAATCAAAATCCAGGGCCAGGGCTGCGATCAGGTCGAAAACAGCAGAAAAATCAAATCCCAGGGTAATTCCCAAAGCTAAATCCAAGCCTAAAGCGAGTGCAAAGGCAGCTTCCGCGAGCAAGTCGCCCAAGCCAACAGCGGTTAAACGCCCCAGGGCTAAGGCGAAGTAGAATTTATCGGTATGAGTGAATCCGAGACAGCAGAAGACAGCAAAAGCGGCAGCCTGATGTCACACCTGTTCGAATTACGCGACAGGGTAGTAAGAATGGTATTGGCGGTCCTGGTGATATTTCTCGGCCTGTTCTACTGGGCCAACGACATCTATTCCTATCTCGCGGCACCATTGACCCGGCATCTGCCCGAAGGCTCGACCATGATCGCGATCGACGTCGCCTCGCCTTTTTTGACACCGTTCAAACTGGTCCTGATGCTGTCGGTATTTCTGGCAATGCCGGTGATTCTTTATCAGTTCTGGGCCTTCGTAGCACCCGGCCTGTATAAAAACGAAAAACGCATTGCCGGGCCCTTGCTGGTATCGAGTATTTTTCTGTTTTACGCCGGCATGGCGTTCGCCTATTACATCGTTTTCCCGCTGGTATTTGGATTTTTTACCTCGATCGGCCCGGAAATGGTCATCATTTCGACCGACATAGGGCGTTATCTGGATTTTGTGCTGGCACTTTTTTTCGGTTTTGGGATCGCGTTTGAAGTACCTATTGCCACCATAATCCTTGTTGCAATCGGTTTCACTACCCCGGACAAGCTGGCAGAAAAACGCCCTTATATCATAGTTGGAGCGTTTATTGGCGGCATGTTCCTGACGCCACCGGATATCATTTCCCAGGTGTTGCTGGCAATTCCAATATGGCTATTATTCGAGGCTGGAGTGATCGCCTCCCGCATCATATTTAAAGATCGGTTACTCGAAGCCGAAGCCGAGAACGATCTTGACGATAGCGACGACGATGATACCGATAGCGATGATGTGGCCTCGGAAGGTTCTGACTATGATCCTCTCAGCGAGGAAGAAATGGATGCCGAACTGGATAGCATAGAAAAATCAGACGCAGCAGATAAGAAGCTCGATAAACCCGATTAAATCAGCCATGTCGATCAAACCCAACGCACTGAGAAGCCCTGCTTTGCTGATTATTCTGGATGGTTTTGGACTCAACCCGAGTGCGAAAAATAACGCGGTGGTGGAAGCAGACACACCCAACTTCGATCGCTATTTTGCCTCCTATCCGATGACCGAAATCGAGGCATCAGGGCCTAATGTCGGTCTTCCTGAAGGGCAAATGGGCAACTCTGAAGTCGGCCACATGACGATTGGCAGTGGTACCATAGTTAAACAGGACCTGGTGCGTATTAACGATGCAATCAAGGATAAGAGTTTCTTCGAGAATCCTGTGATATTGAACGCAATCCAGGCCGCCGGGGCAGCCGGTCGCCCCTTGCACCTGCTGGGGTTGGTATCGGATGGTGGTGTACATAGTCATATCAATCATCTGAAGGCGCTGATTTCCCTGTGCGGCGAGCATAACGTGGCATCACAGCTGCATATGATCACCGATGGAAGGGACACAGGGCCCCGGGCGGCGCTGGGTTATTTGCCGGAACTGGAGTCACACCTGGAGGCCTGCGGTGGTCATATTGGTAGTATTTGCGGACGCTATTACGCGATGGACCGGGATCATCGCTGGCAGCGCACACAACTTGCCTGGGATGCGATAGTTCGCGCCAGGGGAAAGAGGGCTGCGTCTGCAGTCCAGGCCATCGAGGAAAGTTATGCCAACCAGGTTTCCGATGAGTTTATAAAACCAGCTCTGATGCCCGGGTTTGTAGCACTGGAGGCCGAAGACGAACTGATATTTTTTAATTTCCGTAATGATCGTGCCAGGCAGATATCGGCTGCGCTTGCATTTGACCATTTCGAGCATTTTGAGCGTGGTATCGGCTTTCGACCCATCACTGTAACCTGTATGACTTATTTCGATGGCAAACTCAAGGCACCGATTGCCTTTAATTCGAATCGGCCCGAAATAACGCTGGGTGGCCTGGTGAGTGACGCGGGTTTCAAGCAACTACATTGTGCCGAAACGGAAAAATATCCACATGTCACCTTTTTCTTTAACGGTGGGAGGGAACATTGCTTCGTTGGCGAAGACCGAAGTCTTATCAACTCGCCCAGTGTTGCTACTTACGATCTGCAGCCAGAAATGAGTGCAGCGCAGGTCGCTGATACGATGATCGAAGCGCTTCGCTCGCACCAATACGAATTCCTCGTAGTTAATTTTGCCAATGGTGACATGGTTGGGCATACTGCGGTGCGTGATGCAGTGATAAAAGCTGTGGAAGTACTCGATAGGGAAGTAGGGCGAGTGCTCGACGTTGCCGTCGAGTTGGAATATGCAGTGGTATTAACAGCCGATCATGGTAATTGTGACGAAATGATAGACCCTGAAACGGGCGAGCCGCATACTCAACACACCCAGTATCCGGTTCCCTGTATGGTGATAGACAGGGATACCCGGATTTTAGCCAAAGGAGCCAACCTTTCAGCCATTGCGCCGACCTTGTTGCAGCTTATGGGCATACCAAAACCGGTAGCCATGTCTGGCAGTTCATTAATTCTCGATGATTGGAAAGGGATTTTTTAATAAAATAAGCTATATATTTAAGCTATATATATCATGCATAGTAACCGATATTAAAATATGGCGTCACTAACCGAAACACTTAAGAAAACTACGCTATTTTGTGGGATGGATCAGTCCGATATCGAAATGATTGCGGCCCAGACCGTAACCAGGCAATTCCCCAAAAATACCGTAATAGTCAACCAGGGCGATGAGACCGATTCGTTTTATGTCATTGTCCAGGGCAAGGTCGATGTTTTTTTGCAGAATGATAAGGGCAAGGAAATTATCATCAATACCCTGGGTCTCTGCGAATCTTTTGGAGAACTGGCGCCGCTGGGAAGAATCCCCCGGCAGGCCAGTATTATCACTACCGAAGATTCGACTTTTGGCATTATTTCGAGACAGGTTTTCATGGATACCCTACTGGTCAAACCCTCGATAGGCATGCGTATCATCGACCTTCTGATCAGGCGCATCCAGGATTTAACCGAAGAAGTCAGTAGCCTGGCACTCGAAGACGTCTACAATCGAGTCGTTCGGGTATTGTACAAACACGCCCAAGAAGTCGGTGATAAGCTGGTGACCGAAAAACTCACCCAACAGGATATTGCCAGCCGCGTCGGCGCGACTCGTGAAATGGTACACCGAATCCTTAAAGAGCTAAAAAAAGGTGGTTATATTTCGATTGAAGGTAAACATATCACCATCGAAAAGAAGTTACCCCCCGGCTGGTAAAAAACCTGTTTGCCCCGCCTGGCCAGTCACAGGGCACCCCCTAAGCGCAGCAGAAAATCAGACCAGGCCTGTAAAGGCCAGGCTAGTCGCACAATGTTAAAGATTTACATATGCTACTCGCCATTCAAACTGGATAAAATGTTAATATACCGCGCAGATTTGATTGACGGGGTTTAAACTAGTGTCCGGCCACAGCAAGTGGGCAAATATTCAGCATCGCAAAAAAGCACAGGACGCCAAACGAGGAAAGCTGTTCACCCGATTAATTCGTGAAATCGTTATGGCAGCCAAAGCGGGCGGTACCGATCTCGATGCGAATCCCGCCCTGCGTTCTGCTGTAGATAAAGCCAAATCGCAGAGTGTCCCCAGGGATCCGATCGACAGGGCTATTAAAAGAGGCGCCGGCGAACTCGATGGTTCCGATTTCGAGGAAATTCGTTACGAAGGTTACGGTCCCGCTGGCATCGCATTTATTGTCGATTGCCTGTCAGACAATCGAAATCGAACGGTTGCAGAAGTACGCCACGCATTTAGCAAATCGGGTGGCAACCTGGGGCAAAGCGGTTCGGTAGCCTATATGTTTTCCAGTGTAGGTATATTGCTTTATTCACCCGGGCACGACGAAGATGCGATTATGGAAGCTGCGCTCGAAGCAGGTGCAGAAGATATAATAGTCGCCGATGATGAAAGTATCGAAGTGCTGACTAGTGCCGATGATTACGTCAAGGTCAAACAGGCAATGATCGAGGCAGGCCTCGAACCCGAGGAATCCGATCTGACCATGCGCGCAGCTACCAATACCTCCCTGGAACTCGAAGATGCGTCAAAGGTGTTGCGCCTGGTCGATATGCTCGAGAGCTCGGATGATGTACAGGAAGTTTATTTTAACGCGGAAATACCCGAAGAAGCTTATGTATAAATTAGTTTCCTTCGATTCAGGCAGATAACAAAGAGTGATTATTCTAGGCATTGATCCCGGGTCCCGCTGCACCGGATTTGGTTTGATCGATAATCAACCAGGTCGAATTAAATACCTGCATAGTGGGTTTTTCAAAATTCAGGGCGAAAATCTGGCGCAGCGTCTCGGAAAAATTTACCAGCATGTAGATGAGCTAATCAGGCAATATCAACCGCAGCAAATGGGTATAGAAAAGGTTTTTATGCATCGCAATGCTGATTCAGCCCTGAAACTTGGGCAGGCCCGGGGTGTGGCAATTTGTGCTGGCCATCTGGCAGGCCTCGAGATTGCTGAATACGCACCTCGAGAAATCAAGCAAGCCATCGTCGGTTCTGGTGCGGCCAGCAAAGAGCAGGTACAACATATGGTAAAACACCTGTTGGGATTGCGCGGTTCACTACAGGTAGATGAAAGCGATGGCCTCGCAATTGCTATTTGCCACGCACAATATTATACGACGCAACAAAAAACCGGGCTTGATATTACCCTGTTAAAACGACGTCGAAGCGTCCGCAGATGATCGGTCGACTCAAGGGTATTTTGGAAGCAAAGAGAGCACCACAGGTCCTGATCGACTGTCATGGCATCGGTTACGAAGTCGATGTTTCGATGACTACCTACTACCAGCTACCCGAGACGGGTGAACCGATTGCACTCTGGACCCATCTGCTGGTAAAAGAAGATTCGCACAGCCTGATCGGTTTCACTACCGAACATGAACGCAAATTGTTTCGGCAGCTTATCCGTGTCAATGGTGTAGGCCCGAAAATGGCGCTTACTATTTTATCTGGTATCAACGAACGAGAATTTGCACTGTGCGTGACGCAAAATGACATCGTGACACTCATGCGTTTACCGGGAGTGGGCAAAAAGACTGCAGAGCGACTGATCATAGAGATGCGCGATAAGGTCGAGGGTCTACTCGAAGTAACCCATGGCACCATCGACAGCGGTGAATCGGTGACCACCGCCCGACGTTCGAGCAAAAGTGAGGCGCTTGAGGCGCTGCAATCCCTCGGTTATAAACCCGCCGATGCCGAGAATATGATCAGGCAAGCCTCGCGGGATGCCGATCCGGATATGAGTGCGGCGACACTGATCCGAAAGGCCTTACGGGCCTCTGTAAACAGTTAACGACGATATGAGCGAGGAACGACTTATCAACCCGCAGGCAGATAGTGAAGAAAGATCGCAGGAGCTGACACTGCGGCCGAAAAACTTGAATGATTTTATCGGTCAGCATGAAGTCCGTGAGCAGATGGAAATTTTTATTCAGGCCGCCAGAAATCGAAACGAAGCCCTCGATCACGTATTGATAATCGGTCCGCCGGGCCTCGGTAAAACCACGCTGTCGCATATAGTGGCAAATGAAATGCAGGTGGGTTTACGCCAGACATCGGGCCCGGTCATCGAAAAGCCCGGTGATCTGGCGGCGATATTGACCAATTTGGATGAGCACGACGTATTGTTTATCGATGAAATCCATCGCCTCAGCCCGGTGGTTGAAGAAATTCTCTATCCGGCGATGGAAGTTTTTCAGCTCGATATTATGATTGGTGAGGGGCCTGCAGCGAGATCGATCAAACTCGACCTGCCGCCATTTACCCTGGTAGGCGCTACCACTCGGGCCGGCTTGCTAACTTCTCCATTGCGTGATCGATTTGGCATCGTGCAACGACTCGAGTATTACTCCAGCGAAGACCTGGGCACGATTATTCTCCGGTCTGCCGCTTTGCTTGGTATTCAAATGGGCAAGGGTGGCGCTGAGGAGATAGCAAAGAGGTCACGCGGTACGCCGAGAATTGCCAATCGTTTGCTACGACGAGCCAGGGACTATGCCCAGGTAAAAGCCGATGGTGTCATCGATGCTGAAGTGGCAAACGCGGCGCTCGATATGCTCAAGGTGGATCAATCCGGCCTGGATCAAATGGATAGGCGTTTAATTCTTTCGTTGATCGAGAAATTCGAGGGTGGGCCAGTGGGCGTCGAGAGTCTCGCGGCTACGATAGGTGAAGAACGGGGAACCATTGAAGACGTGATAGAACCCTATCTAATCCAGCAAGGATTTATGATGCGAACCCCGCGTGGTCGGGTGGTAACATCGCGGGCTTATTCGCATTTTGGACTCAGCCGTGCGGGTCAGAGTGAGTGATCTGTAGGCACATTTTAACTGCTCACCGTTGATAAATAGAAAGATTTTAAATGAATGATACTTCCCTGGTCGCGTTGGTCGCCAACGCCAGTATCCCTGTGCAACTGGTACTGGTGATCTTGCTGTTTGCGTCGATATTTTCCTGGGCATTGATGTATGTCAAACGCGGCTATATCAAACAAGGCCAGGCCGAAGCCACGACCTTTGAAGGGCGTTTCTGGTCCGGAATCAATTTAACCGATCTATTTGCGCAACTCAGTGGTCGCCAGGAAAAGCGTTTCGGCATGGAAGCAATATTCGAGAGCGGGTTTAGAGAATTTGCACGTGCCCGAAAAGCGGAATTAGACGACAGTTCAGTAGTACGGTCGGCGCACCGAGCGATGAAAGTTGCAATGTCGCGCGAAGTAGAAATGCTGGATAGTAATCTATCGTTCCTCGCTACCGTTGGTTCGGTCAGCCCATACGTCGGTTTATTTGGCACTGTCTGGGGCATAATGGAATCTTTTCGTGGTCTGGCCGGTGTGCAACAGGCAACCATGGCAATGGTTGCCCCCGGTATCTCCGAAGCGCTGATCGCGACCGCGATGGGGTTGCTGGCAGCTATACCCGCGGTTATCGCCTATAACAAATTCGCCGACGATGTCGATTCGATGGTCATACGCTATGAAAATTTCCTCGAGGAATTTACCGGCATACTGCAACGCCAGGCGCAGGCACCCAGCTAATATCGCGGTGATTAATGGATAATTCGAATCACATTGGCGGTAATAACCGGATGCCCGTTGTAACGCCGTTGCCCTCATTCCATATGCGATCCGGGCGGGGCTGATATGCCGCGAGCGAGTTCTTCACGACGTCGATTTGTGTCTGAGATAAACGTCGTTCCCTATATCGATGTAATGCTGGTGCTGCTGATTATTTTCATGATTACCGCGCCGTTGATAAAACAGGGTGTCGAGGTTGATTTACCGACAGCGCCAGCAAATCCGCTCGACGTGGAAAGCCCCGAGCCCATCGTCATCAGTGTTGATAAAAATGGCAGGCTTTACCTGAGTATTTCCAGTACTCCGGATTCGACCATTGGTAGCGATGCGCTTGTTGATCAAGTGCGATCAGCATTGACAGTACAGCCTAAAAGACCGGTTCTGGTGCGTGGCGATGCCAATGGCCCCTATCAAAATGTGGTCAGGACTTTAGTGTTATTACAAAAGGCCAATGTTGAATCGGTGGGGCTGGTAACTGAACCTGAGGAAGTTCGGTAGTGTTTCCCAGGCTAACCGGGTACCCGCGCGCCCTGGCTTTATCGATTGTATTTCACCTGGTAGTGATTGCAGCCATATTACTCAATTTTCACCTGAGTGGCAGGCCAAACCTGGTAAAACAGTCCGAATTGGCGAAGACGGTAAAAGCAGAGATTGTCGATCGGCAGCAACTTGAGGCGCAAATAAACAGGAAGCAAAAAGAGCAGGAGGCAAAACGGAAAAGCGAGCTCGAGAAGCAGCAGAGAGCGAAAGAAGCGAAAAAGCGCGAAGAAGAAAAGAAACGTAAGCAGGTAGAAGAGAAAAAACGTAAGTTAGCGCAGGAGAAAAAGAAGCAAGAGGAAGCAAAGCGTATCGCCGAAGCGAAAACGCTGGCCGAACAAAAAAAGAAACAGCAGGAAGCGTTGAAAAAACAGCAGGAAGTGAAAAAACAGGAAGAACTGAAAAAACAGGTGGCAGCGGAGAAGCAGAAAAAGTTAGCCGAGGAAAAACGTAAACGTGAAGAAAAAATTGCCAGGGAGGCAGAACAAAAACGTCTTGAAGCGGAAAGACTAAAGCAAGAGGCTGACAAACGTCGGCTTGCCGAAGAAGATAAAAAACGCAGGCAGCAGGAACTTAATGAAAAGCTCAGGGCCGAAGAATCGCAGCGCCGATTGAAATCGTTGCGTGACGCTTATATTCTAGCGATTAGACAAAAAATCGAACGCAATTGGCTGAAACCACAGGAAAGTGGGAAAATGCCGGATTGCACAGTAAAAGTGCTGCAAGGGCCCGGTGGTATTATTCTGGATGTTAGTTTCGGCACTTGCCAGACTACTACCACTTACCGGCTGTCGATTGAAAATGCGGTTTATAAGGCGGAGCCTTTACCAAAGCCGGGTGATCCTTCATTATTCGAACGTGAATTAGATTTTGTGTTCAAACCAGAATAAACGTGAATTAAAAATGAATATTCAATTCAAATATCTGAGCATAATGCTATTTTGCACATTTATACCGACCTTGAGTCATGCTGCCCTGACCATCGAAATTACCCAGGGTGTCGAGGGTGCATTACCGATAGCAGTCGTGCCATTCGATACCTCCAGGCTGGAAACCGAACTGCCGGCAGACGTGGCGGAGATCGTTGCCAACGACTTAAATCGA
>Ga0209988_10002709_pt1 | contig 11731 bp, 12 predicted proteins | sample N075metaG_FD_183115 | JGI IMG/M metagenome (GOLD analysis project Ga0209988, IMG submission 183115) | Deep subsurface microbial communities from Kermadec Trench to uncover new lineages of life (NeLLi) - N075 metaG (SPAdes) (version 2) | ecosystem: Environmental > Aquatic > Marine > Ocean trench... | reverse complement strand
AGGCAAAGTCATTGTTGGTGATTTAATCAGGCACTTAGCGGCACTGGAAAGATACATGTTTGCAGAAAACTTTCAATTTAAGCCGAGCCGTTACCCGGGTCACGACAGAGAGTTGGCAGGCGGTTATGAAAACATCCTCGCTTTCATGAACGGAATGCATGCGGAGACCCTAGAAATTATTGCCAAAATAAGGAACGAAGATTTGCAGAAAAATGCACCACCCCAAACGGCACCCCAATCACGGTCTGGAAATGGATGCGCGCCATGATAGAGCACGAATCCACCACCGCGGTCAAAGTTATCTTTATTTATTGATGCTCGATGTTGAGACGCCGCCCCTTTATGGGCTGACTTCAGAAGAGGTTTTTGAAAAAAGTGAAAGTTGAAAGTTAAATGCTGAGAGCCGTTCATTAAGATGGATTTAAAAAACATTTACTGGACCAAGAATTCGGAAACAGTTGACGGCTTTTTTGATAAGAAAGAAATCGCTTTAATTGTATCACGAATCAAAAGCATTAAAAAAATAGAATGCGTCGTTTTCTGCTCTTTCGAAAACAGATTTGCCAAAAGCGGCGGCCTGGCCGCGGTTACCACTAAAATTTTACCTTATCTCAAAGAGGTAAACGACATTCCAAACGTCATTTTGATGACGCCGTTTTATCCAAATATTATTCCTGCGAATAAGATAAAACCCACCGGCCTGTCCATCAAAGTTCCTTTCAATCAGAAATCACACGAAGTTGAGATTCTAAAATACGTTCAAAATTATGAGCAGCCGGTAAACGGTACAATTACAGAATTTTATTTAAAAGCGGAGCGCTTTTTCGAGGCTAAAAACGACTTAAACGATCCATACATTTATGATGAAACCGAGCGCAACAAAAGCGATGCTGCGCTCAGAAAAAACTCGCTGTTTTTTTGCCAGGCGGCGCCCTTGGTTCTGCAAAAACTTGGCTTCGAGAAAAATATTGCCTTTCATTTGCAGGACTGGGAAACAGTTCTAATCGCCCTCACTGCAAAAACAGCGATGCTGGACGGCATTTTGGAATCCTGTGCCAGCGTTTGTACACTCCATAATCCGTTCGATTCCGGCTGGCTTAAACTCGATTCTCTGACAAAGATATTGGACAGGGAAAGGAGCAAGAAACTCTATAAAAATTTGCCAGACGATTTAACCGCCCACAAAGTCGGCCTGAGTCTCATCGATGGCGTACTTACCACCGTGAGTAATAACTTCGCAAAAGAACTGAAGCAGGATATTCTGCACACCGGCCATTTCGCGCTGCATCTGCAAAACATATTTGAGAAAAGCAAAATTAAAGGGGTGAATAATGGCATGTTTGTGGATTTCCCGCGAGAGTTCTCTAACTTTGCAAAACCGAAATCGGATAAGATTAACAAGGCAAACATCAATCGAGTCCGGAAAACGAAGTTGGAGAAAAGAGCTGAGCTCTTAAAAATTCTCGATGAATACCATCCGCCGCAACGGTTTGGGAAATTGACTTACAAGAATGGGCCTTTGACTCATCTCCCCGAAGATGTACCTATCATGCTCATGAGCGGCAGGTTGGATCCGAATCAAAAAGGCTTCGACATTTTTTTGCGAGCGCTTGACAAATTTAAAGAAGATGAAATAAAAGTTGTTTTAACTCCCTTGCCAATCAGACAGTCTGATTTAGATTTCTTCCGGAAAGTTGCCAAAAGTTCGCAAGGCAACGTCACCATCTTTCCAATCAGAATGGAGAAGGGATTTCACGAACTGCAAATCGGCACTACGTTTGGACTGATGCCTTCTATTTATGAACCGTTCGGCGCCGCGATTGAGTACATGGTCAATGGCACCCTGGTCATTGCCAGAAGGACCGGCGGCTTAATAGATCAAATTGATCATGAAATAAACGGTTTTCTATTTAAGGAAACTCAGCGAAATTACAACTTGCAAAACATCAAAAGTTTTATGGAAGCAAGCGGCCATGTTGAACTGCGCCAGACAAATCCCTGGTGCCAGGATATGGTCGACAACCTTGACAAGATTTTAAAAAGAGCTATAAAATTATATCAAAAAGAAAATGAAAAATATTATGAAATGATCCTGAATGGGTTCATGAAAGCGCAGAATTTCGACTGGCAAACGAGCGCAAAAGAATATTATTCTGTTTACAAAGCCTGATTTGAAAAGCGCTTTTAGGTTGCGTTGAATACTTCTCTCTGTGGAGTGTAAAAATCAGTGGGCGAAGTGAACGTATTTTTACGATCTATTTCAGCACAGAAAAAATCGGAAATCGAAACTGATTTTTACCCCCTGAAAACCAATTATTTTTCCATTTGAACATGTAAACATGATCAAAACTTGCCCTAACTGCAGTGAAAACCTAACCGGGAACTTCTGCGCCAATTGCGGTCAAAAAGCCAAAAATCTCAATGTCCCTTTTAAAGAACTTGTTTCTGAAGTAGTCGGGGATATTTTTACGTTCGACTCGCGATTTTTTCGCACCCTGATGCCGCTTATTGCCAAACCGGGATTCCTGACGGTTGAGTATAACCTGGGACGCCGTTCCCGCTATGTAACGCCATTTCGACTTTACGTCTTTATCAGTTTTATTCTCTTTTTCATGCTTAGCAGCATCGATGTGAAGATTGTAAAATTCACCAAAAGCCCGACAAAATAACCGAATTATCCTCACCTGCTGCGGATTCTTTAAAGACAAAGCCAACAGCAGACTCTTTGGGTATTGCAAAAAAGTTACGGCGCAAATTTTTTAGAAAACTGGCACAACAGGAAAACAGATCAATTCAGTCGTTGTAAAACGACTCCCTCAACTGATGTTTTTTTTAATGCCGCTTTTTGCTTTACTTTTAAAACTACTTTATCGGCAATCGGAGCGACTTTATCTATCGCATTTTATTTTTGCGCTTCATTTTCATACGTTCGTTTTTTTAGTTTTAATTGCAAGGTTTTTGATCTATATTATCACCGAATCACAGCTAAGTGCAGTTTTGCTGGTTTTTATTCCTCTTTACTTATTTCGAGGTTTAAAACGGGTCTATAGCGAAATTTTTTATGATATTTGTCAAAAGTTTCGGCTTGTTCCTCATCTACTTTTCAATTCTTTTATGTTCATTATTGGTACTGATCATTATTACTATCATGTTGTTTTAAGAAAAAACGGTCGTGTTCGAAAATATTATAAACACATCTGAAATAAGTTTCAGAACTTGCGAAGAAGTCCAGCCCCTTCTCAAAAAAACCTGTGCAAAGAATTCGGAAGTCGCAAACTTTCATGAACTCGGCACCAGCGAAGAGGGCCGTCCGATAGTCGCCGCCGTTCTTGGCAGTGGACCCAAAACAATCTGCCTCATCGCCGGCGCGCATTCCGATGAACCGGTTGGCCCGGAAATGCTGCGTACTTTTATTCTACAGACCCTTGCTCAAAAAGACCGATTCGAAAAGTTCTTTTCGGAATTTAAATTTATTATTATCCCGCACATCAACCCGGACGGGGAAGCGAAAAATAAACCCTGGATAAAAAAGTGGCCCAGCGCTGAAGATTACCTGCGGCACGCCTTTCGTGAGCTGCCGGGACGCGATATGGAATTCGGATATCCGGACATGCGTAAGGAAAATAAGCTAGTTGCCGATTTCTTAAAAGAGCACGCACCGTTTACCATGCATATGAGCCTGCACGGTATGGGCTTTTCAGACGGCGGCTTTTTGCTCATCGAAAAGCACTGGATTGATCGTACTCAAAAGCTGCGTGAAAAATATTCTCAAAAAATCTTAGACTCTGGCTTAAAATTACACGACCATGATCGGAACGGCGAAAAAGGGTTTCAATATATCGGACCGGGGTTTACCACAACGCCCGAGGGACAGGCCATGCGAGCGTATTTTAGATCGATTGGCGACGAGCAAACCGTGGCCTTATTTCGCGATAGCTCTATGGAATTTGTGCGAAAACTGGGCGGAGATCCGTTGTGTCTGGTGACCGAGATTCCTTTGTTTTATATTGGCAAGGAAGTCCTCAATCCCAAGGCTGGCGTGCCGGCGGCTTATTTGGAATTCAAAGAAAAAGTGGCTGCGCTGAAAGCCAAAGTCGCCCGCAGGGAGTCGATTAAAGAAGAATTAGAAGAGTTCGCACTTCAGTCTCTACCTATAAAGTTGCAAATGAAGCTGCAGTTGCACGCTTTAGAATTAGGTTTGGAAACGATTACTTCGTAACGCAAGCGTCCCCGCTTGCGGTTTTCACTTTCAATTTAGGACAATGAGTATCTTTATGCAAAAATCCAAAAGACTTCAAGCCCTAAAAAACCAAGTCGCTCGAACCGAGAGAAAATTAACGGTTCTAAAAACTGAAAGCAATCGCTTTTTCCGCCTGCGGTTCGTTGTTTTCCTCTCCGGTTTTGGCCTCGGAATCGCGAGTTACTACCTGGTGGCCGGGGAGTTCGGCTGGTCTGTTATGGCGCTCACTCTGGTCGTATTTAACATCATTGCTTTTTTCCATCGCCGGGTGTTGAAAAGTATAGAGAAATACGAAATCTGGCTTAACATCAAGTCGGCTCAACTCGCACGCATGCAGCTTGATTGGGACAAGATCCCGATGCCACCGCAAAAGGAAACACAACCAACTCACCCTTTCGGTATCGACCTCGATATCACCGGCAGGCATTCGCTGCATCAACTGATCGATAGCGCTGTTTCCCGAGACGGAAGTGAGCTTTTACAGGAATGGCTGCTGGAAGTCAATCCCAAAGTGCAAAAAATTCAAAAGCGGCAGCGATTGGTCAAAGAACTAACGCCAATGGCCCGGTTTCGGGACAAACTTCAACTGGCTTTTGCCCTGGTTTCCAGAAACCAGCTCGAAGGCAAACAGCTCCTGAATTTTCTCAAAAGCCAAAGTACAAAAACATTCACCCGGGTCTTGCTTGCTTCGGCGACGCTGGCCGGTCTGAATCTGATTTTGTTTGCCCTGAATCAATTCGGATTTATCCCGGCTTACTGGATCATTTCTCTCACCGTTTACGGTGCGGTTTATTTCATGAATCAGAATCTCCTCGAAGCCCTTTTAGATGACGCTGTGCTGATTTCGGAAGAGTTGAAAAAATTGCAGGCGATCTCGAAATATCTTGAAACCTATCCTTACGGAAAAAACAAGTACTTGAGAAAACATTGTCAATTATTTCTGGATCCCAACAACCGGCCATCGACTCAACTTAAACGAATAACCATCATTGCAACAGCCGTCGGTTTAAGAATGAATCCCCTCTTCAGAGTTTTTCTCAATGCAATTGTACCATGGGATTTTTTCGTTGCCAGGCGCCTGGAAGGCTTGAAAGCTCAACTTGGCAGTAATCTGGCGACCTGGTTGACTGTTCTGTTCGAATTGGAGGCCCTGGCCTCTCTGGCAAATTTCGCTTACTTAAATCCGCATTGCGCTTTTCCCGACATTTCGGCTGATAAAAAAGCTCCGTTTAGTTTCACCGCAGAAAAACTAGGACATCCCCTTCTTCCGGATAGCCAGAAAAAAGCGAATGACTTTTCATTGAACGACCGGGGTGAAATTGTGCTCATTACCGGTTCAAATATGTCCGGTAAAAGTACCTTTTTAAAAACAGTCGGCATTAACCTGTGCCTGGCTTTCGCCGGCGGTCCGGTGGATGCAAAGCTCTTGAAGACTTCTTTATTTCGGATTTACACCTGCATTAAAATAAATGACTCGGTTACGGACGGTTTCTCCTTTTTTTATGCCGAGGTCAAGCGTTTGAAAGCACTGCTCAACCAGCTGGAAATGGACAAAGGATTGCCGGTGCTGTTTTTAATCGATGAGATTTTCAAGGGAACCAATAACCGGGAGCGGCTAATCGGCAGCCGGTCGTACATTGAGACCCTTGTTGACAAGAATGGCCTTGGGATTGTCACGACTCACGATTTAGAGTTAACGAACTTAGCCGATAAGATTCAAGAGGTGAAAAATTTTCATTTTAGAGAAGACGTCGTTGACGGCAGAATGGTTTTTGATTATAAAATGCGCCCGGGCCCCTGCCCTTCTACAAACGCCTTGAAAATCATGCAAATGGAAGGGTTGCCAATTGAGGTGTAGATGTAGAAGGCTCTCTATATTTGCCGTCATTACCTTTTGGCTTTGCTCGAGTCAAATATCTTTTGCCCAATTGGCGGACAGCACTAACATTCATCTCGAGAGGGTCCTGAAAAAATTTGATACCTTTGTGGCAGAAGCCCTGACTGCCGGAAAGATTCCCGGGGCGGCCGTCGCCATTGTTAGTCAGAATAAGATCGTTCATCTCAAAGGATACGGAGTCCGGGAAGCGGGCCGGCCGGAACGAATCGACGAACACACCGTTTTCAGACTCGCTTCATTATCCAAAGGCTTTGCACCGGTGCTAACCGGGCTTTTAGTTGAAGATGGAGTTCTGGACTGGGAGGATAAAGTTCTCGAACATTTAGAAAATTTTTTGTTAAAGGATTCCGCTCACACAAAAAAAGTCACAATACGGCACATCCTGAGCCATACCACGGGCGTGCAGGAACATGCCTTTACCACATTGCTGGATTCCAATGTGCCTTACGAAAGAATAATTAAAGAAATCGATCGCGCCAATATCGTGTGTGAAGTGGGTGAATGCTTCAGTTACCAGAATGTGATTTACAGTCTCATCGGTGACATTCTAAAATCTGCGACAGGTCATGATTATAATTTGCTGCTGTGTCTAAAAATCTTTTGGCCTTTGGCAATGAACCAGGCTTCTTTGGGTTGGAATGGCATAAAATCGAGCGCAAACAGAGCGACGCCGCATATCAGGTACAGCCGCAAATGGAAACCCATTAAAATTCAGAAAACGTATTATTCCGTTCCACCGGCAGCCGGTGTGAACGCCAGTATTTCCGACATGGCAAAATGGCTGCAAGCTTTATTGGGCGGCGCGTCTTCGATTATTTCTCCGGCAGTTCTACAGGAAGTGACCACGCCGTTGGTCAGAACTTCAAAAATGAAAAGATATTTCCGATCCTGGAGGAATTTAAAAAAGGCCTGGTACGGTTTAGGTTGGCGGGTTTTTGATTACTCCGGAACAAAAATAGTGCACCACGGAGGATACGTCCGCGGCTATCGGACCGAGATGGCTTTTGCCCCGGAAGAAGGCATCGGCATGGTCATTCTGATGAACGGCTCCAGCCGTTTTGCCAATGTTTGTGTACCGACGTTTTTTGATCTATATTTGCGGTTGTAATCTTACCACAGAATCCCACAGAAAACACGGAAAAGACTTCATAAATGGCCAATCTACTCTTTGAAGAATTAACCTATAAGATAATTGGTGCTGCCAGAGATGTGCATTTTGAATTGGGATCAGGTTATTTAGAATCTGTCTATGAAGATGCTTTATGTTATGAATTAGATTTATTAAATATATCTTTTCAAAGACAACTTGAATTAGCCTGCATTATTCATGAATTCTGATGAGGTATGTTCGTAGTACAGCCTTTAGGCTGCCATGAGCACGCTAAAGCGTGAACTACAAACTATGTCATGACAGGTTGCTATTGTTGTTTTGTACCTAAAACGTAGGTTTATGAATAATGCAGGTTAGATATTCAATACAAAAATACGGTTTTTAAAAATAGATTTAGAGCAGATTTACTTGTAGCTGAAAAAGTTTTAGTTGAAAATAAGGCAATTAAAAAACTAACAAACCAGGATGAAGCTCAGTTAATTAATTATTTGAAAACTACTGGCATTAAAATTGGATTACTTTTTAATTTTGGGACTGAAAAGTCCGAAATGTTAAGAAGAATTTATGACATTTAGATTCCTGTGTTATTCTGTGCTTTTCCGTGGTAGACTTTTCTCTTGCACAAAATCAATCTTTTTTTAAATTAAGAATGATTCAAATTTCTAAGGAGAGATTAAAATGACAAATAAAGTAAGAATCACTGTAACCGGCGCTGCCGGTCAAATTGGCTATGCGATGCTATTCAGGTTGGCCTCCGGTCAAGTGTTTGGTCCGGACACCAAAATCGATTTGCACCTGCTGGAAATCACCCCGGTGCTGCCCGCTTTGGAAGGGGTAGTTATGGAATTAGAAGATTGCGCATTCCCACTGCTTGAAAATATCGTGGTGACGGACAGCCCCGAGACCGCATTTGACGGTGTGAACTGGGCGCTTTTGGTCGGCTCAAAACCAAGAGGAAAAGGCATGGAACGCGGTGACCTTATTCGTGACAATGGGCCGATTTTTGTGGGTCAGGGCAAAGCGCTGGCCGCGAAAGCTGCAGATGATGTGCGGGTGCTGGTGGTTGGAAATCCGGCGAATACCAACTGCTTAATCGCGATGAACAACGCCAGAGAGATCCCGAGAGAACGGTTCTGCGCCATGACCCGCCTGGACCAAAACCGGGCCATGGCTCAATTGGCTCAAAAAGCCGGCGTCTCAGTGAAAGATGTCACCAACATGACCATCTGGGGCAATCACAGCGCCACTCAATTTCCAGACGCAGAAAATGCCAAAATCAGAGGCAATCCGGCCAGCGAGGTCATCGGTCATGTTTCGTGGCTGCGCGGTGAATTTATCGAAACGGTGCAAAAACGGGGTGCCGCGGTCATTGCCGCGCGCGGTCTTTCTTCCGCTGCCTCTGCGGCAAACGCAGCCCTCGATCATGTGAAGAGTTTAATTACCAAAACCCCGGAAGGCGACTGGTTTTCCGCAGCCGTGGCTTCGGACGGCAGCTATGATATCGACGAAGGACTGCTCTTTTCATTCCCGGTAACCAGTGACGGACATGGGAATTATGCCATCGTGCAAAGCCTGCCATGGAGTGATTTTGCCAAAGAAAAAATCGCGCTGACAACCCAGGAATTGCGTGATGAGAAAGCGATGGTGGAAGATTTGCTGGGGTAGAATCTGAAATGTCCTTTACTAAACCAAAAGCATTCTCCGGTTCGTACCCGGAGAATGCTTTTAAACTTATGCCGCTAAAATCTATTGAATCGTCAAGGTAATCAAAAATGCTCTGGAATCCCGATTGAGGTGGGGGCGTAAATCCGACACGATTTCATCTCCGTTGACCGTCCGGCTCTGTTTAGAATACTCGATATCTTTGAAGTTAAATTCAGCTCCGATGCCAAAGTGGCGGGAGAAAAAGTAGTCCGCACCGAAAGCGAAATTGAAGCCGCCGCCAAAAAACGTTGGATCCATGCCATTTTCCTGCAGGGCGTAAGCGCCGAGACCAATTTTCCCATAAGGCTGCAAACTTGACTCCGGCATAAATTTATACTGATAAGCCAGCTCGATACCGCCGAACTCGGTCACAATTCGGGTTGCGCTTTTTGCTTCATTATCCGTGCCGATCAGGGTGAGCCAGAGGGTGGAGCGATCGCTAAATCCATATCCCAGGCTCAGCATTCCGGCCCCATCATCTCCCGAATTAGCTGATGAAGGTGTGTCAAAATTTCCAAAACCGAGGGCTGCTTTGATACCTTTGTGCGAAAACCGTGATTGCCGGTTTTCTAATTGTGCGAAAAGAGAACTGTTTGCTAATAGCACCAAACTTAAAATAACCGAACATTTCATCAAATTGCGTTTCATTTGGACCTCCGTTTCAAAGTGTTTAAAATATTAAAGTGTTAACGAATTTGTACGAAATTTCTTCAAAGGCCGTGCCAAAAAACTGTCGCTTTTAAAAACAATAGCTTAAGACGGAATGTTTACCTAAAGTGTGAAAAATAACAACACTTGTCGGCAGTTTACAACAAGGGAAAATGCAGATAATTAATTGCTTTTTCAATGAATCTTTATTATTATGGGTCTGCTTTAAATTTATATGCCTGGACTTGCAGGTTTTCAAAACCTGCAAAGTCTGAGAAGATGCAAGGTCTGAGAAAACGCAATGAAAGAATCGTTTAGGAATACTCTCGAAAAACTCGCTATCGCAAAAATAAAACGGCACATTTTTTTGTGCTGTGATCAAACGAAACCCAAATGTTCCAAGCGGGAACAAAGCCTGGAATCATGGAATTTTCTGAAAAAGCGGCTGGAAGAATTAAACTTAACCGGACAGGGCGGCATTTACCGAACCAAAGCTAACTGCCTGCGCATTTGTTTAAACGGACCCATTGCCTTGGTTTACCCGGAAGGGACCTGGTACCATTCCTGCACCCCGAAAGTGCTCGAAAGAATCATTCAGGAGCATTTGATCGACGGCAAACCGGTTGAGGAAAATGTGATCGTTGAACACGAATTAAGAACGGCTTTAACTTAAAATACGCTGTTGGCCATTAGCTGTTGGCCTTTGGCTTTTTATTTTTTTTATAAATTAAGGTCATGAATATCATTTCACCTGTTGGGTGATTTACAATAACCATTGCCAAAAGCCAATTGCTTAATTTAGATTAAAGCTACCTGAATAATAGTCAATAAACAATTATCAAATAATCAATTGAAAGCCCTCGTCCACATCGTCTCCCCAAAAATTAATGACTGCGAATTGACTTATCTCGAAAGAAAACCAGTTGACTTCGAATTGGCAGTACGCCAGCACGAGACCTACTGTGAATTTCTTGAAGAGCACGGATTTGAAATTATTCAATTATCTGCGAGTGACGACCACCCTGATTCGGTCTTTATCGAAGATACAGCAGTTGCTTTTGATGAAATCGCCGTGATCGCCAACCCCGGGGCGGAATCACGGCGCGGTGAAATCGCCACCGCAGAAGACGAGCTAAAGAAACATCTGAAAATTGCCCGCATTGAACCGCCGGCGACATTGGATGGCGGAGATGTCATACAAATCGGCAATACCGTCTTCGTCGGGGAAACACAACGGACAAATCCTGAAGGTATTCAAGCGCTGGCAAAAATCCTCAAGCGATACGATTATCAAGTCGTCCCGGTAAAAGTACAAAATTGTTTGCATCTTAAAAGCGCCTGTACGGCGATTAGCGGACGGTCGCTTCTCGCTAATCCGGATTGGCTCGATTTAGCTCCATTCGCAGATTTTAACGTCGTTACTGTGGATGAACCCCGGGCGGCAAATGCCATCCGTTTAAATGAAACCGTGTGCCTGCATGCCGGATTTCCAAAAACTGCGCAGCACCTTCGCGAATTGGAGTTTAAAGTTGAGACACTCGACGTCTCGGAGTTTTTAAAAGCGGAGGGTGGGCTTTCGTGTCTGAGTATTCGCTTTTGATTATTAAATTTCGTTAAAAATGATTGAAAATTCTTCTGCAATTATTAAATTAAATTAGATAAATGAACTATTTCATATAAATGACCAGTTACTTCAGCGTCTTTCTGTGGTAAAAAAATAATTTCCACCGAAGCATGCCGAATTCGCCGAGGGTCACCGAATAGTTAAAATTAATATTTCGACTAGGTAGTGTGGATGGGCTGAAGTGCAGAATTATGGGAGATATTCTTTATAAACGACTTTCGGATGAAACCATAGGTGCTTGTATCGAAGTGCACAAACTTATGGGACCAAATCTTAGCGAAAAGATTTATGAAGCCTGCGTCCAAAAAGAACTCGTCAAGCGAGGTTATCACGCAGACAGACAGAAATGGATGGATATCTTCTTTAAGGGTGAAAAGCTTGAGGAACAATACAGAATAGACATGTTGGTTGCGAACAAGCTTATTGTTGAATTTAAGACAGTGCCGGATATAAATGATTCTCATGTACGACAGCTTCTTACCTATTTAGAAGTGAGTATTTATGAAG
>Ga0209988_10002708_pt1 | contig 11731 bp, 10 predicted proteins | sample N075metaG_FD_183115 | JGI IMG/M metagenome (GOLD analysis project Ga0209988, IMG submission 183115) | Deep subsurface microbial communities from Kermadec Trench to uncover new lineages of life (NeLLi) - N075 metaG (SPAdes) (version 2) | ecosystem: Environmental > Aquatic > Marine > Ocean trench... | reverse complement strand
TCACACCCGACGTGGGTCAGATGGATCCCTACCGGCTCTCACAGCGTGAGGTCGCGGAGGTGCGCGTGCGGGCCGAGGAGCTCGGGCTCGAGCTCGCGATCGAGACCGGTGCGCGCTTCGTCATGGACTTCAGGCGCAAACACTGCCCCTCGTTGCTCGAGGAGGCCCAGGTGGCGCGGGCGCGGCGCGTCGACTTTCTCAAGCGGTGCATCGACCTCGGATGCGAGCTCGGCGCGGGCGTCGTCTCGATCTGGTCGGGCCGCGCGCCCGGAGGGGTCGTAGCCGAGGATGCGGGCGACGCCGCGCATGCGGAGCGCGAACGCATGTGGGCGCGACTCTGCACGGGTCTGGGAGAGGTGCTCGCGTTCGCGGCCGAGGCGGAGATTCAGATCGCGTTCGAGCCCGAGCCGGGTATGTTCATCGAGCGCCCCGCCGGGTATGGGGAGCTCCTCGAGCGCCTCGGCGACGCGGGTGACGCCCTCGGCCTGTGCCTCGACGTCGGTCACCTGCTCGTGACCGGCGACCTGCCCGTCGGGGCGGTGATCCGCGCCTGGGCGCCACGGCTGGTGCACGTCCACCTGGACGACATCCGCGGAGGGGTCCACGAGCACAGGCCGTTCGGGGAGGGCGACCTCGACCTGGACGAAGTGCTAAGCGCCTTGCTGGAAGTTGGTTACGAAGGAATGGCGGCGGTGGAGCTCAGCCGCGACAGCCACCGGGGGGCAGAGGCGGCGCGGCGCGCCATCGGGGCCTTGCGGCGGGCCGCCACGAATTCAACTTGAGGGTGTGCCGCGCCCGTCGCGGTGTTCACAATGCCGAGCGGCTAGCATGAGGTGGATCCCTGAAAATGGGATCCCGCATCCCACGAAGGAATGCCGCTATGGCGAACGAGCTCGGTCACGCACGGATCTGCCCCACACGCATCGATGGGGCCCCCGCCTTGTTCGCACACAGAGTGACCGTGCCCCAGTGCCAGGACCGACAGCGCGGGCGGTATCACAAGTGCTACACGTGCGCGCACAATAACGCCTACGTGGCGGTCCACGGCACGCCCGAGGAGCACGGAGCCAAGCGCAAGCTTGCCCGGACCGTCCCCGCCTCGAAGCTCGCGCCGGCCGCCGCGCCAGCCCCCGAACCGGAGCTGGCCCCGGCGCGGGAGAGCTGAGGCCGCAGCCTCAGACTTTCGCCGCGGCCAACACTTCTTCCTCGGTGAGCTGGCGGGGCGTCTTCTTCGCGAGGGCGAGGACGCGGTCGATCGCTTCGTCGGTAGGGTCGTAACCGCGCTTCTCGAGGAACCAGGTCACGTTCGATTTCCCGCTCATCGGACCGACGGCGATCACCTGCTCGAGGCCGAACAGGTCGGCGGGCACGCCGGAGTAGACGCGGTTCGCGAGCCACGAATCGCCCCTGCGCAGGGCTTTGATGACTGCGGCGGCGTGCACGCCCGTCGCAGTCTCGAACGCGTCCTTGCCGAACACGGGGTAGTTGGGCGTGATCTCGAGCCCCACGGCCTCGCTCGCGACCCGGACGTACTCGCCGAGCATCGAGACGTCGTTGTCGATCTGCCCCGAGAGCTTCAGGTTCACGAGCAGGAGGTCCATCTCCGTGTTCCCCGTCCGTTCGCCGACGCCGAGCGCCGTCGCGTGGATGCGGGTCGCGCCCGCCTCGATGGCCACGAGCGAGTTGATGAGACCGAGCCCCCGGTCGCGATGCCCGTGCCAGTCGATGCCCACGTCGACGCCGAGCTCCGCGACGAGGTCCTTCACGAAGGTCACGAGCCGGCGGGTGCCCGACGGCGTCGCGTGCCCGCAGGTGTCGCAGATGCAGATCCGCCGCGCCCCCGCCTCGATCGCCGTCGTGTAGAGGGCGCGGACCGTGTCGGGGTGCGCGCGCGTCGTGTCCTCCGTCACGAACATGGAGGGCAGCCCCTCCTTCGTGCAGAACTCGATCGCCTTGCGCGTGAGCTCGAGCATCGACTCGAGCTTCCAGTTCTCCGTGTACTGGCGGATCGGGCTCGAGCCGATGAAGGCGCAGACCTCGACCGGGGCGCCGCTCGCCTGAACGATGTCGACGGCCGGGGCGATGTCGGAGACGAGCGTTCGGCACGCCACGTTGGGCGTGATGTTCAGCCCGACCATCTCCTTCGCCAGGGCCAGGATGTGCTCGCGCGCCCGCTCGCTCGCGCCGGGCAGCCCGATGTCGGCCGTGTCGATGCCGAGGTCGTCCATCAGGTGGACGAGCCGGATCTTCTCGTCCAACTCCGGATCCCGGGCGGAGGGGCTCTGGAGGCCGTCCCGCAGGGTCTCGTCGTCGAACATGAGCTCCGGAACCACGCGCGGAACCTCGTTCCAGTCGTAGATGAGGTCTGATTCGTCCTTCGCGCTCATGAGCGGGATTATACGCCGGGCCCGAACCGCCCGCTTCCCGAGCGACCGTACTGACGGTCGGAACGCGGGTGGAAACCGTGCGGTTCGGGCCTGCTATCCTCCCACCAATGTCTCAGGTGAGGGTCCTCAAATTCGGCGGCGCGGCTCTCGCCGATGGGCCTGGGATCGAGCGCGCGTGCTCTATCGTCGCGAGCCAGGGCGGGGACCGGCCGATCGTCGTGGTGAGCGCGCACGAGGGCGTCACCGACCTCCTGGAGGCCTGTGCCCGGACCGCGGCGGCAGGGGTGATCGACGCCGATCGGGTGCGCATCCGGCACCGCACGCTCCTCGCCCAGCTCGGTCTCGATGGGGAGCTCGTCGATCGCTATCTCGCCCAGCTCCGGGAGCTCCTCGGTGAGGCCCGGCGTGCCGGGCGGATCCTGCCGGCACAGCTCGATCTCGTCCTCTCTTTCGGTGAGCGCATGAGCGCCCGGATCGTCGCCCGCGCGCTGCAGGCGTCCGGCATCCCCGCCACGCCGGTCGACGCCTTCGACCTGGGGTTCGTCACCGATTCGAACTACGGCCGTGCGCGGCCCCTCGCCGGGATAGGCCGCGCCGTCCGCGACGCGGTCGCGCAGATCCCAGGGGTCCCGGTCGTCACGGGCTTCCTCGCCAAGGACACCCGCGGGAACCTCACGACGCTCGGCCGCAACGGTTCGGACCTCACCGCCTCGGTCATCGCCGAAGCCGTGGGCGCGGCGGAGATCCAGTTCTGGAAGTCGGTCGGCGGGATCCTCACGGCGGACCCGGAGCTCGTCCAGGGGGCTCGTGTGATCGACCGACTCACCTACGCCGAGGCTGCGGAGTGCGCCTTCCACGGGGCGCGCATCCTGCATCCGGCCTCCGTGGCGCCCGCGTTGCGCGCCCGGGTCTCCGTACGGGTCTGCAACGTGAACGCGCCCGACGAGCCGGGCACCTCGCTCACCTTGCACGAGGAGCGCACGGGCCCGGTGGCCGTCGCGAGCCGGCGCGACGTCGCGCGGATCGACCTGCGGATCGACGCTCCGGAGCGCCGCGGCGAGTGTGTGCGGCAGCTCTTCGACGCGCTCGACGGGCGCGGCTGGACGCCCGGCCTGATTTCGGCGAGCGGCGGAGGCGTGTCGGTCGTCGTCGAACCGGGTCCGGGGTTCACTGAGCTGCTCGAACACCTCGGGCCCGCGGCGACCGCGACGCGCGGACTCGCCATCGTGGCGGTCGTCGGTCAGGGCCTGGGCCGCGTGCGCTCGGCCGGGCTGCGGTCGCTGGTGCTCCTGGACGAGGCCGGCGTCGAGGTCGTCGGGGCCTTCCTCGGCGACCGCACGGAGAGCCAGGCGTTCCTGATCGAAGCCACATGCCTCGCCACCGCTGTGTCCGCGCTCCACGATGGGCTGCTCGCAGGAGCGTACGGCCCCAGTCCCTCTCCGTCCTCCTTCGCTGGGAGAGAGGGCGGGGACTGACCGACGCCGTACACTCCCGCGCTGACCATGATCCAACCCGGTGAAGAGCAGGCGATCACCTTCAAGGACTTCAAGGAGGTGCTCGAAGCGTCTCCGTCCAAGGCGGCGGCGTTCCTCGAGCCCGTCCACGCGGCGGACGTCGCGACCTGGCTGCAGGACGTGACCGCCGAGGACGCCTGGCAGGTCTTCACGGCGCTCTCGATCGAGACGCAGGCGGAGGTGATCGAGTACGCCGAGGAGCGCTTGCGTGGCGAGCTCATCCCGCGCCTCTCGATGGACGACCTGCGTGACGTCGTCGAGGAGCTGCCCGCGGACGAGGCGGTCGACGTGCTCGCGGAGGCGGATGAGCGCGTCGCCGAGGACGTCCTCGACTCGATCCCCACCGAGCTCGCCACCGAGCTGCGCGAGCTGATCGCCTTCCCGCCCGAGAGCGCGGGCGGCGTCATGACGACGGAGTTCGTGCCGGTTCGCGCCGGCACGCGGATCGGGGATGCGATCAAGCTGCTCAAACAGGAGGGCGACCGCATCGAGCGCGACATCGGCGTCTATGTGATCGACGACGCCGAGCGTCCGATCGGGTACATCCCGGTCACCGAGCTCCTCACGAACTCGATCCACACGACGGTCGAAGAGGCGATGGGCGAGCCCTTCACCATCCTCGCGGCCGAGGACCAGGAAGAGGCCGCGAACCGCCTCAAGAAGTATGGGCTCCAGGCGCTCGCGGTCGTGGACACGGAGGGCGCGCTCGTCGGTGTGATCTCCGCCGAGGACGCCCAGGAGGTCTTCGAGAGCGAGGTGTCCGAGGACATCCTGCGCCTCGTGGGTACGGCGCCCGAGCGGCAGCAGACGCGCCTCGGGGTGCTCACGCGCGTCCGCCAGCGCATGCCCCTCATGGCCGTGACGGTCCTCGGGGGTCTCGTCAGCGCGAAGATTCTCGAGGTCTTCCTGCACTCCGACGCCGAGACGGCAGCGGGCGAAGGGATGTCGATCCTGCGCTACCTCCCGCTCATCATCGGCCTCGCCGGCAACGTCGGCATCCAGTCGTCGACGATCCTCGTGCGCGCGTTCGCGACGGGCGAGGTCGAACCCGAGCGCGAGTTCAAAGTGCTCACGGCCGAGGTCACCGTCGGCGCGTTGATCGGGCTGATCTGCGGCGCCGCCACCGTCTTCCTGGCCTCCTGGATGGAGCTCGGCGTCTGGCTGGCGGCCTTCGGTGTCGCCGTGGGCGTGGCGGTCGCCACGGCGGTCACCTGGGCGGCGTTCCTCGGGTGCGTCATCCCGATGGGTTGCCGCCGACTGGGGATCGACCCCGCGATCACCGCTGGGCCGTTCCTGATCAGTCTCTCCGACATCTCCGGGGCCGCGATCTACGTCATGGTCGCCCGCCGGCTCATCGGGCTGTGACCCGGAGTTGCCCTTGGCTGCTCGGAGACTCAACCGGCTCTTCTGGACGCTCGCGATCCTGCTCCTCGCGTTCTTCGCTCTGAAGACGTTCGTGGGCGACGTGTACCCCGTGACGTCCTCGTCGATGGAGCCGACGATCCGCGCGGGTGAGAGGGTGCTCGTGCTCTACGACGACTCGCCGCCGGAGCGCTTCGATCTCGTCGTCTTGACGCGCGGGGACGGGACCTACGTGAAGCGCGTCGTGGGCCTCGGAGGCGAGACGCTCACCATCCGCACCGGCGACCTCTACATCGGCGACCGCGACAGCACCGTGCTCCCGCCCGACGCGCCGCGGCCCGCGCTCGTCCCCGTCTTCGACGACCGCCTGCACGACGTCGCGGAACACTTCTCCATGGGCGGGACGCAGGTCCAGCCGTGGAAGCTCGTGGACGGCGCCTGGGAGGTCGACGCGCGCGAGCTCGAGCGCGAGAGTGCCGCGGGCCTGTTGCGTCTGCACAAGGGCGTTCACGACGACGTCATCGATGAGCGGGGCCGCGTCGAATACAAGCGCGAGCCGGTCGGCGACGTCGCGGTCGAGTGTTCGTTCCGGGCGCTGGAGCTCGGCGGACGCATGCGGCTGGTGCTCGTCGAGCAGGGCGACACGTTCCAGTTCTCGCTCGAGCTCGGCGCCGAGGGCGAGGCGGCCGCCGTGATCACGCGGGTGACGAAGAGCGACCTGCGCACCTCCGAGACGCTCGCGGAGGGGACGCTGCCCTTCGCCGTCGGTCGCTGGACGCACGTCCGCTTCTCGAACCGCGACAACCACCTGCGCGTCGAGTACGGCGACGAGCCACGTGTGCTCGAGGCGAGCTACGCGAGGAACCACCTCCACCCCAAGGACACGTTCGGCGAGGGCTTCAGCCTCGGCGAGCGCGTGAAGCTGGGCGGCGAAGGCTGCCTCTTGCAGTTCAAGGACATCCGGGTCGGCCGCGACCTGCACTACACGCAACGGGGCGAGCACGGGACCGCCCGGCCGGCGCGGATCGGGTCGGGGCAACTTTTCGTGCTCGGCGACAACTCCGCCGACAGCAGCGACAGCCGCGAATGGGGCCCGATCGATGCCGGGGCCGTGCGTGGGCGCGCGGTCTGGGTCGTCTGGCCGCCGGCGGCCATCCGGAGGCTCGTGGGCGCGATCCCGGGGGCGCCCGGGCCGGGGGGGGGCGCTGAGTGGTGAGGGGCAGGGAGGAATCGGCGGATCGGGCGGAACCGCGGGTCCCGCCGCGGGTTGCAAGGGCTCCTGACATGCGAGACGACTCGGAGGACGACCCCGGGGCCAGGCTGATGCTGGCCTGGGCGGGGGGCGACGAGAGCGCCTTCGACGGCCTGGTCGAGGCGTACTCGGGTCAGGTCTACGCGCTCATGACGCGGTTCCTCGGCCGCCACTCCGGCCGCGAGGACCTCGTGCAGGAGGTGTTCCTGCGCGTGATCCGCGCGCGGGACCGCTACGAGCCGCGCGCGCGCTTCACGACCTGGCTCTACCGGATCGTCTACAACCTGTGCGTCAACGAGACGCAGAGACGCGGCGCGCAGGGCCACGTCTCCATCGAGCGCAGCTCCCAGGGCGTGGATCAGCCGGGTGCCGGTCCGCTGGAGATCCTGGACGAGCGCGCCGTGGGCCCGGCGGAGTCGATGGAGCGCGACGACGTGGTCCGGCAGGTCCGCGAAGCGATCGCGGCGTTGCCCGCGAGCCAACGCATGGCGCTCGTGCTCGCCAAGTACCACGATCAGTCTTACTCCGAGATCGCCGACGTGCTCGGCTCCAGCGAGAAGGCGATCAAGTCCCTCATCCACCGGGCGCGCGAAACCCTCCGGGCGACGCTCGCGCCGCTGCTCGCGGAGGAGCGCTCATGAACACCGGGTGCTACGGCTTCCGCCGGTTGCTGGAGCGGCGACTGATGGGCCTGCCCGATCCGCCGCGCGTCTCGGAGCTCGATTGGCACCAGCACTTGCACGGCTGCGGTGACTGTCGCGCGCTCCTCCACTCGGAGGAGGCGCTCGAAGTGCTGCTCGCGTCGCTCCCGGAGCTCCGGCTGCCCGCGGATCTCGCGCAGCGCGTCCTCGCCCGCTTGCGCGCGGCGGGCGACGCGCGCCTCGACGAGCTCCTCGCGTATGACTCCGGCGACGATTCGCGCGAGCCGTTCGCCGCGCCGCCAGGACTCGCGGCGCGCGTTCTCGCCAACCTCGCACCGGAGCGCGCGGGCCGGAGCCTCGACGGCCTGCTCGACCGCGCGGGCGAGGTCGACGTGCCCGCGCGCCTCGGCGAGCGCGTGCTCGCCGGGCTCGCTCCCCATCGCAAGCCGGGCCGGATCGTCGGCTCGGCGAGCGGCGTCCGATTCCGCATCCTGCGCGCACCGGTCATGGGCCTCGCCGCCGCGGCGCTCGTCGCCTGCCTGGCCCTGGCCGCCTTCTGGCGTCTCGGCACCGACCGGGCAGGGCCTGGCGCTGGCACGCACGCCACCGTGATCGGCGCCGCACCCGAGGCCGCGCCCGAGGAGGAGCTGCTCGCCGCGCTGGACGTGCTCGAGCATTGGGAGCTGCTCGCCGACGTCCGCGACCCGGACCTCGCGGCCTTCAACCGCTTCGATGCGAGCGACGAGGCGCAGCTCGAGTTCTTCGGGGCGGAGCTGCTCATGGACGAGTTCTCCTCCGAGGGGAGTGGGGGGCGCTGATGGCCGTCTGGCCCGAGAACGCCCGCGCACTCACGCGCGTCATGCTCGCGCTCGCGCTGGCCGGAGCGGCCCTGGGCGGCACAGCGACGCGTCTCCAGGACAGGGACGAGCCCGCCGCGAACGGCGCGCTGCTCGAGCGCTGGAATCGGCTCACGGTCGAGGAGCGCACGCGTTATCGCGCGCGGTTCGAGGAGTACCGGCGGAAGGACCCGGGCGTGCGCGCGGTGATGAAAGAGCGCGCAAAGCACCTCGACCTCATGGCCCGGCGCCTGCACGGGACCCTCTCCGAGGCGGAACGCGAGCGGCTCGCGGGGTTGCCGCCCGGCAGGCGGCGCGAGATCCTGCACGAGATGCTCGCGGCCGAAGCGCGCGACGTCGGCCGGCGTATCCGCGAGAGCTTGCCGTCGGGAATGCGCCAGCGGTTCGACGGCGCGCGACCGGAGGACCGCGCGCGATTCATCACGAGCGTCCGTGGCAAGCTCTCGAATCAGATGGGCGTCGTGTTCGAGCGCCTGGGGCGCGAGCTCGGTCTTCCCCCGGGGAGGATCCAACGCCTGAAGGACCTGCCCGAGTCGCAGCGTCGGCCCGAGTTCCTCGCGCTCCTCAAGCGGCGATTGTCCAGGGACCTCAGCGCGCGCGGGCTCCCGGCGGGCATCTCGCGGGACGCCTGGCGGCAGCTTCTCGAGATGCCGCCGCGCGAGTTCTTCGACGCGATCCTGCGCCTGCGCGAGACCCACCCCGAGATCGGGCTGCCCCACGGAGGCGGGCGCGGTCCCGCGCCATCCGATCCCGAGACGCGCCGCAGGCTCTCGGCCATGCGCCGGGCGATGCAGCCGATCTCGCCGGCGGAGCGCCTTGAGCTGTCGGCGCTCTCACGCGAGGAGCGGGCGGCGGAGGTCCGGAGGCGCAAGCGGAGCCGCGTCCTCGAAGTGATCCGGTCCGAGGGCCTCCTGTCCGAGGAGGAGCTGCGGGCCCTCGCCGCGCGACCCGACCCGAGCTTCTTCCGCGAAGTTCGCGAGCTCGTGTCCGGGCGCAATCCGGGGCACGGTCCGGGGCAGGCGCCGGGCGGCCAGCGAAACCCCGTGCCCGGAGGCCGCCGCGCCCGGGGCGACGGCGAGCGACCCTGACGGGGACCGCGTAGACTCTGCGCGATGTCCGTGCTCTCGAGCCCGGGGACCACCGTCCCCGTCACCACGTTCGAACGCCTCGCGCAAGCCGGTGACGCGCTCGTCATCGACATGCGGAGCCCCGGCGAGTTCGCCGCGGACCACGTGCCCGGGGCCCACAACGTGCCGCTCTTCGAGGACGTCGACCGCGCCGTCGTCGGTCTGCTGTACCACCGGGCCTCGCGCGAGCAGGCGTTCGCGCGGGGGCGCTCGATCGTCCTCGCGCGCATCGAGGCGCTCGTCGCACGTGTCGCCGAGCTCGCGGACTGGTCGCGCTCGGACGCCGATCTCGAGCGCCTCGCCGGCCGCATGACCGCCGGCGGCATCGAGCAGCTCGAGCGCGAGCTCACGACGTTCGAGCTCGAGGCGCTCCCCGAGCGTCCGGTCGTCGTGCACTGCTGGCGGGGGGGGCTGCGGTCGCGCAGCATGATCGTCCTCCTGCGGGCGCTCGGGCTCGACCGCGCGATCGGGCTCGCGGGCGGCTACAAGAGCTATCGCCGGCACGTCCGCGAGACGATCGAAACCTGGCGCGCGCCGCCGGCGTTCGTCCTGCGCGGGCTCACGGGCGTCGGCAAGACGCTCGTCCTGCGCGAGCTGGAACGCCTCCGGCCGCGAACGACGCTCGACCTCGAGGGCATGGCGGGGCACCGCAGTTCGCTGCTCGGCATGGTCGGGCTGGAGCCCTGCACGCAGAAGACGTTCGAGTCGCGCATCTTCCAGCGCATCGGGGTGGGGTTCCCGGGCCACGTCGTGCTCGAGGGCGAGAGCCGCAAGGTCGGGGATCGGATCGTGCCCGCGAGCGTCTGGGACGCCCTCACGTCAGGCGTGAACATCGAGCTCCGCGCCCCCATGGAACGGCGCGTGCAGGTCCTCGTCGACGACTACCTCGCCCGCGAGTCGAATCGCCCGGAGCTGCGCGCGCAGCTCGCGATCGTCGAGGCCCGTATGGAGCAGCGCGCACCGCTCGTCGAGCTCTTCGACGCGGGCCGCGAGCAGGAGCTCGTCCGGGTGCTGCTCGAGCGCTATTACGACCCGTTGTACCGGCACAGCGAACAGGGGCAGCACTACGCGCTGACCGTCGACGCGACCGACCCGACGCGGGCCGCCGCGGAGATCGCGGCCTGGATTCACCGTATCCGGGTCAGGCGCCGACTCAGCCGCCCGGACAGAAGTACGCTTCCAGGCCGTCCGAGAGGTTGAAGAAGCTGCCACCGGCCTGGGGGTCGCGGTACCAGAACTGGAAGCGCCACGTCGAGAGCGGCGTCACCGCTCCGGGTCCCGCCGACAGGGGTGGCAACGTGAAATCGAGCGCGCGCTCCGCGCTACCGCTCCCGTCGATCGCGACCGGCGGGTTCAGGCGGAAGATCCCCGCCGCTCCGCCGCCGACACACAGCGTTCCGTTGCCGAAGGGCGCATCGGTCGCGTCTGGGCCGTAGAAGAAGACGCCGAACTGTTGCGGCACGGCGCCGGAGACCGTCAGGCTGAAGTCGTTGTCCGCGAATCGAAGCGTCCCCGCGTGGCCCATGAGTGCGGGGCCTCCGGTCGAGTTGGCCGCGGCCGTGCAGAAGGGCGCGGGGGGCATGCAGGTGCCCGAGAGGACGTCGAGGGAACCGTTGTCGCCGGCGCCGCCGCCCTTAGCGCCGACCGCGATGTCGCTGAAGCCGTCGCCGTTCACGTCTCCCAGGCCGGCGACGCTCTTTCCGAAAGCATCTTGCTGGTCCAAGCCTTGGAGCGAGAACAGGAGGCTCCCGTCACGACCGGAATACAGCCAGAGGGTGCCAGGACCGGTCGGGCTGCCCGAGACGATGTCGGCGAGACCGTCCCCGGTCACGTCTCCGGCGGAGTCGACATCGAATCCCAAGCTGCCCCCGGGCTGCGTCTCGGCGATGCTGAACAGCAGGCTTCCATCGGCGCCCGAGTGCACGAAGATGCTCCCCGAGTCCAGGCCCCCGTCGTCGTCGATCAGCTCCAAGTCGCGGTGAGCGAAGGCATTTGGGCTGCGCCCGAAGAACAGGCACTGGAGAATCGGTCGCAACCAAGGGCAGGCATCCCCGCAACCTGCCAACACGGCTTGGCGGTAGGGCCCCAGCGCTCGCGCTCGGAACACTTCTTCGAACGTAAGCCGGAGAGTTACCGGTGCTCATCCGGAGCATTTCGACGTGGTCTCGACCATCGCCGACGTCCTCTCGCCTGCACCTCGTCCTGTCCACAAGCTCGACCGGCACCTATCTCGGGTCGAGCGCCTGGCTTGCGGCTGGTGCAACCGCCTATTCAAGGTCGAGTTGATACGGGAGCACTGCCGCGCTGACTCCCGACGGATCCTATCCGCCACGATTCTCCGTCTGCACTCCGCGGCGTCCAGACCTCCGTGGTGAAGAAGTCCGTCGCCGCGGTGCGCCGAGCTTGCGCGCCGGGCGGCGCTGACGCAGCCCGCATCCTTAGGGCCCGTCCGGAAATAAACGTCACATTTCGCCGGCCCTCGGCGCCCGTGGCTGCGTTGCGCCTCCTCGGAAACCAGCTAGGTTGCCTGCGTCGGCGCGCCTTGCCACGAGCGCCGATGCCTCGCCGAAATGTGACGTTTATTCCCGGAC
>Ga0209988_10002707_pt1 | contig 11732 bp, 10 predicted proteins | sample N075metaG_FD_183115 | JGI IMG/M metagenome (GOLD analysis project Ga0209988, IMG submission 183115) | Deep subsurface microbial communities from Kermadec Trench to uncover new lineages of life (NeLLi) - N075 metaG (SPAdes) (version 2) | ecosystem: Environmental > Aquatic > Marine > Ocean trench... | reverse complement strand
TCACCTTCCAGATCCCCGTCCAGGTCATCGGCTGAAGCTCTCTGCTGCGCGGTGAGCCCGCCCTCGCCGGGCGCGATTGGGCCACCGGTTTCCTGCGATTCCACCACCGGTTTCCTGCGATTCCGCCACCGGTTTGCTGCTATTCCGTCTCCGGCTTGTCTTCCGGGTAGTTGGGCTTGATGTAGCCCGCCGCGATCTCTCGCAGAGCCACCACCACTTCCTTGTTGTCCTCCGCGTCCACGAGCGGCTTGGCGCCACGCTTGAGCTGCTTGGTGCGGATGGCAGCCATCTGAACGAGGTCGAAGCGATTCGGAACCCGATTGATGCAGTCTTCGATCGTGATGCGTGCCATTGGAGCCTCTCGATGGGTGAGGTGCGCGTTGGGAAGAGCGGAGATTAGACCAATGCCCAGACGAGGGAAACCCCGGCCGGCGAAGCGCCGGCCGGGGTCCTGCGACCTCCACGAGGGAGGTCGATCCGACGAAATCAGCTCGCCTTCTTCCGGCGTCGCGTCTTTCGGCGGGCCTTCTTGCGCGTGGCCTTCTTGCGGGTCGCCTTCTTCCGGCGAGCCTTCTTGCGTGTGGCCTTCTTGCGTGTGGCCTTCTTGCGAGTGGCCTTCTTACGAGTGGCCTTCTTGCGAGTGGCCTTCTTACGAGTGGCCTTCTTACGAGTGGCCTTCTTACGAGTGGCCTTCTTGCGCGTGGCCTTCTTACGAGTGGCCTTCTTGCGCGTGGCCTTCTTCTTTCGAGCTGCCATACTTGGGTTACCCCCCTGTTCGTGGACTCGAGCACAGCGGTCTTGCTCTGTATGAGCGAACCATCAACCACCTACATGTCGCATCAACTTGCACGACCATGTTGCTCCCGCCTCCTATCGGAGGCCACAATGTGCGACTTGAAGGCAATCTACCTTCGTTCTTCACACATTCCGCGGCACTAGAGCCACTCTTGCAGCTCACGCTAACAACGTGTTTAATCACCCGTCAATAGGTAAACCTAAAAAAAACAAGGTGATGGAACATCATGCTGCGAGCGCTCGGTCGAAAAACCGTCGAACTCAAGATCCGAATGTGCAACTTCGAGGAACGCAAAATCGATCACTCAATCGTTTCAACCAACGCCGACGCCCGTGTGAAACACTCGAGCGCTGCGAAAGCGAGCCTCGACTACACGCGAAGTGCGCGAAGTAAAAGAGATTTTTTGAAATCGGGAGGGGGGATTAGCGCTTGCGTTTGTGACGGGCGCGTTTGAGCAATTTCCGCTTCTTATGCTTGCGCATCTTCTTGCGCCGCTTTTTGATCACACTACCCACGAATGAACCTCGCTTTTGGGCAGGGACGGATACTCATTCATCGGCTGGAAGTCAACTCGCGACACGCCGAAACCCGAGTGCAGGCGCTATCTAGGGTGCGCCGCTGGGTTCGGATCGGGCGCTGTCCCACCCGGGTCACGCCTCGCAGCGCTCTTGCGCATCGGTTTGCCGACGCCCGCGAAACATTCCAATCCACCGGTTGATCAGGTGTCGACGCGGTAGAAAGGCGAACGAAGGTCGTCGTCTCACTCCGAGATCCATGAGATCGTCGAGAATCTGCTGGTTTGCCGGATCGATCATCAAGCCCCGACGCAAGTAGCGGATTCCCTCAGCCTTGAAGCCGAATTCCAGGTGAACCTGCGCGAGATTTCGATAGAGCTCGGGGTTGTAGAACTCTTCTTTCGCCGCTGATCGGCAGAGTTCCAGTGCCTGGTCGAAGCGGCGCTTTGCGATTCCCAAACACAGTCCGTAATAGGAGCGATAGCGCGGGCTGTTGGGATCGACCCTCTGAGCGGCGCGAAAATGCTCGAGTGCGGTCGAGTGATCATTACCATTCAGCGCGGCTCGTCCGCGGCGAAAGTGCTCGTCGGCTGAAAAACTCGTGTCCATGTGTCCTCCCCCGAGCACCAGCTCGGATCGGCGTCGGCCTTATTAAGGCAAGACCCGTGCCGAAAATCACAGTCGGCAAAAAATCACCTAAGTCCTTGAGATCGGAAGAGTTGGGAGGAAGTTGCGAAAAACCCATGTGGGTTGTGCCCTACGTCACAGGTACGAAGGCGTAACCACAGTTACAGGAGTGAAACTCGCAGATCAGAGGCGGCATTGAGGCCGACGCAGCGCGGGGTCTGCCGTCTCAGCCGGGCGGGCGACTCCAACTGGATTGCCGAGAACTCTCGCGTGGGCGGACCGAAGCCCTCGACACGATCGGGTGCCGTGCGTCGAAACCCATAACTCGATCGAGCGACCCGCCGAAAGCGGGCCGACGCGAAACTGGTCATCTGGCTCGAGGGCGGCTCAGCTGACGCCGCACGCGAGTCCAAAGGATTCGCCAGCGTTAGTACTCGATGATCTCCAGGATGTAGCGCTTCTTTTCCTTGCCGCTCGCCGCCGCCATCAGGGTTCGGATCGCCGAGGCATGCGCGCCTCCCTTGCCGATGACCTTACCGAGATCTTCCTTCGCGACGCTGAGCTCAAGAACATGCGCGTGGTCCCCAATGACCTCTTTGATTTGCACTTGATCAGGTTTATCTACTAGCGCTTGAACGATTGCCGTGATGAGCTGCTTCACTTGCCCCTCCCGCTACCGCGTTGACGACTGATCATGAAAATCCTGCACCCGGCGCCGCGACTCGTCTGCCGGGCGTTTGTGCGGCGATCATTGTACGCTTCCATTCGCTCAAAAACGACGTAAAAACGCGAATTTTAAAGGCAACCTGCCTATCCGAACGTGGGGGCATCCGGCCACAGGTGGGTTCGCGCTAAATACCCAACGGCAGTGAACAATCCGCTGTCCAATCGATTCTCGGAACGGACCCTTCGCTCCGCGGCAGACCCCGGAGCAGAGCAAGGGCGGCCGGCAATCGCGGCGGGCGGCGTCGAAACGGGATTCGGGCAGTTAGCGCCGGTAGAAGAACTCGAGCGCGACGCGATCTTGGTTGAAGTCGTCCATCGAGAAATCGCCGGCGTTTTCCCAGTACCGATAGGTGATCGCGACCACCGTATGGCGCCCGATTCGGCTCTGGATCCGAAACTCGGCGCCCCCGAATAGATTCTTCGGGAGGTTCCAAGCATCGTTTTCGAGGCGAGAGACGAAGGCCGCGATAGAAGCGGAGATCATTTCGCCAAAGTGTTTCTCGATCCCCATCCGCCCCGTGGTCTCGACGAAGACGTTTCCGGAGAGATCCGAGACGAAGCGATTGGCGGCCGACGCGCGTAGCGCCCAGCCATTGGGCAACCGAACCCGCAGACTCCCTTCACCCACAATGCGGTGAAGATCGTCGTTGGACTCGAAGGCGACCATTCCGTACCCCACCGCCAGATCGATTTCGATGTGGCGGAAGGCCCGCGATCTCGCTCCTACCAGAATCGCGAACTCTCCCCGATCGGGAACTTCGGATTCTGAATAGGTGCGGAATTCGAGCTCGCTGCGAGCGTAGAGCGAACTGCGTTCGCCCAACGGCGTCTGCACCTCTAATTTTCCCGCAGCCTCCCAATGGTCGGGCTCGAAATCGGGGTGGGTCATCGAGCCACCGCCATCCATGAAGAGAAGCGCGTTGAAATCTTCCCCCACGAAGTAACCGCCCCGAAGCGCCATCAAGAGTTCGCGACGGCCCGGCAGCTCCTTCCAATAGCGAACCTCTGCATCGACCTGATTGGCCTGCTGGAGGTTACGGGTCGCATCCGCCGGTGACGAAACCCGCTCTGGTTGGGGTTTGAACGCATTCGAGACGCGCAGCGTGAGACCCGGTAGGACGCCGATCTCACCGTTGACGACAGCTCGGTAGAATTCCTCGGAAAGGTCGCTCTCGTCGATGTAGCGCCGAATGTCGGCACCCAGGTCCGCCTGAAGCTCGTAGAAGTCCGCGCGATAGCCGAGTTCGAGATTGGGGGCGATCCAGGCTCCGAAAGCCCCGTCGTTTTGCTCTTCCAGATAGGGATCGTCATCTCCGAGCATCGTGATCAAGATCGAAGGGTGGTAGGTGAATCGATTCTCCTGGTCTTCTGCGGCCGCAACCGAACCCCAGATCAGCAGCGCACTCACGACGATCACCGCGGGACTGCGCGGCATCATTTGCCCTGCAGTCTCATGGTGGGGGCAATGGCCTTCCTCTCGTCCCGTCGGACCCACCACGGAGCCCGTTGGAAGCCCCCGGCCAGGCGCGAGAGAAAATGGCTCGAAATCTCTGCAAACAGCGGGCGCGACAGGTTGCGGTAGGCGTCCGTCTGGGTGACGGGTTGATTGGGTACGCCGCTTCGGAAACCCTCGTCTTCTAGAAGCGCGATGTAATCGATGTCCCGCGCGCGCCGCCGCACCAGGTGCAGCGTGTCGATGCCAGCGCCCTTGGGGAGCAGAGCGCGAATCACGTGCTCGCCACCGGAGAGGTGGAGCGTCACCACATGTGTCAGGGCGAAGCCCGCGATCGCTCCCTCGGGTCGGATCGTGACGCGGTACCCCCCGTCGATCGACCAGATCTCCTCACCTTCACCGTGGATTCTTGCAATCAGGCTGTAAACGCCCGGCTGCTCGATCGGCGTGCGATAGGTGAACTCAGCGGGTCGGTTGACGGCAGTCGCCCAGGCGCCGCCCGACGCGAGATCGGCGAGTCGACGGTTGGTGGAGCCGCCATACGCCGAAACCGATTCGTAGTCTTCTCCCTCGATCGCAATCGGTTCACCGTCGATCGGCAGCCGCCTCTCCAACCCCAGTGCCGCAACGATCGTGCGTGCACTCGCAGCGAAGCTGAGCGACCGGTGATCCCGCCAGCCGTCCGCGGGAGTCACACAGTACGGTCGGTAGGCGGCGAGTTCGATCCGATCGACGCGGGCGCTGTGGCTGAGATAGGCCGTCAACTCGTGGGGGCCCTTTCGCAGCGGAATGATTCTCGCCGCCTGGGTGACGCCTAGGGGGGTTGGGTCGAGGTGCCCGACCGTGCGCTGATCGATCGCCCAGCGCTGTGGGCCCACGCCGGTGACCGTCAGCGCGTAGAGTGCGGTGGCGGGGAGGTTGGCGACGACGCGAACCGACTCTCCAGGAAGGCGAGCGGCCGGTAGATCGAAGGCCACGCGAAATGGCGCGCCGATGGGAGCTCGACGACCACCGCTTTCCGGTTCCCGCTCCGCTCGTTCGGGGCAGAGCAGGCCGAAAACATCTTCGGCGCTGAAATCCGTCCGCAGAGCACCCGAAATCCCGAGCGCAAATGCGAGTTCCGACGCCCACTCACCCTGCTCGATGACGCGCTCGCTCACCAGCGGCTCGTCGACCGTGCGAAAACGCGACAGCTGGGTGTCTGCGCGGGCGCCACCCGCTCCCATCCAAGTCAGGAGAAGCGTCGTGATGCAGGTTGGGAGAAGCGTCGTGATGCGGGTTGGGAGAAGCATCGTAGTGATCGCGGCTCGCGTCACGGCGATCGCATTGGCGACTTCCGGAATTCGGAGCACGAGAAGATCCTCGAATGGGCGGAGGCGTGGAGAGCGATCCAAGAGGTCCAACGACCCCAGAAGTCCATCGGGCCGAGGCTGAAATTTCTTGATCGCGAGATGCGGAATCGGCGCTAGCAGAATCCGCGTCAGAGGAGCCGCCGCGGATTCCACCCACCAATGGCGGATTCAAGTGCGATAGCGAGACAGCCGATTCTAGGGTAAGAGTTCCCAAAGACGTGATGCACAAAGAACAACTCTCGAACAAACCGCGACCAGAACCGTACTCTCGCGAATCGCGAGAGGTAACCATCGCCTGAACCCGACCCCAGGACGGTTCCGGCGGGAATCGGGGCCTGGGTAGATGGCAACACCTCAAGTCACCAGCCGGATTTTGCGACGCCTGCTCGCCAGTGGAATCACTGGACGCGCGGAGCGCCTATTGGCGCGCATGGCGCCCGCCGATGTCGCGTTGCTGCTCCCCGAACTCACCCCGGACGAAGTTCGCACGGTCATCGAACTGCTGTTCCGCCAACGCCGGGCGGCCCTGGCGCTTCGAGAACTTCCGAACGAGATGCTTCCCCAGGTATTCGAAGCCCTGGAGGACCAGCAGTTGGCAGCGGTAATCGGACGCCTGGAAATCGACGATCTCCTCGAATTCGTCGAATCGATCCCCGAGGAGCGCCGGGAAGGCGTGGTCGATCGACTCCCGGAGGACAAGCGCGAAGAACTCCGCAAGGCCGAGCTCTACCCGGAGTACAGCGCCGGCCGGGTCATGACGACGAGCTTCATCGCCCTGGACCGGAAGATGAGCGCCCAGGACGCGATCGACTCGCTGCGCTCGGCCGGTGACGGGAGCGAAGCCGTCCTGTATCTCTACGTCGTCGACGAACAGCGCACGCTGATCGGAGTGGTTCCGATCCGCCGCCTCGTGTCAGCACCTCCGGGCCGGCTGATCTCGGAGATCATGATTCCGGATCCGGTGAGCGTGAGCGCCGACGACGACCAGGAAGAGGTCGCGCACATCGTCGCGCGATTCGATCTGCTCGCGATTCCCGTCACGGATGTCGACGGCAGAATGCTCGGCCTCATCACCGTCGACGACGTAATCGACGTGATCACCGAAGAGGCCACCGAGGACATCTATCACCTCGCGGGCCTCACCGAGGCGGATCGCGTCTTCGTTCCGGCCCACGAGTCGATCCGCAAACGCCTTCCCTGGATGTTTCTCAATCTCGGTACCTGCTTTGCGGCGGCCTGGGTGGTAGGGCTGTTCGAGCGCACGATCGAGCAGGTCGTCGCGCTCGCGATCTTCATGCCCGTGGTCGCCGGCATGGGCGGCAACGGCGGCACCCAGGCGCTGACCATCATCACCCGCTCGATCGCGCTCGGCGAGATCGAGTTTTCCAGCGGATTCCGGGCCGCGATGAAGGAACTGGCGGTCGGCCTCGCACTCGGCATCGCAATGGGATTCGCCAGCGCGGCAATCGCCTACTTGTGGCACGCCGATCCGATCATCGGCATCGCGCTCTTCGCCTCGATGATCCTCACGCTCTCGGTCGCGGGCCTGATGGGGGCAGCCGTACCGCTCGCCCTCAAGGCCCTCCACCAGGATCCCGCTCTCGGCGCGGGCGTCATCGTGACCACGTTCACCGACGCGTTCGCGTTCTTCTCGTTTCTGGGGATCGCCACCCTGCTGATGGATCGCGTCGCCAGCTGATCCGGCGCGCGAACCAGATGGTGTGACGTGCGCCGCGGCTGTAGCCACGCGCGCGCACCTCGATTTCTTCCACTTCGAATCCCACTGCGCGCAAGCGCTCGCTGAAGGCTCGATTGGGGCCCGCCGACCAGACCGCCAATAGCCCGTCCGAGCGCAGCGCCCCAAAAGCCGCTGCCAGCCCCGCTGGACCGTAGAGCCAACGGTTGCCCGATTTCGGCAGCGCCTCGGGGCCGTTGTCGACATCGAGCAGGATTGCGTCGTAGCGGTCGCGCTCTACCTCCAGCAGCTGCGCGACGTCGATCACGCGCACCGTCACGCGCGGATCTCGAAGCGGATATTTCGCGAGTTCGCCGAGTGCGCCGCGGCTCCACGACACGACCTCGGGTACGAGTTCCGAGACGATCACATCGGCGTCGTGGCCGAGTTTTGAGAGCACGGCCGCGAGTGTGAAGCCCATTCCGAGCCCGCCGACCAACACGCGCGGGCTCGGGCGTGCGGCGATTCGTTCGCACGCGAGCCGGCCCATGGCCTCTTCCGAAGCGTGCACTCGGCTGTTCATCAGCTCGCGACCCTCGAGACGGATCGAAAACTCACCCCCGCGCCGGTAGAGGCACAATTCGGCGCCCCCACCCCGAACCGCGGCCGCTTCGAGCAGCTCCCATTGAATCACGGCTCGATCCTAGGGGGTCGCTTGCGGGGGCGGGTGCGAGATCCGCTCCCAACCCTTCTCATTGCGACGCAATTCCGTGGTGGGCCAGAACTCGAGATCCAGTTTCAGGGTCATGACCTCCGTTTTTCCATCGAGGCTCACGGTGCGTAGGCGCACCGAGCTGCGGTCTGGGCGATCCGCGACGGCGGCCAAGAAGCCATCCAGGTCCGCGACGTCGCGGCCCTCAGCCGCGACGATTAGGCGACTCGCGGAGAGTCCGTACCGATTGGCGGGCGATCCGTACCAGAACCAGGCCACGAAGACGCCCTCGGGCTCGATGCCACCCTGCTCGTTGATCGCGGAATGGGGCGCCTGCAAAACCGCGCCCGCCCAGAACAGCACGCGATCCGTCCCACGACCATCGACCGCTGTGGTCGGAACCGTAACCGTCGTCTCTTCGCCATCCCGCAGAAGCGTAAGCCGAACTTCGTCTTGTTGGCCGGCCCGCTCGACCTCTTCGAAGGTCGCGATCGGTTCGCCGTCGACTGCGAGCAGGAGATCCCCTGGCTTCAAAATTTCTGCAGATGGCATGCCGGCCGTCACGCGCGATATTGCGAGCACGCGCCGGCGGCTGTCGTGCGCTTCGAGTCTGCGCGCGGATGCCTCAGAGAGGCCACGGGATCGCGCATCCGCGAGGTTGATCGGGTGAAACTCCGCTCCCAGGGTGCGCCATCCGACCGGTCGCCCTTCGCGCAGCGGTTTCAAGATTTCTTCGATGCGTTCCACGCCGATCGCGGCGAAGTACGAGCGAGGTGGCACGCCCGCCGAAAACGACGCCCAATAGGCGTGCACCCTGCCCTTCCTGTCCGAGAGAACGCCTCCAACTGTCGTCGGAGAATCGGTGAGCAGAGTCACCTCGAGGTTGGTCTCCCGGAATCGAGGCGGCGATGTCAAAGGCAGCGAGAACCCTTCGACAGTCGAGACGCGACTCTTGCGCGACACCAGTTCGTGGTCGGGGCTCAGGCCGACCACCCAGACCTCATCATTCGACTCGAGCGTCACGGGTCGCAACCGGGCGCTGCGGACCGGTGTATCGCCCAGTAGCCGGGGGTCGTAGGCGACCACCGCCAGGTTGTGGACGGGATGGACGAACACGACCTCGCCCGGGACTTCGACCGACGCCGCGAAGATGAGTCGCACATCACCCAGCGCCACGGGTATGGTCTCCCGGTCGACGACCACGAGCCCCCGCTCGGCGTCAACCACCAGACCGGTTCCCTTGAAGCGGTCGGAGTGGAGGCCGTCGATCCGAAACGGTGCGTCGAACTCGACCATCACCAGGGACGGCGCGAGATCTCGCATCGGCCGCGGCAGGTCAGCGTTGAAGGTGGTCGTCGCGGGAGCCCGCTCCTCCTGCTCCGGTGGAGCGGGGGATGTCGAACAGGGCCAACCTCCCGTCGCATCGTTCCGAACACAAAGCCGCATCGGAAACCAGAGTCGATCAACAGTGACGACTGCGAGCAACTCGAGTCTCGGGTTCTCGAGTTCGAAATAGCGGATCGCGGCCTTGGCTCCGTTTGGGAGCGCCGCCCAGCGCGCTTCGAAGTCCGCGAGAGATTCGACGGCATCGCCGTTGAGCTCCGTGATCACCGCTCCGCGCCGCATGCCCGCGTTGGTAAACGCGTAGCCACCAGAAGCCAGGTAGAGGCCCTCTACCGCAACGCTGTGATTCCGCGCCTGTTGGTAGGAAAGCGGGTGGAGAATTCCGCCTCCGGTCTCCAGGTAGCGGTCGGGAGTGATCGAGTAGAGGTCCTTTACCGTTATCGATGCGCTGAGTGTCTCGCCTGCGCGCTCCACTTTGATTGGGATTTCCTGGCCGACGCGATCGTCGAGCAGCGACTCCAGCGGCGTGAACGATGTCAGCGAGATCTCTCCCACGCCAAGAAGGATGTCACCAACCTCGAGCTTCCCATCCGCGGGCCCACCGGGGACCACCTCATCTACGACGAGCATGCCGGTCGCGTCGGGGAACGAACGGCGGATTTCTGCCTCGACGTGGCCGCGCAGCCCAAGTCGCCGCAGTTCGTCATAGGGGCGCCGCACGAACACGGTCTCGATCGTTCCGCGCGGAACGGTCTCGCCCCGCTGAACATACTCGAGCGCGCGCACGACACGGTCGAGCGGAAGGTAGTAGCTCGACGACGCGATCCGATTGCCACCGGCATTGAGCGCAACCGCGTGGCCGTGAATGTCGACCACGGGCGATCCCGACGACCCTCCCGATGTTCCGGATGCGGCCTGATAGTAGAAGGTATTGAAGTCGTTGTAGGACTTTTTCCCGTAGCGCGGCGCTTCCCGATCCAGGCGAGCCAGGGTGCCCGACAGGATCGAGAGTTTTTCGCCCGCGTCATTTCCCACCACCCGAATTTCGGTCCCGACGCGGGCGTGCTCGGGAACCAATAGGAGTTCGTTCGGTTTGATGTACTCGACGTCGGCCGGATCATACCGGTAGAAACCGAAGTCATGGACGGGATCCCGGTAGACCGCACGAACTTCGACTTCTTCGTGATTGAGAAAAACCGCCTCGGCGACCACGGGACCGGGATTTACGACGTGACGGTTGGTGAGGATGATGCCCTGCTCGGTATCCACCACAAAACCAGTGGCCAACTCATAGGCGGCCTTTTGGGTGTCGAAGGCGCGCGGAACCCGAACGCGCAGGACGACGACGGCCTCGATGACATCCTCGAGCGAAGTCTGCCATGGGTCCTGGGTCATGGGGTCGGCGGCAATCGCCGGGAACGCGAAAAGCAGCGCGAAGAGGCTCCCAGGAAACAGCGCGCAGCGTTGTTTCCTGGGAGCCTCTTCGCGCCCGAAGGGACCTGGACCGCCAATGAGGAGCTTTGTCATTCGATCGTTAACGAGGTGCTTTGTCATTCGATGGGAGCATGCGTTCGAGGTAGCGTTTCACGTACTTTCCCAACACGTCTGCTTCCAGATTGACCCGGTCATCGGGCTGGCAATCGCGCAGGGTCGTGACTCCCAGGGTGTGGGGAATCAACACAACCTCGAATCCCGACGGCGACAGCGCTGAGACGGTCAGCGATACACCGTCGACAGCAATCGAACCCTTTTCGACCACACAGTCGGCCAATGCCGGGTCGCAGTCGATCTGAAGCCTTACGTCGTTGCCCTCGCGAACCACCTGGCGGACCGTTCCGACACCGTCCACGTGTCCCTGGACGATATGCCCATCGAGGCGATCTCCAGCGCGCATCGCGCGCTCCAGATTGACCCGCGCACCGACCTTCAAATCGCCAAGAGAAGTCCGCTCCATCGTCTCGCGCACGGCCTCGAATGAAAGACGGCCATCGCAATTCGATGTCACGGTGAGACACCCACCGTTGACCGCAACGCTGTCGCCGGGCTCTACCCCGTCGGCGATCGACTCCGCGTCTACGACCAGCCGCGTCAGACCATCGCCCGACTCGATCTCCTTGACGATCCCGATGGTTTCTACGATTCCAGTGAACATCGAATCCTCAGCGCGCGCTGCGCCGCTCGATCTGGCGAAGCATTTCGTCGCGCACCGTCTCGTAGCGCGCCGGCAGCTCGATCGGCGGATTCGCGTGCATCGACTCGATCCCCTCGAGTTCCATCCGGTGATATTTCACCTTCTGATCCACGAATTTGAGTCCATGCGCGGTGGACACCACAACGACGTATTGGTCCCGATCGATCACGCCGCCCTTCACGAGCTTTTCCAGTGCCGCCAACGCGACGCCCGTGTGGGGGCAGTTGAACAGGCCCGTCCGGTCCGCGCGCGCGCACGCTTCGGCGATTTCCGATTCGCTTGCCTGTTCGACGATCCCGTCGTAGCGCCTGAGCGCACCAACCGCCTTCTCGATCGAAACC
>Ga0209988_10002706_pt1 | contig 11733 bp, 11 predicted proteins | sample N075metaG_FD_183115 | JGI IMG/M metagenome (GOLD analysis project Ga0209988, IMG submission 183115) | Deep subsurface microbial communities from Kermadec Trench to uncover new lineages of life (NeLLi) - N075 metaG (SPAdes) (version 2) | ecosystem: Environmental > Aquatic > Marine > Ocean trench... | reverse complement strand
AATCGATCAGGTCTCTTTGTATGGCAAGTGGTCCATGCTGTTTTTTGTTGATGGTACCTGTGCAGCAGAGTGTGAGGAGAACCTCTATCGACTGCGGCAAATCAGATTGGCAATAGGCAGGGAGATGCAGCGGATACAGAGAGTTGCTGTGATTGATGAAAGCGAGAATTCTCAATTTAGAGATAATCTAAGCAAAAATTTTCCCGGCCAGCTTTATGTGTCAAGAAAAGATCTTGGCGAAGAATTTTTGCAACAATTTCAGGGACTAGAACTGGACGACAAGTCTGCGATATTCTTGATTGACACCAGAGGGTTTTTAATGATGCACTATCCAGGTGACACGGATCCCTCGGGAATTATTCGTGATCTATCGCGCCTGCTGAGAATATCGGGCTGAGCTTAAGGAAATGACTGAAAAAGTATTTATAATACCCGCTGCAGGAATAAACTGGCCACATGTTAAGAGAGAGAATTTAGTTGAGTAATCAAACAGCAATAATTGAACATGCGCCTAAATGGCGCGAGTACTATGAGCTGTGCAAACCCAAGGTGGTGGTGCTGATTATTTTTACAGCCGTTGTCGGGATGTTGCTTGCGGTGCCCGGTGTGCTGCCCCTCGGCAAGGTAATTTTTGCGACACTTGGTATCGGTCTGGCTGCAGCATCAGGCGCGGCAATCAATCAATTAGTGGAACAACGCATCGACGCCATTATGGCGCGAACCAGAAACCGGCCTTTGCCTCAGGGGAAATTAAACACAAAGAATGCTTTTATATTTGCTGTAGTGCTGTGTGCTGTGTCCATGGTGATTCTGGTTTATAAAGTAAATATGTTGACTGCCTTGCTGACATTTATTTCCTTGATTGGTTACGCAGTGATCTACACCATGTTTCTTAAACCTGCTACACCACAGAATATTGTGTTAGGAGGTGCTGCAGGGGCTGCACCACCATTACTTGGTTGGGTTGCGATGACCGGAGAAGTGAGTTCTGAAGCCCTGTTACTTTTCCTGATAATATTTATCTGGACGCCCCCCCACTTCTGGGCCTTAGCCATTCGCAGGCGGGAAGAATATGCCAGTGTCGGCATCCCAATGTTGCCTGTGACACACGGCGTTCCTTTTACCAAGCTTCAGATCCTGTTGTACACAATATTGCTCCTGGCGGTGAGTATGTTGCCGTTTGTGATTCATATGAGCGGTGTTATTTATCTTGCAGCTGCCATCGCGCTAGGTCTGGGCTTTATCAGGCAGGCCTTTATACTATATCGGTCTGATACAGATGACCATGCGATGAAAACATTTGGTTTCTCTATTTTTTATCTGAGTGTCCTGTTTGGGTTTTTATTGCTGGATCACTATGCTCGTATCTTTATACGTTATTTTTTTCTCTAATCTGAATCCGTCGATGTTATGTTGAAGGAGTACTAGCGTGAATTCAGCGAGAAAAGTTCTGTTCAGAATTTTATACATCATTGTCCCGCTTTCATTAGGAATTTTATTTTCTTTCTATATGAACCAGGGACAGGGCAGGCTTGAGGGGGTTGCCGCAACGGTTTTACCAGATGCGAGGGCCCTGCCAGATTTTTTGCTGGAAGATCATCGCGGCAGAGCATTTACCAATGAAAATCTGAAGGGTCAATGGTCTTTCGTTTTCTTTGGCTACACTCATTGTCCTGATGTTTGTCCAACAACTTTAGAGCTACTAAACCAGGTCGATCAGATCTTAAAAAAAGAAAAGGGCATTGATTTGCCGAAAACTATTTTTATATCAGTAGACCCAGAGCGTGATACGGTATCACAGCTTGCTGAATATGTGCCTTACTTCAATCCTGAATTCACGGGTGTTACAGGGAGCCTGGAAAATCTTCAGGTACTGACTAAATCATTGGGAATAGCGTTCGGCAAGGATAGCGATACAGAGAGTAAAGAATACGAAGTCTTCCACAGCTCAAGAATTATGCTGATAGATCCTGAGGCCAGGCTTAAAGCGTTATTCGCTTCCCCGCATGATGTTAATCAGATCGCATCTGATTATATCAAGATAATTGCTTCATAATTTTATACATGGAACTATTGCTAAACTATGGCTAAAAACGGATACGAATTAAAAATGTGGCTGTGGCTATGGCTACCTGTGGTTTTTTTCGTGTTTATCTTTGGCTCGGCAATAATTAGTGAATATGTCTATGAAACATTCTTCGCAGGGGAGATGGGTTTTATTGAATTGGCTACGCCGATAATACTTGTACCGGCAATTATTAGCGGATTTATAATATTTAGTAATAGAGAAAAACTTGTTACCAAACAATTGGCTTACTGGATATTATTGGTCACGCTGGCATGCATTTATTTCGCCGGAGAAGAAATAAGCTGGGGGCAACAACTGGCGGGCTGGGGAACGCCGGAATGGGTGAAAGAAGTTAATGATCAACATGAAACCAATCTTCATAACACCAGCAGCTGGTTTGATCAGAAGCCCCGAGTGTTACTGGAGATATTCGTTCTGGTCGGCGGCATATTTTTGCCATTAAAAAGAAAACTACAAGGTATAAATTTACCCAGGGATAGCTGGCAATATTGGGCATGTCCGACAATGGTTTGTTTGCCAGCCGCAATACTAGCTATCACTTCCAGGATGCCAGAACGTATCAAGAATTTGTTTGATATGTTTGAAAACATCGTTGACATTAGAACTAGCGAGGTACAGGAACTATATTTTGCAATATTTTTGATGATATATTTATTGTCAATCAGGAAGAGGCTGGAGCTGTCCCCCTAAAAAGAAAAACGGCCATAAAGGCCGTTTTCATATCATTGAAACCAGGCATTAAATTATGTGGAAATAGATTCAGCCATCTTTTTAAATGCTGATTTCTCGAGCTGTCTTATTCTCTCTGCTGAAATACCATACTCATCAGCCAGCTGGTGAAGCGTTTGTTTCTTATCACTTAACCAACGTTTGTTAATAATATCTTGGCTACGTTCATCAAGCTTCTCCACGGCTGTACTTAGTGCTCCTAGCTGAATACCTTCGAGTTGTGTTGCTTCCAGTTGTTCTTCTGGGCCTTGCCTTTTATCTTCGAGATAGGCGGCGGGGCTAAATGAAGGGGCATCGTCATGCAACTCAGGCGCATCAAAGGAAGCGTCGTAACTACTAAGTCTTTTTTCCATCTCTATAACTTCTTGTGGTTTGACGCCAAGATCCTTTGCCACGGAATCAACCTCTTCTTTATTTAACCACGCCAAACGTTTTTTAGATGAGCGCAGCTTAAAGAAAAGTTTTCTCTGTGCTTTGGTTGTCGCAACCTTGACAATCTTCCAGTTACGCAATATATATTCATGCATCTCGGCGCGGATCCAGTGTACAGCAAATGAAACGAGACGAACGCCGATGGTTGGATCGAATCGTTTAACAGCTTTCATTAAACCAACACTGCCTTCCTGAATAAGATCTGCCTGTGGCAGGCCATAGCCGCTGTAACCTCTAGCGACTTTGACTACAAAGCGAAGATGGGACATAACCAGCTGACGCGCAGCCTCAAGATCGCCCTCTTCTCTGTAGCGTACCGCTAACAAGTGTTCTTCTTCTGCGCTGAGCATCGGGATCTTGTTGACGCTCTGGAAATAACTTTCCAGCGATCCCGCATTCAATGCAATTGGCATGGTCATGGCGTTACTCATCGTTTGATAAATTCTCCCGTTTATACAGTTATTATTTTAGCACTCGTGGTATGAGAGTGCTAATGATATTAAAGAGTTCCCGGATCAGGAGGAAAAGCAGAAAGATACGCTTAACCTGTTGATTTATGTCATATATTAGCTAGGCTCTATGGTTCTTAGATGACGCTGAACCGAAATCCAGGACCCGAAAAGACCAAGAAAGACGCCACAGGCAAGCATAATCAGGGTTTCTGTGGCAGTTAAATTATTCAGGCTAAATTCGCTGGCATAGAGCTCGGCAAGTCGGCTGACTGGCTGCTTGAGGAGTTGCAGGGTAAGGCTTAGAAACACCCAGGAGGCGATGCCACCACTCAGGCCGTACCAGAATCCCGTATACAGAAAAGGTCTTTGAATGAAGGAATTTGTTGCACCAAAAAGCTTGGTGATTTCAATCTCATCGCGATGTTGGTAGATCGCCATACGAATGGTATTGCCGACTATGAGTAAAACACCAAAGCCAATAAATGCTGAAAAAATAATGACGAAGCGCTGGATGATGTCGATGATGCCGTACAGACGTTTAACCCATTGTTGATCGTATTGTGCAATCTCAATCTCAGGCTGACTGTATAAAAAGTCGAGAACCTGCCGATCTTTTCCCTCAGTGAGGGCATCAATTTTTGGAAAAATAATAATGACTGAAGGCAAAGGGTTATCATCAAGCAGTTCGATGACTTCCGAAAAACCGGATAATTCCTTGTATTCAGCCAGCGCCTGATCACGGCTGATTAAATTAGCTGCTTCAATGTTCGGGTTATCCAGAAGGCGAGTCATGAGCTCTTTTGCGGCGGCATCATTAATGTCAGGTTTTAGAAATGCGGTTATCTGAATCGATCCGCCCCAGCCAGCAGTGACCTGTTGTGCATTTTCCAATAACAGATAAAAGCCGGCGGGCAAGGCCAGGGAGATGCCAATCACGGCTGTTGTTAATATACTGCTGAGCAGGTTTCGGTAATACTGCCCAAGACTGTAGACAAAAGACTGCGCATGTGACAGCAACCATGTCTTAAACAAGGCGCTCGGTTTGTTTTTAGTCCTGGTTCTCAATGCAAGTATTTCATCATTGGCTATTCTTCATTTTGATTAACTGAAGTATTACCAAAATGAGTGGGGATTCTGCCATCGCGCAAAGTGATAATTCTCTTGCGCATTTTTTTGATCATGTCCATATCATGGCTGGCGATTAGCACCGTCACACCGACCTGATTAAATTGTTCAAAGAGTTTCATTGTATCCAGGGACAGTGCCGGATCAAGATTGCCTGTTGGCTCATCAGCAAGGAGTAGTAACGGCCGATGCACAACCGCACGGGCAATGCCTACTCTTTGTTGTTCTCCCCCGGATAAGGTCATTGGGCTTGCGTTAGCTTTGTTAAGTAAACCAACCTTGTCTAAAGCAGCGCTGACACGTTTACGTATTTCTGTATGTCCATGTCCGGCGATGATGAGAGGCAAAGCAACGTTATCAAAAATAGTGCGATCATTAAGTAAACGATGGTCCTGAAAAACAAAGCCGATGTTTCGTCGGTAGTAAGGGATGCGACTGTTTCTGACGCGTTCAAGGTTTTGGCCATTGATAATAATTTGACCACGGTTATGTCTTTCGATTAAGGCGATGAGCTTCAGCAGTGAGCTTTTACCCGCGCCGGATCGGCCCGTAATGAAAGCCATTGCCCCCTGTTCAATATGCATATTAATGTTCTTCAGCGCCAGTTGTCCGGTCTGATATTGCATATGAACATTATTAAAGCGAATCATTATTGGTATTCGAGTAAAGCCTCAACAAAGGCAGTGCTGTTAAAAGTATGCAGGTCATCCAATTGTTCGCCGACACCGATGAAGCGAATAGGGATTCCTATATCAAGAGCCAACGCGAAGATTACGCCACCTTTTGCTGTGCCATCAAGTTTCGTCAAAACAATTCCATCAATACCGATTGCCTGGTTAAAAAGTTTTGCCTGAGAGAGTGCATTTTGGCCAGTCGTGGCATCTAATACAAGAATATTTTCTGTCATCAAAGCATCATCAAACTTGCCGATAACACGATGGATTTTTTTAAGTTCATCCATCAGGTTGTCCTGAGTGTGAAGTCTGCCTGCAGTATCGGCTATCAGTATATCGATATTATTTGCCCTGGCCGACTGTAGGGCATCAAAGATAACAGCGGCAGAATCTGCACCTTTATGTTGTGCAATCACCGGGACATTATTCCTTTCTCCCCAGGTTTGTAATTGTTCCATCGCCGCAGCACGAAAGGTATCTCCTGCTGCCAGCATGACACTATGGCCCTGCTTGATAAAATGGCTGGCGAGTTTGCCTGCCGTGGTTGTTTTGCCCGCACCATTGACGCCGGTCAGAAGAATGACGAATGGACCGGGTTTCTCAATAGAAACATTTAATGGTTTTTGCACAGGATCAAGGATGTTGCTCATAACAATGCCTAGTGTTTGCCGCAGTTGATGGTGATCGCTAATTTCATTACGCTTGATTGAAGAATGTAGCGCGTCAATAATTTTAGTGGTCGCATGAATACCAAGATCAGCAACAAGCAATCTCTCCTCTAAATCATCCAGAAAACCTGCATCAATACTCTTTTTACCCTGCAGCAGATCAGCAAACCCACCGAATATATTCGATTGAGTCTTGCTTAAGCCGGCTTTTAATTTGCCAAACAAGATTGTCTGATCGGCAGCTTGTTGTTTTGGCTCTTCTGGCTTCTTAAATCCAAACATTATTTGATTAAACCTCTATCATTAGGCGGCATTATCCTATCATTAACTACTATCGAACTACTAAAGAGAAATAAGCTCTAATTCCGTGTTGAAATTTCAATCATTGTTTATCCCCGGGTAGTTTGGGTATAGTTTTAGTATCCTTGGACATAAGTTCGGATTATATGGAGAAATGTGTGTGAAGTTATCCTTGAAAGACAGATTTTTATTTAACAGATTATGGTGTGCTGGCCCTGTCAGTATCTTTTTGTACCTGTTTTCAACCGTGGCCTTTGCCAATGTCTATGAATATGAACTGGACAATGGGCTCAAAATATTGGTTAAGGAAGATCATCGCGCGCCAGTGGTAGTGTCTCAAATTTGGTACAAGGTGGGTTCCAGTTATGAGCATGAGGGGATCACAGGGATTTCCCACGCACTGGAACACATGATGTTTAAAGGTACAGAAAAACATGCGCCCGGGGAGTTTTCTCGCATCATTTCAGAAAATGGCGGACGAGAAAATGCCTTTACCGGGGCGGATTATACAGCCTACTTTCAGACACTGGAAAGTTCTCGTTTGCCCATCAGCATGGAGCTGGAAGCTGATCGTATGCGTCATCTTATTGTGCTGGAAGAAGAGTTTATTAAGGAAATTGAAGTGGTCAAGGAAGAGCGTCGCTGGAGAACAGAGGACAAGCCTCAGTCATATACTTACGAAGTCGCTATGGCTACTGCATTTCAAACGGGGCCTTACCGGCATCCAATCGTTGGCTGGATGAATGATCTGGATAATATGACAGTTAATGATCTCCGCGACTGGTATCAACAATGGTATGCGCCAAATAATGCAACGTTGGTGGTGTCTGGTGATGTCAATGCTGAAGAAGTTTATCAATTAGCAAAAAAATACTTCGGACCATTACCCGCAGGTAAACCACTTAAAGTAACTACCCGCCCGGAAGTCATTCAACACGGGATAAAGCGTATCACTGTAAAAAGGCCGGCAGAATTACCTTATCTGTTGATGGCTTATAAAGTTCCGGTATTAAAGACTGCCCTGGATAATCCAGAACAGGTACCGGAATGGCAGCCCTATGCGCTGGAAGTGTTGGCCAGTATTTTGGGCGGTAGCGGTAGCGCACGCTTTGCCAGTAATCTGGTGCGTGGTAAAGAGGTCGCCACCTCAATTAGCGCAGGATACAATTTTTCTGCACGGCTTGATCATCTTTTTACAATCAGCGGAACGCCTGCCAGAGGTCATAACGTGTCTCAACTTGAAGCCGCAGTTAACGAAGAGATTGAAGCGCTGAAGACCAGTCTTGTTAGTGAAAGTGAGCTACAGCGGATCAAGGCGCAGGTTGTCTCCAGTGATGTCTATGAACGTGATTCCGTTTTTTATCAGGCAATGATCATCGGTATGTTTGAAACCGTCGGGCTATCCTGGAAAGAAGCAGATAAATATGTCGCATCTATTCAGGCAATCACCGCAGAACAGGTTCGGTCTGTTGCTAGAAAATATCTACAGGAAGATCGACTGACGGTAGCAGTGCTTGATCCTCAGCCTCTGGATAGTTCACCCAGACAGGCAGCAGCAGGAGGGTTTGATCATGGCCGTTAGGGTTTCAAGGATTTTTTTGCTATTAACAGCTTATCTTTTGTCGCCTTATATTCAGGCGGCACCGGTAATTCAAACCTGGCAGTCAGAAAAAGGCGCCAATGTTTATTTCGTTGAAGCAAAGGAACTACCGATAGTGGATATTCAGATTATCTTTGATGCCGGCAGTTCGCGTAACGGTAAAAAAGCCGGATTGGCTGGACTCACAAGTAGTCTACTGGACGAAGGTGCAGGAGGGCTCACAGCAGATCAAATTAGCCAGGGGTTTGATAATCTGGGGGCTAACTATGGCGCCAGCGCTGGTTATGATTCAGCTTCTATCAGTCTGCGTAGTCTGTCTGATCCGGCACTACTGGAGCCCGCACTGGAAAATCTTGCGCGCGTATTAGTAAAACCTGATTTTCCCGAAGACGCTTTGGCGAGACAGAAAAACAGGGCATTAATCGGCATACGCAGCAAACAACAGTCTCCGGGGGCATTGGCAAGAGATGCTTTTTTTGCCGAAGTTTTCAAGGGACATCCATATGCTGTCCCGAGTTCAGGTACCGAAGAAAGTATCAGTGCTATGGCTCGCAATGATGTCATTAGTTTTCATAAAAACTATTACGTTACAAAAAATGCGACCATTGCTATTGTCGGTGATCTGACAAAGGCTCAGGCAATGGCAATGGTTGAAAAATTGCTTAAGGGATTACCTGCGGGAGAAAAGCCTCAGTCAATTCCAGCTGTGCAGGTGCTAGAAAAAGCTGCAACAATACAGATTGATTATCCTTCAACGCAGACCCATATTCTGCTGGGTCAGACAGGGATCAAACGGGGAGATGCGGATTATTTTCCACTCTATGTGGGCAACCATGTGCTGGGAGGCGGAGGCATGGTCTCTAGATTATTTGTGGAGATCCGGGAAAAACGCGGACTCTCTTATAGCGCGAACAGTTATTTTTCTCCCATGCGTGAAAATGGACCCTTTACCGCCAGTCTACAAACTCGCACAGATCAGACTGAAGAAGCGCTTTCGTTGTTGCGAGAACATCTGAAAATATTTATCGACAATGGGCCGACTGAGGCCGAGCTGGAAGCTTCAAAGAAAAATATAACTGGTGGTTTTCCCTTAAGATTAGCTAGTAACAGCAAGATCATTGCTTATATTGGCATGATTGGATTTTATGGCTTACCCGAGGATTATCTTGAAACATTTAATGCCAACGTCAATGCCGTTACTGTTGATCAAATCAAGGATGCCTTTAAGCGTCGTTTGTCACCAGATAAATTTGTCACGGTAATGGTTGGGCCAGGATCAGATGAGCAAGGCCCAGAGAAAGACAAGGCCGTTGGGAATGAGCAAAAATCAAAAGCGGCTGGAGGCTCAAGCTGAAGCGAGCGGGCAAGGTTCGTATTATTGGCGGTACATGGCGTGGTCGAAAAATACCCGTGGACGATACACAGTGGCTACGACCAACACCCGACCGGATAAGAGAGACCTTGTTTAACTGGTTGCAAGCCACCATCCACGGTGCGCATTGTCTGGATATGTTTGCCGGATCAGGGGCATTAGGGATAGAGGCGGTGTCTCGTGGTGCTGCCAGTTCGGTACTTATCGAGCAAGACAGGGAAACCACAGAAACCCTGCGTGAATCACTCAAAATGCTGGATACTGATAAGATTATTGTGCATCAGGCAGATGCCCTGCAATGGATAAAAGCCGCAGATCAGGTCTTCGACATTATCTTTCTGGATCCGCCTTTCGGTAAGAACATGATTGAAAAAAGCCTGTCCCTTTTAGCTGAATCTGAGTGTGTTAGTGAGCAAACCTTAATCTATGTCGAAAGCGAAAGCGCATGGCAGGCAGAAAAAAATGTCGAAGTGATTAAACAAGCGAAAGCGGGTCAGGTACACTATACGTTGTTAAAAACAGCAACAGACTGATCCAATGAAAATAACAGCCATCTATCCGGGTACGTTTGATCCTATTACGCATGGTCATGTCGATATTATTACTCGTGCCTCCAGGCTTTTTGACAAGGTATTTCTCGCCATCGCGGACAGCACCAGCAAGCAATCATTATTTTCAACGGATGAAAGAATTGATCTGGCAAAGACTGCATTATCATCATTAGCAAATGTCGAAATATGTAACTTCGATAAGCTGGTGACAGATCTTGCCCGTGATCTAAATGCAAAAGTTATCGTGCGAGGTATTCGTGCCGCCGCTGACTTTGATTACGAATTTCAAATGGCAGGCATGAACCGAAGTTTATTTAAAGAGGCCGAAACAATCTTCCTGAGACCCGCTGAGCATTTAAGTTTTATCTCGTCCAGTTTGGTCAGAGAAATTTCATCTTTGGGTGGGGATGTCAGTGAGTTTGTACACGAAGATGTTCTGGCTGCCCTGAAGCAAAAACATCAATAAAAAAAACAAACACCACCATCTAATGAAAATCGTTAGCCGATGTTTTGTTATCATTCTGTGTTTGTTTTATCTATTGCCCCTTCATGCGCAAACAATACTTGCACAAACTCCCTCCAGCGCAGCAATAGCCACAGCGCATCCCGATGCTACTGATGCCGGTGTAGAAATTCTTCGCGCGGGTGGTAATGCCTTTGATGCGGCCGTCGCCATCACTGCTGTTCTTGGTGTCGTTGAACCTTATGCCTCAGGTCTAGGCGGTGGTGGCTTCTGGTTATTGCACCGCGCAGTAGACGGCAAACAAATCATGATTGATGGACGAGAGGCCGCGCCATCGTCTGCAAGCAAGAATATGTATCTGGATAAAAATGGTGACGTCATCAAAGGCGCATCAATCAATGGGCCAAGGGCTGCCGGCATCCCTGGGATGCCTGCCGGGCTAGAGTATCTTGCTAAAAGATATGGTCGTTTATCACTAAAGGAAACTTTGGCACCGGCCATCAAATACGCTGAAGAGGGGTTTTCTGTTACCGAACGGTATCAAAAGTTGGCCAATTATCGTTTGCAGGTGATGCAATCATTCCCCTCGACGGCCGCCATCTTTCTGCAAGACAATCAGACTCCAAACCTGGGATATCAAATTATTCAGAAAGATCTGGCAGAGACCTTAAGACAAATCGCAACACATGGTTCGACCTATTTTTACACGGGCGGCCTGGCTTCACGTATGGTGGAAAACATACGTCATAAAGGCGGGAGCTGGAGTACAAAAGATTTAAGCTCATACAGAATCATCGAACGTGAACCTGTCGTCAGTCACTATAAAAATTTGCGTATCATTTCAGCACCTCCACCTTCATCCGGTGGTATCGTGTTGGCCCAGGCATTAACCATGCTTGAGGGTTTTGATTTAGGTAATGCCGAGGATATAGAAAGGAAGCATATTGTTATTGAGGTCATGCGCCGCGCGTATCGAGATCGTGCGGCTTATCTTGGTGATCCGGATTTCACTAAAATTCCTCAACAAAGATTATTAGATAAAGATTATCTCGAAGGTCTCGCCGTGACCATCGATCTGGATCGGGCGACACCAAGTTCGGTGTTGGGGGATATTCCTGTTTCTCATCAAAGCGGCACACAAACAACACATTTTTCTGTGATTGATAAAGAAGGTAACAGGGTCGCGGCAACGCTTAGTATTAATCTACCTTTTGGATCAGGTTTTGTTGTTCCAGGAACAGGTGTGTTACTAAACAATGAAATGGACGATTTTTCTGC
>Ga0209988_10002705_pt1 | contig 11733 bp, 10 predicted proteins | sample N075metaG_FD_183115 | JGI IMG/M metagenome (GOLD analysis project Ga0209988, IMG submission 183115) | Deep subsurface microbial communities from Kermadec Trench to uncover new lineages of life (NeLLi) - N075 metaG (SPAdes) (version 2) | ecosystem: Environmental > Aquatic > Marine > Ocean trench... | reverse complement strand
TCTCAGAGAAGTCATCCTGCCGGGCCGGGCCTACCTCGGCGAGTGGTGTCTGCGTCACCGCTGCCCATGGCCGCGGGCCGCGGTCGGGTTGCGTTACCTCTGGCCGCTGGTGGAACGCGTGCCCGGTCTGTGCCAGTGGCTCTCGAAGGTCGAAGTCCGACCCAGCGCGATCCAGGGATTCGGCGTGTTCGCGACACGCGACATCGCCGAGGGGCAGGTGATCCTGGCGTACCGGTGTCGCCCGGTCGATTGCGACGGCCCGCTGCGGTACGTCAACCACGCCTGTCTTCCCACCGCCGAGTTGCGCGACGCACGGCTGTGCGCGATCATCCCGATCCGGGCGGGGCAGGAGATCACCATGAGCTACGGCACCGACGTCTGCGACTGCGCACATTCCAGCGAGAAACTCGCGGCCGATGAAACGGTCGATCGAAGAGGAGCGCGACGATGAGCTTCGAGACCAACGGGGGCCGACAGGGTCCCATCAAGCGACGCGTGTTCATCGGCAGTGTCGCCAGGAAGGCGGCGTACGTGGCGCCGGCGGTCCTGGCGCTGAAGGCCGCGCAGCGGAGCTATGCCGGGGTGTCGGGTTGCGGGCAGACCGGGTCGCCGTGCAATACCGACCCGGACTGCTGTGGCGGGTTCACCTGCCGGATACCGGGCATGGGGCCCTGTATGGGCGAACCGACGTGTCAGTGCGAATGAACACGACCCATTGGACTTCACGAGACGCGGCGATTGTCGCGCCATCCCGGCGGCGCGACGTCACGATCCATGCCCACGACGACGAGGTCGTCGTGTCGCTGCCGGTCGAGGGCAGCACGTTTCACATGAACCCGACGGCGGCTTTCGTCTGGGAGCAGTGCGACGGCCGCCGCACGACCCGCGATATCGCCACAGCGTTGGCGGACGACTACCTCGTGGCCTTCGACGACGCCCTCAACGATGTCGAGGAACTCATCGTCTGGCTGGCCGAGTCGGGCCTGCTGGACCCCGTGCGCGACCGATGAACGACTTCAAGTTCAATCTCGGTGGTGTCGAGATCGCCGTGCGCAGCGATCTGCCGGAAGTGATCGACGATCTGGAGGCGTTGTACCGCGGCAGCGGCAACGGCGCGAGCAACAACGCACCCGCAATCACGATGGAAGTGAAGCAGGTCTCACGTCTGCCGGCGCGGCGCTACACCGTCCTCGGTGACGGCGAGCCGTTCGGCCAGGATATCCGCCGACGGGAGGTCCTGCCGTACCTGGAGTGGGCGGTGAACTGGCGTGTCATCGCCCGGTGCACCGACCGCATGCTGGTGCACGCGGCGTCGATGGCCCGTGACGGCCAAGGCGTCGTCTTTGCCGGCGCCTCCGGCGCGGGAAAGTCGACCCTCGTGGCCGGACTGCTCGCCCGCGGCTGGCAGTACATGTGCGACGAGTTCGCGATGATCGACACGAACACGTGCCGGTTGCTGCCGTTCCCCAAGGCAGTCTGCATCAAGGCGGGAGCATTCGATCTCGTCCGGCGGCTGGACCTGAAGCTGTGCGGCGATCGTCACTACGTCAAGGCGCTGAAGGGCAAGGTGGGGTACATCAGCCCCTCCGATCTTCCGGGGGCGGTGGGACATCCGTGCCCGATCACCCACGTCATCTTTCCGCACTACACCGGGCACACGAAGTCCAGGCTTCGCCCGACAACCGATGCCAAGGCGGCGTTCATGCTCGCCTCGCACACCCTCAACCGGGGCTTCCTCGGCGACCAGGTCGCGGCGACGGCCAGCCGCGTCACACGCGACGCGCAGTGCGTCGTGCTCGACTCCGGCGACATCGAGGACGCCTGTGATCTCATCGAGTCGATCGTATGCTGAATCGCTCGTACGACCACCTTGATTTCGACGGCGTCATCTGCTTCGGCGGCGAGGACTGGTGGTACCACAACCGCGGCCACTACGACATGCAGATCATGCGGCAGATGCGTACCCGCATGCCGGTGCTGTACGTCAACTCGATCGGCATGCGGACGCCGAGCCCGGCCGAGGGGCGCATGTTCGTCTCCCGCGTTCGGCGAAAACTCAGAAGCATGCGTCGCGGCCTGGTCCGGGTCGGCGACAACCTCTGGGTCTACAGCCCGCCGATCGTTCCGAGCAAGCTCGGTATTGCGCTGGGCGGTCGACTCGTCAGCCGGGCCGTCCGGTTGTCCGCGGCGAAGCGGGGTATCACGAGACCGCTTGTCTGGATCGCGTGCCCGACGGCGGCCGGGCTGCTCGAATCGCTCGATCCCGCGGCGGTCGTGTATCAACGCACCGACCGGTACGAGTGCTTCAAGGGCGTCGACGCCGACCGGATCCTCCATCTCGACGAGTGGCTCAAGGCGCGGGCCGACCTGACCGTCTTCTGTTCGACGGCCCTCTACGAGGCCGAGCAGGAGGACTGCCGCCGCGCGACCTACGCCGATCACGGCGTCGATTTCGACCGGTTCGTCGCGGCGACGGCCGAGCCGGCGGACATGGCCGCCCTGGCGCGACCGCGTGTCGGTTTCGTCGGCGGGATCGACGCCCACACGTTCGACGCGGAGCTGTTCCTGAACGTCGCCCGACGACTGCCCGAAGCGCAGTTCGCCCTCATCGGCGCGTGCTCGCTGCCCGACGGGTGGTGCGAGCTTCCCAACGTGTCGCTGCTCGGCCAGCGCCCCTACGAGACGGTGCCCGCCTACATGGCCGCTTGCGACGTGCTCATCATGCCGTGGAACCGCTCGCCGTGGATCGAGGCATGCAACCCCGTCAAGCTCAAGGAGTACCTCGCCGTCGGCCGGCCGATCGTGAGCACGCGTTTCGCGGAGCTGCGACACTATGACGGCGTGGTCAGTGTGGCCGCCGGCGCCGATGCGTTCGCGGGGGCGATCCGCCAAGCGTTGCTCGATCCGGGCGATCCCGCGCCGCGCCGCGAGCGTGTCCGTAGCGAGAGCTGGTCGTCGAGGGTCGACGGGATCCTCCGGGTGCTTGGCGGCGCGCCGGTCACCCGGCCCGCGGTTCGGCCGGCCTCATCGGACGCACCGGTCGCACCGGTCGTTGTATCGGCCGGGAGGGAACCAACCGCGAAGACCGCCGAACGGCTCGATCTCGCCGCGTTCATTCTCCTGGCCGGTGGTCTGCGGCCGTCGCCGCTCATGAAGGCAACCGGCCGGTCGGTGCTCGACCTTTCGTTGACGCCCGACCGGACCGTGCTGGACTGCTGGGTCGATCGGCTCACCGAGACGGCGCCGGACGTCCCGATCCGCATCGTCCACGATGCGATCCTCCCGACGCCGTGGCCGGCAAGACACGCCGGCGGACGGGTGCTTATCGAGAAGGAACCGAAGTCGCTGCGCGGCCCGGCCGGCGTGATCGGCGACCTGTGCCGCGGGTACGGCCCCCGGCAGTGCGTGATCGTCGCCGAAGCTGCCCGCTACGCGGGCTGTTCGCTGCGACCGTTGATTGAAGAGCACGTTCGTCTTGGTGCGGACGTCACGGTCGCCGCGAACGCCGACGGAACGCCCGCCGGGATCTACGCCATACGCGTGGGCAGCCTCGACCTGGTGCCGGCGGTCGGCTTCATGGACCTCAAGGAGCAGTGGTTGCGGCGGGCGATCGACGCGGGTCTCGACGTCCGTGTCCACGACGTCGATCCGCCCGGCCTGCTGCCGTTGCGAACCCGCCGGCAGTTTCTTCGGGCCGCCGCCGTCGCGAACGCGTCCGTGGACGCGCCGATCATCTGTCATGGGAGCTTTGTCGCGGCCGGCGCCACCGTGGAGCGCTCGGTCATCATGCCGGGTGCGACCGTGGGCTCGGACGCGATCGTCGTGCGATCGGTCGTGGCTCCGAATTGTCACATCGAATCCGGGACCGATATTGTCGACACCGTCGTCCACGCGGGCTCGCACTTATCAGACTGACAAATTGGTGCAATCAGTGCGCAAGTCCGGACTCGAACAACTCGATAGGATATGACGACTGGAAGGGAGAAGTGGTGGTCGATTCGACCCTGAAATCCGACAATCTCAGACTCGAGCTTGTGCCGGCGTCCGAAGCCGAGGCACAGCCTGAGTCGCCGCTGTGCGTGGTCCACCGCGCGTTGCGGGGCCGGTACGGCGTCGCTGCGCTCGTGGCGGTGCTGCTTGCGACCACGGGCAGCCTCGTCGGATACAACGCGACTTCACCGAAGTACAGGAGCCGGGGCCTCGTGCATGTCGAGGCCACGTTGCCGACCATCCTGTACCCGACCGAGGAGAGCCGCGTGCCGCCGATGTTCGACGCGTACGTCGCTGCGCAGACCGCGTACCTCGCGAGCGGCCGACTGCTCGCCGAGGCGGTCGGCCGGCCCGAGATGCGGGAGGCGGGGTGGCCGTCCGGCCCCAGGGGCGTGTCCGCGTTGTCCGAAGCGCTGACCGTCTCGCGGGCGCGCGGCGAGCACACGATCTCCGTCTCCGTCACCCACCAGGAGGCCCGGCTGGCGCAGGTCGCCGTGAACTCGATTCTCGCGGTGTACGCCGAGAGCAATCCCGATCCCAACGGACTGTCACTGGCCGCCAAGGAGCGCGTCCTGGTGGAACGCGAACGGGATCTCGAAGCGGAGCTGCAAGCGCTTCGCGTGCAGATGCTGGAGGCTTCCGACCAGTACGGCACCGAAGCGGTGAACCTGATTCATACCGGCAAGATCGACGAGCTGATGCAGGTCGATCGAAAGCTCGACGAGATTCGGATTGCCAGACGGAGCGTCGAGTCGGGTGGCGCCGCATCGGGCGTTGGCCAGGTCGCCTTGGCCGCCGGCTCGCAGCTGTCGCCGCTGAAGCGCCAGGAGCTGGCACTGCTGGCCGAGATCGAGAGCCTGAACTATGCGGCCGGTCATCCGGTGATGCGGGCGTTGCACCGCCAGCTCGACGCGATCCGCATCCAGATGCAACTGCGTCAACGCGCCAAGACGAACGAGACCGGTGGCGACGACGCCAAGGCCCCGATGCTCGCGCAGCTCGACGAGCTCGAAGCCGGCTACGTGCAGTTGCGCGACCGTCTTCGGGAAGAAGCCGCGACCCTCGGGCGGCAGCGCATCGCCCTGTCGAGTCTCGGTGAGAAGGTCGACGGCATCATGGTGCGTCTCAAGATGACGCGGAACCGCCTGGACGAGATCCGCTTCGAGGCCGGACGCGAGAACGCCGACCGCGTCACCATCGTGGCCGGCTGGCTGCCGGGATTCCCGTCCAGGGATCGTCGTGGCGGGCTCGCCGGCGCCGGGGCGCTGTTCGGGGCCGTGAGCGGCTTCGCGATCATCGCGCTCGTCGGATTCTTCGATCGCCGCGTCCGGTACCTGGACCAGCTGGAGGCGATGAAGCTCCCGGTCACGGTGGTCCCCGCCGATCCGAACCGTCTGAGGAAGTCGATGCAACTGCGAGGCGGCGCCGGGAGCAGCATCCACACCGTCGTGAGTTGTGACCAGGGCGCGGGTGGATCGCGGCTGGCCCGGGCCCTGGCCGTCTCGTACAGCGAGGCGGGCTACAAGACCCTGCTCATCGACGCGGACTTCGTCAACGCCAGGATTTCCGGCGACTTCGACCTCGCCGACGTCCCCGGTCTGTGGGAGGCGATCGGGGAAGGCCGCGGCGTGTTCCACGCCACGGGCAGCGAGAATCTCTGGGCAATGCCGGTGGGCTCCGCCGATGCGGTGACGCCGAAGGACTTCACGCGGGACTCGATCAAGCGGCTGTACGACGAGCTTCGCCCGCAATTCGATACGGTCATCGTCGATGCCGGCGTGATCCGGACCGAGATCGACGCCTGTATCGTGACCGCCGAGTCCGACCAGGTGCTGTTGAACGTCAAGCGGAACCAGCGCGGTGAGCACATCCGATCGACGATCGCGCAACTGGAGTTGCTCCACGTCGATGACGCGAGCCTGGTCTTCGAAACGGCCACGCTCCCGGACGTCGGGCCGTACCACGCAGTCCAGACGCAACGGCAGGCGTCACCGGTCGTCGGCGTCATCCGTCCCGACGAGCGGAAGCGCGCCGCGTGACGGCCGCGACGGCGACAGAAAAGGTATGGGGTCTCGACGCCCGCGGGCTGCACGACCGCTACTGGCTCGCGCGCGGGGTTCGGATCATCCGGCGCGGCGCGGGCAGGCTCCGGGGCCCTTGTGCGGACACCTTCCTGCTCCTGGAGCCGGATGACCTGGTCCTGTTCGACCCACCCGCCGCGAACGATCGGCTGGTGTCCGTTCGCCTCATCGAACGTGGACAGGATGGGTATACCGAGCGCGTCGTCTCCGACGCCGCCAACCGGCTCGTCAGCCTCCGCCGGCAGTACACCGCCCCGGTTCGCAGCGCGTGCCGCATGCTCGCGACGTCGGACCCGGCCATGGCCTGGCTCTGGCACCAGTCGTGCAGCCGGCGCGCCGGGTTCCGCGAGCTGCGGTTCGCAGCGGGGCTGGACCGGTATCGGCAGACGTCCAGGCGAGGCCGCCACTTCGACGCGTCGGATCCGGAGGCCGCCCGGCGGTTCGTCGTCGCCCTGATGCAGCGGTGGGACGACGTCGAGACCGGCTGCAGCGGCGTGTCGTCGCGAGCGAGGGGCGTCTGGATTCACCAGTCCGCGTCCGTCGAGCCGGGGGCGCGTTTCGTCGGTCCGGTCTGGATCGGCGCAGGCGTCCGCGTCGAGGCCCGGCAGGTCGTCGTGGGCCCGCGGATCGTCAGCGACCGGACCGCGATCGAACCCGTCCCCACGCCGCCGGCGCGGGTCACGCGTCGCGTGGTCCCGGGCCGCGTCTCGGCGTCGTCGCCGGCGAGACGCCGGCGGCTCGTCGCCCGCCGCGTGTTCGACATCGCGTTCAGCCTGGTTGCGCTCGCACTGACCGCGCCGCTGTTCCCGGTGATCATGCTCGCGATCTGGCTCGACGACGGGCGGCCGTTCTTCTTCTCGCATACACGACAGACGCTCGGGGGACGCAACTTCGTCTGTTTCAAGTTCCGGACGATGTGCAGGAACGCCGAACAGCTCAAGGGCCGGCTCGCAGCGGAGAACGTGTGTGACGGGCCGCAGTTCCACGTCGAGGACGACCCCAGGCTGCTGGGTGTGGGCCGATTCCTGCGACGGTTTCACCTCGACGAACTGCCGCAATTCGTCAACGTCCTGTTCGGCCATATGAGCGTGATCGGCCCCCGTCCAAGCCCCGACGACGAGAACCAGTTCTGCCCCGCGTGGCGCGACGCCCGGTTGAGCGTCCGTCCCGGCGTGACCGGCCTCTGGCAGGTCAGCCGGACGCGGGCGCCGCAGGCCGACTTCCAGGAGTGGATCCGTCACGACCTCGACTACGTCGAGCACCAGAGCTGGTGGCTGGACCTGGTCATCATCTACAAGACCACGCGCGACATTGTCAGCCGGGTCTTCTTGTTCCGTTAGAATGTCCGGCGTATGGCCGTGCCCCATCACGTTCGCGGCATCCGGTCGTGCAAGTGGTACTTCGACTTCTTCCGGAACCCGCTGGCCTGCCTCACCGAGATCCACCGGCGGTTCGGTCCGTTGTTCGCTCTCGGCAGCCCCATCCCGCGCAACCCGCGGCTCTACGTGGTGGCGCTCAGCCCCGCGCTCAACCAACGGATCCTCGGCGACACCGACCTTTTTCGCACGACCAGCCAGGGCATGAAAGGGCCGAAGGGTTCGGCGCTCAACCGGGTCCGCCTGGGCCTGACCCGAATGCGCGGGGAGCAGCACCGCCGGCAACGGAAGATGCTCAACCCCATGTTCGTGCCGAAGGCGGTGGAGGGGCTCTCGCGGCTCATCGTCGAAGTCACGCGCGAAGAACTCGACGCGTGGCCGGTCGGCGAGGTCACCGACGCCTGGATCCTGGTCCGCCGGTTGACGCTGCGCACTTCGAGCCGGACGCTCTTCGGCCGCGAGTCGCGGGCGAAAGCCGATGCGCTGGGCGCCATCATCCAGGCGCAGATGGCGATGACGTTCAGCAAGGGCGTGTGGCTCTGCCAGTGGGATCTGCCGGCAACGCCGTACCGCAGGATGTTGAAGAACGCCGAGCGGATGGAGCGGGTCCTGCGCGAGATGATCGAATACCGGCGCACCACGCCCACGGATCAGCCGGACGTGCTCGACCGGCTCGTGCAGGCTCGCGACGCGGACGGGTCGAGCATGACCGAGGGCGACCTGATCGGGCAGATGACGATCCTGTTCGGGGCGAGCTACGAGACCACGGCGACGTCGCTGTCCTGGACGTTGTTCCTGCTGGCACAGCACCCCGAGGTCGCGCTCAAGGTTCTCCAAGAGCTGGACTCGGTGCTCGGCGGCGAACTGCCGTCGTACGAGATGCTGCCCCGGTTGACCTGGCTGGAGGCGGTCGTCAAGGAGTCGATGCGGGTCATGCCGCCGATACCGTATCTCGGCCGCCATGCCACGGCGGCGACGAACCTGGACGGCGTCGAACTGGCGGTGGGCGACCGCGTCATCTGCAGTCCCTACGTCATCCACCGCATGCCCGATCTCTACCCCGAACCGTTCCGATTCAGGCCGGAGCGATGGGACGGCCTCGAACCCGACCAGTACGAGTACCTGCCCTTCGGCGCCGGCGTGCGGTTCTGCATCGGCGCGAACTACGCGATGACCGTCATGAAGATGACGGTGGCGATGATCCTCCAGCGGTTCCGGTTCACGGTCGTCCCCGACGCCCGGATCGACCAGACCGTGCGCGTGACCATGTGGCCGAAGCGCGGCTTGCCCATGGTTTTCCACAAGCAGGACCGTCGATTCGAGGCCGTCCGGGTGCGGGGCAACGTCCACGGGATGGTCGACTTGACGCCGTGATGCTGAACATGGGTATCATGGGCGCTGACAGCAGTACCCCTCAAGGACAGCAGTACCCCTCAAGGAGCTTGGAAGATGAATACACGCACACACGTCCGATCGCTGAGTCTCGCCGCATGCGCGGCCGTCATGGTCGTCTCTGTCGCCACCGCGGCAGCCCCGTTCGACGGCAAGGGCAGCTACGTCTTCGCCCAGACCGCCCACGGCTTCAAGTTCGACGGTGACACGCTCGTCCTGCAGGATGTCGCATCGACGGTGTACTTCGGCATGAGGCAGTTCGGCCAGGTGACCAACCGCGACTTCGTGAAGCACTGGAACGCCCACAAGTCGCCCTATGCCGTTCTTCGCACCGGGGGCGACGAGATCGTGCTTGACCTGGGCAGCCCGAAGATCAACGGATCGGACATCACCTACAGCGTCACCGTCGTGAGCGGCGCCACCAGCGCCAGCGAGGGCGCGTGCACGCTCTTCATCGACCCGTCGCGCAGCGCCGCGGCGTCCGGCGCGACCGCGAGCAAGGAGCCGATCAACAAGCGCGACCGCGAGGCGCGCGAGGTGATCGCGAAGTTCAAGCTGAAGGATTCCTCGCTCGAAAGTTTCTTCAGGGAAGCCGCCGGCTGGGCGGTGTTCCCGACGATCACCAAGGGCGGATTTATCGTCGGCGGGGCGCGGGGGGACGGCGTCGTCTACCAGAACGATGAGGTCATCGGCTACTCCGTCGTCAGCCAGGGGACGATCGGCCTGCAGATCGGCGGCCAGACCTACAGCGAGATCATCTTCTTCGAGGACACGGCCGCGTTGAACCACTTCAAGGCCGGCAACGCCGAGTTGAGCGCGCAGGCTTCGGCCGTCGCGGTCACGGCCGGCGCCTCAGCCGACGCGGGCTACGCCGAAGGGGTTGCGATCTTCACGATGGCCAAGGGCGGCCTCATGCTCGAAGCGTCGATCGGCGGACAGGCGTTCTCGTTCGAGGAGAAGTGACCGTTGATCTACCCGGCCGGGACGGCAAAGAGCGTGATGAACAGCAGCACCGCGGCGACGAGGCCCATGCCGAGTCGCTGCGGCATGCTCTTGCTGACCATGATGGCAACGATGCACTGCAAGGTGTAGTAGAACGCGAATGCCCGCGAGGCCAGCGCGAGGATGGTCAGCGTGTCGGCCATGCTCAACACGATCGCCAGCCCGCAGATGAACAGGTACGCGTGCTTCGTGTCGACGTGCCCCTTGGTCACCTCGACGGCGTTGCCGCCGCCGGCCATGGTGTCCGCGACCGCGGCGCTGAACTGGCTGAGCACGGCGGCGACGACAAGCGGGATCGGGAGCAGCACCGACGCCTTGCCGGCGAGCATGATCAGCGCGTTGTCCTCGACGGTGTCGCCCAGGTAGTGCATCAGCGGCGTCGCGAGCCCGACGAAGGCGAGATAGACCGCCGTCGAGATGATCTGCGAGATGCGGCTGGAGCGGATCCGGGTGGCCGTGTCGAACTGCGCGCCCAGGTAGCGCGACGTCTCGAACCCCTGCACGACGATCAGCGCTCCGCCCACGATCGTGACCACCTCCCACCAGGTGTGGTCGGGCGTGTCGGGCATCTGGATGCCGTCGCCCCTTAGCGCGGCGATGTCGAACGAGGCGAACCCCGCGACCAGCGCGAGAATGAGGAGCAACGTGAGCCCCAGCGACCAGCTCTCGATCCGCTGGAGCATGCCGAGGCCGCGGACGTACGCGATCACGCCGATCGTCGCGATGACGCCCACCGTCACGAGATGCTCCGCCACCTGCGTGTCCCCGCCGAACCCGCCGAGCAGGAATGCCGCGAGAATGCGGATGTACAGCGTCACCGAGATGACGTAGGCGAGGATCAGCGCGAGGTCGGACGTCCGCTCGATCCTGACCGTGCGGTGCGACGCCGTGCCGGCTTCGAGCAACGGCTCGGCGTAGCGGATGTTGAACCGGATGACGCTGCCGACCGCGTAGGCAAGCACGCACACGGCCGCCATGGCAAGCACCGAGAATCCGCCGACCGCGCCGGCAAGAATCGGCACGATCACGAGAAAGCCGCTGCCGAAGATGGACGCCAGCGGCGTCGTCGTGGCGTCGATCAGCTTCCTTGCGTTGCCGTTCATGGGGGCAATGTTACCATCGCCGCCGCACGACTCACACCGTCAGGGCGCGTCGAGTTCCACGTCGCCGTAAAAACGCCAATTCGACTCGAAGTCGCGTGTGAGCGGCTGGTCCGTCAGTGCCGCCCGGGTCATCTCGATCGGGATCGAATTGTTCCGAAGCACAGCGTCGTGGAACCGGCGGTTGGTCATGGTTCCCGATTCGACCAGGTCGCGGTGCATCGCGCGGAGTTGCAGTCCACCCAGCATGTACGCCGCCTGGTAGAGCGGGCCGTAGGCGCCGCTGACCGACCGCCGCACCTCGGCGGTGGCGTTGTTCCGCTCGTGGCCGACGTTCTCGATCAGGAACTCGATGCACTCCTGGGGTGTCATCAACCGGAGGTGAAAGCTCAGCGAGAAGATGATCCGCGCGCAGCGGTGGGTGCGCCAGAAGAGCATGCCGATGCGGTTCTCGGGGCTCTCGGGGAAGTCCAGGTCCCACAGCAGCATCTCCCAGTACAACGCCCAGCCCTCGCCCCAGAACGGCGTGCCGAACGCTCGGCGGTGCGTGCGGTAGCGGCGTGTCATGTACCCCTGCAGGTGGTGGCCGGGGATCAGCTCGTGGTGAACCGTGGCCCGCGCGAAGTGCATGTTGTTGCCGCGCATGCTCATCCGCTTGTCCTGGTGGGCCATCTCGTCGGTGGGGAACGCCACCATGATGACCTCGCCGCCGAGGAAGTACGGGGCGACCTTCTGGCGCTCCGGCGACAACATCTCCATCCGCCAGGTCTCCTTGCAAAGCTCCGGGATGGT